>Ga0224508_10005512_pt1 | contig 10117 bp, 11 predicted proteins | sample SF_Jan12_sed_USG_4_FD_170157 | JGI IMG/M metagenome (GOLD analysis project Ga0224508, IMG submission 170157) | Sediment microbial communities from San Francisco Bay, California, United States - SF_Jan12_sed_USGS_21 | ecosystem: Environmental > Aquatic > Marine > Sediment | place: USA... | reverse complement strand
ACCGGCGAAGTCGCCTTCGACGAAGATGCCGAAACCAAACCCCGTTCCGAGTTGCCACTCACGCTCCCGGGCGTGGCAGCGAAGCGCGAACGCGCTGCGGTCCTCGACGGGATCGGGGGCGTTGGCCGGGCGGGAGGGCTCCCACTTCGTCAGCCAGTCGGCGTTGCGGCGACGGACCTCTCGCCACTGCTCGAAATCGGCCGGCTGGAGCTGACGGAGCACGATCCGTCGACCGATGAGCGTTGTCGATGACACTGGCTGATCTTAGCCTCCTCACCAACCCGCCTACCGGGTGACCGTCGCCCGGGCACGAGGCTCAGCGCTGTCCCGACCACAGCCACTCGACGACCACGCCGTCGGCAAGGCCCCGCTGCGACACGGTGATCGTCTCCACGTCGAGCTGTCGCATGATCTCGACGAGTACCGCACAGCCTCCGACCACGTCGTCGACCCGAGCTGCGGGCAGGCCGGGGTTGTGAAGCCGGTCGGCGCGGGCTTCGGTCGCGATCGTGCGGAACACGTCCTCCACGGCGTCCCTCGTCAGCCCGACCCCGTGCAGCGGGCCGTCGCCGTCGCCGTTGAGGGGGTCGTCGTCGAGAAGCCCGACCTCGACGGCGGCGACCGTGACCACGCCGCCGAGCCCCACGACCTGCGTCCCGGGATCGGTGAGGAGCTCGGCCGCACCGGGCAGCTCACGGCGGAGATCGTCGACGTGCAGCTCGACCACCGACAGGGCGGCCGACAGCTCCTCGGGCCGCGGCGGATCGCCGTGGAAGTAGGACCTGGTCACCAGCGACCCGCCGAGCGGCATCGACCACGCCCGCTCGAGCCCGGTGGCGGTGCCGATCCCGAAATCGGTCGACCCGCCGCCGACATCGATCGTGACGAGCGACCCCGAACTGCCGGGCCCGTCACCGAGCGAACGGTCACCGCCGACCCCGGCGAACGCCAGGCGAGCCTCGGTTTCCTCGTCGATGATCGTGAGCTCGACGCCCAGCTGACGATCGACCACGTGCCGGAGGTCGTCGCGGTTCGGGGCCCGCCGAGCCGCAGCGGTGGCCACTGCCCGGATGGCGGCGCCGTGGTCGTCGGCGATGGCCCGGAACCCCTTCAACGCATCGCCAACCCGGTCGAGGGCCTCAGCCGGAATCGCTCGCTGCTCCACGGCACCGTCGAGCGACAGCGTCGATGCGTCCATGTACGTATCGACGGAACGACGGACCCGACGCTCGCCGTCGGTGACGAGGAGCTGGGCCGACAGCGACCCGAGATCCACGACCGCGACCCAACTCACTGGCCGGGCTCGGTCTCGTCGTAGGCGTCGCCGGTCGCCGCCAGCCGCTCGGCCACCCAACGGCCGACCGGGTCGGCGGCTCCGACGAGGTAGTTGGCGTAGTGAGCGTGGAGGCATTTCACCCCCGTTCGGGTGCCCCCGACGCCGCCATGGGGTCGGGGCCCGACGTGGGCCGCGTCGATCAACGCGTCCCGCTCGGCGGCGTAGGCGTCGTGGGCGGCCTGCAGCTCGACGGGATCGACCATGGCCTCGGCCTCGTTCACCCCGCCGAGCGATTCCAACCGGCCGACGGCCCGCACGAGCCCACGGTCGACGAGCCAGAAGCGGGTTGGCATCGGGCGGCCAGAGTCGAGCAGCGGCTCGTTGGCGAGGACGACGGGCGAGCCGTCGCAACGGCGGACGACGACCGTGAACGCCCCTTGAGGCTCGCGCCCGAGGAGGCGGGTCACCGCCTCGTAGTCGGAACGGTCGGAACGATCGAAGCGGCCGATGGCACCTGGGGCGCTCAACCCCGGCGGCTCAGCAACCAGTACAGGATCAGCGCCACGAGGGCCAACCCACCGGCTGCGGGAAGCGCTCGCTTGGCCACCGACGCGCCGGCGACCGACATCAGGTCGACCGGTTCGGCCTCGGCGCTGTCGATCGTGCGGACCGCAGCCTGGCCGGAGGACGCCCCGTCGGTGCTGGCCGGGACCGAGGGAGCGGCCGCCGGCGCGGCTTCGGTGGCCGCCGGCGCGTCGCCACCGGCCTCGAGCTTCTCCCGCAGGTTCTCGGTGAACTGGCCCAGGATCTTCTTCGACACGTCCTCGATGGCTCCCCGACCGAAGCTGGCGAGCTTGCCGCTGAGTCCGAGGTCGGTGTGTATGTTGACGGTCGTCTGACCGTCGCCGGCCGGCTCCATCCGCGCCGTGACCATCGCATTGGCGTTGCCCTGTCGAGGATCGCGACCCTCGGCCTTCAGCCTGGCCACCTTGTTGGCGGCGTCCTGCTCGACGAACGACGCCTTGCCCTTGTAGTTGGCGGTGATCGGGCCGACCTTGATCTTGACCAGACCCCGGTACTCGTCGCCCTCGATCTCGGTGAGCTGGGCTCCCGGCATACAGGGCGCGATGAACTCCAGGTCGTTCAGGATCTTCCAGGTTTCCTCCACGGCCCGATCGATCACGAATTCATTCGTCAGCTCCATTGCCGGAGATCCTCCACGGTGTCTATGTCAACAGGGTTACCCCTGCACGGTATCTCAGAAACAAGGTCGGGTTGCTGCCTCATCAACGTCCGGGCTCCGGCGTCGCCGTTGCGGGGGATGCGATCCCAGATCGAGGCGTCGAGCCGAACCGGGGGCCGTCGCTCACCGTCGAACGTGGCGGTCACGATCAGCCCCGCGGCGGCCCCGACACTGCGCCAGGCCGCGGCTGGGATGAGCGGCTGATCGCCGAGCCCTACCACGAGGGCGTCGTGACCGTCGGCTCGCACAACGTCGATCGCTGCCGCCAGCGAGGTCGACTGGCCTTCGGCCCAGCGAGGGTTGCGAATCTCGGCGACGTGCTCGGGCACGAGATCGCCGAGGTCGACGGCTCCAGTCACCACGTACACCTGGTCGAACCCGGCAGCCAGGGCGGCGTCGATCACCCACGACACGACCGGACGGCCCCGGAACTCGGCTCGAAGCTTGTGCTCGTCGGACGCGAAGCGGCTCCCGCCGCCGGCGGCCAGGACGACCCCGGCCACGGTCATCGTCGGCTCGCTCCGGTCATCGCCCGGTCCAACTCGTCGTCTCGGCTCAGGCGTGGATGTCGCCAGAGGTATCTCGCAGCGACGGAGGTCGCCGCCCCGACCGCAGGGCGATGATCTCGGCACAGATCGAGATAGCGGTCTCCTCTGGTGTTCTCGCCCCGAGGTCGAGGCCGATCGGGGCCAGGATGGTGTCGAGCTGGGCGTCGGTGACCCCCTCGGCCCGGAGCCGCTCGTTGCGGTCCTCGGTCGTGCGCCTCGACCCCATCGCTCCCAGGTAGCCGACCTCGGTGCGGAGGGCCGAAGTCACCGCCGGTACGTCGAACTTCGGGTCGTGGGTGAGCACGCAGATCGCGTCGCGAGGCCCGAGGTCGGATCCGATCTTGTCGAGGAAGCGGTGCGGCCAGTCGACCACGACCTCGTCGGCGTACGGGAAGCGCTGGGTCGTGGCAAAGACCGGTCGAGCGTCGCACACCGTCACCCGGTAACCGAGGATCTTCGCCACCCTGCTCAGCGCTGCGGTGAAGTCGACCGCTCCGAAGATCAGCATCTGGGGTGGTGGAGCGAACGACTCGATGAAGACCATCACGTCTTCTTGCCTGGCCTCGCCTGTCGGGCCGTAGTGACGGATCCCGGTGGTCCCCGCCGCCAGCTCGCCGATGGCGTCGCGCAGGACCACCCGATCGAGGTCGGGGTTGCCGAGGCTGCCCTCGGGCTCACCGTCGGGCTCGACCAGCAGCTTGGCCCCGGTCCCGGGCCCCTCGACGACGGTGGCGAGGGCGATGGGTTCCTCGGCTTCGATCGCCCGGCGGAGCCGTTCGAACATCGTGTCGGGCATCGGCTACCAGTCGAGGGGTTCGAGGTAGAGGTGGATCGTGCCGCCGCAGGTGAGGCCAACGGCGAAGGCCTCGTCGTCGCTGTAGCCGAAGGTGACGATGCGGCGCGAGTCGCTCTCGAGGCACTCGAGCGCCTCGGTCACGACCGCCCCCTCGACGCAGCCACCCGAAACGGATCCGGCCACCTCACCTTCTTCGGTCACCGCCATCGCCGCCCCCGGCAGCCGGGGACCCGAGCCCTCGACGTCGACGACTCGGGCGAGCGCCACGCGTTTGCCCTGGCGGCGCCAACGCTCGAGGTCTCCAAGAATCTCTCTCATTCCTCCAGGCTAGTGACATTCGAAAAATGTTGCCCACGCCACCCTCGCAGTGGACCAGACAACTTTTTTGGTGAGTCGGGCCGTGGCGAGGGGAAAGAGGGGCTGGGGTGGGCGACAGGGCGGCCAGAACGGCTCAGCTGGAGTGGATCAGGCGGGTGAGCTGCTCGACGCCGTCGACGAGGCGGGGCCCAGGCCGCACGACGTAGGCGTCGGCGTCGATCGCGTGGACCCTGCCAGCGGCAATGGCCGGGAGCCCAGCCACCTCGGGCCGGGTAAGCAAGTCGTCGAGTTGGGCCCGGGCCGCCGCCTCGTCGAACCCGCACGGAGCGACGATGAGCACCTCGGCCTGCGATTCGGCGACCTCCGTCCACGACACCTCGGCCGAGCGGCCCCCCGGATGGCCGAGCACCGGTTCGCCCCCGGCGGCGACGATCTGATCCGGGATCCAGTGACCGGCGGTGAAGGCCGGGTCGATCCATTCGAGCAGGAGGACCCTGGGCCGGCTCGTCCGTCGTTGGCGGCCCGGATGGCACAGAGCCGGGTACGCAGCTCGCCGACCCGCTCGGTCGCGTCGGTCGAGCCGGCGACGGCGCCCAACCGCTCGATCTCGTCGAGCACCCCGTCGAGGGTCATCGGGTCGTAGCTGAACACCTCCGCTCGGCAGCCGAGCTCGGCCACCGCGGCGTCGACATCGCCCGACGGCAGGGCGCAAACCCGGCACAGGTCCTGGGTGACGATGAGATCGGGATCGAGAGAGGCCAGCAGCTCGCGGTCGAGCTGGTACAGCTCGCGACCAGCGGCCACCGCTGCGTTGACTACGGCGTCGATCTCGGCCGGTGTGGATCCAGCGGGGATGATCGTGTCGGTGACGTGCGGTCGTTCGGCCGCCTCGGGGGGCGTATTGCACTCATAGGTGACCCCAACCACCCGGTCGCCGATACCCAGGAACCACAGGATCTCCGTGGCCGACGGAAGGAGCGACACGATCCGTTCGGCCATGGAGATCTCTTTTCGACAGTGGGCTGATCAGACGTTGGACGCCGATCCTGGCGTCCTGTTCAGGCGATGCCCGCTTCGTTGAGCGCCCTCCGGGTCAGGACTCGGGCGAGGTGCTGGCGGTACTCGACGCTGGCGTTGAGGTCGCTAGAGGGCTCCAGGCCCTCGGGCGCCTGCTCGGCGGCGTCGGCTGCGTTGGCCCCAGAGGCCAGTGCGGCCTCGACGGCGGCGGCTCTGACCGGGGTGGGGTGCATGTTGACGAGCGCCACCTGGGCCGAGCCGTTCGTCTGTTGCACCGAGCAGCCGACGATCGCCCAGTCCTGGGCCCGCCGGTTGAACTTCTGGAAGTTCCAACCCTGGCCGGTCTGCTTGGGCACACGGATCTCGGTGATCATCTCGGTCGGGTCGAGCGTCGACTCGAGGAAGCCACCGAACAGGTCGGCACCGGTGATGACCCGCTCACCGTTGGGACCCTTGACGACGGCCGAGGCGTCCATGGCCAAGAACACCGACGGGTGATCGGCGGCGGCGTCGGCATGGGCGAGGGAGCCACCGATCGTGCCCCGATGGCGGACCTGGGGGTCGCCGACGTGGGCCGTGGCCTGAGCCAGCAACGGCGCGTGCTCGTTGACGAGATCGTTGGTCTCGACGTCGCGGTGACGGGTGAGCGCACCGATGGCGAGGTGATCACCGGCATCGTTGACATAGGAGAGGTCGCTGAGTCGGCCGATGTCGACGATCACCGACGGGTAGGCGAGACGGAGTTTCATCATCGGCAGCAGCGAGTGACCGCCGGCCAGCAGCTTGGCCTCGTCGCCGTGCTCGGCGAGCGCGGCGAGGGCCTCCTCGGCCGAGCCGGCCCGGACGTAGTCGAAAGCAACGGGGATCACTGCGCACCTCCGGCGGCCTCGAGGACGGCCTTGACGATGTTGTGGTAGCCGGTGCAGCGGCACAGGTTGCCTTCGAGCCCTTCGCGGACCTCGGCTTCGCTCGGACTGGGGATCTCGTCGAGCAGCGACACCGAGGCCATGACCATTCCGGGAGTGCAGTACCCGCACTGGAGGGCATGGCAGTTCATGAACGCCTGCTGCATCGGGTGTAGCTCGTCACCGTTGGCCAGGCCCTCGATCGTGGTGACCTGCTGCCCGTCGGCCTGGACCGCCAGCATCGTGCACGACTTCACGGCCTCACCATTGAGATGCAGGGTGCAGGCCCCGCACGATGACGTGTCGCAGCCGATGTTGGTGCCGGTGAGCCCAACCGCGTCGCGGATGAAGTACACGAGCAACGTCCGTGGCTCGACGTCGGCGGTATGGCTCTGTCCGTTGACCTCAACGGTTATCTCCACTGGATCCCCTTTCGCTGGTGTCCAAGGCCGTGGTCCCGGCGGGCTTCGTTTGCTCCGTCGATGACCGCCTCGGATTGTTACACGGAATAGCCGCCGTGCTCACCTCCTGGAGCGACAAATTCCTGCTCCAGTCCCAGCTCAGGAGGGCCGACGGTGCAACGGCGAGAAAAAACCTAGCCTTTTCTCGCGACCGGGACACGTGAAGGGCCGTCTTCTTCTTGTGTGGCCGCTGAGGACCTCTCCGGTCCCCCCTCAGACCGAGTAGTCCATACCCTCTCAGCGGACAGCGTCCCGACCGAGTCCCTCCAGGTCGGGACGCTCGGTGGCGGGGCCCGTCGGGTCCCGCCACTTCACAGGCCTCTCGCAACCATCGCGTGTCGGTTGCCGGCCCAGCTCAGTCGTCTTCGGGCGGCACGATGCGGTAGCTCTCCTCACCGGGGTACACGAGATCGAAGTTGGCCCGGGCCTGGCGCTCGAGCTCGGCGTCGGTCTGGAGCAGCTCCAACTCGGCTTCGAGCACCGCCAACTCGGCCTCGATCTGTTGCAGTTCGGCCCGGGCATCGTTCATGTTGTCGCGCTGGGTCAGCCATGTCCGGGCCGGAAGCACCGCCAGCCCGGCAAGTACGGCGACGGCGAGGCCGACCACGCCGACGATCGGCACCAGCTCGCGGGCCCGGTCGCTGACGACGGGGTCACGTGCCGGTCGGGTCGACCTGCGGTTCGTTCGGGCACGGCGCGATCGGGGCCTACCGGCCCTGTCGCCCGTCGACCGCCCTGCCATCACCCGCCTCCGTGCAGCGCTGCCGCGCCCGGGTACCGGGCTGCGTCGCCGAGGTCTTCTTCGATGCGGAGCAGCTGGTTGTACTTGGCGACCCGGTCGCTGCGGGCCGGGGCGCCCGTTTTGATCTGCCCGCAGTTGGTGGCAACGGCGAGGTCGCTGATCGTCGTGTCCTCGGTCTCGCCGGAGCGGTGGGACATCACCGAGGTGTACCGGTTGACGGTGGCGAGGCGAACGGCCTCCAGGGTCTCGGTGAGCGAGCCGATCTGGTTGACCTTGACCAGGATCGAGTTGGCTATGTGCTCGGAGATCCCCCGACCGAGGCGCTCGGTGTTGGTCACGAACAGATCGTCGCCGACGAGCTGGCACCGATCGCCGAGCGACTCGGTGTGAGCAGCCCAGCCATCCCAGTCGTCCTCGGCCATGCCGTCTTCGATCGACACGATCGGGTAGCGGTTGACGAGGTCGGCAAGGAGCTCGACCATGCCGTCGGAGGACAGTTCGCGTCCCTCGGCCGCGAGCGAGTACTTGCCGCCTTCGTAGAACTCGGTCGAGGCGACGTCCATGGTGAGGGCCAGGTCGGTGCCGGGGGTGAGACCGGCCGCCTCGATCGCCACGAGCAGGAGCTGGAGTGCCTCTTCGTTCGAGCCGAGGTCGGGGGCGAAGCCTCCCTCGTCACCGATGGCGGTCGACAACCCGCGTTCGGTGAGCACGCGTTTCAGGCTGTGGTACGTCTCGGCCCCCCACCGGAGAGCCTCCGCGAACGACGCCGCCCCGACCGGCATGATCATGAACTCTTGGAAGTCGATGTTGTTGTCGGCGTGCTCACCACCGTTCAACACGTTCATCATCGGGACGGGCAGCACGTGGGCGTTGGCTCCGCCGACGTAACGGTAGAGCGGCAGGTCGAGATCGTCGGCGGCGGCACGAGCCACCGCCAGGCTGACGCCGAGGATGGCGTTGGCCCCGAGGTGGCCTTTGTTCGGTGTGCCGTCGAGATCGAGCAGGAGCTGGTCGACGAAGCGCTGATCGTAGGCATCGACCCCGACAAGCGCATCGGCGATCGTGGCGTTGACGTGACCGATGGCGGTCAGCACGCCCTTGCCGCCGTAGCGATCACCTCCGTCGCGCAGCTCGACCGCCTCGAATCGGCCGGTCGAGGCTCCGGAGGGCACCAGAGCCCGGCCGTGAGCGCCGGACGCGAGCACGACGTCGACCTCGACGGTGGGGTTGCCTCGCGAATCGAGTACTTCCCGGCCGGCGATATGTTCGATCGAGCTCACGCGTCGTGTTCCTCCTACCGCCTGCGGTGAGATAGTAGCAGGGGATTGTGGCCGTTCCGGGGCCCCACTGCGGGATGATTGACAGCCCCGTCCGCCGCCGCACCGGCTGGTGCCGCCTGGTCAGTACCCCCAACGCTGATGGCGGCGGAGCAACGAAGGCCTGCCGGCGAGCTCGGCCGGATCCGCTCCCTCGTCCAGCGCCCGGAGCACGATCCGGTTGCCCGGGGCGGCCCGGGCGTGGACCTGATGGCGCTCAGCCACCCCGGGCCCGCAGCTGGCGGTCCCGAGGCCGCTGTGGGCGGCGTCGAGACGAAGGACGGTCACGCCGGGCCATGCGATCTCGTGCGGGTGAGCGGCCTCGGCCAGCAACGCGGCCCCGATCGGCAGAGCGGCTCCGTCGAATCGGGGATCTCCGACGGCCAGCACGCCGGCGCCGTCGTCGTCGGTGACGGCGAGCCAGCGGAGGTCGGTGTGGTTGCCGGTCTCCTGGGGCCTGGTGTACGGGAAGAAGCTGTCGGCGACGGTGGCCCGGTGCCGGCCTACGAAGAGACCCCCGACCCGGTCGGGATACGATTCGCCCGGGCCCGGTCCGAACCACTCGAGCCGTGCCAGCACCTCGTAAAGGTCGAGCTCGAACCCGAGGCGCAGCAGTGGTGGCAGCTCCAGCTCGCCGGTGAGCTGCAGGTCGAGCGCTACGTCACCGGTGGAGTCAATCGACCATCGGCAGAGAATGCGGAACGCCCCGGGGATTCCGACCAGGGAGGTCACGGCCACGGCGTCGTCGGCTCCCGTCGTTGCTTCGAGCGGCGCCAGCGGCTCCAGTGCGCCATCGACGAGTCCGGCCCGTTCCAATCGAGTGGCTACACGGCTGTCGCCGAAGGTTGCCTGGTCGTTGTCGGTCGGCGCTCGCCACGTGCCGAGGCGGGCCGAACCGGCGAGCAGCGATCGGCCCCCGATCACCAGCTCGGTCGGTTGGCCCCGGTCGTCGAGCGCGAGTCGCGACCCGCCGTTGCCGAGCTGCGCCGTGCCACCAGCTACCTCGACCTGCCCGGCCGCCGGTCGCGCCGATCCCGGTCGTAGCCCACCACCCGCACGCCCGCCGCTCGAGAGGGGATGGATCCGGGGGGACGAAGAAGCGAGATCGGCGACGGGCAGCGGCAGCTCGTCCCAGGCGACCAGGCGCCGATGGAGGGCGCCGACACCGCGCCAGTCGACACCCGAGGGCCCGTCGGCCCTGGCTGCCCGCCAGCTGCATCGGAGGGCTCGCTCGCCGCCTTCGGGGCGAAGGGATGTGGCCGGCAGCTTGAGCGCGATCTCCGCGGTCGATCGGGGGCCGACCACGATCGGTTCGGCGACCGGGATCGTCTCCCGAACCGAGCCGTCGACGACGAGCTCGACGGTCAGCCGGAGGTCGGTCAGATCGGTGTGGTCGCGCCGGTTCTCGATGACCAGACGTACCGTTCCTTCATCGTCCGTTCCTTCATCGTCCGTTCCTTCATCGTCCGTTCCTTCATCGTCCGTTTCTCCGTCG
>Ga0224508_10005511_pt1 | contig 10118 bp, 9 predicted proteins | sample SF_Jan12_sed_USG_4_FD_170157 | JGI IMG/M metagenome (GOLD analysis project Ga0224508, IMG submission 170157) | Sediment microbial communities from San Francisco Bay, California, United States - SF_Jan12_sed_USGS_21 | ecosystem: Environmental > Aquatic > Marine > Sediment | place: USA: California... | reverse complement strand
TCGCCCGAATATAGTGTTGAAAAGTGGAAAAAAGTGGGAGGAGATGGGCTGGCGCGTTTCTCATGGCTAACAGCTCATCAACAATACCGTGTTTCGTGGGGCCACCAAAGTCACATTGGACGCCAAGGGGCGCCTGGCCGTTCCGACCCGTTATCGGGAGCGGATCGCTACGCGCAGTGACGGTGAACTTGTCGTCACGGTCGATAAAGATCATTGCCTCCTCATCTATCCATTGCCGGAGTGGGAAGAGATCGAACGAAAACTCGTACGCCTTCCGAGTCTCCACAAACGTGCCCGTGAAATGCAGCGAATCATGGTCGGTTACGCGACGGAAGTCGACATCGATGGACATGGACGCATTTTGCTGTCGCGGGAATTACGCGACTTCGCCGGGCTCGATCGACAGGCAATCCTGATCGGGCAGGGAAACAAATTCGAGCTCTGGGACGAGGAGCGCTGGAACGAGAAACGGGATGCATGGTTGAGCTCCGAAGACGACGGAGATTTGCCACCCGAGCTTGAGTCGCTCTCGCTGTAAATAAATGCGGGCGACAGGTGAAACACGAAGAACATGTTCCGGTCCTCGAAGGGCCGGTCCTTAAAGGATTAAGCATCCGGCCAGACGGTTGCTACGTGGATGGAACGTTTGGCCGTGGGGGACATAGCAGTGCGATAGCCGAGTTACTGGGTCCGCAGGGTCGATTGATTGCAATTGATCGTGATCCGGAGGCAATAGCAGCAGCGCCGAAAACACTGACAGATGATCCGCGGTTTGAAATTGTAAGGAGTGAAATTGCAGAACTCAAAAAAATTGCGCTGGACAGGAACCTGCTCGGAAAAGTGGACGGTCTGCTATTCGATTTGGGGGTCTCATCGCCACAACTGGATCAAGCGGAACGGGGATTCAGCTTTATGCGGAGCGGACCTTTGGACATGCGAATGGATCCGCAAACGGGAATCAGCGCTGCCGAATGGCTCGCCGATGTGGACGAAAAAACCTTGAAAAAAGTACTCATCACGAACGCTGATGAAAAGTTCGCCGGCCGTATCGCGCGGGCAATCGTTTCGGCAAGAGCGAACGAAGCGATCGAACGGACCGAGCAATTGGCCGAAGTCGTCTCGGCGGCAATTCCTCGTCGCGATCGGCGCAAGCATCCTGCGACCAAAACGTTTCAGGCCATTCGAATCCAGGTTAACGGTGAGCTAAAGCAACTGGAAACCGCGCTGGCAGCGACCAAAGATCTGCTGCGAACCGGCGGCCGTCTTTGTGTAATCAGTTTTCATTCAATCGAGGATCGAATCGTCAAACGATTCATGCGCGACGCGTCCAGGGAACCCGAACAATACCGCGGACTGCCGACCATACCGGCGGAGAGCAGGCCCCCATACAAATTGATTGGTAAAGCGATCACGGCTACAGCCGAGGAAATAGCGGTGAATGTTCGCGCACGCAGTGCACGCCTCAGAATTGTCGAGCGCTTGTAATGAAAAAAGGCAATGGAAGGGCGCCAATTCTTCTGACAGCCGTATTCGTAGCAGTCGGCGTTCTGTCGGCATTGGCTCTGATCTATACGAAACACGATTCTCGCAAGTTATTTGTCGAACTCGAAAACCTGACAACCGAACGCGACGAACTGAACATCGAATGGGGTCAACTCCAAATCGAACAAAGTACGTGGGCAACACATGCGCGAATTGAGCGCGTTGCCGTCGAAGAAATGTCGCTCGTACGTCCGCAGTCCCGCGAAATTTACGTAATCGAACGCCAATGAGCCGCGGAGCAGAAACCAGACAACAGAGCACGCGGCGATTCGTACGCAGAGTCTCGTTAGTGCTCGCGTTCTTCGTGCTGGTGGCGGCGTCACTGGTCGCGCGTGCCGTCTATTTACAGGTCCTCGATAAAGACTTCCTTAACCGCCAGGCGGATTCGCGTCATTTGCATAGGGAAAAAATCTCGGCGCATCGAGGCGCGATCACCGATCGTAATGGTGAGCCGCTGGCGATCAGCACACCGGTCGATAGCGTCTGGGCGAACCCGAAGGAACTCGCTTCGGCTGTGGACAGTGTGCCGAAGCTTGCCCGGGTACTGAATCTCGAATCGCGACTGTTGATGCGTCGCATAACGCGGAGCATGGACAAAGAGTTTCTCTATCTCAAGCGTCATCTGAGCCCGGACGAGGCACATCAGGTGATGGCGTTAAAGCTTCCGGGCGTCAACGTATTGCGTGAGTACCGCCGTTACTATCCCGCAGGGGAGGTAGCCGGCCACCTTGTCGGCTTTACCAGCGTCGATGACGATGGCCAGGAAGGGCTGGAGCTCGCATATAACCACTGGCTGGGCGGTGAGTCGGGCGCCAAGCGCGTGTTGAAAGACCGACTTGGTCGGCCCGTCGAAAACGTCGAGAGTATCCGGCCGCCGCGCCATGGCAAGGATCTGGTTTCAAGCATCGACCTGCGTCTCCAGTATCTCGCATACCGGACCCTCAAATCGGCGATTCAACAGCATCACGCGGATTCGGGGTCTATTGTCGTTCTCGATGTGCTTACGGGTGAGGTGCTGGCGATGGTCAACCAGCCCACCTACAACCCGAATGACAGGGCGCAGTACTCGGCGGAACGATATCGCAACCGGGCAATAACCGACATTTTCGAACCCGGCTCCAGCATCAAACCAATGGTTCTAGCAGCTGCGCTCGAAAGCGGCAGATACCGGCCGGGCAGCTATGTCGATACCGCTCCCGGCTTCGTTACCGTCGGGCTGAAAAAAATCGAAGACAGCCGAAACCTGGGAAGAGTCAGTCTGACGACAGTCCTTTCGCGATCGAGCAACGTAGGTGCGACCAAGATAGCGATGTCGCTGGAACCCGACCAGTTGTGGGGGACGATGACCGACTTTGGCCTCGGTTCACTGACATCATCAGGCTTTCCGGGCGAGTCCGCCGGACTGTTGACGCATTACAACCATTGGCAACAGATAAGTCAGGCGACACTTGCCTACGGCTACGGCGTGTCGGTAACGCCGCTACAACTCGCACAAGCTTACTCAGCAATTGGAAGTGACGGCTGGCTCCGGCCGGTATCGCTCGTCAAACTCGACCAACCAAATGAAGGCGAACGCATCATCGCCGATGATACGGCGAAGGCACTCAGACGCATGCTGGAGGAGGTAGTGCGTTCCGGTGGCACCGGCACGAAGGCAAGTGTCACTGGCTATCGGGTTGCCGGCAAAACGGGAACGTCCTGGAAGTTTGCGGCCGGCGGCTATTCGGAAGACAAGTACATTTCGATTTTCGCCGGCCTGGCGCCCGCCAGCAGCCCACGACTGGCCACAGTCGTCGTCATCGATGAGCCTGGAGGCGACCTGTACTACGGCAGTGATGTCGCGGCGCCGGTTTTCGCCGCTGTCATGGCTGAATCATTGCGACTGCTCGCCGTACCGCCGGACGCATTGCCCGCGCTCGATTCCGGTAGTGCTATGCAGGCAATGAGTCAATGAGCATGCCAGCTGAAGCTTTGAGACCGCATAGCACCCTTAAAGCGTTGCTCGAGGGCATTGCCGATGCGCCGGATATCGAGATCACCGGTATCTCGAGTAACAGCAGGAAGCTGTCACCCGGCGATGTGTTTTTCGCGCTGCTCGGGGAATCAGGTCATGGGCTGGCCCATGTTGACGAAGCGCTTACAGCTGGTGTGGAAGCCGTTATCTGGGACTCGAGCGCCGATGTTGTAGCTCCAGATCATGCTGGTGTACCCATAATTCCGGTTGCCGGCCTGACGACACATATCGGCGAAATCGCGAACCGCTTTTTTGATTCACCTTCTGAATCCATGAAAGTCGTCGGTGTCACTGGTACCAACGGCAAGACGACCGTGTCATTTCTCGTCGCACAGTGCATGCAACTGCTGGGCAACACCTGCGCATACCTTGGAACGCTGGGCTTCGGTATAGGGGAGCTTGATACGGACAGCGAAATGACGACGCCGGCGTGCATCGACCTGCATGAAAAGCTGGCGTCATTTCGTGATGCCGGCGCCAGTCATGCTGCAATCGAGGTATCGTCACATGCGCTTCAGCAGGATCGGATCAATGGCGTGCAATTCGATGCGGCGATTTTCACCAACCTGAGCCGCGATCACATCGATTACCACGGCAGCATGCGAGCGTATGGCGAGACAAAGGCGCAACTGTTTCTCGACAGGAATATCACACACCGGATAGTTAGTCTCGATACCGAATTCGGTCAGGTGCTCGCCGATCGATGTGGCGGTGACGTCGTTACCGTATCCACGCGATTTGACCGCATTGCCGGTGGGCGGCCGTTTGTATTCGCTCGTTCCATCGTTGCGACAGAAGCGGGTTCGAATATTGCCGTCAACAGCTCATGGGGCGATTTCGAGTTTCAACTACCGCTGCCCGGGAGCTTCAATGTAGCCAACGCTGTTGCCGTATTGGCGCTTCTTCTGAGCTGGGAGGTTCCGGCCAACCGCGCCTCTGATGTTCTGAGCAAAGTCATCGCGCCGGCTGGCCGAATGCAGCGGGTCGCCGACTCCGGCGCACCCACCGTTTATATCGATTACGCGCATACGCCAGCTGGGCTCGAGGCAGCACTGCGCTCACTACGCTCGCATTGCAGGAATTCGCTCTGGTGCGTTTTCGGTTGCGGTGGCGATCGTGATCGCGGTAAACGGCCACTGATGGGTAAGACAGCGGCGAGACTCGCCGACCAACTGGTCGTTACCAACGACAATCCCCGCTCTGAACTACCCGGCGATATCATCGCCGACGTTCTTCAGGGCGTTGGCGATAACCCTGACGCGATCGCTATCGAGGACCGGGCGGCTGCGATCGCCTATGCCATTCACGAAGCGGCTGACGACGATATCGTGCTGATCGCTGGCAAAGGCCACGAAAACTATCAGCTTGTCGGCAATCAGCGCCTCTCATTCTCGGACTACGACGCGGCGCTGGCGAACATATTCGCTCGCCGGGGCAAAAGCGTCCGGCGGCAATGATAGAGGGCAGCTTGGCAACGGCAGCAAACATTATGAACGGTACGCTTTTTGGAACCGACCGCAAATTCGCGGGTGTCAGCACGGATACGCGGACGCTTGCCGAAAGTGAGCTTTTCTTTGCGTTGCAGGGACCAATCTTCGACGGCAGCGAGTTTGTATCGGCTGCTGCCGAAAAAAGCGCCGCCGCCGCCGTGCTGTCAGCAGCAACAGACCTGGATCTTCCGTACATTACGGTTGACGACACAAGGCTCGCGTTAGGCAGGCTGGCTTCCTCGTGGCGAAAACGCATGCCGGCGAAAGTAATCGGCATTACCGGCAGCAACGGTAAGACAACACTCAAGGAAATGCTTGCGAGTTGCCTCTCGCTATCGGCCGAAACGCTTGCGACACGCGGCAATCTCAACAACGACATCGGCCTGCCACTGATGTTGCTAAGTCTGTCCGAAGAACATCGATATGCCGTCATCGAAATGGGCGCAAACCATCCGGGAGAGATCGCCTATCTGACCTCCCTGGCGGAACCAGACGTATCCGTTATTACAAATGCGGCGCCCGCACATCTGGAGGGATTCGGAGATCTGGACGGCGTCGCCCGTGCCAAGGGAGAAATACTCGAGGGGCAGGCTGTGCCAGCTTTCACCGTACTGAACGCAGACGATTCCTATTTCGATTACTGGAGTTCGCTGCTGCCGGACGACAGGGTCATCAGTTTCGGTGTCGAAGCTGATGCGTCCGTTATTGCGAGCGACATCCAGGCAGACGGCGACACGATGAGATTCAGCCTGCATATACATCAGGAAGAGATTCCCATCCGACTGCCGCTTGCAGGACTCCACAACGTTAATAATGCGTGTGCTGCGGCAGCCGTACTCTACGGGCTGGGAACGGACAGCAAACAGATTCGGCAGGGCCTTGAATCGGTGCAGGCAGTCTCGGGCAGGCTGCAACCGGTCGAAGGCATTACCGGCCCGACTGTCTATGACGACAGCTACAACGCGAATCCGCAGAGCGTGATCGCGGCGGCCGAGTTTCTGGCAGCACAGCCTGGAGACAACTGGCTGGTGCTCGGCGACATGGGTGAGCTGGGCGACGACGAGGTTTTGCTGCACAAGGCGGTTGGCCGCGCGGCGAGACGTCTGGGCATTGATCGAATCCTGGCGACCGGCGCCTTGTCGCAAAATATCGTGAAAACATTTGGCAGCGGCGGACAGTGGTACGAGAACATCGATGGCCTGGTCGAGGAGGTACGACGTTCGGCGACCGAAGACACAAACATATTGATTAAAGGCTCCAGGTTCATGCAGATGGAGCGTGTGGTCGAGGCCTTGATCAACGAGCCGCCGATGAAGCGCAAGGCCTGACAATGCTGCTCTATCTAACCGAGTATCTGACGCAGTTCGAGTCCGGCTTCAATGTCTTCAGCTACCTGACTTTACGCGCCATTCTTGGCGCGCTGACAGCCCTGATATTGTCATTCCTTATTGGCCCGCGAATGATTGCAAAGCTCAGCCTTAATCAGGTCGGGCAACCGGTCCGTGATCAAGGGCCATCGAGTCACCTGCCGAAGGCCGGCACGCCAACAATGGGTGGTGCATTGATACTGACGGCGATCGTCGTCAGCACGGTGCTTTGGGCAAATCTCGAAAACCGGTTCATCTGGATTGTTTTGTTCGTGACCCTCACGTTTGGTGTAATCGGTTACGTCGATGATTACAAGAAGCTGGTATTGCAGGATCCTGCGGGATTGTCTGCTGGCAAGAAACTGTTCTGGCAATCGATCGCAGCAATCATTGCAGCAGTGGCGCTTTACCTGCTGGCGGTCGACCCGGTCAGCACTTCGTTACTGATCCCTTATTTCAAGGACCTGGCTTTGCCGCTAGGCATGTTACAGGTCGTTGTCACTTATCTGTATGTCGTTGGATTCAGCAATGCGGTGAACCTGACTGACGGTCTGGATGGTCTGGCTATCATGCCGACAGTACTTGTCGGCGGTGCCCTCGGCGTTTTCGCCTATGTCACCGGTAACGTGAATTTCTCAGAGTACCTCGACATCCCCTATGTTGCCGGTACGGGTGAAATCCTCGTGTTCTGTTCGGCGCTTGCCGGTGCAGGCCTGGGGTTCTTGTGGTTTAACACTTATCCGGCACAAGTGTTCATGGGCGATATTGGTGCCCTGTCACTCGGAGCCGCACTCGGCGTTGTTGCTGTTGTGGTCCGGCAGGAAATCGTGCTCGCGATCATGGGTGGCGTATTTGTTGTCGAAACCGTGTCCGTCATCATTCAGGTCGCCTCATTCAAGCTGACCGGGCACCGCGTTTTTCGAATGGCGCCTCTGCACCACCATTTCGAACTGAAAGGCTGGGCGGAGCCCAAGGTCATCGTCCGCTTTTGGATTATCACGGTCATTCTTGTCCTGATCGGTCTTGCGAGTCTGAAGATCCGATGAGCGCCGTAAAGAAGAAAAAGCGCAGTTACGCAAAGCCTGCCGTAAAGGTCGAGAACCTTGTGCTCGGTCTGGGTGTCACCGGCTTGTCAGTCGCCAGATATTTGAGACGGAAGGGCATCGATGCCAGATTTTTGGATAGCCGAAGCGAGCCGCCGGGGCTTGACGAGTTACAGGACCTTGTACCGGACGCTGAAGTAATTCTCGGCGATAGCGCAGATGCCGCACTCGCGAACATCAATCGCATCGTCGTATCTCCCGGCGTCGCCGACTCCGAGCCGCTCCTTAAAGCAGCACGGGAATCGGGCATTCAAGTCGTGTCCGACATCGAGTTGTTCGCGCACGATGCGCGCGCACCGATTGCCGCCGTCACGGGCTCGAACGGCAAGAGTACCGTGACGACATTGTTGTCATTGATGTGCGATGCCGCAGGAAAAACAGCGCTGGCCGGCGCAAATCTTGGCGAACCGGCGCTCGATCTGTTGGCTAAAGACAAACCCGATTTCTATGTGCTCGAGCTGTCGAGTTTTCAACTGCAGCGCACTGAGAAGCTCCCGGCAAAAGTCGCAGTGTTGTTGAATATCACGGCCGACCATCTCGATTGGCACGAGAGCGAGAAGAACTATCGCAAAGCGAAGTACCGAATATTCAAAAACGCCGATGCCGCTGTCATTAATCGCGCCGACCCCGATGTAGTTAAACATGTCGGTGAAAAAACCCGAATCGTGAGTTTCGGCCTGGACTCACCCGAGGAAGGGCATTACGGATTGCTCGAAGAAGACGGCATGGAATTTCTCGCCCGTGGAGAGCAGCTCCTTCTTGCGACATCAGACCTGGCGCTGTTGGGTCGGCACAATCAGCTGAATGCGCTCGCTGCCCTTGCCGCCGGAGAGCTCATGGGACTCGAACTGTCTGCGATGCTGCAGGTGCTTCCCGAATTTCCGGGGTTACCGCATCGCATGCAACTGGTCGCACGCAAAGGTGGTGTGGACTACATCAACGATTCGAAAGCGACGAATATCGGTGCGGCTGTTGCCTCGATCGAATCGATCGACGGAATTGTCGTACTCATCGCTGGCGGCGAAGCAAAAGGCGGGGATTTCAACGACCTGGCAGTAGCACTCACCGACAGGCTAAGAGCAGCGGTTCTGATTGGATGCGATGCCGATGAGATTGCAGACGCGCTTCAGGATCAGGCGCCCGTTTATATCGCGAACGACATCAATGAAGCGGTGGTGAAGGCCGCGAGTTTCGCAGAAATCGGCGACACGGTTTTACTGGCGCCCGCCTGCGCCAGCTTCGATCAATTTCCGAATTACAAAGTTCGTGGCGACGCCTTCGGCGAGGCAGTCCTGGGATTACCGAAATGAGTCTTTCGAGCGCCACGATGCCATTTCCGGCGCGCCTAAAAACGCCGTTGCAGATGGATCCGGTAATGCTGTCGATCGGGCTAGCTCTGCTGATCGGTGGTCTGGTCATTCTCGCGTCAGCATCGATATCGGTCTCGGATAATACGGTCGGCGATCCGTTCTACTACGTTCAACGTCAGGCAATTGCTGCATTGATCGGCGGTGCCCTGGGATTCATCTGTCTTTTCATACCGATGAACATGTGGCGAACTCTGGGACCATTGATGTTGTTGATCGCCGTCGCCTTGCTTCTCGTGGTTCTCGTTCCGGGTTTTGGTCATGCGGTCAACGGCAGCACGCGCTGGCTTCGAGTCGGTGTCATAAACATCCAGGTGTCGGAGCCAGCACGGCTGTGCCTGCTGCTGTATATCGCCGGCTATCTCGTCAGACAGAACAAGTCCCTGCGGGAACAATTCCTCGGATTCCTGCGGCCGATGCTTCTCCTGAGCCTCGCCTGCGGGCTTTTGCTGGCGGAACCGGACTTTGGTGCTGCAATCGTGCTCCTTGCAACGGCACTGGCAATGCTCTTCGTCGCCGGCGCGCGTCTTCGTGATTTCCTGCTGTTCTTTAGTACCACCGTAATTGCGATGGTGGCGCTGGCAGTAACATCGCCGTATCGCCTGCAACGCGTGACCGCGTTCCTCGACCCGTGGTCCGATCCGTTCAATTCCGGGTTCCAGTTAACCCAGTCGCTCATCGCGATCGGTCGCGGTGAGTGGTTCGGTGTTGGCCTCGGCGCCAGCGTGCAGAAATTGTTCTATTTGCCCGAAGCGCACACGGATTTCGTGTTCGCCGTCTACGCGGAAGAATTCGGTCTATTTGGCTCGCTGTTACTCATCGGTTTGTTCCTGGTCCTGCTCTTGCGGATTTTCAGACTGGCCATGCGTGCTGCGGATGCGGAAAGATTTTTCGAAGCATATTTGACAGTAGGCCTGGGAACCTGGCTCGGTCTTCAGACGTTTATCAACGTCGGTGTCAACATGGGATTGCTGCCGACAAAAGGGCTGACTTTGCCGCTAATCAGCTATGGCCGCAGCAGCCTGATCGTCGCGATGATCAGCCTGGGGCTGCTGCTTCGCGTGCATCATGAGCTTGCCACGGATGCCCGCCCGGTCAATCGCAAACGCAGGTCACCGAGAAAGAAGCGATGAGCGGCCGTCCAATTCTCGTGATGGCAGGCGGAACGGGCGGCCATGTGTATCCGGCGCTCGCTGTTGCGCAAGCGCTGCAACAGCAGTCGCGAAGTCGTCTGG
>Ga0224508_10005510_pt1 | contig 10118 bp, 13 predicted proteins | sample SF_Jan12_sed_USG_4_FD_170157 | JGI IMG/M metagenome (GOLD analysis project Ga0224508, IMG submission 170157) | Sediment microbial communities from San Francisco Bay, California, United States - SF_Jan12_sed_USGS_21 | ecosystem: Environmental > Aquatic > Marine > Sediment | place: USA... | reverse complement strand
TATGTGAATTCAAAAGAGAAGACAAAAAAATACCGATGTTCAAATTCGATAAAAAAATCTACCTTCTTGTAATTGGATAGGCGTCTAGTTTGATCTAGAAACATCAAATTGCTTATTGGGTGAAATTAATCCTGTATCTTTCAACAAATCTTGTAATTACTTTTATGGGATTACTGACACTTTTCAAATTGAAAATGAAATTGAGTAAATTTCTATAAAAATCAAACATATGATTATTCTAAACTTGAAAACATTGATATCCTTTTTTCAAAGTATTTGATTTTATTGTATTGATCAAAGGTTTTAATTTATATTCATTTTTTTGATTATTGTATTTCTAGTAATAACTTATAACTTCTCCAACACGCTTTTTAACCATTATTTACAACATGGTATATGGTAAGGTCAAGAACAATCTCAATGTCAGTTAGCCGCAAAACCGGAGATGTTTTTGATGCGATTTTGGACTCTCCTCCAAAAATAATGCCTGATGCCACAAAAAACAATGATGGTTCTTGGTCTTTTTCTACTCCACGAGGAAACGCCAACCTAAAATTTAAGCAAAATAAGTCATTTGGAATTTTAGATCACTTGTATGTAGATGATGAGACCTCCTGGGAGGTTCCAATGCGTGTTGTTTCAAGTGGAAATGAATCCGAAGTTATCATTACTATTATAAAACCGGATATTCTTACTAATGATCAATTCGATGAGCGAATGAAGGAGATAGAGGTCCTCTTTAAAAATCTCAAAGAAATCATAGAAAAAAGTTAAAACACTTGATTTTTGAGTAATTGGGTTTTTTGACTAATTTTGATGTATGTTATGAATAAATTCTCCCTCAAGGTTAAATGCAAATTTTACAAGTATTGTCTAGGAATGCCATATGAAGAAGTATATTTTCAAAGGTTGGAAGATGATTCTCAAGGAAAGAAGAAATTAAAGCAATTTCATAAAAAGTCTTAGTTTTATACCTAGTTGATTCTAATCAGAATCAGTTCCATTGACTCGATTATCTTTGCTAGGTCCTACCATGTCTTCTGGTTTTACTTTACTATCCCAATCCCCTCGAACTCCTTTAACTAGTGCAATGACTCCTCCAATGTTCAATGCAATAACTATACCAAAGAAGATACCCTGTTGAAATATTTTGTCTGAACAATCTACTGGGACAGGTTCTTTATCTTCAAAATATTCAAAACAGTTTCCAAATTCCCTTGTTTCAATATTTGGTGTTTGATACTTTTCTCCGAAAACACCTAAAATTATAAATCCAAAAAATACAAGCAACACTCCAATCATTATAAATCTGATATCGCTCATAATCTTAATTTGGATTCACTGTATTTACACTTTGATTTGGGAGATCATTTTTCTAAAGAATTTTTTAAGTTTGCCAGTGAAGTTTCATAAAAAGCTCCCATAAAGACTAAAAATTCCAGGAACTCCTTGTCTGTCATTTTTTTACTATTAAGATAAGACTGCCAAGTTAATTGAACTGAATTCTTGGTTTTTGGTTTAATAGAAATTGTTGCAACATATGCTCTTAGAGGAAGGCCATCTGTGGCTACATATGTAAAGTATTTCCCATTTTCCCATGCAACCACATGCTCTTCTATGATATTGCCGTCATTGAAAGTAATTTTACGAATTGAACCGACCCCACGTTTTTTCTTGGAGAGATAAACTGTTTTTTTTACATCAATTAGCCATGAAGGAAGACCAACAATATTGCTTATTTTTCTCCAAACTTTTTGTTTTGATGCATTTATTTTAATTGATTTTTTTACCGTTCCTGTATGATATGATTTTGATTCTTTTTTCTTCATATCAATTGAATTTTCAGCCCTGATTTTAAATTTAATTGTCTAACACATTTAATCCCCAAAAACCTATGGATACAAATGGTATTTGGATGGGGTAAAAAGAAGGGAGAATCAATCTCAGAAGAAATTACAACTCAAAAAGAGATTTCATTATCTGAAGTTGAAAATATAACCCGGGATTTATTAAATCTTAGAACAACTCAAACCCTGTCTGCAGTAAAGTCCTTTAGAAATAAGACTTCTCCTTTGATTAAAGAACTTGCCAGTATTGCAAACTCTCTTGAAAAAGATAATCTCAAAGTGGATGAAATTGATAAACATCTTAGAACCATTGTAGTGAGAGGAAAAAAACAAGTAATTGATGTAATTAAAAAAGACCATGACGATTTACCAGAAATATCAACTTTAGATGATATGACCAATTTGGATAATGTATTAAATCAAAAATTAAAAAAAATCGGAGATGTCTTAGGACGACAAACACGGGTAATCCATATTTTTGCAAAAAAATATGCCGAAAAATTAAAAGAAATTTTAGCTGAAATGAATTATAATCACAGCGAGATTAAAAAACTAATAAAAAATTTTCAAGGTTCTAAATCATCTTCAAATGAAATTACTGTACTATTAAGTAAAATAAAAATTTTCAAGGATGATTCTATTTTTAAAAACAAACAGATTTCAGAGTCCCAAATCCTGCTAGATTCATCTCTATCGAAAATTAAAACCATTGAAGACTCTATTGATAAAATAAAATCAGGTGAAAAATATACAAAATTTTTAAAATTAAAACAAGACCTTTCATCCTTTAATGAAACAAAAAATCAAATCAAACATGAAATTGATTCTCAGTTTACAAAGATTTCCAGAGCTCTAAGCCGATACGAGTATGCGTCATCTCTAGATAGAGAACAAAAATCCCTTTTGTCTCAATTGATCAATGAGCCCATTGAAGCAATGGAGAGAAAAAATAAAGATAACATAATTATTATTTTTGAAAGTGTAAAAAAAGGAATAATTTCAGGTTCTATTTCAGTTAAAGATGTTGAAAAATCAATCTCATACATTACTGAAACAGAGGAGTTGCTTGCCCAATTTGTAAAAAAAGTTAATAATTTTGAAGAGCAAAAAAAGGAAATTCAGTATCAATTACTGGAATTTGAAGACCCTAAGGTTTCTCTTCTAGAGAAGGATTTGAAGAAAACATTAAACCAAAAACAAGATATTGAATTTAAAATTTCTTCTTACAGAAAAGATATTGAGGAAAATTCTGCAAACACGCCAAAAATTATTTCTGAGATTGAAGATAATCTTAAAATATTTTCAAATACCGATTATACCATAGTACAATCCACTTAAAATTAATTAGTACTGGATAAAAACGATTCATGTGTTATTCAAAAAGAAAAAATTTGACAGAAGTGTTTCGTTAAAAAAAGATGTTGTAGATAGTATATCATCATTTTGCAAAATAAAACATCCAAATGAAGGAATCTTAATTTTAAAGGGAAAATCCAAGGAAGGATGTATCTTGATTGATGGCCTTGTAATTCCGCCCTTTAGTCACACAGGACCTACTTTTGCTGGTTTTCCACATTCTTTTTTACCATTTGATATGAGCTATGTGGGAATAGTTCATTCTCATCCCAGTGGTTCGGCTGAACCTTCTTTAACAGATCTTCACAATTTCTTTGGTTTGGTTTCCTTGATTGTCCAATTCCCATATGGGGATGAAGATATTTTTGCTTGGGATAGTAAGGGAAATTCAATTAAACTCGAAATCATATGATTGGAAAATTTTCATAAATTTGAGGGTATTTTGAGAAATGCTACAAGACTTGGTGCAAACTTGTTCATTAACTAGACTTTATTTAATTTCAATGTAAGCAATTTTTCTAAAGACATGTCAAATCAATTATACTGTGAACTATGTCATAAACTCAAATTCCCAAGATTTGAAAAACAAAAAAAATGTGAATGTAAAATCAATTAGAAAGTTTTTAGGTATTCTTTTTTCATTAAATTCTTTTGCTTTGTTTTGTTGTTCTTTTGCAATATAATTTCATTTTTAGATAATTCTCTTCAGAATTTTGATTTAATGAATTTTTTACAAAAAATCACGAAATAAGCCGGTTCTTATAAGAAGGATATTAAGCAGTATTGATCTTATCTATGGTTTTACAAATTATCAATGCCGATACTATCTGTAGACGTTGTGGAAATGGTATGGTAACAGATAATGTTACAGGGGAAAGATTTTGTGGAAAATGTGGTCATGTCCTCTCTGAGACATTACAAGACTCTGGACCTGAATGGAGATCTTTTTCAAAAGATGGTGGTACGGATCCTACTAGAACAGGTGCACCAACATCACTTGCAATACATGATAGGGGGCTTTCAACCATAATTAATCCAATAAACCGTGACGCGTCTGGAAAACCTCTTTCATCTAGTATGAAAAGCACTATTGAAAGACTAAGAACATGGGATAGTAGAAGTAAAGTCAATGCATCTACAGATAGAAACCTTAGGCAGGCATTAAGTGAATTAACTAGACTAAAAGATAAACTATCACTTTCTGATTTAATAGTTGAAAAATCAGCATACATTTACAGAAAAGCATTAGAGAAAGGTTTAATCAAAGGGCGTTCAATTTCAGCATTGATTGCAGCATCACTTTATGCGGCATGTAGAGAAACTGAAACGCCTAGAACACTAAAAGATGTTTCAGATGCAGGTAACCTTAAGAAAAAAGATATTTCAAAATGTTATAGGTTATTACATCAAGAATTAGGTCTAAAAATGCCAGTAGTTGACCCAATTCAATGTGTTGCAAGAATTGCAAGTAAGCTTGGAATTAAGGAAAAAACAAAACGTTATGCAATCAAAGTACTAAAAATTGCACAAGAGCATGAAGAATCATCTGGAAAGGATCCAATGGGTTTAGCTGCTGCAGCATTGTATTTGTCATCCGTTATGAATGGTGAAAATATTACTCAGAGAGATATTGCACAAGCTGCAAATGTTACCGAGGTAACTATCAGAAATCGATACAAGGGTCTAAGATTAGATCAGAATAAGGATTTGTAGGTTATAAGAGAAAATGAAGTGTTGTAATTTGAAATCGGGAAGTAAAAAATGATTAAAATAAAATGTGATAGATGTGGTTCACCTTTAGGCACTGAAAGCAAGAAAATTAAGGAAAGATTTTGTGGTAATTGTAAAAGGAAATTTCAATTACAGAAATATTAGAGAATTTGGAATCATTTTAACTAATGTAGTACACAATCTAAATTCAACATTTCTTAGATTCTTACCTTTTTGGAAATTTTCGACGTGCATCAAACTAATTTAAAAAACTCAAATGTGGTATTGAACCAAAGATTTGATGCTCGTACTTTAGGTAAGATTCTACCAAAAAGTAGGTTTGCAAATAATTGAAGGGTGGTATAAAGCAATCAAAATTTCAAAACATGGAAAAATTATTGAAGTGTATGACACAAAACGTCACATCTGGAGTAATGGTTTAGCAGGTTTCATAATCAAAGAGGAATGTCATAATGCAAATCTAAAAAATGGAGAGTTTGTAAATGTTCGAATTTATATTATTGAGGAATTAGAAAATCTAAAAAATAATTTTAATTCTACCGTCCACTATTTATTATCAAAGTAAAAATTATTGAGATCGTTTTCTCAAGACTATTTTAAAATATGTTCTAACTTTCAAGTACACACGAGCATCCTAGAAAATCACATATTCTACCAGACGTAGTTTTCCTGTGCCATGAAAAAGCATGTTCACAGACTAAGCAGTCTTTCTTTTCATTAATTTTATTTTTTTTCAAGCAAAATGATAACTGCGTGAGATCATAATACTATATGGTTCATTTGCTGGCATTATTTCATTTCCTTGTATGGGTTTCAAGCAATTCTAAAATTTGGAGCAAATTGGCGATAGTTTTTAAAAAAATTAGCTGATAACCTAGTCTATAACAATTATTAACGAATCTACCAAGACTTGGTACAAATTTGTCCACAAAAAAGACTTGATTATTTTTTGGTTTTGAAAAATTACCAAATTTCTGCAATTCTTGTTAATTTCAATTAAAGTCAATTGAGTGGACAGTTTTATGTGCAAGCTGACAAAACTTTATAAGGATTTTAGAGGTATTTTATTTGAAATGTTCAGTTTTAAGATATACTTGATTTTCTTATTTGCATCACTGGCAATCAGTATAGGATTGCAAATGATATTGCCATTTCCATATGGTTTAGCTGCTGCACTTGGAATCTTCATAGTTTTCCCCTTATTACTAAGGAAACGTGCTATGAGCAGAATGGGCGGCTATGGTGATTCAGGATCGGGTGGAGGATTCTTTGGAACAGGGTCTGGAAGCCCAAAGGTTCGATATGTTTGCCTTGCTTGCAACAATAAACACAACGGGGGGTCGTGTCCTAGGTGTGGCTCAAAAATGCAACGTGCTGACTTTTAGAAATCTGTAATGACTTTGGAGGATTTACGAAAAAAAGTATTATATCAAAATACACTTGATGTCTGGATTGGTATATGTGAAGAAAAAAATATCAATTGGAGTGAAACTGAAAGTTATAAAAAATTCATAGACTTTTTGTTAAATCATAACCTTGGCATGAAAAAATTTCCATTATGTGTAAGTGAAAGTGATCCAAATGTCAAATCTGCACTAGAAAAGGCAAAATTTATGGAGGTTTTATCCGAATCTAAAGATCCAAACTGTGCTACTTATACACTAAGATTAAATGACTCTGCAATAGACTTGATTCGTAATTTTGATCTAAAAAATTAACTATCTTCTAAGTTTAGGGTTTACAATAACATCTAATGCATTTCCAATAAAAACAAAAGCCAAACCTGTAATTGCTATCATCACTCCTGGCGGCATTATCCACCACCACAAACCTCTTGAAGCTGCCCCGTAGACATTTGCATCATGTAAAATCTGTCCCCAGGTGGGAAATGAAGGATCACCCAAGCCAAGAAAGCTTAGGCCTGCTTCTGTGGTAATGGCGGCTGGAACTGATATTGCTATACTTGCAAACGCATATGGTAGTAACTGAGGCAAAATATGTCTTAATATAATTTTAGATTTTTTTTGTCCCATCATTTCTGCGGCCTCTATGTAGCCTCGTGTTTTAATTTGAAGGGCCATACTTCTTGAAACTTTGGCTATTCCAACCCATCCAAAAATTGTTAAAAATCCAATCATTAAAAAAATACTATTACTGATTGTAACAGATAAAATAATTAAAAATGGTAGTGCAGGAAGTGCATAAATGACATCATTGAACCTCATCATCGCCTCATCGGTCTTTTTACCCCTGTATCCTGCATATACTCCGTAAAGCAAACCCATTGCAACTGATGCTATTGCCACAACTATTCCAATGAATAATGCTAAAGGAGTCCCCCAAAGCAAACCTATTGCCAAGTCCCGTCTAAGTTCATCAGTTCCCATAACTCCAAAAGCTTTTCCTCCAACAATCAAAGTTGATTCAGGAATTTGGTTTTGAGCATTAATTCCATAAAGATTAATCACAAACAAGTAATTGCCTTTAAGTGGAGTGTGGTTTTTTATTTTTGAAAATACTATATCTTCAGAAGATAACTTGCCAATAGGAAAACTAAATTTCTCCGATTGCAAGAACAGGTTCTTTCTAATTGATTCATCTGTCGAAAAAATTCTCTCAGTATGTATGGTACTAGTATCAGAGTTGGGAAGTGATGTGGATAAAAAATTAAGCTTCATTCCATCTGGTCTAACTACAGAAACATCTAGAAGAGGTGCACCAGAATATTTTGCAGAGAATTCATAAATAAAATCATTTGGAAAATCATCATAATCAAAGTTCAGCCGAAATTGATGAGATACAACTGAAATATCTCCTGAGCTTTCTATTCTCTCTGTCGGGTTTTCAAGGATTTTATGCTCTGGAATTTTTTCAATCAAAAACAAGTTCACCCATCCTGGAATGGCGACTTTGGGATATGAAATCCAATTACTTGGGTTATTCCATTCACTAAATGTTTCACCTGGAATTGATATTATTGCCAATAATGAAATAATAATCAAAATTCCCAATATACTCATACCTGCAATTCCCATCTTGCTTCTTAGAAATTCACTTTTGATTTCTTGTGGTGAAATGGAGCTCATTGCCTGTTCTCACCGTTGAATAAAAGTTGATAAAGATTTCTTTACTTGAAATCATTTTCTGGTGAGGATTAGTCTTCGTTTTAACTATTCTGTATTGATTCTAGAACTTTCTCAATGATATCTGTATGGTTGGCATTGATTTCAGTTGTAAGTATTAACAGATGTTTGTCATCTATCGGAAAGGTAATTCGTTTTAATTTTTCATATTCTGCCATTGCATATTTGTTTCGTCCTAATTTATGCTCAATATTTTTTCTAGTCTGCCATCTTTGACTTGCATAATAATGCATCATCTTTAATTCATCTTCATTGAGAACTGGATTTATTCCATTTCTAAAACCCCCATACATCTTTTCGCCAGTATTATTTTGGATGGCAACATATCTAATTGTAAAATCAATGGACATAACATCTTCAAATAGTTTATCAAAATCTAATAATTTTCTAGTATGAATCTTCTATTAAAATTTAATTCAAAACTTTGAATTTTGTTTTTCAGTTGTTTGAAATTATTTTTTAGGTGGCGATAAGAATTTATGGTCAATCCACTATACTAAAATTGTAGATTTATCAAAGATAATCATGAGTCAAACTACAATTACACCCGAAATTGCCAAATTATTTGAAGGAAAAAACTTTGCCTCTTTTGCAACCCTAATGACTGATGGTTCTCCACATGTTGCCCCTACTTGGGTTGACCTGGATGGAAATACCATTTTGATAAATACAGCAGGAGGCCGTGTAAAGGAAAAAAATATCAGACGAGACAATCGGATTGCCCTCTCAATTTATGACCAAGAAAATCCTTACAATATGGTATCAGTAAGAGGCAGGGTGATTGACATTACAGAAAAAGATGCAGATGAGCACATTGATAAAATGTCCAAGAAGTATTTTGGTGTTGATAAATACCCCTTTAGAATACCCGATGAGCAAAGGATTATTTTGAAAATCCGACCTGAAAAAATACATCACCAACAACCACCTCCCCAAAAATGAGAAATTTAAAATTATTTTTTGGTTATCCATTAACAATGGACGAATATAGGTTGTAAAAAATAAGATAGAGTCTCAACTAGTAAAATAGATTTCAAAACCTATTTTCTAAAACCTTCTAAAAACAACATAATTTAATGCGTAAGAACAGTGTATATTCTATTTTTACTGACAATCCATAAACTCATTTGCACTTGTTTTTGCTTGAAACATTCTGGAAAACATAGCTCAAGTAGTACCAGTTCGGATTCTTGGATCAAAATATCCGTACAACAAGTCTGCAATAAAAATACTAATTAAGAAAAAAACTGTCAAAATATATGTTGCACCAATAATTATTGGTAAATCCATTACAGTTATTGCCTCAAAATATAATCTGCCCATGCCTGGCCAATCAAAAACTGCTTCGGTAATTATTGCACCACCCAATGAGCCTGAAAGACTGAGGGCAAGAATAGTGACTATTGGTGGGGCTGCATTTTTTAGTGCATGAGTGTAAATAATTCTCTTTTTGCTTATGCCCATTACCTTTTTTGAAGTGATAAAATCCTCCTGCATTATTCCTACCATAAAATTTCTTACCAAATAGGCCCATGCTCCAAATCCTATCATTACAATTGTAATCAAAGGTAGTGCCATGTGATACAGCAAAGAAATTATGTAATTTGGATCAGATGATGGTATTGGTGGAGTAGCCCTTGCTGGAAAAATTTGATATACAAACGCAAATAAAAATATCATTAACATACCAATCCACCAAACAGGAAAACTGGAACTAATAATTGCAAAACTAGAGGTCACTCTGTCAATAACTGAACCTACTTTACTACCAGATAAGGCTCCAAGAAATATTCCAATTATCGAAATAATTATTGTTGCAGTTGTAAAGAGCAAAACAGTCCTGGGAAGTTTTTCTAAAATAATATCTTTTACATCAGTAGAACCCGCATCACTTGTAAGAAATGTAGCTTGCCCAAAATCAAGCAACAATATTTTGTACATTGTTAAACCTATTCTTTGAGGAGAATACCACGGTTCATCTAATCCTAGAATTTTTACTCTTTGATCAATTTGATCCTGAACAAATGCCTCAAATTCCTCA
>Ga0224508_10005509_pt1 | contig 10118 bp, 10 predicted proteins | sample SF_Jan12_sed_USG_4_FD_170157 | JGI IMG/M metagenome (GOLD analysis project Ga0224508, IMG submission 170157) | Sediment microbial communities from San Francisco Bay, California, United States - SF_Jan12_sed_USGS_21 | ecosystem: Environmental > Aquatic > Marine > Sediment | place: USA... | reverse complement strand
CGGTATAGCTTGCGATCTGCTGACGGGCGTTCCGGGAGGATTGCTGATTAACGCCGTGGATCGCGGCACACATCTACACATCGTGCTCGCTTAGACGCCGCTCGCCACTGCGCCTGTCCGACGCGGCGGAGCGACGTTCGCGAAGCACGGCGTCGTCATCATCGCCAGTTACAGGCTTCCTGGAACGGAACAGGCCCGCGAACAACACCAGGGCAGCGCCTCCAAGGATTCCGGCGACTATGACTGCTGCGATTCGGCCGACGGCGAAACCGACGGTTGAATCCGACCAGGTCAGACTCGCCACCGCCACGAGGTGCGCACAGATTCCACCGCCCAGCACCCCCAGCAGAGAATCGATCCACGCACCCAGGCTCAACCTTTCGCCCAGCACCGTGACGATATGAGCGCCGAGCACTCCGCTCAGGATTCCCGCGCCAACGAGACCGACATCCACTTGTCTCCCCCTTCGACTGTTTATGAGCGCGCTCGTACATTCGAGCTGGCACAGCTTAGCGTAAATCTTGACTGCGCGAACCGGATTAATTTAACAATCCGGGGCAATGTCGACACTGCGTTTGCCTTTGTCGCACATCTCGATCGCGCTGAGTTATTCGGCATGATTGACCAGTGCGTCGCGCACGCGATGCGCCAGCCGACCGCGGTCGGTGACGTATCTAGGCTAGGTGAGAACCAATACGCCGCGTTCACAACGCAGTGTTTTGCCGTCAAGTTCGGGAATGCGCAGCTTCTGCGGGATGACAACCAACACGTCGCCTATTTTCGTCACCAGGCTGTCGTCCAGAGTTTTCGCTGGAATCGCCGATTTCGCACATGCGCTGACCAGCCATTGCGGCTGCGACGTCGGCTCTATGCTTCCCCAGGAAACCAGCAACACCTCGGTTTCCGCATTCACGGACTCCTCGAGGTAGCGCCACGCAGAACTCTTGACCGTCCACGCGACCGCGGCCGACGATTTGGTAACATCCCACTGACCGGTTTTGCTTTCCACGCTGTTCCCTGTTAGTCGAAACCCCGGATCTAATGCAGGCAGATGCAGCGCACCGAGTCCGCTACGATGCCTCGATTATAGGGTTTTCCACAACGCCGACGCACCAGTTTGTGACATTGGGGACAAACAAATCGATTAACCGGGATCGTTTTGACTGTCGGCCATGGTCCGCAACATGGCGGCCGCCTGACCGGCTTTCTCGGCGCCTTCGTTGTGCTTGCGCACCGCACCGGCGTCCGACGATTTTGCGGCCGCGGTGACGTACGCCTCGCGCAGATCCTCCAGCCACTCGGCCAGCTGCACGGCCGAGCGTTGATTCTTCGCCTGCAGAGCGCGCCGCAAGCCCGTCATGTGGCCCTGTTTCATCGCGTGATCTCCCTGACACTTGATTCGATGTCTACCTGTGAGCACGAAAATCGCACGTCTTGTGTCGTTTTCAGCACGCTGCGATGGCAGCTCAAACAATGGTGTGATCTAGACAGGTTGCGATCATAGTCGCGCGGCTACCGGCAGGGCAATCGTTTCTCACCGCACTGGATTGGCCGACTCCGGCGACGGTGCGACAAAACGCCGAGGCAATGCTGGCCGCAGGCAGGTGGGCCCGGCCGATCAGCGATGTCCGGGTCGCGAATGGGCGATTGTTTGGCTCATCAGCAATACCGGCAACACACCCGCCGCGACGATGGTCAGGGCGCCCAGAGCGCTTTCCTCCAGGAGTTCGTCAGACGCATACTGATAGACAAACGTTGCCAGCGTGTCGAAATCGAACGGGCGTAATATCAACGTCAATGGCAATTCTTTCATCGTGTCCACGAACACCAGTAAAGCCGCTGTTATCACGCTCGGTCTCACCAGCGGCAGGTGCACTCTGCGAAGCGCGGCGCCGGCGCCGCAGCCCAGGGTGCGCGCCGCGCCGTCCATGCTGGGCGTGATGCGGGTCAAGCTCGCGTCCAAGGTGCGATAACTGAGGGCAAGAAATCGCACCACGTAACCAACGACCAGACCAGTCGCCGTGCCGCTAATCAACAATCCCAGGGGGGCATCAAACAACCCGCGGCTCAACTCGTCGAGCGCATTGTCGATGTGGCCTAACGGCACCAGGATACCCACCGCCAGTACCGCACCGGGAACCGCATACCCCACGGTGGCTAACTCCGCCAGCCCGCGAATTGTGCGACGCGGCGCCAGGCGCACACCGTAAGCGAGCAGAATGCCGAGAGCCGCTGCTACCGCCGCCGCCCAGGTGGCGAGTCGCACGCTGTTCCACACGTAGCGGAAGTAGTCTGCCTCCAGCGTTACTGCATAGAACTCCGCCGCGTAGTTGCAGAGCACGGCCGCCGGAAGCCCGAAGCCAAGCGCAACGGGTAGCGCACACCAGATCGTGCTGGCAATTCCCCAGCCCCGTGCAAGGCGATAATCCGGCAGCGCCTGTACTCGGCTCGAGGTACTGTGATAACGGCGCGAACGGCGGCTGACACGCTCCAGGACCACGAGCACCAGCGCGAATGTCACCAGCACCACCGCCAGTTGGGCGGCGCCCGCCGTGCTGTTCATATTCAGCCAGACATCGAAAATACCGCCCGTCAACGTGGCGACCGCGAAGAAATCGATCGTGCCGAAGTCATTGAGGGTTTCCATCAATGCCAGCGACACGCCGACTGCTATCGCTGGTCTGGCAAGCGGTATCGCGACAGTGACGAAGCTCGTGAACGGCCCGCGACCCAGTGAACGGCTCACCTCGAACAACGCAAAACACTGTTCGAGGAATGCCGCCCGCGCCAGCAGATAGACGTACGGGTACAGCACCAGGGACATGACTACTATCGCACCGCCCAGCGAGCGGATCTCCGGAAACCAGTAATCGCGCGCCGACGTCCAGCCGAACACCGCCCGCAGACTGCTCTGCACCGCGCCCGCATACTCCAGCTGGTCGGTTATGACAAACGCGAGAATATAGCTGGGCACCGCCAGCGGAAGCAGTAGTGCCCAGGACAACACCCGGCGCCCGGGGAAACGGTACATGGTCACCAGCCAAGCGGTGGAGGTGCCAATGGTAATTGTCCCGATGCCGACACCCAGCATCAACCACAGTGTGTTGGAGACGTAAACCGGGAGCACTGTGGTAAGCAGGTGCGCCCAGATCCCATCCGCGGGACCCATCGCGATCACCAGCACCGACAGCAGCGGTACGGCTATCAAGGCACCGATCGACAGTGTGACAGCCGTCCACAATCCAGCCGCCGCGTTACCGCGTTGGAACTGGTCGATGACGGCGCTCATTGTTCCGTGTGATGTGTCGGCCCATGATCCGCGGTGATAAGGCTCGCCAGTCCCGCCAGGTCAGGCAAACCTCACCACCTCAACCACCCGCACCACGCAGGCTAACTGCCAAAATCAAACCGCACCTTGTCCACAAGCCTGCTGGCAGCATCGCGATGCCGGGCGATTTCCTCAAGATCCAGGGTATCGATTTTGAAACTGCCCCAGGACTCGACCAGCGGGTGAGTCTTCACGCCCGACTTTACCGGATACTCGAAGTTCAGCGACGCATACATGCTCTGCGCGGTATCACTCGCGAGGAACTCGATCAGTTTGACCGCGTCGGCTTTGTTACTGGCATTCTTTATGATCCCGGCTCCGGATATATTCACGTGCTGTCCGCGGCCGTTCTGGTCGAAGAACTGTACACGCACGACATTCGCCCACCGTTTCTGCTCCGGTTTTTGTTCGTTGGTGGCCATTTTGCCCAGGTAATAGTGATTGGTAAGCGCCACGTCGCAAACCCCTTCGTAAATCCCCTTGGCCTGCGCACGATCGTTGCCCTGCGGCTTGCGCGCCAGGTTGCGTTTCACACCGCGCAGCCATTGTTCGGCCACAACTTCACCGTCATGAGCAATCACTGCTGCAATCAGCCCGATGTTGTACACATGCTTACCAGAACGCATACAGATACGGCCCTGCATTTTGGGATCCGCCAGATCCGCCAGCGTTTTCAGTTCCCCCGGTGTGACGCGGTCTTTACTCACCAGCGCAACACGCGCCCGGGTGGTGAGCCCGAACCACAGCCCGTCGGGATGGCGGAAATTGGCGGGGATGTTTGCATTGAGGACCGCGGAGTCCACAGGTTCCAGCAGGTCGGCTTCACGCAATGCATCGAGCCGCCCGATATCCACGGTGAGAATCGCGTCGGCGGGATTGTTGGCGCCCGCCGATTTGATTTTTTCGATCATGCCTTTCCTGGCGAATACCACGTTGACTTCGATGCCGGTCCGTCGAGTGAACTCCGCAAGTATCGGCTCGATCAGAAACGGCTGGCGATAGGAATAGAGATTGACTTCGCCGGCGGCCAGACCGGCAGGCGCGGACAGCATGACGATTGATGCAACCGCAAAGATCAACAGATTGCGCATGATTAACTCCAAAACGTAATGCGAATCAATAACATTTACCAGTGTTCGGCTTTTATAAACCAATACTCACGTAAACGCAAATTATTCTCGATTGCGAACGATTAACGTCAATGCTCGCATCCGGAAACGGGACGGTGCCGGGCAAGGACATGCTCGGTAAACGGATCGACATGGGTTTCCCGTGCTTTGCGTCTGCCCCGTAACTGGCGACCCGTTGCCCGCATCGGCGCAATGCGCGACCGCTGGCTTTTAGCAGAACATCACGGTGAGGGTGACAATCCAGATCACGTTTCCGCAAATTACCGGCGGCCTTGCGCCGCCGCCCTACTTTCGCTTCTTCACGTACAGGACCAGCTGATGGTCGACCAGCTCGTAACCGCGTTCCTCGACCAGGCGCTGCTGCAGATTCTCGATGCGGCTGTTGACGAACTCGATCACTTCGCCGGTATCGACATCGACCATGTGGTCGTGATGGGATTCGCTGGACAGCTCGAAGACCGCACGGCCGTCGTCGAAGTTGTGGCGATCTACGATGCCGGCCGCTTCGAACTGCGTCAAAACCCTGTAGACGGTCGCCAGCGCGACTGCCTCGCCAGCATCGGAGAGCTGTTTGTACACGTCCTCGGCGCTCAAATGATGCGGTTCCGCACCGTCCAGCACCTCGAGCACCTTGATTCGCGGCAACGTTATCTTCAGTCCCGCGCGTTTTAAGTCTGCGCTCTCCACGCCGCAAGCATAAACGAATCCGACAGCGGTGGAGAGAATTAACAAATGGAAGCCTATCGCCATCTGCACCCACTACCGGTGTAGTATTCGCTTTCACCGAGAAGGACAACCGCTGACCCGGGCCCTGCTGGCCCCCAGCGGGATACCCGAGGCTACCCCTGCGTACCGCAAACGCGTTGCGCTGACGCGGGATACAACCGAAGCACTTTCTGCAACAACATAAAAGACAAGGAGTCTCACGATGGCTGATGACGTCACCAACGCATGCGATATCTTGAAATCGGCGTCCCCGGATCTGCTCAAGCACGGCAATGTCGTCGCTACCGGGGTCGGTTACAAAATAACGAACGGCAGTAAAACGGACACCGTGTCCATCATCTGCTCTGTGGAGCGCAAACTGCCCGCCAATCAGCTCTCGGCATCCGATCGGGTTCCGGAAACGGTCAACGGTATTCCAACCGACGTTATCCAGACCGGGCGGATAAGGGCCCTGCAGGCGCGTACCGACAAGCACCGTCCAGCACCTGGCGGCGTGAGCATCGGACACACCGAGATTACCGCCGGTACGCTGGGCTGCCTGGTCAAACGCGGTAGTGACGTATTCATCCTCTCCAACAATCACGTTCTGGCCAACAGCAACGCTGCCGAGCGCGGCGATACGATCCTGCAACCCGGACCGGCGGACGGTGGCCGCAACCCCGAGGACAAGATCGCGGAGCTGGAGGATTTTGTGCCGGTATCGTTCATCCTGCCGGAGCTGCCGAGCGATTGCCAGTTTGCCAGCGGCGTGATCGCAGTGCTGAACGCAGGCTGCACCGCCATCGGCAGTCGTACGCGATATCGCATCGTGCGCCCGCAGGCCGATCCCAATCTCGTCGACGCGGCGATCGCCCGCCCGGTCAACCCCGCCGACGTCAGCAACGACATTGTCGATATAGGCCAATTGAACGGCTCTGCGCAAGCAACGCTCGGCATGGCGATCCAGAAAAGCGGCCGAACGACCTCTCACACCACGGGTGAAATTCAGCAGATCGATGTCACCGTCAACGTGCAGTACGGTCCAGGCAACGTCGCCCAGTTCAGCGACCAGCTGCTTGCGGGCCCGATGAGCCAGGGCGGCGACAGCGGATCGGCGGTGCTGGACATGGACCGGCGCCTGGTGGGACTGCTGTTTGCCGGCAGTGATTCGACGACGATCATGAACCGTATCGAGCATGTGTTCTCCGCGCTCAATGTATCGCTGTGATTCCGCAAGCGGCGCAGCTGCTGCTGGCCCTGGTGCTGGCGGCCGGGAGCAGTGACGTGGGGATTCGCGAAGTAAAGGCGCGTCATGAGCAGTCGTTGTTGAGTACTCCCGGCGTTGTTTCGGTTGGCATCGGTCTCGCTCCCGATGGCGAGCAGGCGATCATGGTAGGTACTTCCAGCGATCCCGCCGCGCTGCGGGACAAGTTACCGGACACGCTGGAAGGTTACCCCGTGATCGTCCAGCATACTGGTACGATCAAAGCCCAGTAACGGCGATTGCGACACCACGGCAGGGGGACGCCCGTGCGACCCCCGGCACCCTGGGCAACGGACACCGCTTACTCTGTCACTGCCCGTTTTCCGCCAGATGCGATGTCACTTTCGTGCTGATCACATCGTCAGGTGCGAACATTTATGGACAACGAATCTTTCCGCTACTGGTCCCACCAGGCGGCCGACTGGGCGGCCGATTATCGTGCATCGATTGGTGAGCGGCCGGTTCGTGCGCAGATGACACCTGGTGCAATCGGAAAACTTATCGAGGCAACACCGCCGGAAGCACCGCAATCCATGGAGTCGATTTTCGCCGACTTTGAACGCATCGTTCCCGACGGCATGACGCACTGGCAGCACCCGAGGTTTTTCGCCTATTTTCAAAGTAACGCCGCGCCCGCCGCGGTGATCGCCGAGCAGCTCGCGGGCGTCATGGCTGCGCAGTGCATGCTCTGGCAAACGTCGCCGGCCGCCACTGAACTGGAAATCAAGATGGTCGACTGGCTTCGCCAGTCGGTTGGGTTGCCCGACGAGTTCAAGGGTGTCCTGCAGGACACCGCTTCGTCAGCCACACTGTGCGCAGTGCTGACCATGCGCGAACGGGCGCTCGGCTGGTCGGGTAATCAGCAGGGATTGGCAGGCAAACCCGCCGTGCGCATTTATGCTTCAACTCGTACGCACACGTCCGTGGACAAGGCTTTGTGGATTGCCGGCATCGGCCAGGACAATCTGGTCAAGATTCCGACCGATGAAAATTTCGCCATGCGGGTCGATGCGCTACGTGCAGCGATCGCGGCGGACCGCGAGAACGGCCTGTTGCCAGCCGGGGTAGTTGTTTGTGTCGGCGGCACATCGATCGGTGCGACAGACAACGTGCAGGCGGTTTGCGAAACAGCGCGTGAAGCCGGACTGTATTCGCATGTGGACGCGGCGTGGGCCGGTTCGGCGATGATCTGCCCCGAGTTCCGTCGTCTGTGGCGCGGCGTCGAACTCGCCGACAGTATAGTGATCAACCCGCACAAATGGCTGGGGGCATCCATGGAGTGTTCCGCGCACTTCGTGCGCGAACCGCAAACGCTGGTCAAGACCCTCGCCATACAGCCCGAATATCTGAAGACCCATGGCAAAGACGGGCTGGTGAATTTCAGCGAGTGGTCAGTGCAACTGGGGCGCCGTTTCCGCGCGCTGAAGGTATGGTTTCTTTTGCGGGCTTACGGGTTACAGGGGCTGCGCGCCCGTATCCGCAATCATGTTGCCTGGTCCGAGCAACTCGCCGCAAGGCTCGCGAGTGAGACGGACTTCGAAATCGTCACTGCGCCGATTCTCTCGTTATTCTCGTTTCGTTACACGCCGTCGAACCACGATACCGACCTCGATGCCCTGAATCTGAAACTGATCAATGCGATCAACGACGATGGCCGCATCTACCTGACGCAGACATCCCACGACGGCAAGCTGGTGGTGCGCTTCGTTGCGGGACAATTCGATACCCAGGAAAGCGACATCGATATCGCTTTCACTACGATTTGCGAGGTTGCGCGGGCTCTGTAGCAGGCCTGGCCACAAATAGCCGTCACCGCCGGCAGCGCACAGCAAACGGGACAGGCAGAGGCGCTGCCCGGTCCCTGCGTATCACACTCGTGGTATGGCAATTCAACCGCTTGGGAATTGTCGCTACCGGATGCAGCGGGCGCGCCATGCGCAGGCATGGCGGCCCTGATCTACCGCAAACCAAACCTCGACGGGCACGAGGCCGGTGAACGCCGCCTACTGGCCCAGCGAAACGATATACGCCGTCACGTCCTTGATTGCCTGGTCGTCCGCCAGAGTCATCGCCATCGGACGCATCTGCGCGCCGAACGCATCTTTTGCATGCGTGCCGCGAATACCGGCCTTGTAGTTCTGCAGTTGCCTGACCAGATACCAGTCCGCAAGCAGCGCGAGCGCGGGGGCGTTAAGCGCCTTATTGCCTTCGCCCTTGACACCATGGCAGGCGATACAGGTGCCGTACAGGCTTTTACCTTTTCCGGAGTCGCCATCCAGCGTGGCGGAATTCTTGGCCGCTGCCAATGATGCGGTATAGGCGGCGACATTCGCGACGGCGTTGTCATCGGCGAGCGTCATTGCCATCGGCCGCATTTGCGCACCGAACGCGTCTTTGGGATTAGTGCCGCGGATACCCTGCTTGAAATTGCTCAGCTGTCTCGCTGTATACCATTCCGCCTGACCGGCAAGCGCCGGTGCGTTGAGCGCAGCGTTGCCCTCGCCTCGCACACCGTGGCAGGCCTGACACACTGAATACGTGGCCTTACCGGCCGCTGCATCCCCGGCCCATACCGGGTTGCCCAGCACCGAACCGCACAGTAACACCGCCGTCGCTAACCGTTTCACCATTGTTCTCCTTTGCGAGGTTTTACTCATCAGCCGTAAACGCCGATAGCCTACACATTGTTACGGCGAATCCCAACCCGGATCCCCGTACGGTTGATGTCGATCAAGGGCAACGGACAGAAAACGGAGTCCGGCCAAGCCGACCCCGTTTTCTCCCGGCCGACTCCGGCCGCTACCAGGCAGACTGATCGACGCGCAGACCTGGCGAGAAACCGCCACCGGTGGCGGCATCCGCCGTGCTGCCGGTCACGTCCATGTGGGCCTGCAACGCCGCTGTTTCGTCACCGTCCGGAGTGCGATTCAGGCTCATACCAGCGACGCTGGCACCGAGGGTTGCCGTGTCGATGACATCGCCGGACGCCGTCGCCAGGGTTACAGTATCGCCGCCGTTGTTGAGGCTCAGGCCGCCGGTGCTGGCACTGAGCGCGTGGCCGCTTTCGTGCAGCGCCATGAACCCCGGACTGGCAGCAGCTAAATTTCCAGTGCCAAATATCACCAGCGAGCCCCCGGCGGGCAAGGTGGTCGGATTGGCAAAAGTATGCCGGACAGCGGTAGCATCGGCCAGCGTGTGCCCGCTTACATCGACCGGCGTGGTGCGCAGGTTCACCAGCTCTACGAACTCGTCGTCCACATTGCTTTGCACACCGTCACGATTCGCATCCAGCCCGCCCGGATTCGGCAACGCCTCGTTGACGATGATGTCGCCGGCCGCCGTGGCGGCAACGATGGAAAACCCCGTTGCGGTTCCGGTAAAAGCCGAACCGACCACCTGCACATCGACGCTGCCCTCCGGAATGAGCGGCACTTCCGCGGTCAATATAACCGCGTCGATGGCAACCACACTGGTCGAAGCCACGCCCCCGAACGTCACGGTTGGTGGCGTCACGGTGAAATCGTCGCTGAACCCGCCGGTAAAGATCGTCACAACGGTGCCGCCCGCGGCGGACGCGAGATTGGGTGCGATCGTATTTATGTCCGCGGGGTCGGTGGTGGGGGATTCGTCATCAGGGGGATCCGTACCGGGATCCGGCGGCGGATCATTGCCCGGGGGATTGTCTACGGGC
>Ga0224508_10005508_pt1 | contig 10118 bp, 8 predicted proteins | sample SF_Jan12_sed_USG_4_FD_170157 | JGI IMG/M metagenome (GOLD analysis project Ga0224508, IMG submission 170157) | Sediment microbial communities from San Francisco Bay, California, United States - SF_Jan12_sed_USGS_21 | ecosystem: Environmental > Aquatic > Marine > Sediment | place: USA: California... | reverse complement strand
CATGAAGGCCGACACCACGGGGTACGGAACCAGCCTTATGTAGCGACCTATGCCGACGAAACCGAACAATATCTGCAACAGGCCGCCCATCATCACTACCGTAAAGGCGACTGCTGACTGGTGCGCGAAACGGGTGATCAGCACCGGCCATTACAACCGACGTCGGACCAGTCGGACCCGAGATCCGGGCAGACGTGCCACCAAATACAGCGGTAAAAAAGCCCACGAAGATTTCCCGTAGAGCCCGGGCGGCTCGCCAGCGCCGGACGCCGGGCCCAGCGGCAACGCGACCACGCCGCGGTGAATCCCCGGTAAACATCGCCGCGCAGTCGCGCGGAGAGCCACAGTTCCCCGGTTCGATCAAAAGGTGCTCTCTGCTAACTGTGTAACTCTCAATCTATATGATAAGAGTATAAATTATAATGCTATTTAACTGATTAAGAACCTAATAAATATCAAATTAGACATTTTAACAATTACTAAAAAACTATTTAATATTACTAAATTCGTTCTATTGATTAATTTTCATGCTTTATAGATAATCTACCAGTATTTTATGATCTCACCAGCGCAAATGAAAGCGGCCCGTGCTCTGGCGGGCTGGGACCAACGGCAACTTGCCGAGGCAGCCGGCGTGTCCCTGCCGACGATCCAGCGCATGGAAACCAGCGACGACACCGTTCGCGGCAACGTGGACACCCTCGTCAAAGTCATAGAAGCGCTTGATCGCGCAGGTGTAGTACTGGTGGCCGCCGGCTCCGTCAGCGACACAGGCGGCCGCGGCGTGCGACTCAAACGCTGAGTTGGAATCTCTTCTCACACCGGCATCCCGTTTGAGCCCGAATCAGTGCTGAGCATCGACAAGCTAGTGCCGTTCCTGCGCTGGAAGCGCCGGATATCGCGCGAAACACTGCGTCATGATCTGCTGGCCGGACTGACCGGCGCCATCGTTGTACTACCGCAGGGCGTGGCTTTCGCCACGATTGCCGGATTACCACCACAGTATGGTCTTTATGCCGGCATGATCCCAGCGATTATTGCTGCCCTGTTCGGCTCATCCTGGCACCTGGTATCGGGGCCGACAACCGCGGCATCAATCGTATTGTTTTCGGTGTTGAGCGCGCGCGCGCTGCCCGGCTCCGCCGAGTACGTTCAGCTCGCATTGACGCTGACGTTGATGGTCGGGGCTATACAGCTGGCGCTCGGCACGCTGCGCCTCGGCGCGCTCATCAATTTCATCTCGCACTCGGTGATCGTTGGCTTCACCGCCGGCGCGGCGCTGTTGATCGCCGCCAGTCAGCTGGGCCACTTTCTGGGCCTGCATCTGGCACGCGAACCGTCTGCCTATCAAACCCTGTCGGCCATTGCCGGGGATCTGCCGGACACCCATTTCTATTCACTGCTGGTCGGCAGCGTCACCATCGCAGCTGGCCTCGTGGCCAAGCGCTACCTGGCAGCGATACCGAATATGTTACTTGCCATGCTCGCGGGCGGGCTGTGCGCCGCGCTCATCGAATTGATTGCCGGCGCCGGCACCGGCCTGTCATACGTGCCCACTATCCCGGCGGCGCTGCCGCCACTGTCGATGCCGCTCGCGCCATTCGATGCGTTTATTTCGCTCGCCCCGGCCGCGGTCGCGGTAACGCTGTTCGCGCTTACCGAAGCCGTGGGCATCGCCCGTTCCCTCGCCATCCGCTCGGGTCAGCACCTGGATGGGAACCAGGAATTCATCGGCCAGGGGCTTTCCAACATCGTCGGCAGTTTCTTCTCCAGCTACGTAGCGACGGGGTCGTTCAATCGCAGCGCCTTGAACTACCAGTCGGGCGCACGTACGCCGGTGGCCGCGATTCTTGCCGGCGTATTGCTGATGGGCCTGGTGCTGGTGGTCGCACCGCTCGTGAGCTACCTGCCCACCGCTGCGATGGCCGGTCTCCTGTTTCTGGTTGCCTGGGGTCTGGTCGATACCCACCATATCCGCAAGATCCTCAAATCCAGCCGGCCGGAAACCCTCGTAATGTTGACCACGTTTGCGACAGCGGTATTCGTGGATCTGGAGTTTGCGATCCTGCTGGGAGTGATTCTTTCGCTGTTTCTCTATCTGCTCGACGCCACCCGCCCACGCATTATTTCTAGGGTGCCGGATCCGCGCCTGCCCAAACGCGAATTCAATACCGATCCGGCGTTACCGGAATGTCCGCAGTTCAAGATGGTGCGCCTGGACGGCTCGCTGTTTTTCGGTGCGGTGCACCACGTGCAGAAAATGCTGCGCATCTTCGAGCAGAGAAATCCCGAGCAGAAACACCTCATGATCCTTGCCTCCGGCGTGAATACCGTCGACGTGTCCGGTGCCGAGTTTCTCGCTCAGGAGGCGCGCTATCGCCGCGCCCTCGGCGGATCGATCTATCTGTATCGCGCTAAAGAGGGTGTGCTGTCGCTGCTGCGCGCCGGCGGCTACCTGCAGGATATCGGCGAAGACAATCTATTCCGTTCCAAACAGCAGGCGATCGCTCATGTCATCTCGAAACTCGATCACGACGTGTGCCGCAACTGCACCAAACGCATATTCACGGAATGCGAATCGCTAGCCCCTCACCCGGCTTGCTGAGGCGAGATAGCCGCCGCTGCAGCTGTATGCTTCAGCGGCTTACACCGACATAGCGTGTAAGCGGTGTTTGATCGTCTTGCAGCTCGGCAACACTGGTTTCATGTTGCACGGTGCCGTTTTCCATGAACAGCACGCGATCAGCTGTCTGCAGAACCGCGTCGACTTTCTGTTCGACCAGTAGCACGGCAACGCCGTGCTCACGCAACCCGTTCACTGTTTCCAACAGTTTCTCGACCAGAGCAGGCATCAGTCCTTCGCTCGGTTCATCCAACAACAGCAGCCGAGGGCGGGTGCACAAGGCCCGCGCGGTAGCCAGCATCTGCTGTTCTCCGCCACTGAGCGTGCCGGCCCGTTGCCGTATGCGTTCGCGCAGCGCCGGGAACAGCGCCAGCACCCACTCCAGCGTATCTTCACCTGCCGCGTTCACCAGCATGCCCATCTGCAGATTTTCGCGCACGCTCAACCACGGAAACAGGCGCCGGCCCTGCGGCACATAGGCCACACCGTGCTTCGGTACTTCGTGGGCGGGCAGTTCGCTCAAGGTCGTTGCATCCAGACCGATGCTGCCGGCGTGCACCCGCACCAGTCCCATGATCGCTTTCAGCGCCGTGGTTTTTCCGGCGCCGTTGCGCCCCATCAAGCCGACAATCTCTCCGGCCGCAACGGCGAACGAGACACCGCGCAGCACCTGCACATTGCCATAGGAGCAATCGATACCCTGCACGCTCAGCATCACGTACCCAGGTAAGCTCGCTGCACTTGCGTATCACCGGCTATCTGCGCCGGCTCGCCTTCCGCCAGCACCGCGCCACGCTCCATCACGGTGATGCAATCTGCAAGCTCCAGCACTACTGGCATATTGTGCTCTATGATCACCACGGTAACGCTATCGGTGATTGCACGCACGTGCTGGCACAGTGTGTCGATCTCGGCATTGGCGAGGCCCTGTGTAGGCTCGTCAAGAATCAACAACTGCGGCTCGAGCGCGAGCGACATTGCAACTTCCAGCAGACGCTGATGCCCATACGGCAGAGAATCCGCACGCTGGCTGGTGACATGCGCCAGTCCGACCTGCCGCAGCGCGTCGTCGACACGATCCGAAATGCGTTTTTCATCAAGCAGCACCTGCGCGAACATACTTCTCGCAAGATGCCGCTGTGCCGCCAGCGCGACGTTCTCATAACAGCTCAGCCCGGCAAAGATACTGGTGACCTGAAACGTGTAGACGATCCCGCTGCGTGCGCGTTCCCAGGCGCGCTGGCGGGTAACGTCCCGGCCGTTGAAGGAAATTTTCCCGGCGCTCGGTGTCAGGCGTCCGCTGATCAATCCCATCAAGGTCGTTTTGCCCGCGCCGTTGGGTCCGATGACGGCACGGATCTGGCCCTTCGGCACTTCGAAATACACATTGTCCACCGCCAGCAGGCCGCCAAAGCGTTTGGCCAGTCCGGCGGTGGCAAGTACCGGGGTCATGGCAGCCATCTAGCCCACCGTGCGCGCACCGCACCCATCAGGCCTTGCGGGAACCAAAGCACCAGCGCCAGCAGACTGCCGCCGACTATGAACAGATAGGCTGCGGTCCAGCCGCTGGTTAGGTCGATCAGGTAGAACATCACACCGGTGCCCACCAGCGGCCCTAGCGTAGTACCGGCGCCACCCAGCAGCGTCCACAGCAGCGGATAAATCGAATAGAGAATGGATGCGAACGATGCGCCCACATAAGAAAAGAGCAAGGCATAGGCTGCTCCGGCGGCGCCTGCAATGGCACCCGATACACATAACGCCAGCCACTTGTAGGCGAACGTGTTATAGCCGAGCAGACGTGTGCGTTCTTCGTTCACGCGCACCGCGATCAGCACGCGCCCGATCGGCGAAGCTGCAATTGCCGTACTGATCGACAACGCGCCGGCAAACACCAGCCAGGCGGCGTTGAATTTCACGTCGGGATCGGAGTAGGCGAAACCGACACCTGCCTGATGCAGCGCCTGCAGGTTACCGGACACGGTAAATCCCTGGTCGCCCAGCGTGATCTCGTTGAAATACAGCAACGTCAGGTAACAGGCCTGACCGAACATCATGGTTACGATCAGGAACGAAACGCCGGTGGTGCGCAACGCAAACAGGCCGAACACGGCGGCCAGCGACACACCTGCGAGTATGCCGAGCACGAATGCCGCACCGGCACCGAACTGCAGATAGTAAACACACAATCCGGCGCCATACATGCCGGCAGCAAAAAACATCGCATGCCCGAGACTCATCAAGCCCGTGTAACCGAACAGTATGTTGTAGCCCATCGCGAAGGTGGCGAGAACCATGATCCGCGCCAGATTGGTATGGTGGTAGGCGGGCAGCACGAACTGCAGCACAAACAACAGACCGATAATGGCCAGGTGCAACACGACAATGCGACGCGTGCGGCCGGATATCATGTGCGGTTATCTCCGAACAGCCCGTTGGGACGCACCACCAGCACGGCGGCGACCAGCAGCGTTGCCAGTATCTTGGCCAGCGTCGGCGAGAAAAACACCGACACCATGCCGTCGCTGATACCGATGACGAACGCCGCCACGACCGTGCCTTTCAGACTGCCGAGCCCGCCGATGATTACCACGATGAAGGACAGCAGCAGCGGGTCCAGACCCATCAGGTAGTGGGCTTGCTGCACCGGGACGATAAGCACACCGGCAACCGCTGCCAGCATCGCCCCGAGCGCGAATACCGTTGCATAGACGCGCCGCACCGGCACCCCAAAGGCTTGCGCAATTTCGTAGTCCTGCTGCGTCGCTCGCATATAGAGCCCGAGTTTGGTGTGCGATAGCGCATACCAGGTGCCCAGCAGCAGCAGCGCGGACAACGCGGCGACAATCAGCTTGTAACCGGAATAACCGAACCAGGGAAAGGACACGCGGAAGTAGATCGGCGCCTCAACTGGGCGTGCCTCCGGTCCGAATACCGTCAACACCAGTTGCTGCACGATGTAGAGCAGGCCGATAGTGGCAACAATCGTACTTTCCGGGTTGTAGTCGACGCGTTTCAGAACCAGCCAGTCAGCCGCAAGCGCAATTGCACCGACCAGCAATGGCGCGACGATCAGCGCCAGCGCGAATCCAACCATTGGACTGCCGCCGAGCAGTGCGGTGCAGTACCAGGCAAGCACCGCGCCGAGCATGAAGAACTCGCCGTGCGCGACGTTGACAATTCGCATCACGCCAAACACCAGCGACAGGCCGAGCGCTGTGAGCGCAAGCACGAACGCAGTAACCGTGCCTTCGAGAAACGCGAGGAACAGGTGCGGGCCGAAGCTCATTTCATTGGCGGGGCGAGCGTAGAGGCTGTGGTGCTGGCGCAAGCGCCGGCGCCGAGACACCTCCCGCACCGGCAGTCGCGCATTTCAACTACAGCGATTGTGTTCTGTAATCACCTTCCGGTTCGTACATGCCATCGTCGATAGAGGTCGTGTGCACGACGTTCAGCTTGCCGTTGGCGACGCGCGAGATGTGCTGCTTCCCGTAACACTGGTGCAGAGCACCGACGAATTTCTTGCCGCCCTGCGGATGACCCATGCCCTCGTTGAACCACTCGAAACTCTCCAACGTCTCGATCAGCGCCGGATAGTCCTGCCGCGATCGGTAGCCGCTTTGCTCGACTGCTTCCTTGATGACGAACAGTGTTTCCCAGACACCCCACATGTGCGAGTAGGTAGCGACGTCTTTGGGATCGTCTTTACTTGCGCCGTTGGCATCGACGCCGACGGCATCGCGAAACGCTTTCGAATAACGCGTGTCCGAGCTGCTCGCGTAGCGGGGGAACGCTTCCCAGAGATGCGTGCCTTCGAGAAAGTCGAGGCCTGGGGTGGCGATATCAACGCCTTCCAGCGAGTCGATAAAACCGAATATCTGTGGACGGTTCGAACCGAAATGCTCACCCATTTCCTTGACGAACGTCAGCACGCCCGGCCCCACCATGACGTGATAAAGCACCTCCGTGTCAGCGGGTATCCGCGGGAAGTATCGGGTGTAGGAGCTTTCGGTTGGCGGAATGGCCAGCAACTCGCCGATGGAGCCGCCTTGTTTCTTGACCTCGGCGCTGAAGTAGTCACGGTGATCGTAGCCAAACGCGTAGTCCGGAAAAAACATCGTCACTTTCTTGCCGAGGTTGTTCATCACCCACGATGAAATCGAAGTGATCTGTGCACGCACATCGGTTATGCCGGGCTGAAACACGTAACGGTTGAGCTTGCCGGAGGCAACATGATAGCCCTCGCTCACTACGAAATAAGGGATCTTCAATTCTCCGGCGCGCGGCGCCGAACCGATTACCACGTGCGAAAACAACGGGCCATAGATAAAATCAACTTTGTGCTGCACTGCGAGTTTTTCGACAACTTCGGCGCCGCGTTTCGGATCGGTGCCGTCGTCCTCCGGCACGATTTCGACCGGCCGCCCCGCAATCCCGCCGATCGAGTTGATGTAATTCGCGGCCGCGGTACTGGTTCGCTCGTACCAGCGCCCGTAAACCGCGCCGATACCGGTGCGATGCACCTGGAAACCGATTCTGATCGGCCGGTCACTGCCTTGCCCGTGCACGCTGCCGGCCAGTGGTCCCGCCAGGTAGCCACCCGTGAGCCCCGCGACACCGCCGCCGGCGGTCAGGGCGATTCCGGATTTAAGCGCTCGACGCCGCGTCAGTTTGAAAGTATCACCGGTTTTTGTGTTAGGTTTTTGCTCGGATTTTTTCACGCCACTCCCCTTCGGCCTGGTGTGCGAATCGGGATTATCTATACCACGTCAGCGTAACGCGGCACAACAAAAGCGCAGGCAGCAGATTGAGTTCTCCACAACCACGCGTGCAAGATGCATCGGTTACATCGTTGGCAACTGTGGCCAGCGTACTCGTTTTCGTGCTGGCAACGGCTGGAGAAGCATTTGCGCATGCCGGTGAACGCGCATTCGTGCTGTTGCTGCCGACGCGGTTGTACATGACAGGCGGTACACTGATCGTCGCACTGTCGTTCTTCATTGTGTTGTGGTTGCCGCGCCGCTGGTTAGGCAGCGGCGAATCATGGCGGCGAATTGAGCCATCACCGGTCGACTGGGCGACGCTCCCGACTGTCGCGCTGATCGCTGTGCTGGTTGCAGCCGGCTACCTCGGCAGCCGCGACCCGCTGGCCAATCCACTGCCGACGGTTGTGTGGTCGCTGTGGTGGGTGGGCGTGACGTTCCTGCACGCCGTGTGTGGCAACCTGTGGGCGAGCATGAACCCGTTGCAGGCGTTCCGCGGCTTGCTGGCCCGCGCGCCCGGTTCGATCAGGCGACCTTATCCGAGGCGGCTCGGCCACTGGCCGGCGGTAGGCGGTTTTTTTGCTTTCGCCTGGTTCGAGCTGGTGTTCCCGGCACCGCAGGATCCGGCGTTGCTCGCGCGTGCCGTGGTGATTTATTTCGCCGTGTCGTTGGTCGGCATGAGCGTGTTCGGCACGCGCGACTGGCTGCGCTTCGCCGATCCGTTCGCGGTTTTCTTCCGCATGGTGGCCTGGCTTGCTCCGATAACATTCAGAATGCGCGGCCAGCACAAGACACGCATCACGTTGTGCTGGCCCTGCGCGCAATTGCTGCACGTAGAAAAGCTGCCGGTCAGCGGTGTCGTTTTCGTGATCCTGGTACTCTCCTCCGTCTCGTTCGATGGGCTGTCGCGTTCTTTCTGGTGGCTCGATCTGGTCGGCGTAAATCCGCTCGAATACCCTGGGCGCACTGCGCTGATCTTCGCTAACTCGCTGGGTCTGGTTGCGAACGTTATCGTTTTTTCCACCGCCTACGCCATCACTTCGTGGATCACCGCCAAACTATCCCAAGCGGATACCGAACGTGTGTTCGGCGTATTCATACTGTCGATCATCCCCATCGCGTTCGGTTATCATTTCGCGCATTACCTGCCGGCGTTTCTGATCGATGCGCAATACGCGCTGCGTGCCTTGTCAGATCCTTTCGCTCTGGGCTGGAATCTACTCGGCACGGCGCAGTTGCACGTCACTGCGTCTTTTCTCAGTCACCATGCTTCCGTGGCAATCATCTGGCACCTGCAGACCGCGGCAATCGTGGTGGCGCACATCTGCGCGGTGGTTGTCGCACATCTGTTTGCACTGCGCCATACCGACGATCGCGTAACCCTCGTTACCGGGCAACTGCCAGCGCTGGTACTGATGATCGGTTATACGTTGTTTGGATTGTGGTTGCTGTCAACACCGGTTGCGGTGTGATGTGAGCGGGAGTCTCACCGTTCAATCAGCATGAAGCGCTGTTGCGAACAGCCTCCGGAACGTTCCATGAATGCCCCCGGCATCAATCAGCCGCCGGCAGCGGTGCTTTTCCCCGAATCATGTCAGACGCTTTTTCGGCCACCATCATCGTTGGAGCATTGGTGTTCGACGACATCAACCGTGGAAACACCGAAGCATCCACCACCCGCAATGCTTCCAGACCATGCACTTTCAGTTCGCTGTCGACCACCGCACTCGAGTCGGTGGCGGGACCCATACGGCAGCTGCCGCACAGGTGATAGGTGGTCGCTCCGTAGTGACGGGCGAAGTGCAGCCAATCGTCATCGGAATCCGGCTTGCGCTCGGGCAGCAGGTCTTTCTCGAAATAAGGCATCAATTCGGCGGAATGGAAAAGTTCATTGGCGAGCTTCATGCCGCGCAACAGTACCTGTCGATCGAGTTGATCGGCCAGGTAATTCGGCTGGATTGCGGGCGCGGCAAACGGGTCGGGGCTCTGGATACGCACGAAGCCGGTGCTCTCCGGCCGCTGCTGCCACACGCCGATAGTCATGCCGGGCAGTTCATCCAGCTCGCCATAGACACCTTCCTTGTAACTCGCGGGTGAAAACACCATCTGCAGGTCACCGTGGTCGAGACTCGGATCGGACTTGCAGAACAGATACACGTTGGAAGGCGACAAACCCAGAATGCTCTGCCGACCCGCAAGGTATTTGAGGACTTCGCCGACCAGGCGTACACCGCGCGCGCTGCTGTTGATACTCGAAATGTTTTTTACCCGCGCCGTGTATCTCGGCGCGAAGTGATCACGGAGGTTCTCGCCCACGCCCGGCAGATCATGCCTGACCTCGATACCCAGCGGGCGAAGCAACCCGGGCGACCCGACGCCCGAGAGCTGTAACAACTGAGGCGAGTTCACGGCACCGCCGCTGAGAATCACTTCTCGCCGTGCGGCAACGTCCAGTGATTGCCCGTCACGGAAATAGCGCACGCCGCGCGCACGCCGCCCGTCGAAAAGCACTTCGCTCGCATGCGCGTTGATACGTACCTCGAGATTGGGACGCTTCATCGCGGGGTGCAGAAATCCCCGCGCCGCGCTCACCCGCCGGCCCTTGTTTATAATGACCTGACTGTAGCTGACACCCAGCTGCTCGGCGCCGTTGTAGTCGGCGTTGCGCGGGATACCGTGAGCCTCGGCGCCATCCATGAAAGCGTCGCACAGAGGATGTGACCAGTGCAGGT
>Ga0224508_10005506_pt1 | contig 10123 bp, 11 predicted proteins | sample SF_Jan12_sed_USG_4_FD_170157 | JGI IMG/M metagenome (GOLD analysis project Ga0224508, IMG submission 170157) | Sediment microbial communities from San Francisco Bay, California, United States - SF_Jan12_sed_USGS_21 | ecosystem: Environmental > Aquatic > Marine > Sediment | place: USA... | reverse complement strand
GAGCAGTAGTGCACGGGGTCTTCTGCGCGCAGGCGCTCGAAGTAGCCCCAGTGCGCGTCATTCTGGAATAGAGACGGTTGCGCGACATTCATCTCTTCGAGCTGAAGAGAGTAAGGATCGGGTATTGCTGGCGGCTCAGGTACTACCTGACTCATTTGCCTACCTTTATCAGGTTCTGCATGAAAAAGACGCTATTGCCCTGGATGGTAGAGGGATAGCAGGTGGACGTCCATATGGCCCGCTGTCGGTATATGATCAGTGATTCCAACGAGTTCGAAGCAGCAAACGGATCAACAACGCCATGCCAAACCCATGACCTCCGAACATGACGCCCTGGCCGTCCAGGTGAGTGATCTGCGAGCCGAAGGCGACGAGCTTGCCGGGCTGCTTGAAACCCTGGAGGCGGTTGATTGGGACCGGACTACCACCTTCAAGGACTGGACCATCTACGATGTCGTGGCCCATCTACACTTCTCCGATCATATGGGCGTGACCACCATGAAAAGCGGCGCGGCTTTCGAAGCGCTGATGGCCGACGTCGGCGAATCTGGCCTGCCCATGGTCGCCTATACCCGCAACTGGTTGGGGGACGCTACTGCCGGTGAGCTACTGAACCGGTGGCGCGAGCTGTTCGCCGACATGTGCGACCGGCTGGCGGCCATGGACCCGGACGAGCGGTTGACCTGGGCCGGACCGGGCATGAAACCCCGGATGTTCACCACCGCCCGGCAAATGGAAACCTGGGCCCACGGCTGGGAAATATACGACCTGCTCGGCCGCGACCGCCAACATGGCGACCGGATCAGGAACATCGCCACCATCGGCGTGCGGACCTTCGGCTGGACCTTCGCCAACCGCAAGCTGGAAGCGCCCGCGGACGTCCCGTACGTCCGGCTCACCGCCCCATCGGGAGCAATCTGGGAGTGGAACGACCCGGCCGTCGATACCCAGGTGCGCGGCGACGCCGTAGAGTTCTGCCAGGTGGTGACCCAGGTCCGCAATATCGCCGATACCAACCTCGAGGTGGTGGGCGACTCCGCAAGCCGATGGATGGCGGTGGCGCAGTGTTTCGCCGGCCCCCCCGAACAGCCCCCGCCAGCCGGTAGCCGGGTTTCGTGATGGAATCGGGTCCACTTGCAGGCATAAAGGTCATCGAGGTCGGTCAGATGATCGCCGTGCCGGCCGCCACGCACTTGCTCGCCAACCAGGGCGCCGAGGTGATCAAGGTCGAGGACGTGGTACACGGTGATGAGCTCCGCCACTATGGCAGCCAGAAAGGCGGCATGAGTGCGTGGTTCATCAACGCCAATACCGGCAAGCGCTCATTGGCCGTTGACCTGCAGCAGGCCGATGGCAAGACCATTCTCTGGCAGTTGCTGGAGACCGCGGACGTCGTGTTCCAGGGCTTCCGGCCGGGGGCCCTGGAGCGCCTGGGTTTCGGCCACGAGACGGTACTGAAACGGCTCCCGAATCTCGTGTACTGCTCGTCTTCCGGGTTCGGACCATCAGGCCCCTACGCCGACCTGCCCGTCTACGATCCAATTATTCAGGCACTGTCCGGCTGGGCCGGCTCCCAGCAGACCGAGCGAGGCCCCAGCCTGGTGCGTGGGATGGTGGCCGACAAGGTTGCGGCCTTGACCTCGGCTCAAGCGATTACCGCCGCCCTCTTACAGCGCGCGCGCACCGGCCGCGGGTTGCACATTGAGTTGAGCATGCTCGAAGCGAGTCTCGCCTTTAACTGGTCGGACGTGATGATGCACGCCAGCCTGCTCGACGAGGATGCCGAGCACCGCCCGAACCTGCTGGCCACCTACCGCCTTTTCCAGTGTCAGGATGGTTGGGTGACCCTTGCCGCGGGCACCGACGCTCAGTGGCGCGGATTCGCGGAAGCATTGGATCGCGAAGCCCTGGCCACCGACGCCCGTTTCGAAACCGCTGCCGCCCGGGCCGGCAACGTGATCGTCTGGTATGAAGCCATGGAAGAGGCAGTTGGCGCGTTCAGCCAGGCCGACGTTCTGCGCCGCCTGCGCGCAGCAGACGTGCCGGTGGCACCGATCCTCGACCCCGCGGAAGTTGCGAATGATCCGCAGGTGAAGGCCGCCGGCTTGGTGCGGGAGATTCAGCATCCCGTGGCCGGCACCCTGTTGCAGCCGCGACCAAGCGGCGAGATCTTCGGCGCTACCATGGACCTTACGCCGGCTCCGACTCATGGTCAGCACACAACGGAAATTCTCGCTGAGTTGGGCTACGACCCCGAGGCCACCGCCAGGCTACGCACAGCGGGTTGCATCAGACGTTCCGATCCTGATTCTGCCAATACGGATCCTTGAGCTCGCGCTTGAGGATCTTGCCCGTGGGGGCTTTCGGCAGGCTGTCCACAAAGTCAACGGATTTGGGTTTCTGGTACGACGCCAGGTGCTCGCGCGCGGTATCGATGATCTCCTGCTCGGTGGCCGACTCGCCGGGTTTCAAAACCACCACCGCCTTCACCGCCTCCCCCCACTCGTCATCCGGCACGCCTATTACCGCAGACTCCAACACGGCCGGATGCTTGTGGATCGCCGCCTCCACCTGAGTGGAGTAAATGTTCTCGCCGCCGGAGATGATCATGTCCTTGGCGCGATCGACAATGAACACGTAGCCGTCCTCATCCCAGGTGGCAACGTCACCGCTCCACATCCAGCCGTTGCGAATGGTCTGCGCGGTAAGCTCGGGCATGCCCCAGTAGCCGAGCATATTGGCATCTGACTGAATCACAATTTCGCCCGCCGTAGCGCCATCTCTGGGTACCGGTTTGCCGTCGGGATCGACCACCTGCACCCTTGTCACGAACCCTTCGCGACCGCAGGAGTTCAACCGCTCCGGGTGTTTTCCGGCTATCGCGTCGCGGTGGTCTTCCTGGGATAGGAAGGTCATGGTCATACCCTCGGTCTGCCCATAACCCTGAATCAAGGTGCAAGGAAAGGACTCCAGCGCCGCGTTGACCACTGTGGCGGGCATGGGTCCGCCGCCATACTGAATGTTGCGCAGGCTCGACAGGTCGTAGCCCGAAAATCCGTCCACCGCCATCATCCAGTTGAGCATCGTGGTGATTCCGAGCAGCGCCGACACCTTTTCTTCCTGAATGATCTCCAGCGCCTGCTGGGCTTCGAAATTCATCAGCACCACGGGGCAACCATGGGCCATGTAGTTCATCGCCAGCGCCACCGGAATATGAAACATCTGCCCGGTAAGCATGTACACGTCGGTTGGGACCACCCGCTCGGCTACTGTCTGATTCACCATGCCCATGAACAGGGATTTATGAGAGTGCAGTGCGCCCTTGGACAAGCCCGTGGTGCCGCCCGTGTAGAGAATCAACGTAGGATCGTCATCGCCCGTGGTCGCCGAGCGCGCGGGTTCGTCGTCTGAGCTCGCGTTCACCAGATCGTCAAATGAGCCGTCGCTGCCCTCGCCGAACTCGAGCCAGTTAGCGATGTCCACCTCGCTTTGCAGCGCCTGTTGCTCGGCTCGAAACTCATCGGAAGTCACGAGCGCGCTGGGCGCGCCGTCTTCGAGAATGCGCGCCAGCTCCGGCACGCCAAGCCGCCAGTTCATCGGCTGAGCAATAAGCCCGGCCCGGGCACAAGCGTAATACACTTCGAAGTACTCGATGCTGTTCTTCGCAAGCACCCCCACACGCGCGCCTTTCTCCAGTTTGCGATCGCACAGGCCGTTGGCAAGCCGCCGGACCCGGGCGTCGAGCTCGCCGAACGACACGCGGCGACCCGTCGGAATGTCGACAATCGCCGGCCGAGACGAGTCGATGCTGGCCCACTTGGCCGTGATGTTTCCAATATTCATACGGCAACCCTGCCCTCTATGTGGAAGCTATGTGGAAGTCACAAACTGATACACGGCCGTCACGCTCATCACAGACAAGAGCAGGAACGTGCCCTGGGCGCCGATCAGGCGGGGATAGTTGACGTTCGCCCCGGGAGCGCGGTCCAGGCCCCAGACGTGGAGCACCCTGAACACGATCAGCGCAATGCCAAATCCATGAATGGCCGACGAGCCGACCCCGGTCATCTCGACGAGCAACATGACGATCAACGCAAGAGGCACATTCTCAATGAAGTTGGCCTGCACCCGCATAGTGGCGTCGCCGCGCCAGCCGGGTTGGCCCGGACGCACCCGGGCATAGAGAACCAGGTTCGCGAGCCCGACGCTCATCAGCCCGAATATTCCGGCGTAGAGGGCGGTGACGGGAATCATGACTGCAACAGCCCGGCACCGGCCAGCAGCGCACCACCCACGGCCAGCACCAGCCCGATGTAACCGTACTGGTCGATCCAGAACAGACCAAACGCTTCCGGGCTGCCAGGCTCGGCTGTAGGTGTTTCACCGCGGCGAAGCTGACGCGGCAGGCCGCCGACCCAGACAATCTGCGCACCGTGCCAGATGGCACCCAGACCTATCACCAGCAACCAGTCAGCAACCGTCATTTTCCCTCCGTCCTGAGAACATTCTTGAAGTAGGATACAGTTTATCGGGAAACGTAGGGAAGATAGGAGCACCATCATGAGCAACTCAACCAGCTCGCTTTCGCACAACGAGGGCGCCAACCTGCAGCTCTACCTCAAGCAGGTGCCTGAAGGCATCGCCGGTCCCGACGACTTCGAGGTGCGCGAAGCGCCCGTCCCGGAGATAGGCGACGGCCAGGTTCTGGTCCGCACCCACTACCTCGGCGTCGATGCCGCGCTGCGGCTCATCGTGCGAGACAGCAAAGACTTTCTCTTTCGAGTGGAACCCGGAGACCTCGTCCGCGGCACCGTGGCGGGCGAAGTCATCGAGTCCAATCACCCGGACTTTGCCGTGGGTGAGTTCGTGCTGGCGCCCGGCGGCATCCAGAACTACATCGCCTGCGACGGCGGCGATCTGGAGCGCTGCGACGTCAGCCAGGCGCCCCTGGGCTCCTGGCTCGGTGGCTTCGGGGTGTCCGGCCTCACCGCCTACTTCGCCATCACCGAGGAATGCAAACCTCAACCGGGCCAGACGGTAGTGGTCAATGGCGCGGCGGGCGCCGTCGGCTCCATCGCCGGCCAGATCGCGAAGCTGGCAGGCGCGCGCACCATCGGCATCACCAGCAGCGCCGACAAGTGCCGCTGGCTGACAGAGGAACTCGGCTACGACGTAGCCATCAACTACCGTGAAGGTGACCTGTACCAACAGCTGTCGGTGGCCGCACCCGAACGCATCGATGCGATCTTCGACAATGTCGGCGGCGAGGTCCTCGACGAAAGTCTGCGCCTGATCGCCATGCGCGGCGTGGTCCTCCTGTGCGGCTCCACATCCCAGTACTCCCAGGAAATCATGACAGGCCCGGCCAACTACATCTGGCTAGGGACCATGCGCGCGCGCATGCAGGGATTCGTGATCTTCGACTACGCAGACCGCTACGCCGAGGCACGCACGCGGATGGCCCGCTGGATCGCCGACGGCTCGCTGAAGCTACCCGAACATGTGATTGACGGAGATGTAGGCGACTTTCCGGACGCGTTCAGGCAGCTCTACGAAGGTCAGAACAAGGGCAAGATGCTGGTTCGAATGCCAGCGGCGCGGTGAAGCGATCGGAGGTGCGAGTTGATGACCCACCCTGCTGGAGTACGGTGCATCGTAGATTCCTATCAGCCTGTGCCATCGAGCACGTTCGGCATAGCTCAGTATCGTAGTGACGGGGACAGTCCCAGGAATGACATCCGGGGATATTGAGCAAGCCGAACGGAGCGAATGGCAGTTTGCAGAGCAAACTGCTAAGCAACTCGCATAGCGAGTTGCCATTGACCCGCCTCGGGGCAAGTTTCTGTAGCGAGGGAAGCCCCGGAGGGGCCTAGCGACGATCCCCGGATGTCATTCCTGGGACTGGCACCGTCACGGCGCCACCAGATCCCATTCCGAAAAATCAATACTCGATAACAATCGCCGCATTCGGACAAGCATTGGCCGCCGACTGAGCATCCACCTCATCCTCCTCGGACACGAGTTCGATACGCACCAACCCCTTACCATCCTCACCCTCTTCAAACAGCTCCGGATAAAGATTGAAGCACCGCTTCTGCCCCTGGCACTTGCTCTTATCGATACAGATCTTCATGCCGTGCTCGCCGACCTCCGTGCTGCACCGGCGGCAACCGGATCTGACTCGATCCACAGATACTCCAGCTGTCGCAGCGCCAACCCCGGCACATAGTCATAGTTCTCCTGCTCCCGAGCAAAACGGAAGTTCTGCCGCTGCGCGAGTAGAATCTCAAACGAAAGATTCAGCTCCAACCTGGCCAGCGGCGCGCCCAGGCAGTGGTGCACGGCATGGCTGAAGGCCAGGTGCGAGCCCGACTTTTTGCGTTCGATATCCAGGGTGTCGGGATCTTCGAAATGGCGTTCATCCCTGTTTGCCGCCGCGAATCGAAGGTGCACCGTGGAGCCTTTGGGAATGGTGACGCCGTGCATCTCCACATCCTGGGTGGTCCAGCGATACATGCCCGCTGTGGGTGAGTGCAGGCGCAAGCACTCTTCGATGAATGTCCTGATCTTGCCGGGATCGGCTCGAAGTTGTGCTTCCACGCCCGGATTTTCGATCAACGCGCACATGGCCATGGCCAGCCCGTTCTGGGTCGTCTCGTTGGCTCCGACCACCGCCTGCTCGGCGAACCCGAGCATCTCTTTCACGGTCAGCTCGCTGCCGTCCTCGCGCCGGGTCTGCACCAGCAGCGAAAACAGGTCGTCTTTGGGGTTTCTGCGTTTCTCGTCGAGTGCCGCGAGGATGTATTTTTGCAACTTGATCCCTTCCTCGGCGACGTACATCTCCTGCTCCGCCGTCATAGCATGGGAGAAAGGCAGCACCCACACGTCGGTCCACTGCTTCAGTATCTTGTGGTCTTCCAACGGCAGCCCGAGCAGGATCGTCATTACGCTCATGGGCAGCGGAAAACAGAAAGCCTGGACGAAGTCGATGGGCTTGGAAGTGTCGAGATTGCCGGCCAGGCTTTCGATCAGCTCGCGCAACGCCGGCTCCCACTGACGGATCCGGCCCGCGCTGAAAAACGGTTCCAGGTGACCACGAAACTCGGTGTGGTACGGCGGATCGGTAGACAGCGGCGTGTGCCGCGGGTAGCCATGATCCACGTAGTACCGGGTCGCCGCCTCGGTCTTGAACAGAAAGCTGCGGTCCGCCTGCATGGAAAAACGCGCCGGATCACGAACGATCTGGCAGATGTCCTCGTAGCGACTGATCACGTACATGCCGGTGTCGGGCATGCGATAGACGGGAGCTTCGTCGCGGAGCGTCTGGTAGGCCTGCCACGGGCACTTCTGCACCGCAACGTCGGATAGGTTCACTATTGCAGGATCCATCGTCGAACGCCTCGCACCTCGGTCGATATGACCAGACACTCTGACCCGCAACGCGGCTGCCTAAAATAAGCGTTTACCCGTACACAATGCCTTGATCAGGGATTGCCGGCCCACGCACGCGCACCCTCCGAGGCCACCCAGACCAGCGCGTTGTGCAGCAGCCGGCGAAAGTCCGGATTGGCAAACGCTGCCGGGCTGTCGCCGATGTCCGACGCCACCACTGGGCTGTTGCCCGCAGCGTTCGCCCACACCAGCACATTGCTGCCCCGCGGGTGGTCCCAACTCGCCTGTTCCTCCGGCGAAGCCATCGGCGGTGGCGTAAAGTTTTCGGCGACGAATTGGTAATCGCTGCGCATGAGGGGCGTGACGCTGGATTCGAACCCGGGCGTCTTCAGATAGATCTCGTCGGTGACGGTAAATCCGTCGCCCAACCCAGCCACCACCGGATGTGATGAATCCTCGGGTGTCAGCTTGAAGGTCGGGTTCGGATGCGGACCGTGGCCGCCGCGATAGCCAGACCCGGGCACTCGAGCTCCGTCGAGGTCGCCTTCGCTCAGCATGAACGACGAGCCGTGAATCTGCCGCCACAGCGGCCATTCCGGCCACGACACCGTGCCGTGATTGAGCAGCACGATGCCGGTGCCCCGCTCCAGCAGGGCCTCGATGCTGCGCCGATAGTCGTCCGGCGGCACGCCGGTATCGTTGGCGCCGTCGTGCAACAGGCCGACGTTCGGAATACCGGACATGTCATAGAAGAGCACCGCGTCATAGGCGCCGACGTTTTCCGGCCTCAACAGCACCTGGGCGGCCGGCTGCTCGACCATGGTGACGTCGAGGCCATCATCACCCTCGAACATTTCCAGGAACGCATCGTGATTGAACGCATGGCCCTTGGTCACCAGCAGTACCGATACCTTCGCCATCGACTCATCTCCCCTTTCAACGATTGACTGAATGGATAGTTGATCGAAGTTACATTCCGCCCGGCCGGATCGCAACGACTTGACGGCAAAGCAACCTCGGGACCACTCTAAGCCTTCAGACAATCCGCGAGGAAACGCCATGTCCCCAATCGAGGAGCTCGTCGAGCTCGAAGCAATCAAGAACCTCCGCTATCTCTATTGTCATTACTTCGACGGCCAGCAGGTAGAGAAACTGGCCGATCTATTCACCGATGACGCGGTATGCGAATTTGGCCCCAACTACGGCGGCGACTGGGTCGGAAAGGAGCAGATTCGCAGCAACTTCGCCACCTATGCAGATGCCGAAGGCATCGAGCACGAAGTGATGCATGCAGTGACCAATCCGTGGATCCGGTTCATAGACGACAACACCGCCAACGGCCGCTGGTACCTGATGGATCTGCGGACGGCTGAGCGTGCCGAGAACCCGCTGATTCTGTTCGGCATCTACGATGACGTGTACAGGAAAGTCGACGGCAGCTGGCTGATCGATCGCACCCGAATCGACTTTCTCTGGCCCAAGCGCGAGTTCCACGGCCCGCGGGATCTCTAAAACCAGGCTATTCAGATTCAACGAACCCACCGAATCCAAACGAGGAAACACCATGGATCCACAACTACAGGAACTACTGGATAAGAAAGCGTGCGAAGAAGTGCTGATGCGCTACGGACGCACCCAGGACTGGCTCGATGAGCCCGGCCAGGCAACCTGCTTCTGGCCCGATGCCGATATCGATTTCGGCTTCTTCAAAGGCAACGGCGCGGATTGGGTACGAACCGTCATGGAACACGAGCAGGAGGCCATCCGCCGCTGGCACATGAGCACCAGCGTGATGATTCAGATTGAGGGCAATCACGCCAAGGCCGAGTGCTACGGAATCGCGGCCGGCAGCGCCGAGGTGGACGGCAAGCTGGTAGATACCGTGTACGGCGGTCGATATCTGGACGAGCTGGAAAAGCGCGACGGCGAGTGGCGGATTTCCAAGCGCACCTACATTCTCGACTGGAGCAATCAGTTCCCCAACGCGTTGCAGGCCTCAACGGGTGAAGACTTCGCGCTGCACATTCTGAACATTTCCGAACCCGGACACGAAATGTATAGACCGCTTTAATCGCTCCAGGCGCGATTGCAAACCTACCATTGTCCTTGTTCGTGTGATCCCATAGCAGCAACACGGATTCAACGGATTCATTGGGGAGAGAGCTCACGTGAGAAGCCTTTTTGTGAGAAGGGGCCGCGCGATGTTTTGCGCTATGGCCAGCTTTGCCATCATCGGACTGCACGGCTGCGCCGAACCTGACGCGCCCGCCGAGGATGCGCCGGCCCCTGAGGCTGAGGCCGGAGCGGCCATAGCCGAACCGGCCGTCAACGACAGCCAGCAGGCAATCAACGATATGATCGCCGCGCGCGAAGCGCTGCCCGGCCGAGCAGTCTATGACGCGTACTGCGCAGTCTGTCACAACGGCACCGTCGAAAAGGCCCCGCACCGGCTGATGGTGGGGCTCATGACCCCCGAAGCGATCGTGATCACGCTGACCGCGGGCCTGATGAAGGAACAGGGCGCTGTCCTCACCGACGCCGAGCGCATCGAGGTAGCCGAGTATCTGGCCGGCGAGCCCATGGGCGGCGAAGGCCCGCCGACATTCGCCTGTGCAGATGACGCCGCCGGGTTCAACATCGACCGGCCACCGAAGGTCAGCGGCTGGGGCATGCAGCCTACCAACACGCGCATGATTCCCGATGCAGTGGCGGGCCTGAGCAAGGCAGACGT
>Ga0224508_10005505_pt1 | contig 10123 bp, 10 predicted proteins | sample SF_Jan12_sed_USG_4_FD_170157 | JGI IMG/M metagenome (GOLD analysis project Ga0224508, IMG submission 170157) | Sediment microbial communities from San Francisco Bay, California, United States - SF_Jan12_sed_USGS_21 | ecosystem: Environmental > Aquatic > Marine > Sediment | place: USA... | reverse complement strand
CGAACTGAAGGCCTCATCAACCCTCCCTCTAACCAAAAAGTTGGAAACGAGAAAGCCCAACGGCAAACTTTGCGACGGAACCGCTGTAGACATCGGCAGCGTCATTGTCGGCATAGGGCTGGCTGTTGGTAAGCCAGAAGCGGCCATCGTAGATGATCAGGTTCGATGCATCCGGCCAGATTCCAGGACGCGCTATGCGGACCAACGGTGCGACGGTGTCCGCAAATGGGGAAGCGGATTGGAAGAGCGGCACCAGCAGACCGATCGACAGGAGCAAACCAAGCCGACGGCGAGTGCCTCGACGAGGGCTATCCAAGTTCCTATCGCAGAGACGCGATCGAGATTGAAATCCGACGAACCTGCCGGCCGTTCATGTCACGCACCGCCAGGGTCACGACACCGGTCGACCAGTCGATATCGATGGAGCCGAAATTCTCATGCCTGTACACGTCGCCCAGGCGAAGCGGACCTGGCTCATCGGCGTTTCGATAGCTGCGGTTAATGCCGCTCGACGTGATCTCGTGGAGATCGTAGGGGACATCGTCGGTTTGCCGATAGAGCGCGCCAACATGCCGATCGCCGGACAGAAAGACAACGCCATGCGCGCCGGTATCGACCACCAGTTGGAACAGCTTTTGTCGCTCCTTTGGGAGATTGCCCCAACGCTCAAAGCCGTGGCCTTGGGCCAGCACCTGGATCGATGACACGATCAGTCGCAATTTCGCTGGTTTGAGCAGCTGCTTGCGCAACCACGCCCATTGGGCCTCGCCGAGCATGGTTTTGCTCGGATCACTGTCAGGCATGTAATGTTCTTTGCCTGCCGCACCGCGCTCGTCCGTGGCCTTCAAGGGCGATCGAAAGAAGCGGGTATCGAGGAGGATGATCTGAACGCGCTGTCCCCGGGGGCCGAACGAAGCTTCGTGATAGACGCCGTCGCGTCGGCGTCTGGGATCATCTTCAGCCACGCCCCAGTGGGTCAGGAACAGCTCCTCTGACGCCCGCTTGTTGGGAAAGTCGCGCCCGGCGTCATTCAGGCCAAAATCGTGATCGTCCCAGGTCGCCAGCACCGGCCTCGTTGCGCGCAGCCTGCGGATCGCCGGGATCTTCGCGGCTCGGGAATACGCGCTTCGAAGCTCCTTCAGCGTGCCTGAGCGATCATCACCATAGACATTGTCACCGGCGAAGATGAAGAGTTCCGGATCATACGCGAGAATCCTGCCCCAGATCGGCTGCTGGCGGTTCTGGTCAGCACAGGAACCGAAGGCGATGCGGGTCACCGGTTGCTGCTCGGCTGCGGTTGCCGCCAAGGAGATCACGATCAACAGTCCCGCTGCCGAGACCCAGATTTTCGACAACCGGACGACGATCCAAAGCATTCAGCCCTCCACGTCGAGCAAGGGTTTCCTGGGCGCAGGAGCGCGCAGGAGCGATCAAGAGCACGCGAGGACCTTCTCACCGCCATGCGAGTCCTGTCGTTGCAAAGACGCTCATCAGGCCACCGGGGAACTTCGATCGTGACTACTCACTTCGTTGCGCCTTCGACGATCTTGGCCCAGATGACGTCGAGCTCCCTTGCCATACCGTCGAGCTCTTCGCTGCCATAAGACGTAAAGACAGTCGAAGGAAGCCGGTATGAGAGCGAGGCGGTGCCATCATCGTTTTCGGTGAGATAGAACCGTATCGGCGCCTCGATCCCTGCAGGAACGCTCGCTTCCAGCATGCGCACGGCAAAGTCGTTGCGGTAGACGCCCACGACCATGTTGCCAGGAATGGTGACGCCCCGTTTGGCTGCACCGCAACTGGCGCAGGCCCGGCTGACGACAATCATCTCATTGGCCGTCACCGCAGCTTCGAGAGCACTTTGCAGCTCGGCAAACGTCTTCGACGTCGCCACCGTCTCGAGCTTGCCGTCGGCAAATGCCGTTCCGGCCATTGGCGGCAACATCAAGGCTAATGCCAGCATCAAGGGTCCAGCCTTCCGCGTCCACATCTTGCTCTCCTTCAGTTCCGATCCGATCAACGCTAGGCGAGCGCCGGCGCGGGCTCAATCGAGCGCGCTGTCACATTGGTGTGAAGCGGGATGCCAAGGCCGGCGATCAAGCCTGCGGCGCGTATCGCGACACGAAGCTCATGGATGCCATCGCGCATAGCCCTCTCTCGGGTCGATCTGACATTTGTTGGATAAGCGCGGAGATGCCGATCGGCTCGTCGATTGTCGATTTCACCGCCACACGGAACGTCCCGGCAGGAATGCAATGCGCTCATCCCGAATGAAAAGGAAATCAAAGGGGGGGGGCTGACCGACCGGAAAGAGCTGAAAAAGTTAGGTTTCCCTTGATCAACCTGGGCTGATCAGCCCCCATTCCAACTTCTTTTCGATCATCGTCTACAGCAGCATCCGACGCCTGTCGGATCGACCGTGCAAATTTGCGTGGCATTGTTACATGACAGTTCCAGCTCTGATTGCTGGCGAGGTCTCGCAAATGTTGTTCACCGACGATCCCGCAACCGGCCCGAGAACCAACACCGACACTGGGTACGATTGATCGATCATCCGTCACTGCAATTGGTGAGTCGAGAAACGCCGAAAACCAGATCTGACGGCTTTATCGAACAGAGTGCACGCGGCGCCATGCCTCAAGAGGATAAGGGACCCACAGGCCATGCTATACGTTGATTATGTTCATGTCGGCCGCGATATTCTGATGAACATTTCGTGCCTCTATTTGTATGCCTATGTCATAATTTTTTATAAGTACGGAAATAAAGAACTATTCGTCACATGCGCATTGTTCAATATTTTCGTTCTTCTCGTCGTGATGACTATTGTCAGGACCGACTTCAGCCTCGCGGTCGGCTTTGGTCTCTTCGCGCTTCTCGCCTTGGTCCAGATACGTAGCGCGACTTTCACCAAGACCGAGATGGCCTATTTTTTTGGCGCCATAGCCATGGCGGTGATCAACGGCACCGGCATTACCGACTACGTTTTCGTCATCATGGCCAACGGTCTGATCGTCCTGAGCGCATGGTGCATCAGCTCATGGTCGATCGAGCACTCGGCCAATATCTTCGATATGCAGTTCAGCAGAAAGTTCTCCGTTGTCTTCGACAGCGTCGATATCGATGCCACCAACAAACCAGCAGGCATGAAGCAAAAACTGGTGGATATGTTCGATGTTGATGTCATCGCCTATTCAGTCGATCGAATCGACTACGTCAAAGATACGATGGATGTCACCGTCACCTACAGCACCAATGGAGACAATGCTCAAGCAAATACTGAGCGTGGCCAGTCGAATTTTGTCCGTCGAGGAAACCCGGCTTAGGAATTCATGGGGAGAGGGGCGATGAGTCGTGAAAGCCAATGGGCAAGTGACCCGACGATGAGCCAAAAGCTGGGGCTCTCGACATGTGACGAATTCGGCGAAGACGACCAGCTTGGCTCGGCGGCTTGTCTGACTTCGGATCCGGGCATCGACCGGCGAACGTCGCTTTCCCCTCCCGAAATCATCGCGTCACTTCGGAAGTTCTCGGCAATTTCTCTCGAGGATACCAACAAGTTTGCGAGCATGCTCAAGCGAATCGACAACAAGTATGTCGTCGATCGGCAACAGCTCTTAAGTGTGCTCGATGTCCTAAGGGATGGCTTTAGAATTCTCAGAATCGATGAGCGTGGCATCTTCTCCTACGAGTCCTGCTATTTCGACGACAATTATCAGTGTTTCAGCGAGCACCGGCAGGGCCGACGCCAACGCTTCAAAGTGCGGACCCGTCGCTATGTCGAAAGCGGCTTAGCCTTCTTCGAGGTCAAATTGAAGGGCAAACGCGGCCAGACCGAGAAGAGTCGCGCGGCCTGCGATCACTATGACTCCTTCGTCGTGAACGACCGCGAACAGCAGATGCTTCGCGAGCTTTACGAGAAGAACTATGGCAAGGCGTTTCACTATCGAATGGTGCCGGCGCTCCATGTCAGCTATCGGCGTTTTACACTGGTGTCGGCGAGCGGGAGAGAACGGATCACCGTGGATCTCAATCTCGGATTCGAAACACCATCGGGCAAACACGCCCGCATCGGCGACGACTTCATCATCATCGAGACCAAGACCGCCGATGGTCGCGGCAAATCGGACCGGGCGCTCAAGCAAAAGCACATCCGCACCGCCGATGGATGTTCGAAATACTGCATCGGGATGGCGCTGACCGGCGAAGTCCAAAGATACAATAAGTTCCGAGCCATCGTCAGAAAGGCGCGGTCCCGCATGCCGACATCCGGCGAGCGATGCCTGCAACGGGATCCCGTGCGCGATCCGAGCCTCATGCTTGATCGGATCGCCCGATGCTGAAAGTCAATCTCTCCTTCGCCTTGTTTCTGGTGCTCGGCGTCACCGGTTGGGTCATCTTTGCGGATCTCGGCGGTTACACCAGCCGCAATGCCATGATCATCGCGCGCAGCACCTCCGTCGTCTCAACCATCGACGGCAAGATCGTTGACGTTGCGGCCACGGTCGGGGCGAAGGTTACCCGAGGATCACCGTTGGTCACTGTCGAAAACGATCGGATCGATCGAAGCCGGCTGACGGAGCTGCTCAGCCAGCAGGCGTTCTTGGATAGCGAGATCATGACATCAGAGGCTCGAGGCGCAGAGCTGAGCGCGAAGATCGAACGTTTTGACATCAAGGCTTCAGCCTACCTGGCTTGGATGTCGAAGGATCTGCAGATTCTTAGAACCAAAACGCTTCACGAGCTAAAAGCGGCCGAGGAACTTCGCGCGGTCAAGACAGCTGAAGCCCTGCAGATGGCCGAGCTTCTCCAAAGCTCTCAGATCAGCGCGTCCTTGCTGGCGCAGGCCGAATCAGAGGCCATTATTCAGCAAAACGAGGTCTTGGCCTTGGAGGCGGAACTTGCGCGAGTCGATCTGCGCGTTGCCTCGGTCAAATCAGCCGGCGTGCTGCAGGAAAACGGCAATGCCAGTTATTGGGAGGAAGTCAGGGATCGCATGGCGATGCAGCTTCTCGAAAATCGGCGGCAGATTGCCACGATGACGGCATCGCTCGCTCAGCTCGAAGAACAGATCTCGGTCGAGCGGCGTCGGGTCGGAACCACATCAGCCGAACAGCACACGGCAAAGGTCGACGGCATCATCAACGCGGTGCTTACGTCGAAAGGCGAGCGGGTCATTGCCGGCGCCAACCTCGTCGAGGTTCTTGATTGTGCCCATCCGATCGCGATCGTATCGGTTCCGGACCATCGCTTCGGCGATTTCTATATCGGCCAGAAGGCGACCATCAGACCCTTGGATTCCGATGAACGGATCCTTGGTGCGGTTCAACATATCAGCAGCAGCGCCCTGATCAGCCGCGACACCTCGATCGCCGCGTCTCCCGATATTCAAATCGGCGGCAACAAGGTCATCGTTGCCTTTCAGAACCAGGAACGCGGTCCGGCGGCGACGACCCTTTGCGATACCGCGAGGCGTGCCGTGGTGACGATCGAGACCGATACGTTGGTCAGCGATGTCGGTCGCTGGCTTGCAGCACGTTTCGATGACGTCGCCTGGGCCGGCGTTCCGGCGTGGATCGCTGGGTTGGGTGCTGAGCGATGAGCGAAAGCGATGCATCTGACCGGCGATCCCGTCCAGCCGTCAAAGATCGATCGAAGGATGTGAAACAATGGGACGCTTGATCACAAAATCGCTTATTGTCCTCTGCACGTCGAGCTATGCCGCCATATTCCTTTCCGGCTGCGCGGACATGTCAGGGCTTTTCGGTGGAGGACAACCAACCGATCGGCAAGCAGAAGCGCCGGTTCTGCTGCCAAGCTACGCCAAGGGAACCTGGTACGCTTTCAATGACGGGTCCCACGAAGTCGTGGTCGAGAGCGCGGGCGACACGGTCGTCTGGCAGGACGAAAAGGGGCGTTTGGAAACGCGCTACCGAAACCCAGTCCTACCGCGTCTCCAATGGCCGCGAGGCGAGACCAAGGTTCTGGCCAAGCCCGATGCGCTTTGGCCGCTCATGCCCGGGAATACCGTGCAATTCCAGGAGTTGCGAAACGAGTTCGACCTGACGAGGCGGCTAACGCAAAGCAAAGCCCGTGTGTGGAGATGCAGCGTGCAAGATGTGGCTGTTCTCGATACCGAAGCAGGCTCGTTCGAGACCTATCCCATTTCATGCGAGCTTAGGAGTCGTGGCAGCGCCAACAGACTTCTAGGAACCCGCATCTGGCACTATGCGCCAAAAGTCGGCCACTATGTTCGCCAGGAGAAGATTGATAGCGTCGGGACACGGAAAATCCGAGAGCTCACCGCACGTGGCTGAATTGACACGAAGTTTCCCCTGGCAAAGCCGGAGGGTTTATTGACGAGCCGCTATCCAAGACCAGCGCGACCAGACGACCAAAACGCCGACCGCAGCGGGCCTCATGGGAATGACCCGCTGCAGACGAAACGCAAGGCGAGAGATATTGGGTTGACGTGAACTCAGTGCCGGATCAGGCGACGTTCGACGTTGGGGTGCTGCCGGATTCATGCCGATAGGCTTCGATCAAGCGATGCATGCCCTCGCCGATCCTGATCCGCGCCCGCCAGCCGAGAAGCTCTCGAGCCCTGGTCGGATCGCCGACGAAGCGCGAGACGTTGTAACTCGGCGCCTGGACTTCGGCGACCTTGGCTTTGTTGCCGCCGAGCCTGACGGCGATATCCGCAAGCTCGCCAAGGGTGGTCGGCTGACCGGTGGCGAAGTGGATCGGCGGCAGGACTTCACCAGCCTGCAGGGCTTCGACCACGCTCAACAGGCCAAGCGTGACGTCGTCGAGATGGGTGAAGTCGAAGGTGTTTTCGCGACCGCAGACCTGGAGAAGCTCGCCGGCCGCAGCGCCGCGCGCAAAGGCGGGCGCCACCCGTTTCGCATGATCGTTGAGCGCGCCGTAGACATTGGCCAAACGAACCACGGCGGTGTCGACGCCGCTACGCCGCCAAGCGAGGGCGACGCGCTCGGCGGCGGCCTTCGATCGACCGTACACGTTGACCGGACGCATGGGGCTGTCTTCGCGCACCGGCAAATTGCCGGGCTCGCCATAGACCTCGCGACTGCTCGCCAAGAGCACCCATGGGCGGATCGGCATATCGGCGGCAGCGCGCATCACCACTTCGGTGCCGATGACGTTGGTCTGCCAGCAAAGCTCCGGATCGCTCTCGCCATCGGCGACGCGCGAGACCGCGGCGAGATGAACCACGCCGCGACACCCCTTCATGCGGGCCTTGACGAGCGCTTCATCGCGTATGTCGCCATTCTCGCCAGGATCGGTGGACCGGATGTCCAACTTTTCGACACGATATCCGCTTTTTGCGAGAAGCGTGCAGAAAGCGGATCCGATCAATCCCTCAGAGCCAGTGACGAGGATTGCGCCCACGATATTCTCCCGAGCATTCAAGTTAACGACCGGTCAAATCGACAACCAATGAACGGCCGCGCGGTCAGCTGTTAATTTGTATGAGATGAGGCGGTATATTTTGTCAAATACAGATAATTGTCAACAAAATTCACCCGCCGACCTCCGGGTTGTTTGCGCGGAACTTTTTGTTCTTTCTAGTTTTTCCACTGTAAAATCAGTAAGTTTGATCAAATTTTACAGAGATCGACTGAAGTTCCGTCGCCACTCCTTCCCGGATCGGGATCGTGGGCTGATCGATCAACCGATGGTGCGCCTTCGCCTTTTTGGCGAAAAATAGCGCAAAACACGACTATGAATGTGGCTTTCCTGCATCATAATTTTCGCGATTCAATGAAACCAGCCCTCCGTTCGCCATGGCCAAGATAGGCGACAGTCGAGGGCAATTGAGGCCGAATGCCAACTCCGCCGCCAATGTCGACCTTCTGGTGTCGATCTTCTGGCCCGGCACGACAGCCTATTCTAATCGCAGAAGTCTCACCAAATCATGAATCATGATATCGATCAAACAAAGCGCATACCAAAGCGCATCGTCCCGGCCTTGCTGGCAGTCATCGATCAGAGTTTAATAGAGCGGTAAGCTAAGTTTTTCTTTACCTTATTGTGTTTTCATCATGTTGAAAGGAGACCGAGGCCGTGAACATACTTCACCCCCATGGCATGGTCGAGCGCCTGGGCGATCGTCGTAGCAGGCCCGGCAGCCCGCCCCGCTATGGCCGCAAGAAAGAGGGCAGTCCGAAAAACGCCCGAACCTTGAAGATTGCCGAAGAAAGCGATCGGCGCAGCCGCGAGCGTCCAGACGACGACCCCCTACGTGGAGGGCTGGTCGACCTGAGCGCCTGATCCTTCAGGCTGAGACGCCCCTTCGCCCGGGAAAGCGTGCCTCCATTTCCGGGCCAGTCGCCCATGGCCTGCACGCAAGACGACGGCTTTCCGCGGTGCACGGACGGCGCCCAATGGCGCGTATTCGGCCCCAACCCGAAGCGCCAGGTCTTTTCAAGCGATCATGCCTCGCTACAATAAATATTATGACCTTGATGATTAACTTGATGATCAGGGCTCGTGTTCGGCGTTCGACCTCGTAGCCGCGGTCCCGCCGAAGACGCGATCGACAAGAGAGCAAGGACAAGGTCGCAGCGGCGATCGACACAGGGAAACGAGGACGAACGCAAGGACAAGCCAGGCAAAAGAAGGAAAAGGAGGGTCGCTCATGCGTGACCTAGAACTCATGGTGAAGGATTACCGTCTGACCACGGCCGAGATCCTCTACCACCTCCCGGACCACCCCAGCCTCCTCCAGACCTATGTCTGGCAAAACCTTGATATCGCGCCGAAATTTCCCGTCCTGTCGAAGTTCCTGGACTTTTGGGAACAGTCGATCGAAGGGCGGCTGCACAGCGTCAAGATCGCATCCGCAAAGCTGATCAAGCCCAGCCAAGTCCGCCACATCGATCATTTGCAACATTTGCACTGACGGCGTTGGTGCACTGACGCCGCTGGCGCACTGAGGGGGCTGGCCCCAGCCCACGCGCGCGGCTCGACTGAATTGGCGTCCGCCCATCATCGGCAAGGGGCGACCCCGCACGGCAAGCGTGCTTTTGTGCGCCGATCGGGGTATGTCGACCCTGTGGCGCGCTCCGACGACCCTTTTTGCGCTTTTGCACAAAGAAAGTGCAGAAAAATTTCTGCCTAAATATTGTGCATTTTTGACTTCTGCCCATATGACACCCAAGCGGTCTGGCCGTTGCCCAGGCCATGGTTTTTGGGTATCCATCGGACGTCGGTGACGGCCGGTTTTGCGGAGATGTCGGGCATGGATTTCGAGAAATATACCGAACGCGCGCGCGGCTTCATTCAGTCGGCGCAAGCGCTGGCCCTGCGTGATGGCCATCAGCGGTTCGTGCCGGAGCACGTGCTGAAGGTTCTGCTCGACGACCCCGAGGGCCTGGCGGGCAATCTGATGCGAACAGCCGGTGGCGATCCGGGTTTGGCCGCCGAACAGATCGAGGCCACGCTTGCGAAAATGCCCAAGGTCGAAGGCAGCGGCGCCGGCCAGCTTTACCTGGCGCCGGAAACCGCCCGCCTGTTCGAGCAGGCCGAGACGATTGCGCAAAAGGCGGGGGACAGCTTCGTCACCGTCGAACGCCTGCTGCTGGCGCTGACCTTGGCCGCCGGCACCGACGCCGCCGAATGCTTGAAGCAGGCCGGCGTGACCCCGCAAGCCCTCAACAGCGCAATCGAAGGCCTGCGCAAAGGCCGCACCGCCGACACCGCATCCGCCGAACAAGGCTATGACGCGCTCAAAAAGTACACCCGCGACCTCACCGACGCCGCGCGAGAAGGCAAGCTCGACCCGGTGATCGGTCGCGACGAGGAGATCCGCCGGGTCATTCAGGTCCTGTCCCGCCGTACCAAGAACAACCCCGTGCTGATCGGCGAGCCCGGCGTCGGCAAAACCGCGATCGCCGAGGGTTTGGCGCTCAGGATCGTGAACGGCGACGTGCCGGAAAGCCTGAAGGACAGGAGGCTCCTGTCGCTGGATTTGGGGGCGCTGGTCGCCGGCGCTAAATATCGGGGCGAGTTCGAAGAACGCCTGAAGGCGCTGCTCCAGGAAGTCACCCACGGCGCAGGCGACATCATCCTGTTCATCGACGAGCTGCACACCCTGGTCGGC
>Ga0224508_10005504_pt1 | contig 10123 bp, 9 predicted proteins | sample SF_Jan12_sed_USG_4_FD_170157 | JGI IMG/M metagenome (GOLD analysis project Ga0224508, IMG submission 170157) | Sediment microbial communities from San Francisco Bay, California, United States - SF_Jan12_sed_USGS_21 | ecosystem: Environmental > Aquatic > Marine > Sediment | place: USA: California... | reverse complement strand
GGGTGGGAGGTTGCTGGGGGCGAACTTGAGGTTTCCGGAGGGGACAGGTTGGGAGTTTGCTGGGGGCGAACTTGAGGTCACCGGAGGGGACAGGTTGGGAGTTTGCTGGGGGCGAACTTGAGGTTTCCGGAGGGGACAGGTTGGGAGTTTGCTGGGGGCGAACTTGAGGTTTCCGGAGGGGACAGGTTGGGAGTTCGCTGGAGGCGAACTTGAGGTCCCCGGAGGGGACACCAGTACCCTGCCGAAGGTGGTAGATCATCCGCTGAGCGAGCGCATCGCCGACCTCGAGAAGCGCAAGGAAGAGGCGCTGCACGCCGGACCGGAGCGAGCCGTGCAGCGCCAGCACGACAAGGGCAAGATGCTGGCCAGGGAGCGGCTCGATCACCTGCTCGACGACGGCTCGTTCCATGAGCTCGACATGCTGGCGCGCACCCGGCACCCCGATGCCGAGTCCCGGCCCTACACCGACGGTGTCGTCACCGGTTGGGGCACGATCGACGGTCGCAAGGTGTTCGTGTTCAGCCAGGACTTCACGATCAACGGCGGATCGCTCGGCGAGGTCTTCGCCGAGAAGATCCACAAGCTGATGGACCTTGCGCTGTCGGTCGGGGCACCTTGTATCGGACTCAACGACGGGGCCGGAGCCCGCATCCCCGAGGGGGTCGTGTCTCTCGACGGCTACGGCGGCATCTTCTACCGCAACGTGCAGGCGTCGGGCGTCGTGCCCCAGGTCAGCGTGATCATGGGCCCCTGCGCCGGCGGTGCGGTCTACAGCCCGGCGATGACGGACTTCATCTTCATGGTCCGTGAGACGTCGCACATGTTCATCACCGGGCCCGACGTCGTCAAGACCGTCACCGGTGAGGAGGTGTCGCTGGAGGAGCTGGGCGGGGCCGGTAGTCACTCGTCGCGCTCTGGGGTGGCTACGTTCGTCGCGGCCGACGAGAAGAGCGTCCTCGACGACGTGCGCTACCTGCTTTCGTTCCTTCCATCGAACAACGTCGAAGAGCCCCCGCTCTTCGAGACCGACGATGACCCGGACCGGCTGTGCCAGTCGCTCGCAGGCCTGATGCCGCCCAGTCCAAACATGCCCTACGACATGAAGGCCGTCGTGACCGAGGTGGCCGATGACGGCGACTTTCTCGAGTATCACGCCGGTTGGGCCCGCTCGATCGTCTGCGGTTTCATTCGCCTCGCCGGTCGCACCGTCGGGGTCGTCGCCAACCAGCCGATGGTGCTGGCCGGCGTCCTCGACATCGAGAGCGCCTCGAAGGCGGCCCGGTTCGTTCGCACCTGCGACGCGTTCAACATCCCACTCCTCACGTTCGTCGACGTCCCCGGCTTCCTCCCCGGTGTCGATCAGGAGTACGGCGGCATCATCCGCCACGGGGCAAAGCTGCTCTACGCCTACTGCGAGGCGACGGTGCCTCGGATCCAGGTGATCACCCGCAAGGCATACGGCGGGGCCTACGTCGTCATGGACTCGAAGGGCATCGGGTCCGACCTCTCGTTGGCTTGGCCGTCGGCCGAGCTGGCGGTGATGGGGCCCGAAGGGGCGACCGACATCGTCTACCGCCGGGAGATCCAGGCCGCCGCCGACCCCGAGGCGCGGCGAGCGGAGCTGATCGAGGACTACAAGGAGCGGTTCGCCAACCCGTGGATCGCCGCCGAGCGGGGCTACGTCGACGACGTGATCGATCCCGCCGAGACTCGGAGCAAGGTGATCGCCGGGTTCGAGATGCTCCGCACGAAGCGCGAGGAGCTCCCCCAACGCAAGCACGGCAATGTCCCTCTCTGATTCCCGGTCCGCCCGGCCCGTGATCTCACCGGCTCCAACCGAGGAGGAGACGGCGGCCATCGTCGCCGCTCTCGATGCCGTGTGGACCACCGTCCTCCAGGTGCCGCCAGAGCCGCCGGCATCAGATTCCCGATGGCGCTTCAGCGGGCGGTGGTGGAACCGATCGACGCCGGCACCCCGGCGGGGCCGGCCCTGGTAGCCGGCCGCCGACCGAAACGGCTCGTCAGCGCTCGGGCCGGGTGAACACCGGGTTGTCGGGCCGGGAGCGCTCGGGGTCGTAGGTGTAGCCGATCCCGTCGAAGTCCTTCAGGCCTTTCAGCGTGTTCACTCGGTTCCGGATGATCCAGGCGGCCATCGAGCCCCGAGCCTTCTTGGCGAAGAAGCTGATCGTCTTGTAGACCCCGTTCTTCTCGTCGAGGAAGGTCGGCGTGATCACCGGGGCGATGAGCAGCTCCGGCTTCACCGAGCTGAAGTACTCGTTCGAGGCCAGGTTGATCAGGGCCCGGGCTCCGGGACTCTGCTCGATCGCCTGATTGAGGGTCTCGGTGATCGTGCACCCCCAGAAGCTGTACAGATCGGGTCCGTCCGGTGTCTTGACCTTCGACCCCATCTCCAGCCGGTAGGGCTGCATCAGATCGAGCGGGCGGAGCACCCCGTACAGGCCCGACAGGATCCGCAGCGTCTTCTGGGCATGGGTGTAGTCGCGCTCGGTGAACGACGCGGCAGCGTCCATCCCGATGTACACGTCGCCCTTGAACGCCAGCAGGGCCGGGCGGGCGTTGTCGGGCGTGAACGGGCGCTCCCAGTCCTGGAATCGCTCGAAGTTGGTCTCTGCCAGCGGTCGGGAGATGCCCATCAGCTTCGACAGCGCGGCGGGCGACTTGCCGGCCATCACCTCTACCAGCTCCGCTGACCGGTCGAGCAGGGCCGGCTCGGAGTACTTCTTGGTCGGCAGCGGGCTCTCGTAGTCGAGTGACTTGGCCGGGGAGACGACGATCAGCACCCCTCCGTTTTACCCCAAGACAGCCCCCAACCGGCCAGCCGGGGTGGTCCTAGCCATAGTCGTCGCCAGCTCGGATCGCCGCTTCCTCCCGCAGCAGATCGGGTTCGATGTAGATCGGGCGGGCGTAGGGCACCTCGGCTCGGATCGCCTCCTCGACACCGTTGACCGCCGCAGCCAGCTCGCCGACCGTCAGGTCGTTGTCGAACTCGATCTTGGCTCCGATGAGCAGCTCATCGGGCCCGATGTGCTGGGTCTTGATGTGGATGAGATGGTCGACGCCGGGGGCGTCGTCGATCGCGGCGAGGATCTTGTCCATGTCCCGCTCGGTGGCGCCTTCACCGATCAGCAGGCTGCGCATCTCGATCACGAGGATGATGGCGATCACGCCGAGCAGGAGGCCGATGCTGAGGGTGCCGATGCCGTCCCAGATGGGGGCGTCGAACACCTCGGAGATCAGGATGGCGACGAACGCGATCACCAGGCCGATCTGGGCCCCCAGGTCCTCGAGCAGCACGACCGGTAGCTCGGGCGTACGTGACCGGCGGATGAACTGCCACCAGCTCAGATCGCCCTTGAGCGGGATCGACTCGACGATCGCCGTGCGGAAGCTCCACGCTTCGAGGCAGATGCCGAAGCCGAGGATGACGAGCGCCACCCCGAAGTTGTCGATCTCGTGCGGGTGACGGATCTTGTCGATGCCCTCGAACACGGCGAAGGCCGAGCCGAGGGTGAACAAGATCAGGGCGACCACGAAGCTCCAGAAGTACCGCTCCCGGCCGTAGCCGAACTGGTGCTCGTCGTCGGCCTCCTTCTTCGCCTGGCGACCGCCGAGTAAGAGCAGCCCCTGATTGCCGGCGTCGGCCACGGAGTGGATCGATTCGGCCAGCATCGACGATGACCGGGTGATTCCGAAGCCGATGAACTTGGCGATGGCGATGCCCGTGTTGCCGATGAGTGCCGCGACGACCGCTTTGCTTCCGTGCTCGCCACCTACTGCCATGAGATCCTCTCCCTACGCCCGAGGGGGCACACCCGAACCCGTATCAGGGCACGATCGTAGGGGATTTCAGGACCGATCGGTGACCGACGGCGTTACCGACGGCTGTGACGCGGCATCTGCCTCGATGGCGGCCGTCAACTGCTCGGTTTGGGCGGTCAGCTCGGCGAGGGGGGAGACGTCGAGGTGACGGCGCTGCGCTCGACGGAGGGCGTCGGCCGCTTCGACCAGCTCGGACAGCTCGGCGACGATCCGCCGGAGATCCTCTTCGAGCTCCGGATCGGCGCCGGCCTGGCCGCCGGTGGCAGCATCGGCCTGCACCGCCGCCTGGTGGAGGGCCATCACGTAGCCCTCGGCGGTGAACGCGAGGCGGTCGAAGTGGTCGGCGATCGGTCCGGCGGGGGAGCGGGCGGCCAGCTGACGGAGGCGGTCGGCCTGGGTCGCAGCAGCGGCAACCGGCTCGGCCCAGTGAGGGGCGAGATGCCAGACCGGCAGGCGGTTCGTGCCCCGAGCCCGGGTCTTGTGCCAGACCGACGGCACGACGAGGCCGACGACGGCCGCAACTCCGGTGAGCCCCCAGCCGACGGGGGTCTGGGCCAACGACACCAGCGTGAGGCCGACGGCGGTCACGAACGTGGTGGCGAGTACGGCGATCGTCGTTCTCGCCAGGAGCTGGGCTCGCTCGAGGGCCGGGTCCCAACCGACCAACTCGATCGGGCCGCGCTCGACCGCTACCTGCGCCGATCCAGTGGCCGCTGCTCGGGGCGTCGATGAGGGTAACGGGTGCATCACGAGAAATCTCTGTCGTCTCAGTGTACTCCGGCTTCGGCGCGCGTGAAGATCGGGTTTACTGTCTCCGCCATGACCGGCAAGAGAGGCTCAGCACACCAACGCTCCGGGTCGTGGCCCGATCCAACCGAGCCGGGGATCGGGCCGCTGGCCGATGTCCGGGTCCTCGACCTTGCGGCTGTGCTCGCCGGTCCCGGTTGTGCCCGCCACCTGGCCGACTTCGGGGCCGACGTGATCAAGGTCGAGCGCACCGGCATCGGTGACACGTCCCGCAACCTGGGCTGGCGCGATCCCGACGACGACGAGACGTACTTCTTCAAGGTCGCCAACCGGAACAAGCGGTTCATCGAACTCGATCTGCGGACCGACGCCGACCGGGAGCGGCTGCTGGGCCTCGTCGAGGAGGCCGACGTCCTCGTCGAGAACATGCGGCCCGGCAAGCTCGAAGCGCTCGGGCTCGGGCCCGACGTCCTCCACGACCGGAATCCCCGGCTCGTCATCGTGCGAGTCACGGCCTTCGGGCAGACCGGGCCCTACCGGGACCGGCCGGGCTTCGCCACGCTGGCCGAGGCGATGTCGGGCTTCGCCGCCCTCAACGGGGCCGAGGCCGGGCCGCCAACCCTGCCTCCGGTGGCGCTCACCGACGAGGTCGCGGCCCTCATCGGTGCCTTCGCCGCCATGGTGGCCCTGCACTCCGCTGTCGGCCAGGTGGTCGACGTCAACCTGATCGAGAGCCTGATGCAGATCATGGGTCCGCTGCCGTCGCTGTGGTTGCGAGGCGGTGAGCAACAGCCACGCCTCGGGTCGGGGCTGCCGTACTCGATACCCCGCGGCAGCTACCGGACGAGCGACGACCGCTGGATCGCGGTGTCGACCTCGGCCGACTCGGTGGCAGCCCGGGTCATGGAGCTCATCGGGCTCGGAGGCGATCCCCGGGTGGCGACCACCGTCGACCGCATGGAGCACCGAGACCTCGTCGAGGAGCGCATGGCGGCCTGGGTCGCCGAGCGGGATCTTGCCGAAGCCCTGGAGCAGTTCGAGGCGGCGGATGCCGCCGCCACCGCCATCTACGACATGGCCGATCTGACCGCCGACCCGCACGCCAAGGCCCGCAACCTGTTCGTCGAGGCCGACGGCTTCCCGATGCAGGGCGTGGCCGCTCGGCTGTCGGCCACGCCGGGGGCCGCTCGGTGGCCCGGTCGCCGACTCGGGGCCGACAACGCCGAGATCCTCGGCCACCTCGAACGGCGGGAACGGTAGCGTCACGTCGTGTCTGCGATCACGACCCATGATCTGTCCCGGTCCTTCGACGGCGAGCCGGCGGTGGTCAGCGTCGATCTCGCCGTCGCCGACGGCGAGGTGTACGGCTTTCTCGGCCCGAACGGCGCCGGGAAGAGCACCACGGTCCGGATGCTGTGCACGCTGCTCCGGCCGAGCGGCGGCCACGCCAAGGTGGCCGGGCTCGACGTCGTCGACCAGGCGGCCGCCGTCCGGCTCCGGATCGGCGTTGCCCTCCAGGAGGCGGCCCTCGACGAGAAGCAGACCGGACGGGAGATCCTCCGGATGCAGGGCCGGCTCTACGGCATGACCGGCTCGACGCTCGACAAGCGCATCGACGAGGTGCTCCGTTTCGTCGAGATCGGCGACGCCATCGATCGCCGGGTCGGCACCTACAGCGGCGGCATGAAACGTCGGGTCGACCTGGCGAGCGCCCTGCTGCACGAGCCGGAGGTGCTGTTCCTCGACGAGCCGACCACCGGTCTCGACCCGGTCAGCCGGTCGAAGGTGTGGGACGAGGTCCGCCGCCTGAACACCGACCTCGGCGTGACGATCTTCCTCACGACTCAGTACCTGGAGGAGGCGGATGTCCTCGCCGATCGCGTCGGGATCATCGACGCCGGGCAGATCGTGGCAGAAGGCACGCCGGAAGCTCTGAAGCGAAGCGTCGGCAGCGACGTCATCGTCGCCACGATCGACGAGACCGACGGCCAGGACGACTCGCTCGTGGCGGCACTGTCGGCGCTGTCCGGCGTCACCGACGTGAACCTACGTGACGGCGAGCTCGTCGTGTCGGCCGCCAACGGGGCGTCGGTCGTCAACGACCTGGTCGTCGCCCTCAACGGCGCAGGCCGGCGAGCCGAGGCCCTGACGCTGCGTACCCCGACGCTCGACGACGTCTTCCTCAACGCCACCGGTCACCGCATCCGAACCGGCGCCGGCCTCGAAGGAACCGATGAAGTGGACGGTGACAGCGGACACGGAAGCCACGGATCGGAGGAGCAACGGTGAGCCTGGCCCAACCGAGCGGGTTCTTCGGTGATCTGACCACCGTCGCCATCCGGGCGTTGCGATCCCTGCTGCGCGAGCCGGAGGCCCTCATCCCGGCCCTGACGATCCCGATGTTCTTCTACGCCGTGAACATCGGGGCCCTCCAGGACGTGGCCGAGCGCTTCGGTGAGGGCCTCGACTTCAAGGCTTTCCAGCTTCCGGTGGCCATCATCTTCGCCGTGACCGGAGTGTCGCGCGCCAACGTCCTGGTGATCGACATCCAGACCGGGTACCTCGACAAGCTGCTGGTGACGCCGGTCAAGCGGGCCGCCCTGCTCCTCGGGATGATGGTCGCCGACTTCGTGCTCGTGTTCTGCCTGTCGCTGCTCGTGTCGATCGTGGGGTTGCTGGTTGGGGTTCGGTTCGTGAGTGGCGTCGGTGGCATGCTGGCTTTCCTGCTGCTGTCGTCGGCATGGGGCCTGGCGTTCACGGGGTTCCCCTACACGATCGCCCTGCGCACCGGGAACCCGGCCGCAGTGAACTCGTCGTTCCTGATCTTCTTCCCGTTCGCCTTCCTGACGTCGTCTTTCCTCCCCCTCGATGCCCTGACGAGCTGGCTCCAGGCCATCGCCCGATGGAACCCGGTCACCTATTTGCTGGAGGGTCTGCGGTCGCTGATCACCGAGGGCTGGGTGAGCGAGGACCTCCTCGGAGCCCTGGCCGCCGTCGCCGGCATCGGGGTCGTCACGTTCGCTGCCGCGTTCCAAGCCCTGGAACGCCGGGTCAACGCCGGTTGACCCTCCTCCGCCCGTGACCGGGCAACGAATCTCGGGGTGTGTGGGCCGAACCATGGCCGGCGGCGGATGGTGGCGCTGGCGGTCCCGGTGTCGGCCGGATGGCGTGCTCAGCCTTGGACCGCGAGAGCCAGGTCGATCCTGTCGCCGTCGGGCGTGCCGATGATCGAGTAGATCTGCGTCTCGGACAGGAACGCAGTGGCGGTGATCTGCCCAGTGTCGAGAACGACGACGTTCGACTCGACGCCTTGCGGCGGCGACCACGTGCCCCCGGCAATCCACTCTTCGTAGAACGCAACGATGTTGTTCAGCTCTGAGGCGGGGTAGCTGACCAGCCGGGTCGTTGCAGTCTGGACGCTGTTCACCGCGCCGCCCGGCGGCGCGGGTATGGGGAAGTCACCGAGGTCGGTCGAACCGCTGGCCGCCTCGCCGTCGCCGGCCTCGCTCCCACCGCCTTCGCTGTCGGCCATGGACTCAGCTGGCGCGGCTTCGTTTGTGGTGTTGTCGTTGTCGCCGCCGCAGCTGGCGGTCAGCAGGGTCAGCGCGACCGTTGCGAGCAGGAGGGCTGGCATCCGCAGGCTCTTCGTCGGGCACTGCTGGGATGGCAAGGGCATCGAGACTCTCCTCCGAGGGCTGGCGGCGGGACGGCCAAGGCTAGGCTCCCGCCGTCGCGTTCCGTTGCCGAGACCTGGAGTCAGTCAAGACGAGGACCGTCGCGGTGAACAGCGGAGGAGCTCGCCATGGCGACCCCCGAAGGAGCCGCCCCGCGGCTCCGGCTCAGTCGGCAGCGGCCGCCACCTCGATGCGGTCCTGGCGCCACTCGCGGGCCGAGACGAGCGCCTGTTCGGCGGCGTCGAGAATCTCGTTGGGGCTGAAGGCGTGAGCCGGGTAGCAGGCCACGCCGGCCCACACGGTCAGGCCCTGCTGCTCGGTGGCCAGCTGGCGTCGGATGCGCTCCACGGTCCAAATGGCGCCGTTCTCTGGGGTGTCCTCCAGCAGCAGCGCAAAGTAGCCGTTGCGGAGCCTGCACGCCGTGTCGGCCTCCCGCAAGGTGTCCTTGATCGTGTCGGCGACGAGGCGGGCGTCGACGGGGCTCGGCTCGTCGGCCGGTAGCCCTTCGACGACCTCGAGCAGCACCATGGCGATCGGGCGGAGATGGCGACGGGCAGCAGCGATGCGCGAGTCGAGGGCGACGAGGAAGAAGCTCTCGCTGAACAGCCCGGTCCGGTGATCGATCAGGGCTGCGGTGGCTTCGTCCCCGTCCTCCTCCTCGTCGTCGCCGTCGTCCTCGTCTTCGCCGGAGAGGTCATGGTCGACGAGCACGACGTCGGGCTCGGCGTTCGCCTCGGCCGGTGCGTCATCGGCCCGCTCCTGGAGCGCTCGCAGCTCGGCCTCGACGAGCAGTTGCGTGGCGCCCTGCTCGTCCAGGCGTCGGGCGAGGCGCAGGCTGATCACGGCGGCTGCAACGGCCATGCCCCCCGCGATCAACCCCAGCAGTGGGAGATCGAGCGCCACTGCGCAGAGCCCGGCCAGCAGCCCGAGGCCGCCGGCGGCCAATCCGGGTGAGGCGTTTCTGACGGTCATGCAGGTCCAGTGATCTCCTCGAGCGAACGGTGCATCAGGAACCCATCGGCGGTGCGCTCCCGTCGATGAGGGTCGACTCCGATGGGTGCCGTGACACCGGTCGGGCTCTCGAGACTATCCGCCGCTCGGCGACGGATGGTGCCGGGAGCCGAGCGCGAGGTCGGCCAGCTCCTCGATGATCCGGCCGAGCTCGTAGTCCTTGGGGGTGAACACGGCGGCGATCCCCTTGTCCAACAGCTCCCGCTGGTCTTCGTCGGGAATGATCCCGCCGACCACGACCGGTGCGTCGACCCCTTCCGCCCGGAGACGGTCGAGGGTCTCCGGGACGAGCTCGAGATGGCTGCCGGACAGGATCGAGAGTCCGATCGCATCGGGGTCCTCGTCGCGGGCGACGGCTGCGATCTGGCCAGGCGTCGACCGGATGCCGTGGTAGATGACCTCCATCCCGGCATCGCGGGCGGCTACCGCTATCTGTTCTGCCCCGTTGGAGTGCCCGTCGAGCCCGGGCTTCGCGATGAGGATCCGGGGTGGGCCGCTGTCGATCTCCTGCATTCGCCGGGCCAGCTCGGCGAGCTTGGCGCCGCCCGTGCCGGTCGCCGGGCCTCCCGTCGCTCCCCGGATCCCGGTCGGGGCGCGGTACTCGCCGTACACCTCTCGGAGGCAGTCGGCCCACTCTCCGGTCGTCCCACCGGCGTGGGCCAGGGCGATCGTTGGCTCCATGATGTTGTCGGTGCCGGCCGCCGCCCGGCTCAGCGCACCGAGACACCGGGCCACCTCGGCCTCGTCGCGGCCCCTGCGCCAGGCCTCGACGTCGGCGATCAGCTCGGCCTGGACCGTCGCGTCGACCCGCAGGATCGACTCCGCCCCGCCCAGCGGCGACGGTGCGGTCT
>Ga0224508_10005503_pt1 | contig 10123 bp, 8 predicted proteins | sample SF_Jan12_sed_USG_4_FD_170157 | JGI IMG/M metagenome (GOLD analysis project Ga0224508, IMG submission 170157) | Sediment microbial communities from San Francisco Bay, California, United States - SF_Jan12_sed_USGS_21 | ecosystem: Environmental > Aquatic > Marine > Sediment | place: USA: California... | reverse complement strand
ATCCGGCAAGGCGGCGGCGGTGCCGGCCCGCGAACTGCAGCGGGACGATTCCAGGGGGCAAAGAAACCCTCGTCGCGACAGTCGGGCCGGCGATGACGAAGGTGGGCGCAAAACGCATCGCGATCGTCCCTCGGCCGACAACCAGCCGCTGGAGGCGGGAATGGATCGCTTTCGCATCGAGGTCGGTCATCAGCACAAGGTCAAGCCGGGTAACATCGTCGGCGCGATCGCCAACGAAGCCGATATCGACAGCAAGCACATCGGGCGTATCAATATCTTCGACGATTACAGCCTGGTCGACCTGCCGGAAGACATGCCGAAGGAGCTGCTCGGAAAACTCAAGGCGGTCCGGGTTGCCGGCCAGCGTCTGAATATGTCGCAGCTCGGCGGAAAGAAGAAAGGCGCAAAACAAAAGCCGGATGCGGGCAAGGCGCCGAGGAGCAGACCGAAAAACAGGGCCAGGGATCAAAAGAACAAGGGTAAGCCCAAGCGCGCGCGCAAGTAACCGGGCCCGGGAAATCCGCAATACCTGAGGGCAATTTCCCCGGGTTTCGATCGACCGCGGTCGCTTTGGCTTCGGTCTGGCCATGTGTAAATTTGCAACAGGCGGATGCAACTTTACCGAATTGACCTGCGACGGTGGCCAGACTAGTCTGAATCTCCACCCGGCGATACGGGCAATGGCGCCGGGCGGTCATAATCGTTCATAAGGAGACGCAACATGGCAATGTCCAGATCAATTCGTTTTATCTTCACCGCGGGGCTGCTGCTCGCGGTTTCGAACCTGCAGGCGGCGGGCGAACACCCGATGGGTTTTTTCGTGACCAGCAAGGGAATCGGCAACGGCGCCGATCTCGGCGGCCTCGACGGCGGCGATGCGCACTGCCAGAAGCTGGCGCAAGCGGCCGGCTCCAAGGGCCGTACCTGGCGCGCTTATCTCAGCACGCAGTCCACCGACGGCAAGACGCGCGGTAAGTCGGCGCGCGACCGTATCGGCCCCGGACCGTGGTATAACGCGCGCGGCGAGCTGATCGCGAGCGACCTCGATCAACTGCATATCAGCCCCAATCTGTTCAAGCGTACCGCCATCGACGAGAACGGCAACCTGGTCAAGGGGCGCGGCGACAAGCCCAACGAGCACGATATCCTGACCGGCAGCAAGAACGACGGTACGGCCTACTTCCCGTGGGAGGAAGGCGACCACACCTGTAGCAACTGGACCAGTTCTGCGGACGGCCAGGGCAGTGCCCAGGTCGGCCATCACGACCGCCATGGCGGCGGCAATGTGTCGTGGAACTCGGCCCACGGATCGCGCGGCTGCAGTCAGGAAAACCTGAATGGCACCGGCGGCGCGGGCCTGCTCTACTGCTTTGCCGCGGACTGATCGATAAACTCGGGCGACAGCTGGCTTACTTGTCGATCAAGCCGGCTGTCGCCAATGGCGCTTACTTTAAGGAGTCATCCCCGCGCAAGCGGGGATTTTAAGACAGCTGGTAAGCGCTTGCTGCAAGACCGATGCCCCGGACCGTCCCGCTTGCGCGGGAATGACCCTTTCCCGTTAAGTAAGTGCCATTGCCGGTTGTCGCCTTAATCGGTAAAACTTAAATCGTCATCGAGAAGATTCGGGTGTCGGGCGCGCTGCGCCGCAGGCGCAGGTCGAATGCCATGCAGATGTTGCGCACGAACGGCCTCGAGCTTTCCGGTACCGTGAGGCCGTGTTGCTCCAGCTGCAGCAGGCCGTCGGTTTTCATTTCTTCGAGCATGTCGATGCTGGCTTCGAGTTCGGGGAAGCGCATTTCGCTGTCTTCCCAGCTGGTTTCGAAGTGGCACATGATATTGAGAATGTGCTGGCGGATGATACGGTCCTCGTCGGTTAGCAGGTGACCGCGGAATACCGGTAGCTCGCCGCGGTTGGCGCGAGCCTCGTATTCCGGCACGGTTTTTTCGTTTTGCGCGAAGGCGTCCCAGGAATCGCCGATCGCCGACATGCCGAGACCGACCATGAGCCGGGTTTTGCTCGCCGTGTACCCCATGAAGTTGCGATGAAGGCTGCGGTTTTGCATCGACTGGTACAGGCTGTCGGTTTCCAGCGCAAAGTGATCCATGCCGATTTCCTCGTAACCCAGATCGGAAAATAACCGCTTGCCGGCCTCGTAAAGCGCCCGCTTGGCCTCGTCGCGCGGCAAATCGGCTTCGCTGAATCCGCGCTGGCCGGTGCCCTTGATCCAGGGCACGTGGGCATAGCTGTAAAACGCCAGCCGGTCCGGCTGCAGCTGGCCGGTTTTTTCGATCGTGTCGATGACGTTGTCGAGCGTCTGGTGCGGCAGACCGAAGACCAGGTCGTGGCTGATCGAGGTATAACCGATTTCCCGCGCGCCCTCGGTGACCTGCCGCACGCGTTCGAACGGCTGGATGCGGTTGATGGTTTTCTGCACCAGCGGGTCGTAATCCTGAACCCCGAAACTGCAGCGGCGAAATCCGAGGCGGTAGAGTCTATCCAGATGTTCCCGCGTAGTGCTGTTCGGATGGGCCTCGAAACCGAACTCGAAATTCTCTGCCGGCGACGCCTCCTGCATGATTCCGTCGACCAGCCTTGCCAGGTTGTCGGGGCTGAAGAACGTCGGTGTGCCGCCGCCGAAGTGCAGCTCGCTGATCCGCGGGGTCTCGGAGAACAATGCCCGGTAGCTGCGCCATTCGTTCAACAGGGCCTCGATATAAGGCGTTTCCACCTCGTGCCTTTTGGTGATCCGCTTGTGGCAGCCGCAAAAGGTGCAGAGGCTTTCGCAATAGGGGAGGTGGACGTAAAGGCTGATCCCCTCGGATGCGTTGCTGAGCTCGAAGGAGCGCTCGACCGTTTCCATCCATTTGTCGGAATCGATCGTATCGTTATCCCAGTAGGGCACTGTCGGGTAGCTCGTGTACCGCGGCCCGGGGATATTGTATTTTTGAATCAGGTTGGTTTCTGTCATGGATTGCGCGCGTCAGGATTTGCTACGGAAATAGCGAATTACCGAATGATGCCGTATCTTACCAGACTCCGGCTATTATGTTGCCATCAACCTGGATTATCAGCTAACCGCGACGCGTACCGTAACCAGGCTACAGGGAGCGTTTGCTCTCTAATCCCCGATTTGCTGAAATAGAAGTTTGTTTTTTAGTCAAAGCAATTCCAGATCTCGTGGATCGAGCAGCGGAATGCAAAGGCAGGCGCACCATGGCGGGACCAGCAAACACCACGGGCCGGGAGAATCTGTACCGAGCCGACGGTTCTAGACGAGCAGACGCGGAAGTGCTCAAGGAATGCGGCAATATCGGGCTCCGGCTCGCCCTGCTCGATGACGCGATGCACCGCCGCGCGACCTCGACCGACTCGGCTTCTCGCTACCCGCCACGATTATTTCTCTCGTATAAATGGGGAAACGATAGCGAGAACGCCTGGGTGGCACAGCTAGCACAACGTTTGACCAAACATGGCTGGGACGTCGTATTCGATCAATATCGTGACCAGACGGCCGATCGATCGGTCGAAGAGTTCGTCTCACGGCTGGTCACCTGCCGGGTGTTCGTGGCAGTCCTGTCGCCGGGGTTCGTCAACTCCGCAATCGTAGCGAAGCAGGCGAGTTGGGCCTTCGACGAGATGCAGTCCGCCCTGGTGGCGCGTTCTCAAATTCATCTGGTCGGAATCGTACCCCCGACCGAGCTACCCGGCGATGGCGGCGAGCCGGCGCCAGGACCGGTGACAATGCCCCCCAGGCCGGACGAAATCGCGATAGTTGCAGAAGAAATGCAGACGCCGGAATTCGACCAGCTGTACGAGGTTGGCGACAGCGATGATCTTGAACGATTTCTGGATCGGTCACTGACCTACGACGGTCCCGGGCTCGACGATACGCAGAGCGACTGGGTCGCCGAACGGCTGGCCGATGCAGGCAACGAGACGCCGCTGCGGGCGATCCTTGGACGACACCCGTTTGTCAGCGACGCCTGGCGTCGACTCGTAGTGCTTCAACGCGATCGCGGGGATATTGAGCCTGCTCTCGAAACGGTACAGCAGGCACTGGACAACGTACGCGAGCCATGGGAGCGATTGTCTTTTGAGCACGAGCATATCGAGCTCCTCAAGCGCTGCGGGGATCGGGCCGGGGCCGTCCGGGCAGCGATACAGGTCATCGACAGACACCCGCACGACTGGCTGGCGCACTGGCATCTGGGCGATCTGCTCGACGATGCGGATGAGCTCTGGGCCGCGCGCAACCACCTGCTGCTCGCCTGCCGTGGCGCGGGTTCGAAAGCGGAACCGCACAACACGCTGGCCGTTGTTTATATGGGCCTCGGTTTCCTCGTGCGCGCGACCGAGGAACTCGAACGCGCGCTTGAATTCGATCCAGGGTCCGAAATGGCGCAACGAAACCTGGACAGGATCGGCTCCGCCCAGGGTACGTTGCCGCAGGCCGAAGTGACGGAGATCAAGGGGCCTCTGCCGGGTTGTTCGGGATGCGAAGCGATTTTCATGCCGCGCGAAGGATTTCCGTTTCCATGCGCGGCCTGTGGGGCTTCGCGACAGGCGAACGCCGAACCCTGTAGCGTCTGCGGCGCCGAGGGTCTCATTCCCCTGGGCGGCCCCGACGATATCAGTGCCGCCTTGCGCTGCCCTGTCTGCCGAAGCGGGGAAATCACCTGGAAAGAGCGGGCGAACGTGTGAATCGTCTGTACAACAAGGGGTAGGGTTGAAAATATAACTCCTCAGTCCCTGTTTTTTTCGGCTTGGTAACGTTAAGTGGCTGGTTTTCAAGTATGCAGACCGGGATTGACATCAAAGGCCTGATCCGGGATTTCCACTGCGTCCCAGTAATGCGATTATTTTGTTTAAATCCGATAAGTCCTGTTGTTCGCGTTTGGACCTGTTTGAGTCCTTGATCAGTCTGGCCCTTCTCGATTTGGCGAGATCGAGTGCGGTCACGCCGTCATCACGCTCGATACGCGCATTCACGCCGGCCGATAGCATAAACCGGGTCAACTGCTCCCGGTCTCTCAGGTAGGCATCGGCGACGATACGGTGCAGCAGGGTTTCGCCATCTTTGTGTTGGGCGTTCAGATCCACGCCCTGTCTGATCAGGAGCTTGAATATTCTTAATTTATCATCCAGTTCCATGTATCGGTGCATGACCAGGAACATGGCGTTGGGATGCGGGTAGTGGATTCGATTCGCCCTTGATTTGATATTCGGATTGCCCCCATACCTGGCAAGCAGCCTGATTTGTTTCGGGCTTCGGCTTCTGAGCGCGCAGTTGAACGTGGTTTCCCCGTCCGGTTGCGCCGTGAAATTCGGGTCCGCGCCTGCATTAATCATGGCTTTCGCGAAATTGGCGCGAACACCACCGCCGCAAACCCGCGACCATAACCAGTAACTGGACGGATTCCAGGTCTCCGTGCGGGCGTCATTTCGCACCTGTTTTAGCGTCCCGATTAAAGCTTTTGAATAAGGATTGATGATTTCGTCTTCGAGGGGAATGTTGATCAGCGCGAAAGGCTTTGCTTGCTCGCCGTCGGGAAAGTTATTCCGGCTTTGAAAATCGATAATCGCCGTCGGGCGAGCAAAGGCTATTCGATTGATCCGAACGGCAAAGAAGTTAAAACAATTTCCGCTACAGTGTCTGCAGGCATTATCACAGGCGCTCGCGGTCTCGCGCATTAACGCGCCCTTTCGGTAGTTAGGCCCGAAAAATCGCTCGCCATAGTACAGGGCTCCGTCCGACGTTTGTAAGAGCCGGTTTTCGAAGGTTTTATCGCCAAAGACGGGATGATTTACGTCGGTTGCCTGAAGCTCGCCTGTTATCGGAACGACATCGCTAAAACGGTAATTCTTGAAACTCAGAATGACGGGATTACTCAGCAATATAGCCATGGATACGGCAAACATGACCAGGCAGGCCAGGTGTGCCGACTTTCGGTTTCGAAGCAAATGGTAGCTGGCGAAATGAAATAACAGGGTGATACCGACAATCACCGCGGTTTCCGGTTCGAGCCGCGGATGCGTAAAGCGGTAAAAGACCAGCACGGTAAAAAGTATCAACGGCAGCCAGACATAGATCGGAATACTTTTTTGCTTTCTTTTCGGGGACAGGTAGGCAACGACAAGACCGATCAATAGTCCGCATCCGACGACACCCATCGCCAGGTACCATACCCCGGTCGCCAATGCGCCAATCGCGCTAATACTGTGGGACGCTTGTGCCGGATTTGCCAACAGGACGACTGCGGCTGGCAAAAAGCCGCAGGCGGACCGGGTAGTTATGCTGTGTAGCACGATGCTCCCACGATAGTTCCAAACCTGTTCAATACTATAGCGGGCTCAGATCAGAGTTTTCCCAAATTTAAAAAGAAATTGGGATCCGTCTCCTGTTATTGTCTTCAGGCAGCAGGCTGCCCCGTTTGCGCCGATCCGTGGTATCGTGCGCTGCCATCGAGCTATTTTTACGAGCCCCTGTGGATTCCTGGACAACCATCGAGCGCGCCGCTATTCCCGGTAGCGATGCCGAACTCACCCTGTCGCAGCGCGACGGCGATTTCGCAATTCGAATTTCCGGTGTGCCCGGCGACCTGATGAACAGCCGCATGCACCACTCCGAGGAGGCGCTGGCCGAGCTCGCCTGCAGCCGTCTCGGCGCGATCGAAAATGCGCGCATACTCATCGGCGGCCTCGGCATGGGTTTCACGCTGGCGGCGGCGCTGAAGGCCGTGCCGGAGTCGGCCGCGGTGATGGTGGCGGAGCTGGTTCCCGCCGTGGTCGAATGGAATCGGGGTCTGTTGGGGCAATGTGCGGGACGACCTGTAGATGACGAACGCACTCGCGTACACCTGGGCGACGTGGCCGATCTGTTGAAACATCAGGCAAGGGGATTCGATGCCATCCTGCTCGATGTCGACAATGGTCCCGAGGCGATGACTTATGCCGATAACGAATGGCTTTACTCGCCCGCTGGATTAAAAACGATATACGAAAAACTCCGCCCCGAAGGCATTGTCGCGATCTGGTCGGCGCGGGCGGATCGGCAATTCGCCAGGCGGCTTAAACAAGCCGGTTTCGATGTACAGCTGCGAACGGTAAGAGCCCGTCCGGGCAAGGGCAGCCGACATTCGATATTCGTCGCGCAAAAAACCCCGGCTGTCGCCAACTCGATGAAGCCGGGACTATGACTCGGAGAACAATGGACTTTTACATGAGTGATTGTGCTCTCTGACAGCCTTAAGTAAGTGCCATTTCTCTCTGACAGCTGCTTTCCTGTTCGGACGGTGAAGTTTAAATGGCCGTCCACTGAAACAGGCGCTACTGCCCGTCGCGCAGATGCATCGCCGCATTCGCGGAATTCTTTTCGCTAATTACCTGTTATTTCTGCGGATGTCTGGTCAGTGTTGCCTGCGTCACTGCCCACTGTATTTGTTGGCTCTATTTGAGATGAACTTTCACCTGGATTGGTGGCCAGGGCATCCCGAATTATCCTGAATTCCTCGCGTTGCTCGGGTGTCAAGCGGTCAAGGTCGGCTTGCTGGCTACCATTTAGCACATTGGCTACATACGACTCCATATCGTCTATGTATATATAATCCACCGACTGTTCCCGTGTCGACTGTTGGTTATGGACCGGTCCAGTTTCCTTACCGACCGGTAAAACAATAAGGTGAGTCAAAACCGGTATCGCGCAGTCGTCTACTTTCTTATGTTTCAAGACAGTATTCAAATCCCTGGTGAGGTGTTTGACGAGCCGATCCAGGGTCATGCTTTTTTTAAAACGAACGGGGTGATCCAGTGACTCGGGTATCGATAGGCTGAATTCATATTCTTCTGCGATACGAGATAATGTTCGCACTAAGCTGTTATCCGTGGCGACAGGTTCGACGACCGGATTACAGGAACTTTCAGCTTGCCCTGGCAAAGCGATGACAGCCAGACCAACAACCAGCGGGGACAAAGTAAAAATACGATTTATAACTGACATTTAAGGGCTCTAATCGAATTTTATTTCTTCATGTAAAAGCATTTTCCAACCAGGCGCAGGGCGTCTGGGCCGAGGTCAAGTGCTTTCGATTATTCGCCTATTGTCGGAAGGCGTCAATCGACTCCGTCATTAATTTTTTACGTCGTGATTTACTGGATCTCGTATCTTGCAGTTTCGTATAAGCGACTGATATTAAGAGAATAAATAGAAGATTAAATTATTTTATAACCCTTGATTTTTATTAATTATCTTTTCCCCGGGTTTTTCGATAAATAACACATCTGGCATTTTTGGGAATCAGAGATTATGTCAAAAATAAATATAAACGATGTCGATTATTACTTCGAAGACGAAGATGAATTAGTGGATAGCTATCGGGAAAGTCGCGCTAGCAGAAAGCGAAAAACTCAAACTAGAAGAAAAATCGAATCTCTCATTGAACGCAAAAAATTAAGAGAGATGTTGTATACCGAAGATAGTTACTGGGGAGACTAGATATTAGCAGTTTTGTAAATTCCGGGGCCTGCCAACGGATGTCCCCCGGGTAAATCGCTAGTGTTACGGCAGGTTTTTTGCGCGGCCCGTAAAAAGGATTCCAAACGATTCGAGAGCCGTGGCTCGCGCCTGTCGTGCGGCCTCGACGCGGGTGTTGATGGCGCCGTGCTCGAATTCACACCGTGGCGAGCGCAATATTGGCTTCGAAGCGCGGCAATTAAATGGCAGGGTTTCACCTGCCCGACGTTTTGCCCGCACAGAATCCGTTGTTCGGCCCTGCAATCGGGCCACCTTCGATTTCCAGCCCCGCCTGCAGGCGGCCGACGCTTTCCGGGTAATGCGCTTTAACGCGGCCTTGCCGATCTAGTCGGCCTCCATGTCGAGATCGAACAGGCGCTGCGCTGCCATTGATCGGTTTGAGTTCGATTCATCAACCCCTGGACCTGATTACGATGACCGCTTTCCCAATCCAGATGGCAAATTTTGCTTTTAGGCGAGCGGGCGCGTGGTATTCTGTTTTCACCACCAACAAGCGATGAAGAGGTGATCGTCAACATGAAAAACAACGAATACAAACCGCCGAAAGTCTGGCAGTGGGACAGTGAAAGCGGCGGCAAATGGGCTGGCGTCAACCGCCCGATCGCCGGTCCGACCCATGAGAAAATTCTGCCGGTTGGCGATAAACCGATACAACTGTATTCGCTGGGCACGCCCAATGGCATCAAGATCACGGTCATGCTGGAAGAATTGCTGGCGATGGGGAAAACAGGTGCTGCCTACGATCTGCACGTCATCGACATTGGCGAAGGCGAGCAATTCGGCTCTGACTTCGTCAAGCTGAACCCGAACTCGAAGATTCCGGTAATTCTCGATCAGTCTCAATCACCCGCGCAATCCGTTTTTGAGTCCTGCGCGATTCTGTACTATCTGGCGGAGAAACATGGTGCATTGCTTCCGCAGGATGCGGCGGAGCGCACGGAATGCCTGTCTTGGTTGTTCTGGCAGGAGAGCAGTGCGTCATTCCTGGGCGGCGGCTTTGGGCACTTCTACAAATATGCGCCTTATCCGATGGAATACCCGATTAACCGCTATGCGATGGAAACCAAGCGTCAACTGGATGTGCTGGACGGTCATTTGGCCGGTCGAGAAACCATGTGCGCCAGCGGCTATTCGATTGCCGATATTGCGATCTGGCCCTGGTACGGGCGACTGGCGCTGGGTGAAGTTTACGATGCCGCCGAATTTCTGGACACGGCTTCGTATGAGCATGTTTTACGCTGGGCCAGTCTTGTTCAGGAGAGAGAAGCGGTACAGAAAGGGCTGGCCGCTGCCCGCTAACTCAATTAATAAAGCTGCCGGTTTCGATGGGTGCATCTGATTTTAAATCGCAATTCCGGGGACAGTCGCAATTCCCGGCAATTCCCGGGACAGTATACCTGTTTCAATCCTGAATCTCGGCTGCGGCAAATAGGTATACTGTCCCCGGAATTGCCTTTTTTTTCCGTTTGCCCCCGAGAATATTAGCCGACGCGCCGCAGTATTCGATCCAGCATTCGATCGCTCAGCAGGCGCTTTAACCAGGCGAACAGGTAGGTTGGGAAAGTGACCGGGTAGCGGATTTTGGGTTGCCT
>Ga0224508_10005502_pt1 | contig 10123 bp, 14 predicted proteins | sample SF_Jan12_sed_USG_4_FD_170157 | JGI IMG/M metagenome (GOLD analysis project Ga0224508, IMG submission 170157) | Sediment microbial communities from San Francisco Bay, California, United States - SF_Jan12_sed_USGS_21 | ecosystem: Environmental > Aquatic > Marine > Sediment | place: USA... | reverse complement strand
AACAGTCCCTAGAAGAACAGTCTACCCAACAAAAAGAGAACCTCTCTAAACTAGAACAAGAAAAACAATCCCTAGAAAAGACTCAAACAGAGTATGATGATATTCTAAGCCAAATAGAACAAGAAAAACAAGCTTTATCGAAATATGAAAAAATAATAGACACTGTTCAATCAGAAAGAAAAGATCTTGAAAAGATACAATCTGATAACGACATTCTCCAAAGCCAAATAAAACAAGAAAAGCAATCCCTAGAAGAACAGTCTGCCCAACAAAAAGTCACTCTTTCTGAACTCCAAGCAGGAAAGGAAGAAAGGGAAAAGACTCAAACAGAGTATGATGATATTCTAAGCCAAATAAAACAAGAAAAACAAGCTTTATCCAAATATGAAAAAATTAGAGACAATATTCAATCAGAAAAAGAAAAATTGATAAAATCAAAAGAACGTCGTCTTGAATTAGTTCATTTTATTTCTAAAGAAAAACAAAAAATCTCTAATCAGAAAAAAGAAGAACAGAAAAAGATGAAAGAACAACGTATTCTTGAAGGACAATTAAAAAAAGAAAAAACGAAATATGAAAAATTAAAAATAAAACAACAAAAGACTGAGCAAAAAATTAGACAAGAGATGCAAAAATTAAAAATAAAACAACAAAAGACGGAGCAAAAAACACATGAGCAATCTTCTAAATCCCCAAGTAAATCTAAAACTAAACCCAAAAAACCCTCCAAACCAAAAGAATCTAAAACTAAACCCAAAAAACCCTCCAAACCAAAAGAATCTAAAACTAAACCCAAAAAACCCTCCAAACCAAAAGAATCTAAAACTAAACCCAAAAAACCCTAGTATTGTTATGTACACTTGACTAATGTTTTTTGCAACCTTTGTGACAAATCAATCCTATAGCCTGTGCTTTAAAGAATTATTCATGGGATTTGATGATCTCTCACCTAATCCCACGGAGTGTGTTAGGTGTTTTATCTTGCAAAGTTTGTATTTAATCCTGATGGATGATTTCTCAGCAGATAATGCTAAATCTGTAATGCCAAAGTTTACCTGAACTTGTCTCATATAGAACTTGTTTGAGTATGACATCATAAGAATAAATTGCACCTAAATTTTCGATGAAATAAACACGAGAAGAATTCAAAAATAATCCTTTGAATAATTATAATATGTTTAGAAATTATTGTACAGATAGAATTATTGGATATATGGTATTTTCATCTAGTTATTTATTCAGGTAGACTTTATCATTAATCTATGGGATTACTATACACCAAATTTTATATTGACTTTGATGAAGATGAATGGAAACAAATTTCAACTGATCCTATAGTATTTCAGACAATCAAAGATGATGTTACCTTAGACATAGAAGATACATCTCATAAAACATACAAACTAAGTTTCAAGGAAGGGGGGAAAATTAAGATGCTAAGAGTTACCGGAAAATTCCGTCTTACTTGGGATGACAAAGAAATTCTCTAACAAATCCATATACTAGAAGATACACTCTCGGTTAATTCTAAAGGAAAAACTATAATCCGATAGAGGACAGAAATTAGAGTTCTCAATGCAAAGGAATCTGCGTTACTTTTGGAGTAAAGATCCCATTTAACGAAAAATACTATGACAATAACCGAATATTCTGTAGACAGTGCGAGAGTTTCATGAAGATTCCAACTGTTAGGTGTCCATGTTGTAAGAGTTCGGTAAGAAACAGGCCTAGGAGTAAAAGAAAATAATGTCACAAAATGGGTTGGTAAACTGACTAGACTGTGTCTAATGGGTAGGGTTAGTCCCATATTATCACATGATTTTTCCATCCATTAGTATGTATAATGAACCAAGAAAACAAATAATGTAAAACATGGACAAGTCAAAATTACAATGCATGATATTAGGACATAATATTGCACCCTTTGAAATGTGGAATCATGAGGAAAATATCATTGATGGGTACTGTGAGCGTTGCAAGTTATGGAAAACGTGTTGGTAGTAAAGATCAGTTATCTGGCCCTTGAAAATAATCCATCACAGATATTAGAGTTATTGTGGATATGCCTGCCTGTATTCACATCATATTTCTCACCACAGTTCTGACAGAGCATTAACCGTATCTGCCCAGATTAGTATTATCGATAGAAGGTTTAATGATTTAGACTTGAAATTTAATTATGAGTCAGGATGACGGCTCAGATTTTTTAGGGTCTGATTTTTGCAGGATTTGGGAAATGATATCTCTGTTTGAGAATCAATAGGCCGTCTTGTTTTAGCTGCAGTTTGGTGCCTGCGTATGTTTAAAATTATTATTATTTAATAATATCAGGAAAACAACTCATCTGGTCTACAATCTCATTCATATTATAAACAATCTCGTTATGATTATTAATAACAGAATTAATCTGGTTATTTAATTGGGTTAATTCTTGCTCTATTGAATTTACTTGGTTAAGGTATTGACTATTGGTTTCAAGTTTTGATAATATGATCTCATACTCTGTATTCATAACAGTGTATTGTTTTTCTAATTCTTCAATTTTTTCATTTAAATCCTCCAACTTAGAATTTAAAATATTATAATTAGTTTCAAGCTGAATATATCCTTCAAAAAATCCATCATAATGTTTTGGAATGACATATTCAAAATTCTCAATACTTTTTAAATCTATATCATCAACACCATACATTAGATGGATTTCTTCTGGATGGTGCCCTAATCCAAGTATGTGACCTATTTCATGCATAATTGTTTGGTGTAATAAATTACCATCATATTGCACGTATTCACTATTGCAATTAAATTTTCCAAGACCTATTGTAATAACTCCCTTGTATTTCTCTGAATACGTAGCTAAACCTGCGTGATTCTCTGATGCAATTGTTTGCCATTCTATTTGCATATCAGGAAAGATACTTGTTTGTTGAAATACTAAATTATTTTCTTCTTCCCAAGAAATTAATGCATTATCTAATGCGTTTTGGATAATTTGTCTATTAGAAACATCTGGGATAGGTTCTACATTATAGGAAATTATTCTTATTTTAGAATTTGTTTTAATTGTAGGGTCTATAGATCTGATTGTTTCTTGTTGGGAAATTGTTTCTGACAAAACATCGTTAGTTGAAGGATTATTGTCATCAGGCGAGATAGTTATAACAGATACAACTATCATAATTAATCCAGCTATGCCTCCCAGAATTATCCATCTCATGATTTTCTATGGTATCAATGATCTTTAACTTTTAAAATTTAATATTTTAAAGAAATCTACTTTGCCTTTTCTACTGGCTATTTCTTTGCATTTTTTCTTCGTGTAACCCCACCTTTCTTGGATGCAGCAGATTTTTTCTTATCTTTTCGAGTTTTATACTCAATGTTTCCAGTTTTATACTCAAGTCTTCTAGTTTTCTTCTTTTCCATTGGACTATGACCTGCTGCGACTTTTCTAGGGTTTGTTTTTGGTTTTTTCTTTGCAGAAGTTTTCTTCTTGGTTGTTGTTTCCTTCTTAATTTCTTTTCTTGCGATTACCGGTTCAATTCCTCCCATTGTAATTTGAACAAATTTACTTGCATATCATAACTGCACCTTAACAATTTTTGATTAAGTGAAATACTTGTCTTAATCAATTAATTAATTTCAAATGCCAAAGGAGTTTGGAGAAAGCCCGCATGTATTAAGTGAAAATGAGACTCCTCTGACCATTCTGTTACGTCGTTTTCTTATTTAGGATTTTTAATGCTGAACTAATACACCACGTTTAAAACCAAAAATAACGGAATTAAATTATGGCATATCTTTTAGCTGCAGCGCTCATTATTCCTATCATTCTGACAATTTGGACCTATAATCCATTGTGGGAATTAGAACAGGAAGTAAAGGAAGAAGGTGTGGAAATTGATAATTCGGAAGATAATCAATCGTCGATACTGTTCTTAGGGGTTCTTGTAATTTGGGTACTGATATTAGGACGAATGTTGTATTTATTGAAAAAACGTGCTTATACTTTGCGAACTAAATTTTAAAAATAATAAAATAATCTCTCTTTTTCTTTTTTATTCTACTGATACAATTTAGATTAATGAGTATAACAATAGAAAAATATCAACTGATCTATTATGTAAAACGATCTGGCACACCACAACGTGTTGCAAGAATAAAACTCTATGACACCCAAGACCGCCACTTTGCAAATCTATACTTCTACAAAGAAGGCTAACAAGTACCTGATAGTCCATGGGGCGGTGTAACCGGCAGCTATGGTGGCGCCGACGGTGGCAGGTCATTCCACAAACTCCATCTAAGTGAAAATTAGCTAGATAGAATAGTGGATATGTTACGACATGAGAAACCATGCCGTACGTATTTCGGTAGATCTAATCCCTATTTGTACACAGGAAAAGAACCCGTTGGCGAAGAAGAACCAGAATATCCTCTACCTTTTTTCTTAAACTATAGTTAATTATTTCAAACAAAAAATCAACAATTTTACAATCTCATCTTAAGTAAAAATTACATTACAAAAACCAGTGACAAGTAAAACTATACTAGTAATAGTACTTTCTGCAGCATTTCTTGCATGCACAGTATTTTCTTCAATTAATTTGATCCCTGCCTTTGCTGAGAATCCAACTCCGTACAATGAATATGATTTTGATTTTACTGACTTTGATGTTTACCAGGATTCAAAAAATCTAGAAAAATTAGTTATTTTTACTAACGTTACCTACAAGGGGGAAATTAGAACTGGAGTGGCAAATGTCAATGTAATAATTACTGATCCTGCAGGTGAAACACGAACCCTTTTTGGATCTTCTGGCAACATGGAAAGCGGAGATGTCCGTACCATCAAATTTACCCATGAAATGATCCTTGAAGGAATGTATGATGTTAGAGTAGAGATGACCCCTCCTAGCAAACCATACTTGGACCATATTTTTGATAACGAAACTGCAAGTTACTTTATTCCTCCATTAGGACTTGAAGAAAAATTGGAAGTAATTAGAGAAGATTTAGATGATGAAATTGTATATTATCCACAAAGCTCAGAAGATATTAGAAATGACAAGGTAGTTCATGCAATTATTAATTTGCCCAAAGTCCACACATTTGAGGGAGTACTAGTTACTAATGGGGATAAATTCACAAAGGATTTTGATGTAAATACTGAGAATATCTATCTTCAGACAGATGTTTCCTTTGAAGACTTGAAAGTTACTATACTAAAGGAAGGCAATCCATACTTTGTAGATACACAGCCATTACCTGATTATGTGAGTCTTTACGTAGTGAGTGATAATATATGCAGTTCTAAGGATTGTGTAACTATACATAATGTAACTAATGTGGAACCTGACGAGTTTCCGTGGATGTTTTTATTCCAGTGGCTGTAATTGCAGCAATCAGTACAGCACTTCATGATTGTAACTGGGGGAATAACTTCAAACTTTTTCTTTTTTCATACCCTTCACCTTAACTCCCAAAAAATCAACATAGTGTTGCCAATCGCTACACCTATCAAATAATAATGGGATTTTTCAAACAACTTCATGTCTTTAGAATCTCAAATTAGAGAAATTTTGGATAATTTTCAGGGTACTTCATCTGAGAAAATTCTTGAAATTCTAAACCAGATAAAACATCAATTCAAAAATAATCTGACCTCAGAATATCTTCAGGGGAAAACCCAAAAAATATATGATATAACTGATGAGGCTGAAAAGAAGAAACAATGCAAGGCATTAATCCCATACTTGGACTGGTATCTACAGGGATTGTGAAATTATTCTGAATAACACTTTATTTTATCTAGTGCTAATTTGATAGTTGTTAGGTCCTTTTTTACATCTTCCATGTTTCCAACTAATTTTACAAAATACTCATGTCCTGTATCTTGTGCCTTGTGAATGTCTGATTCATAACACTCTAATGCCTTTTCTAAAAATGGAACATCTTCACTTAATTTGTTAGTTAATTGAATGTCACCAATATTTTCTTGAATCTTTAGAATTACTTCATCAATTTTTGGAATTACCTTTCTTGCTTGTTGATTTAGAACAGGGGCAAACATTGCACCTGCATCTTTCATCTCGGGACTGTTACCAAGAGTTTTTAATCGATTTTTGTAGTGTCTTAAAGATTTTAGAACAATCTCGTATCCCCCTTCGTCTTTAAGATAGATGGCACCCATCCAAATTTTTTCAGACATTTCTCAATAGAGATTTGCTTTATTATTATAATTTAGTTGCCTATTTTGACATTAGTATAATTCCTGCTTGCTAGTAATATATCTGAAAATCAAATTATAATCATTGAATCTGAAAAATGAATTTGGAATGATGTTGCTTTTAGCAAAATGTCCTAACTGTGATGAAGAATCTCTTTATTGTGGTATGATCCAAACTTCGATCAAAACTTTGGCAAACAAAGAGGTGTTGTTTTGTGAGAACTCAAGTTTGTAGTTACTGTAGATGAATACAAAAAGGTGCTCTCGCAAGTCTAAGAATCAAAACTTTCCTCCAAGGGTGCCTCATTTCTATTGATCAGATATAACAAAATCCCTGCCATAGTGACCCCCATTCCACTTAGACCGATAAATGTACCTGCATTCTTGGCTATCCTCAAGATGGGATCTGTTTGACCTACTTCTATAGAATAAAACAATACCAATCCTGTACCAAACATGATGATTCCTACGACAATTATCCCCATTCCCATTTTCATGTCTCACGTTTTTTTTCCTGACTAATAAATAACAAGAATAACAGTGAGAATCTTTATGAATCCAATAAACTCTCTTAAATTAAGTACCATTCAATATCTCTGTGAATGTAATCCTCTTGCTTTTAGCAATTACAATCTTGTTTTCAATTCCTCTTTTAATTGAGGTATATGCACAAACTAGTTATGATGTAAACATCCCTACAGGAGCTGCAAGCCCTGATGCCCCATATTTCTGGCAAAATGAAAAAGACGGCTCAACTTCTGGAATTATTAAAATTATGATTGGAGATACTATCGTTTGGAAAAATGCAGATACTGCAGCTCATACTGTGACTTCTGGTACTGCATCAGACGGTCCTGATAATTTATTTGATAGCGGATTGTTTGCACCTGGAAAATCATTTTCCTACACGTTTACAGAAACAGGTTATTCCCCCTACTTTTGTTTAGTACATCCCTGGATGGATGGCTCAGTAACTGTAACTACTGGATATTATATTATCCCAAATGTTGGAAAGCAAGCAGGTGATGGGTCTACCTTCTTTGATGTAGAGTATGACTTTAACGGGGTCTTATCAACTGTCGCAATCGATGAACAACAAAAATCAATTACTTTTGAGATAGTTAGTAATATCGTATCTGGAAACAATGATCTAGAACTTCGACTACCTTCAGAACTTCTTGATGGCCCATTTGTTGTTTGGGTAGATGATCAAAAACTTTCAGACTTTGAGCATATTCAAGATGATGGTCTCAATGTATTGTTGGTGCCATTGGATGCTGATTCAAAAATTATTACTATTGTTGGAACATCTATAGTTCCAGAATTTGGCCCAATGACGATGGTAATTTTGACGGTTTCTATTGTAACTATGGTTTTTCTTAGTCAGAGATTTAAAACCCTCACCTAGTATTTTATCTGTAATTTAAAATTATATATATCGAACAAAAAAATTTCATTAAATTAGGTTTTTTATTAAAAAATTTAACTAAAATTTGATCCTATATAGTAATTATATAGAATGAGTAGATAATTGTTAAATATTATAATCACGTAATAACTGAACCTGAATTGAAGAAATTCAATGAAAGGTATGCAACAGTAGCAAGAGGTTGAGAAATTAGCCTAGTTTTGTGTTGTAGAAAGCGCAAAACGAATAATGACAATGGTTGTTAGAATAGCGCCCAGTACCTGTGGCCTGTTCCTTGCATGGTGGCAACACCAAACTGTTGCATTGGTTTTTTCTAAAATGGGATTATTTCAGATTCACATTTATGTATATTTTTTAAAAATTTTTTTTGTTACGGTGGAACAAAATTAATCAAAAGATGTTATCTCTATCTTCTCTATTCATTAGAAGCAATAAAGAAATTAGAGTATCTTATTAATTCCTGAGAAGAGATTCTAAGAAGATTATGTAGTATTTGTTACCTGTTTTAGTAAACCTTTTTCACTTCAGATAAAGTTTTCTTAGAATCAAAAGTACAATTTTTGATTCAAGAATCAAGAATCAAGTTAGCCAAACAAGTCAAAACAATGAATTTCTTTAAAAACATAAAATAGAACAACAAATGAAAAATCAACAATTAAAAAAACTCTAAGAGAAAATTAAAAAAAGAATTCTTGAAAAAATTCTAATATGAGGAAAATTCCAAAAATTAATTACTTTAACTTTATTGTAATCTCCTCACCATTTCCAATGGGTGATGTTATCGTTCGAAGACTTGGATTTTTTCTAAGGTAATCTGAGAATTTTTTCATATCTTGTTTATACTTTTCAGGATACAGCATGTTGTCAGTAATAATCACTCCTCCAATTGATACCATTGGCAAAATCAAATCAAAATATTCTGTGACGTTTTCCTTGTCCGCATCTAATAAAACAAAATCAAAAAAATCTCTGTATTCTTTTTGCAAGTTCAATTCTGTAAGTATAGATTTGGCTAATCCTTCCTTTATGATGATAATGTCTTTTACTCCTGCTTTCTGAAAATTCTCTTTTGCCCTTTTGATTTTGTTGAGATTCTTCTCAATTGTGATGATTTTACCTGATCTCTCTGAGATTGCCTCTGCACACCATAACGTCGAATATCCTACTGACATGCCAACTTCAAGCATGTTTTTTGCATTTTTTAGGCGTAAAATCATGTTAAGCAGTTCTCCTGTTTCTTTGGTAATTGCAAGCATTCTGTCTTCAGGAAGAACTTTTGTCTTCCTTAATTTCTCCAAGGTTGATTGTTCTTCTAATTTCTCAAGTATGCTGGTAATTGAGTCGATCATAAGGTATGTACATCTCTAAAATAATTTAATCATACCTTCAAAATTTGTACAATTATGAAATGTGTTCAATAGCTTATATTTAGCAAAGGAAGTTTTATTCCAGACATGGCAAAAAAAATTGATCTGCTTGATATTGTTCAGAAAATTTTAAAATTGGATTCCAAAATGAGATTTGCCGCAGTAATTGATCCAAAAGGTAACGTCCGAGAGGCAATCATGAAATCTGGAAAAACTAGTCTCGAATCACAAAAAGAGGAGGAGCATTTCTGTAAACAAGTTGCACAGAGAAGATCAATGAGAAAAGAATTTGATAGATCCCTTGGCAAAGTAAGATACGTTCATGTTGAAAGAGAAAAAGTATCTCAAATGGTAATTTACACAAAAAGAAATATTATCTACTTTGCAATGGAGCCTGAGATGTCAATTAACGCAAAAATTAGATTGGTCTCAAAGATAAAGAAAATTACGGTTGACCTTTAGAGAATATTTGAATAATCTGATTTGTTTTTAAACATCATGATATTTCATAAGTACATTAGAGATTCTAAGATGTTTGAGTATGACAAGTATTACAGAGAATGTCAACAACTAAACAAGCCGTTTATCAAGGCAAGGATCAATCCTATGCATGAAAATTATTTTGTCCAAATTGATTTGATGACCTGCAACTATGAACTATCAAAACAAGAACAAAAAGAAATTAAAAAACTAGCCCAAAACCAATTAGGATTTGTAAAATCAACCTCGACATTTAATTTTAATAGATTTAACATTGACAAAGAACTTGCTTGGTTTGATGGAATATCTTCTGAAAATGTTAATAAATTCTGTGAAAGTCTCTATGATTTGACTCAAAAATATCACAACTAAAATCTAATTAAATTTTTTATAATTTTATCAATTTTTTGTAGTTCTTGTTTTCTTTCTTTGATGGTAGTTTCATTCCATGTTTTTGCAAATTCAGACTGTTTATCCATCTTTTCTAATTCTTCAATGTATTTTATCAAATGTATTTTGTAGTCTTGTAGTAAATCTAGATGTTTGTTGTGGTTTTTCTCAGTAGGAGTTACCATTCCATTCCTCTTCTGTAATGTCTGGAAACATTTCTCTAATTCT
>Ga0224508_10005501_pt1 | contig 10124 bp, 7 predicted proteins | sample SF_Jan12_sed_USG_4_FD_170157 | JGI IMG/M metagenome (GOLD analysis project Ga0224508, IMG submission 170157) | Sediment microbial communities from San Francisco Bay, California, United States - SF_Jan12_sed_USGS_21 | ecosystem: Environmental > Aquatic > Marine > Sediment | place: USA: California... | reverse complement strand
ATTAGACCTGCTCATGGCTTTCTTCATAAGATTACTAGACTTGGAGACTGCTAGTGCACCCCCAAGTTCGTCTACTGCAGTCAAGAAAGACATGCGCCTGTTGAATACTTCACCAGTTCGGAAGAACAGCAGGCCGGTGTTAGCGAATCTCTTGAGTCCACCGGCTGTGCTAGGGAACCCTCGGGCTGCTGCTTCCACGTCTGCACTAGATAGCACAGATTGGAACAGACCAGACCGGTCCCAGATCTCTTTCATAGCCTTGAGCTCATCAACACTCTTAAACCCGGAGATCTTAGCCAACTTCCTGAGCTGCCCTTCAGTAAGGTTCTCTGAGATCCTACGCTGTAGCGCTGCTAGTCCGTGAGTTTGCTGGAACACCTTGGCTAACCGCTTAGGGTTGGCCAAGTTAATGCCTACAGCTACTGCTGCACCCTGTGCCTGTACCCACAGCTGGATAGGATTGAACATCCCAAGCAGACTATGGAAGGTGATAGAGCGCATGACAGCTAGCGGGTCACTAAGGCGTCGGTTCAGCAAGAACTCGGACACACGGCCCCGTCCTAGCTTACTACCTACTGCCCATTCGTGAGCACCACGTACTGTAGCTTCCCACAAGTTCTCGCTCTTGTCCCTGAACCCGCTCAGATCTCTGATAATCTGGTGAGCTCGGGCCAAGTCAGCGTTCTCAAGGGCTGCACCTGGGTTCTCAAAGGTAATATCTTTGTTACCTGGGAACATGTACCGTGCTGTATTCTCCCACTTAGCCTGTGTCCCCATTCTCCAGTCATTTCGACTCAAGAAGTTCTTGCTGTTTTCTAGATACAGCTCGATAGCCTCCAATGCGGAGGTACGGGGCACATCTGACGCGTCACCATCGTTGTGTGGTATCTTGTTACGCGCCCGTGGGCTGTGTACGAGGCCATGAGCACCACCTAGACCTGAGTCACCGGCCCTGAAGGCCTCCAACTCTTGGTCAGTGTTGACTCTGATCTGCGTACGAGGGTCAAAGCCTTCAGCATCCAGGTTACCCTGCAATGCTTCAGCGAATTCGTCCGCCTCTTTCTTGTTATCGAAGGATCGGACTGCTTTTCTTATCTGACTGTCGACACCGTCTAGTTTGTTAGGTGTAAAAGCTTGCACAAAGTACAGAGCTTTAGGGTTAATGCGAGGCACATACCCTTTCTTGATGTCAACTACTACTGCAGGGAGCTCATTTATCTCGTCAGACTTCACCAGCACGTGCTGGAAGCGCTTACCGTTGATCATAGCGTCCTGTTCTAGCCGTACAAGGCGGAATCCTCTAGCATACTCTTCGTCCAGGTCCAGCCTAGAGACCTCCTGAGGGCCTCCCAGAGAGCCGTCCTGCTTGAATATGGTCTTGATCTCACCTCGAGAGCCTGCAAGCCTACGTCGAGCCTGTTCAAGATCGAACGGAGTACCAAAACTTAGGTTCTGTCCACCAATCTTCAGCTCTTTTACACCTCTAGCCAGCATACTAGCCCTGGTATCCATGTTTCTCAGGATGCCCAGGCCGTTCAGTACGCCTCGAAGGTTGTAGTAAGCCTCGATCTGGTCGTCATCTAGCACTATGCCGTTGATACCAGCCTTCAGTTCTTGAGGAGTGAACTCTTTTAGGCCGTCATCACCAGCCAACAGTACCGCGTCTACCTCTTTGATCCGCTGCTTGCGAGTCAAGATGCCTGTAACGCCACCGCCTTTCTTAATAGGCTCTACTGCGATTGCAGTTAAGTCGCGCAGTTGCTTACCTACGTTAGCTGAGGTAAGATCCAACCTTAGTGCGCCCTCTGCCATGGACATAAAGTCTGTCCTAGCTACCTGTGCCTTGAGAGATTTGAAGAACGAAGCACCAGGCAGGTTTCTATACCGGCCTACGTCGTCCAAGGTGTACGTACCTCGATACGTATCCTTGACAATAGTACCGTCTGCGTTGGTTACTTCGAACTCGAAGGTCACGCCACGAGGGTCGTCTTGTTCTGACCGCTTCATATTGACAGGCTTATCCCTGCCTTGGAACCTGGCCTGTATGTACGACTCGAACTCTTTCTCTATCCGCTCCATTGCAGAGACACGGTCGTTCTCATCTAGGAGCCCTTCACGCTCGAAGGTGCGCCCTTCATCCAGCTTACCGAAGACTTCTTTTACTTTGTCTCGGAACTGGAAGATACGCTCATGCACTGCTGGGCTGATCACTGCGGCTGCTGCGTCGTCAGCGCCTGTCTGATCAAACGGGTCAGCATTATTCCTGGCTGTCAGCCTGGGTATATCAAGTAGCTCACCAAGGTCATCATCCTTAGCCTGTAGGACAGCCACATTCATATCGGCAGACTTCTTGAAGTCACCGGCTGTAGCTCCTGCCCTGGCTGCGTTGAGCCCCTTACGTAATCGGAATGCCAGGCCTGCAATACCAGCTGTGATAGCTGCTGCATCTATGATAGGCCACAGTCCGAACTCGTCGGTCACGTTCTCTTCCACAGTTGGGTCAATCAGAGCTGTCATAAACTGTACAGCCCTAGTCCTAGGCATAGCTTCCAGAGCCATGTCTTGAAGTATCGGGAAGAACTCTCGCTTCTGATCCGGCGGCAAGGCTTGGAACCAACCAAGTACCTGCTGTACCTTAGCCTGGTGGCCAAAGATGTTCGGGTCACCAGTGAACTGCCAGTTGTCTAGGATAACCTTAGGCGACAGTGCCACCTCTAACAGCAGGTTACCAGCTATCTCCCAACCACTGATGTCCTCAGCAAGGGGAGCCAACTGATCTAGCAACTCGAGCCGTACCTCTAGGTCAGCTCTAGTCTCAGGGTCGATGTTGTTTACCATCGAGCCTACATACTGCTTGGTACCACGAGCTGGGTCGCCACCTAGCTCTAGGCTCTCTTTCTGTACCTCGTCAATAGCGTCAGCTATAACTTGAGGATCAGCGCCATTGGTTGCGCCTCTCTCAAGGAACAGTCCCATGACCTGCTGAGTCTCCCACTCTCGCTGAGCATCTGCCTGCTCCAGCAAGATCTGTTGACCAGACCTACCTCTGAGCGTCTGATCCTCACGGTTGGTCATCTTCATAAACTCGTTAATGAAGGGGACATCGTTAGTCTCAGCTGCTATAACAGAGGCGCGTAGCGTACGGCGTAACCGTGTAGGCTCTGACTCACTGTTAGCTGCGTACGGCTGCTCTTGAAGAGACTCGTCTTCAACGCCGGCTGGCGGCTGGACTACTAGTGACTCGTCTTTTACAGGGTCCATTATTATCCTCGGTTCCTAAAGATCTGCTGCGCTGCAGCCTCTGGGCCGAACCCAAACGCTGTCGGCAGCTGTGCTACAGCACCGAATAGTTGGCTAGAGGCTTGGAATCCTCGTGCTCTACCAAGAGCTGCATTCTGTGCGTCGTTAGCAGCTTGGGTTGTACGAGCAAATCCTATGTTAGCAGCGCTCTGCGTCTGGGCTGCACCCAGTGCACCTGCTACTGAAGAAGACCTACCTGCGCCTTGAGCTTGCCCGGCAGCAGAGACTGCTGCTCTTTGCACCTTGCCAGCTGCGATAGCCTTACGGATCTCACGCTGGTTTGCAATTTCGGCTTGCGCTCTGCCCACTGCATCAGATTTTTCTTGTTGCCTCTGAGCTCTGGCGCCTTGTACTACGCCAACTCCTGTTCCTATGGCAGAGACGCCTAAGGCAATAGAAGAGATTGCCATATTATTTTCCTATATACTTCGTGTAGATGTGCTCTGCATGGTCCATTATCAGATGTTCCATTAAAGCATTAAAAGTTTTATTAACTTTCATGTGATAAGTAACCACATCAGCACCAGCTTCAAACAAGTATTGTTCACAAAACTCAAAGAACTCTATAGTTTCTTTGGTATGTCTATACTCTGGATCAACATATACAATATCATTATGTGCGAACTTGTTCTTCTTGTAGTGAGGATGCTCACGTACAAAGAAGATGTTGTATCCTTTGATCTTACCTTCATCACGCCATGTGAATAAGTGCAAGACACCTTGCTTTTGTAATTCTTTATAGACATTGTAGTCAGGATCAAGATCAATCTTGTCCTGGTACATGGCTACTTCCTTGTAATGTTCGCTCAGCATCGGCTTGAGCTCTTCAATTACATGATTGTAGTTCTCTCTAATAAACATTATACCCTCGTTGGAGCCTTGACATTAACAGCAAACCCAAGCAGTTGCAGGTCTTTACCATCCTCTGATGTGTAGCGTATGCTGAATGCGTGGCCCGATCCTCTCATCCTTAGTTTAGTTCTGACAACAGTATAGCCATAGTCGAACGGGTCGAGTTCGTTCTCTGGTATGTACTGTCTGAATAGCCTGTAGGCTTGGATTAGCTTAGTCCACTTGCCTACATCAACGTCTGTGTATTCCCACCTGGTCTGAACAAATCCACCAGACGGATTAGTGAATACTACTTCCGAGTTCTCGTCCAATTGATACCCATCTTCTGTCCTGTTGAAGAAAGATGTGAGATGAGTAATGTACTTTTCTCTGATAGGGTCTGCGAAATCGTTCCACCCAGTTTGAATAACACTATCATAGTTAGCACCAGTAGCCAAAGCACCATGCTTTTCAATGTCCCAAGTTTTCCAATCGACGAAGTCTCTTGACTTGAACTCTGAGAATGTGTAACTGTATGAGCCATCTTCGTTCTCCACAAAAGTAAGCAGCTTAAGTTTAACATCAGCGAATGCTTCAAACGCTACGTCTTGTACTATATCATCGCCAGCTTCTTCTACGTCGTCCTCGCCTACAAAAATATCGTACGTTACAATCGACTCACTACCTGGGCTCTTCTGCGTCATAGCTGCAACCCAAGGGGTATCGAGCGTCAAATCTTCTAAGGCATATTCGTAGAATGCACCTATCGTAAGATCCAGTATAAGGGCTCGATTATAACGAAAGCGAAAATTAATAGCATCATAGCCTGGCGTGTCGTTATAGAACCAGTATATCTTTTTAGAGAAGTTGTCATAGAATCCTCTTACGTATGCCCGTGATCCAGGCTTGATATCATCATACAACGTCTGGATAGTATCCTTAGTTATACGATTCACTGACAGCTCTTCGGTAATCTGGCTACCTTGCATGTTCCAGATACCGCCTTCAGACCACCAGAAGACTGAGCCCTCTGCCTCAATGACAGACTCTCGGCCTACTGTTCCTTCCTCTGTGATCTTACGAACTGTGAAGTCATCAGCGTTGAAGTTAGCTCCGCTGCTACCTGAAACAGCATAGACACCAGTTGAGCTTACCAGGATAAGATCTTGTCCTACCTGCCCAGCCCAGAATACCTCACCCATGTCAGCTATGTGGATAGTACCACCATCCGTAGCCAGCAGGGAGTTAAGGTCTTCAGCTGTCGGGTCGTTATCCTGATAACAGCTACCGGCAAACTTCACATCCTCTAGCTGTTGGCTAAAGAATACATCGCCGGTGTAGTTCTTATCAGGTACGCCTGCATACCATACACGTCCTGCATAGAAAGCTACTACAGAAGGACGCTTGTCTGTAACGGTAGGTGGAGGTGTTAGTCCACTAATACCAGAGACATTGTTTCTGTTCTGAGAGAACAGATCAAGAATGAAGTGACCTTTAGGCGCTGGCGTATTACCGTAGTAATTACCCTCAAGTGCAAAAGGTGAGTATGTACCAATAACTTCTGCGTCTTCTGCTGCCGTAGCTCTAGCTGCATAGAAGAGATCAGCATTAGATGGGTACTCTCCAATCTTGTTCTTAGTCCAAGTGATTGGATCTTGATTGTTTGTGACGCCTTTGCTACCTCTTGGTGCGTTATTAACTGTAGTCTTTACAGGCCAACCTTGATTGCGCAGGTTGTACTTATGATCAGGAGTAAGAGATATAGGCCTAACATCTGCATCTATACTCTCTTCAATTCCTTCAAAGTCTCTGATCTGCAACTCTATCGCAGTAGCTACAAAGGTATCTATCGGTTCATTATACTCAATAATTACAGGATCTTGATCCGAGTTAGCTACGATCATTATGCCTTCACCGAAGGCTGTATCGTATATCTTAGTTTCTGGAGCCGGGCCTGTCTTGTACGCAGCAAGGTCTACTGTGCCTCGCAATGTACCACTGACAGGCTCGGAGCCAAGGTCATGGAAGAATAGCTTGGTTCCTATCTGTACTACTAAGAAACTGACGTCACCTCTACCATTCACGGATTTCCATTCGTGAGTAGAGATAGCGTACTGGTCCATTTCGTTAGCAGGTGTGGTCTCAGGTCGAACCGTATAGGTCTCCTCAAAGTCCAAGCCTAGTCGTCGCTTAACCTCGCCAGTGCGGAACAAGTCATAGTTGTCCAGTTCCTGGGCAGAGTTCTCAGGAAAATTCAACGGCGTAGCCTCCGTGTTGAGACCTCCGGTGAAGTTAGTAAAGAACTTATGCTGTTCTGCTGTTGGCATTATTTATCCTTCTTGTTTTGCAAGATACTGTTCGACTGCGTGCTTCGCATTGTTGTCGCTTGTAAACTTGCCTGACAGTTCTTTTGGCAACTGTCCGCCAGGTACGAACTCGACGTGCCAGAGGGTTCCCATTGCATCGTGCTTAACCGCAATGCCTTTGCCTCCTTTCGTCTCATACGTATATACTGGCCACTCTCTGTCCGGTAGCTGACCATATGGGACTGCCTCTTCAGCAGCCTCTGGTCCAACCGTGTCTGTAAGAAATGCACGCTCTTCCGCAAGGGAAGGAGCATACTCATTATCTTCAGGTACGTCGAGATTTAATGTTTCGTCCGAGGAAAACTCCTCGAGCAGGTCGTCCGAATCGAACTTTTCCATCGCTGTTATCCGTCCTCGATGCATCTCTTCGTAGGACTGCCAGGCCTCGTCGGGCCTTCTGCTCATCCTTCTGAGAGATCTCTTGTTTCATATACCACATGGCCATCGAGATGGTCTCGTGTATCCAAGTCTGGAAGAAGTGGGCCGGTGCGTCTGCTACTGTGCTGTCAGCTATGACAAAATCAGGCAGGCTCTTAGCCAAGATCTGAGACTTGTTTCCTTGCATAGTGCTATCAATATCTACGTCATAGGCATCGAATGCAATATACTCATCATCAAATGATGTCCAGTATTGTGGTTTGGAATTGTCACGAATATGATATCGAACTCCGCCGAAATCAGTGATAGTAACAATGTTTGCAGTTTCAGTGTTGCGGTTCTGAGTTATGTTTAAGAACTCCTCAGGCGGGCACCACTGTACCTCTTGTATCTGTATTAGTGCACCAGAAGTAGCGTCGTTAGGATCAGTACTATCGTACTTCACCTGGTCTATACGAACCACGTCATCTGGTATACGCAGATAGTTAGGAAAGTCTGCGTCGGCCACTGATTCCAGTTGGCCTAGCTTCATAAGGTGCGGCCACTCTCGCTGGTTCAGCAGCTCATAGTAAGAGGTTTGTGCGATCTGCGCGACCTGTTCTGCCTCAGTTGAATCTGAGATAGAGTTGACCTCGTCTGATCCCAACGCCTCTAGAGTTTTCTGTACTACTTGAAGTAGCGTAAATTTGCCGTTACTCATTATGTTCTCTTACAGGTTATTACCCAACGAATATCCAGCGCAACATCAGTATTACCTGCGGCCGTGTTGACCATGGTAATGATTGAGCCGGGGCTGAATGAGTTGAGAGCTGAAGGACTAGCGGTGATAATATCACCTGCTGTTCCGCCAGATCCTGGTGTGACTGTAAAGCTGTGCGAAGATCCTGTAACTGTGACAGCATCAATCGTCATCTCGTAGGTGTTAGTTCCACCCGCCACTGCAGTATTAACAATACCATCTATCTGGGTAATGTCCCCAGCAAAGGTAGCAGGAATGTAGTGAGTCTGTGCGACTGTGCCGTCAAACTCTTGGATCTGCCACAGCACCTCTAGATCAGTCAAATCAGCTTGCGCCAGATTGCGATACTCCGAGATGCCTGTAGCGCTAGAAGAGTTAGTAATAACTTTACCAGATGCTGACGTACCATTGAGGCCGATCCATCTCGGCTCGTGCACGCTTGCATGTGGTAAGGTGGTGTGTTGTAAAATTGCCATTTATATTTCCGTTAAAATGGAGGGGGCTCGCATCTGTTTAAGACGCAGCTTCGGAGCCCCCACCATAGCTAATCAAGCTTAGATTTCGCCTACGATTACAGCAGGAGCATCCTGATCTGCAACAGGCTCTTGATACTCAATAGTGAGTACAGCTTCACCAACGGTCGGGGTGGTACCCGTCACGTCGAAAGAAACTACAGAGGCTGCAGCCAGAGGTGCGCCGTTAACCTGAGCGCCAGTGTCTTCGATGGTTGCGTCAGCTACAAGAGCAGCCAACAGGATCACCGTCAACAGACCGTCGTCATCGACCGTAGCACCGTCAGCCTGAAGCTTGGTACCTACGACAACGCTGGTCAGAACGTCAAAAGATTCTGTAACATGCAGGTAAGCGTGACGAATAATCGCGCCTGCCGGCATTTCAAAGACTTTAGAAGTCGGTGCCGTAGCGGTAGCCAAGGAAGCAAGGTTGCCTGCATTGATATGCACTTCAACTTGCTTAACTCGACCCATCGTATGTACGACTGCGTCTTCTACATTTCTGCTATCACGAGTCCCGTAACCAACTACGAGACCGTCAAGGGTTGCGGTATTTCCACGTGCCATGATAATATCTCCTATTAGTTGAGGGTGTCAGCCGTAGCAATAGTGACGAGAGATTCCGGACGCCACAAGTTCAGGCCGAAACGAGCACTGAGCTGATGGTATTCAGTCTCAATGTCTTCGTCACGCCAGGACTTGATGCTCGGAGTCCGACGCCATGCACCGATATACGGCTTAGCGTCGTCGTCTGCTACAGTCATGAATTGACAGAATTTATCACCTACAGCGACACCACCATTGGCTTGGTCGTCATAAGTAAGGACAGCTGCTTCCGTTGCGGTAGCAGTATCCAGATAGTCGGATACGAATACATCCCATCCGTAGATGTTACGGATGAATCGTACGCCGTCACCAGCACCAAGGCCAGTCTCGACGATACCTTCCCAACGCGGGTTGAAAGAGATATCCACCAAGTTAGCGGTGATGTTCTGGTTGAATTCAAAGCTCGGCGGCACAATGGCGATAAGGCCAGTGAGCGGTGCGCTAGCTTTCTGAAGAGTGTATCGAGCGTATGCAAAGTCCTTCAGATTAAGAATGCTGGTGGTTCCACCACCGCCGGCAGTAATTCGGTGCCGACCATTGTTAATCGCATTGAAGTCATTAGCAGTCTGTACTTGATGCAGCTTCAGCACTTGAGTTTCGTAGTATTCGTCGAATGCACGCTTCATCTTACGCGGCAAGCTAGCGATAGCTGCCGGTGCGAGGAAGTCGTCCTCAAGGAATTTGTCAGTGAAAGGAACTTTCACTCCAACGAATTCGTTGATGTTGAACACGAACTGACCGGTGTCAGGCCGACGCTCAGGAAGAGCGACAGACTCAGACATCTGGTCAATTGCCAGTTCACCGATGGAGCTAATCTTATAATTATCACCATCGCCGAAATCGTTGATCATGCGAACCATGCCTTGTGCAAAGACCTGGTCCTCAAACATTTCCTTAATTTGATTCGTGAATACTTCATTACGCTTAAGGTGAGTGGCACCCCAAGCAGTATCCATAGCTGTTGCCATTAGTATTCTCTACTTATCAAAATTAATCGTTGTAAAGATCACGTCGCATCTGCAGTTGGGTATCCGTCTTCCAATAAAGAATAGGGTTATCCCTACGCAGCTGCTTATAATAGTTGTGATCTCGAGTATTACCAGTGTTGGTAGTACCCGCTACTGTTTGCCCTGAGCCCCCAGATCTTACACCGCTAGAGCCAGCGGTGTTAGTAGAACCTTGTGGTGAGAACAGTTGCAAGAAAGCTTTAGGATTATTCTTGGCCATCGTGGTTGCATCCTGCAAAGGAATGTCCAGTTCCATGGCCCGCTCCTGCACTTTGGCATCGGCGGTTTTCCAGTCTCCGTAAGTTTCCGTCAGAGTGTTTTGCACTGACGTCCAATTAGAATCCTGCTTTGCTTGTGTTTGATTCTGTTCTAATACTTGTTCTAC
>Ga0224508_10005499_pt1 | contig 10127 bp, 6 predicted proteins | sample SF_Jan12_sed_USG_4_FD_170157 | JGI IMG/M metagenome (GOLD analysis project Ga0224508, IMG submission 170157) | Sediment microbial communities from San Francisco Bay, California, United States - SF_Jan12_sed_USGS_21 | ecosystem: Environmental > Aquatic > Marine > Sediment | place: USA: California... | reverse complement strand
CTATTTCAGAAGATGCAGCATTAGATGCGTTTGAAGCCAGGTTTGGTACCCGGGCCCTTCCGGATTATCGTTTTGAAAATGCAGAAGTCATTATTTCTTTCGGAGCAGATTTTCTGGGAGATTGGCAGGGCGGAGGCTTTTCAAGTGGCTATGCCAAGGGACGTGTTCCCAAGGAAGGCAAAATGTCGAAACATATTCAGTTTGAATCTAATATGACCTTGACCGGTGCCAATGCAGATCAAAGGATCGCATTGAAGCCATCAGAGCAAAAGAAAGCACTTGCTGCCTTATTTGGGGCCCTTAACAACAGCAATGTAAGTACAGACTTAAGTGATTCCGTAAATCAGCTTGTTCAGCAGCTTGCAAAGGCTATAGGAGAAGCAGGATCCAGAGCTGTAGTGGTGACGGGTATTGATGATGTAAATGCACAGACGTTGGCCCTGGCTATCAATGAAATGATCAGGAGCGATGCTGTTGATACAGAAGCGCCAAGAAATATAAGGCAGGGAAATTCCAAAGAATTAGGTCAACTGATACAGGATATGAATGCCGGGAATGTTGGTTTGCTAATCATGGATGGTGTAAATCCGATGTATACGCTTGCAGACTCCACTGCTTTTGAAGCAGGCTTGTCCAAAGTAAATGTCTCTATTTGTTTCACGATGAATATGAATGAGACTTGTATGGTATCCAAGTATTCAGCTGCGGCGAATCATTATCTGGAATCCTGGGGCGATACTGAAATGAAGAAAGGTCATTTCAGCCTTATGCAACCGACGATCAAACAACTTTTTGACACCAGGCAATTCCAAGCAGCCTTGTTATCTTGGCTCGGGAAGGAAGAAACGTTTTATGATTATATAAGAGCTAGCTGGGAAGCCGATATACTGAATGGAGTTTCCTGGAATCAAGCGTTGCATGATGGGGTGTTTAGCGCAGATACCTCAGCAGGGATCGAAGAGACTACTGCTGAAACGATTGAAGAGCCAGTTACTTCAGATGTCGAAGATACAAGCACAGAAGGCGTTGCAACTATGGCTTCAGCTGTAGGTGCGCTTGCCGGAGCAAGTACTCAGGGCTATGAGCTCACCTTATATTCCAAAGGGGGAATGGGCGATGGCCAGATGGCAAATAACCCATGGATCCAGGAATTTCCTGATCCCATCACACGTGTGAGCTGGGATAACTATGTCACTGTATCTAAAAGCGATGCTCAGAATCTTGGTCTGATCAATGAAAATGTTGCCAATGGAGGACTTGATGGAAGCTATGCGAATATCAGAGCGAATGGAGTTACCCTTGAAAGTATACCAGTTATAATTCAACCTGGACAAGCTCCAGGAACCCTTGGACTGTCGTTCGGTTATGGAAGGAAAGTCGGTCTGAAAGAAGATATGCAAACCGGTGTTAATGCCTATACCTTATATAAGGACTTCAAAAATGTCCAGGAGGTTGAAATTGAAAAGGCAGCGGGTACTCACGAATTTGCCTGTATTCAATTGCATAATACCTTGATGGGCAGGGGCGATATTATTAAGGAAACATCTTTAGCAACATATAATAGTGAAGATGCAAGTGAGTGGAATCATGTACCACAAGTGTCTTTAAACCATCAGGAGGTTCCGGCTACTTCAGTAGACCTTTGGGAGAGTTTTGACCGATCTATCGGACATCACTTTAATATGTCGATTGATTTGAATGCTTGTACCGGCTGTGGCGCCTGCGTCATTGCATGTCATGCCGAAAACAATGTACCCGTAGTTGGTAAAAAAGAAGTGCGTCTTTCCAGGGATATGCATTGGTTGCGGATTGACCGCTACTATTCTTCCGAGGATACTTTTGAAGGCGACAATACCAAGAAAAAAGAAATTTCAGGAGCTTTCGAATCTAAAACAGGGTTCGAGGAAATGGAAGATCCTGCAGCCAATCCAATGGTTGCTTTCCAGCCTGTTATGTGTCAGCACTGTAACCACGCACCTTGCGAGACTGTTTGTCCGGTTGCAGCCACAACTCATAGTAGACAAGGACAAAATCATATGGCGTATAACCGTTGTGTAGGTACGCGCTATTGTGCAAACAACTGTCCGTATAAAGTGAGAAGATTCAATTGGTTCCTATATAATAATAACGATGAATTTGATTTCCATTTCAATGATGATCTGGGAAAAATGGTGATCAATCCTGATGTTACAGTGAGGTCGAGAGGCGTTATAGAGAAATGTTCTCTTTGTATCCAAATGACCCAAAAATCAATACTGGATGCTAAACGCGATGGACGCGAAGTGAGGGACGATGAATTCCAGACGGCTTGTTCAAACGCATGTGACACCGGAGCTATTGTTTTTGGTGATATTAACAATAAAGAAAGTGAAGTAAGCAAGCTAAAAGAAAGCGAGCGGGTATACCACTTATTAGAAAGCGTGGGCACACAGCCTAATGTCTTCTACCATGTAAAAGTGCGCAATACCGATGAAGCATAATAACTAACTAAAGAAATTAGATAAACTATATGGCATCGCATTACGAAGCACCTATCAGGAAGCCTCTAGTCCTAGGAGACAAGGGGTATCATGACGTTTCGGTGGATATTGCCGCGCCGGTGGAAGGCCGTGCCAACAGACAATGGTGGATCGTTTTTTCGATCGCACTAGCCGCCCTCTTATGGGGAATAGGGGCCATTGTCTACACCATCTCCACGGGTATTGGATCCTGGGGATTGAATAAAACGGTCAACTGGGCATGGGATATCACAAACTTTGTATGGTGGGTAGGTATCGGTCATGCGGGTACGTTGATCTCAGCTGTTTTATTGTTATTCCGGCAGAAATGGAGGATGGGTATCAACCGCTCTGCGGAAGCCATGACCATATTTTCTGTGATCCAGGCCGGCATATTCCCCATAATTCACATGGGTAGGCCCTGGCTCGCTTACTGGGTAGTTCCAATCCCTAACCAACTAGGTTCCCTTTGGGTTAACTTTAATTCCCCATTGCTTTGGGATGTATTTGCGATCTCAACATATTTATCTGTTTCATTGGTGTTCTGGTGGACAGGCTTGCTTCCTGATTTTGCTATGATTCGTGATCGGGCTGTGAAGCCCTTCCAAAAGAAGATATATAGTCTGGTAAGTTTCGGTTGGACAGGCCGTGCAAAAGACTGGCAACGCTTTGAAGAAGTCTCCCTGGTTTTAGCAGGGTTGGCTACACCGCTGGTACTTTCCGTGCACACCATTGTATCCTTTGACTTTGCGACCTCGGTAATTCCGGGGTGGCATACCACCATTTTCCCGCCTTACTTTGTTGCCGGGGCGATCTTTTCAGGATTTGCCATGGTGCAAACCTTATTGATCATCATGCGGAAAGTTTGTAACCTGGAAGCCTATATCACGGTTCAGCATATTGAGTTGATGAATATCGTCATCATGATTACAGGATCCATTGTTGGATGTGCGTATATTACGGAACTGTTCATCGCCTGGTATTCTGGTGTAGAATACGAGCAGTATGCCTTTTTAAACAGGGCTACAGGACCTTATTGGTGGGCTTATTTGCTAATGATGACGTGTAATGTGGTCTCGCCGCAGATTATGTGGGTTAAAAAGATCCGAACTAGTATTGTGGTTTCCTTCATTATATCTATAGTGGTAAACATTGGAATGTGGTTTGAAAGATTTGTCATCATTGTGACTTCTTTGCACAGGGATTACCTTCCTTCTTCCTGGACTATGTTCTCACCGACCTTTATTGATATAGGAATCTTTATTGGAACGATAGGCTTCTTCTTTGTACTCTTTTTATTGTATGCGAGAACCTTTCCTGTGATTGCGCAAGCAGAAGTAAAAACGATACTAAAATCTTCAGGGGAGCGATATAAAAAATTACGTGCTTCCGGACAACCGTTGCACCCGGCCATTCAGACTACTACACAAATATCACAACAGGAAACTGGAACAAGTACAGATACAGATACTGGTGATAAGGCGAATGATCTCCTGGATAGTTTAGGAACGTTTAATCCTGAAACAGACAGAGCAGATGATCTGAAGAAGATTAAAGGGATCGGTCCGCAAATGGAAGCAACGCTTAACCAGATCGGGATTTACACCTTTGATCAGGTTAGTAAGATGACGTCGCGCGAATATGATATGCTCGATAAGCTCACCGGGAATTTTCCTGGTAGAGCGCAACGGGACGATTGGGCAGGTCAGGCGCAAAATTTTAAATCAAACAGCTAACTATGGCTTCGAAAGTTATACATGCATATTATAATGACGATGACATACTGATGCAGGCCGTCAAGAAAGTCAAAGCGGCCAAACATCATATAGAAGAGGTGTATTGTCCCTTCCCGGTTCACGGGTTGGACAAGGCCATGGGATTAGCACCTACCAGAATAGCTATAACTTCATTCATGTATGGGTGTTTAGGTTTGATTGTATCTATAGTAATGATGAATTATATGATGATCCAGGATTGGCCACAGGATATTGGAGGAAAACCCAGTTTTAGTTATATAGAAAACATGCCGGCATTTGTGCCAGTTATGTTTGAGATGACGGTATTTTTTGCAGCCCACCTTATGGTGATCACCTTCTATTTACGAAGTAGATTATGGCCTTTTAAGAAAGCTGAAAATCCAAACCCTCGTACAACAGATGATCTCTTTGTAATGGAGATAGAGGTACATGGCAATGAAGCTGATTTACAATCACTTTTAGCTTCTACAGGAGCAATTGAAATAAAAAGTATAGAAAAGGAATAAGTCGGAATGATGAAACTACTCAAAATAGCGGCTTTAGGAATACTCGTAATGATCGGGTTCTCTTGTGCTGATAAAAACCGGCCCAATTATCAATACATGCCAAACATGTATGAACCTGTCGGTTATGAGGCATATCAGCCTGTATATTTTTTACCCGATGGCAGTCTGGCATTATTACCGGCAGAGAACACCATTGCCCGGGGTACTGTACCTTATGAATTTGCCAATGATATGGAAGGAAGACTGGAAGCACGGCCTCAGTTGAGTCCGCTGGATTCCTTGAATGCGGAAGTAAACCTGGCCGAAGGAAAAGAATTATACGATATCTATTGTGCTATTTGCCACGGACCGAAAGGAGCCGGGCAAGGTACTTTGGTAAAAAGAGAAAAAATATTAGGAGTACCCAGTTATGCTGATGTTGGTAGGGATATTACGGTAGGTAGTACATACCACGTCATCTACTATGGTTTAAACGCCATGGGTTCCTATGCAGGTCAATTAGATCACAAAGAACGCTGGCAAGTTTCTGAATATGTGATGAAATTAAAGGCTGAACTAACTGAATAAGCGGAAATAGAATGTATACCTTTTCTAACAGACTAAAAATTGGTTCAATCATTCTGATGGCTTTAGGGCTATTGGGATTAGGCGTCGGATTTGTTTCTGCACCATCTACAGTTGAAGAAGCAAAAGCCATGGTTGCCGCGCAGGATGATGGGCACGGGGGTGGTCATGGGGAAGAAGCTGCGCAGACAGCTACAGCAGACGAAGCTCATCACGACGATGCCCATGATGAACATGTATTACACCAATTACAAAACAGACCCTGGTCTGCCTTATATGTTGCCGCCTTCTTTTTCTTTATGATCGCATTAGGCGTCCTGGCATTCTATGCAGTACAACGGGCATCACAAGCAGGCTGGTCTCCTTTGTTGTTCCGAGTGATGGAAGGTATTACGGCCTATCTGGTGCCAGGAGGTATCATCGTATTTGTTATCCTTGTACTATCTGTTCTTCATATGAATCATATGTTTCCATGGATGGATGCGGAAGTAGTTGCACATGACGAACTTTTACAAAATAAAAGCGGGTATTTAAATCCCACCTTCTTTCTTATTAGAGCAGCAATTTTCCTGGGAGGCTGGATCTTTTATCGAGAATATTCCAGGAAATTATCCCTTGCCCAGGATAGTGCAGATGATAACAGCAACTTCGTAAAGAACTTTAGATGGTCTGCAGGCTTCCTGGTATTTTACCTGATTAGCGAATCTATCATGTCCTGGGATTGGATTATGAGTGTAGATCCGCATTGGTTCAGCACTTTATTTGGTTGGTATGTATTTGCGAGTATGTTTGTGAGTGGTATTACGGTGATCGCCATGGTAGCCATCTATTTGAAATCCAAAGGGCATTTACCCGATGTTAATGACAACCATATTCACGATCTCGCGAAATTTATGTTCGCCTTCAGCATCTTCTGGACCTATCTTTGGTTTGGTCAATTTATGTTGATCTGGTATGCGAATATTCCGGAAGAGGTTACGTACTTTGTGACTCGGATTGAAGATTTCAAGCTGGCATATTTTGGTATGTTAGCCCTGAACTTTGTTTTTCCGTTGCTACTCCTTATGAATAGTGATTACAAAAGGATCAATTGGTTTGTGATCATGACAGGAATTGTGATCTTGTGCGGACATTACCTGGATGTATTCAATATGATCATGCCAGCTACAGTTGGCGATCAATGGTCAATTGGAATACCTGAGATCGGAGGCGTGCTTTTCTTTGCCGGATTATTTATCTATTGGGTTTTCAGGGCGCTAACCAAGGCACCTTTGCAACCTACTCGCAATCCGTATATTGAAGAAAGCAGGCAGTTTCATTATTAGTAAAAAGAATTATTGTATAACTGATGACCGTATTATTAACATTAGCGATTCTCCTCCTTATTGCCATAGCTATCTGGCAAATGACTAAGATCTTTGAACTCTCCCAGATCAATGCAGAAGTCTCACAGGTAGCTACAGATAAGGACAATAAATACAACGGTATTCTGATGTTCGTGTTCCTGATTTTTATTTATGGAATCACCATTTTTAGTTTTGCCAAATACTCCAAAACATTATTGCCCGTAGCAGCCTCTGAACATGGGGCCGATTATGATCAACTTATGTGGGTCTCCTTTGCCATTATCTTCTTTGTGCAAACGATCACCCAGGCTTTACTGCACTATTTTTCGTATAGGTATAGAGGAAAGAAAGGCAATAAGGCCTTGTATTATGCAGATAACGACCGACTGGAATTTATATGGACGATCATTCCTGTTATTGTCCTGGCAGGTTTGATTATCTGGGGTCTCTATACATGGACAAATATTATGGATATCAATGACGAAGATGATCCCCTGATCGTGGAGCTTTATGCACAACAATTCAATTGGACAGCGCGATATGGTGGAGCCGATAATGTATTGGGCGAGGCGAATGTTCGCCGTATTGACATAGCCCGGGCAAACATCCTTGGAATAGATGAGACAGATCCAAATGCTACGGACGATGTCATTGCCAAAGAATTACATTTGCCAGTTGGAAGGAAGGTTAATTTCAAATTCCGCTCTCAGGACGTTTTGCATTCAGCATATATGCCTCACTTCAGAGCACAAATGAATTGCGTTCCTGGAATGACAACGGAGTTTTCATTTACGCCGACAATTACCACGGCTGATATGCGTCAAGATCCCGATGTGATCGAAAAGGTAAAACGCACCAATGCGATTCGCGCAAAACGCGCAGCCGCCGGAGAAGAGAATTCCGATCCATGGGAGTTTGATTACATACTCTTATGTAATAAGATCTGCGGTAAATCGCATTATAATATGCAGATGAAGATCATTGTAGAGACGGAAGAAGAATACAACGCTTGGATAGAAGGGCAACAAACTTTTGCCCAAACAATGGCAATGCAATAAGAACGCTATAGTTAGTTTATAATAAAGAATTGAATATGTCTGAACACGAACATGCACATACCGATCATCACGAGGATGACCATGGGCATCATCATCATAAGGAGACATTTATTACCAAATATGTATTCAGTCAGGATCATAAAATGATCTCCAAGCAATACCTGATCACCGGTCTCATTATGGGGATCATTGGTATAGCGATGTCACTTATGTTCCGACTCCAATTGGCCTGGCCTGGAGAATCGTTTCCCATACTTGAAACATTATTAGGGCGTTGGGCTCCCGATGGCGTAATGGATGCCGATATGTACCTGGCATTGGTAACGATCCACGGTACTATCATGGTGTTCTTTGTATTGACAGCAGGATTGAGCGGTACATTTAGTAACCTGCTTATTCCATTGCAGTGTGGTGCCCGGGATATGGCATCCGGATTTCTAAATATGATCTCGTATTGGTTATTCTGGCTCTCCAGTGTGATCATGCTGATCTCTTTATTTGTAGAAGCAGGACCAGCTGCAGCCGGCTGGACTATATACCCACCACTTAGTGCCTTGCCATTGGCCCAACCCGGCTCTGGGATGGGGATGACACTTTGGCTAGTGTCTATGGCCATATTTATTGCGTCTTCTTTATTAGGTTCCTTGAACTATATAGTGACCGTAATAAACCTGCGTACAAAGGGAATGTCAATGACCAGACTTCCTCTTACGATCTGGGCGTTTTTCGTGACCGCCATTATCGGTGTAGTTTCTTTCCCGGTATTATTATCAGCTGCCTTGTTGCTCATCATGGACAGGAGCTTTGGGACGTCCTTCTTTCTTTCGGATATTTTTATTCAGGGAGAAGTATTGCATTACCAGGGCGGCTCACCAGTGTTATTTGAACATTTATTTTGGTTCCTCGGTCACCCAGAGGTATATATTGTATTACTTCCGGCTTTAGGGATCACTTCCGAAGTAATGTCTACAAATGCCAGAAAGCCGATTTTTGGATACAGGGCCATGGTGGCTTCTATTATAGCCATCGCCTTCTTATCAACTATCGTCTGGGGCCACCATATGTTTATCTCAGGTATGAACCCATTCCTGGGATCTGTATTTACATTTACAACCTTGCTGATCGCTATTCCTTCAGCAGTAAAAGCATTTAATTATATCACCACCTTGTGGAAAGGAAATCTTCAACTCAATCCGGGCATGCTATTCTCGATTGGTTTGGTTTCAACATTTATCTCCGGCGGATTAACCGGGATCATATTAGGCGATAGCACCTTGGACATCAATGTGCATGACACCTACTTCGTAGTTGCTCACTTTCATCTTGTAATGGGAATTTCAGCATTATATGGCCTCTTTGCAGGGGTATATCATTGGTTCCCAAAGATGTTCAAACGTATGATGAATAAGAATCTTGGTTATGTACACTTTTGGGTAACCGCAGTGGGGGCCTATGGTGTATTTTTCCCTATGCATTTTGTAGGTATGGCCGGTGTACCGAGAAGATATTATGAGAATACCGCATTCCCAATGTTTGATGAACTTACGGATGTAAATATCCTGATAACAATATTCGCATTGATCGCAGGAGCTGCTCAGTTGGTATTCCTTTACAACTTCATCTCAAGTATTTTCTACGGAAAGCCAACGGAACAGAATCCATGGAAATCCAATACTTTAGAATGGACAGCACCTATCGAACATTTTCACGGAAATTGGGAAGGTGCTATTCCTGAAGTACACAGATGGGCATATGACTACAGTAAGACAATGCCAAATGGGGAATATGTAATCCCCGGACAAGATTTTGTGCCGCAAGATGTTCCGCTCAAAGAGAATGAGGAAGAATTGCATCATTAACATTTTGATACTTTTAAAATGATATTTGGCCCATCTTTTGATGGGCTTTTTTGTGGAATTTATTCAGTAGAGGTTTATGACTTAGATTTTTGCAATACATTTATCACCCACACTAACGAGAAATGAAAATGAAAAAATTAGTATTGGCTGCCCTGGCATTATGTACAGTAGCAGTACACGCACAAAGAAAACCAAAGATCAAAGGAAATAAAGAGGTAATTACTGTACGTGAGGATTTACCTCCCTTTACTGCGATTGAATTGACAGATGATCTGGATATTTACCTCGAAAAATCATCATCTCCAGGCTACACCATTATGGCAGATGACAACCTCATTGATATTTTTAAGTTCGATGTAAGAGATAGCCTGCTAACGATAAGTTCCTTTTATCGCATTACATCTAAGCGTAAACTGGAGATCACAGTTCATTACAATGAATTAAATTCATTAGTGATCCGCGAAGGGAAAGTAAGCATGCAGGACGTTATAGATGCCGCAGTTATCAATATCGAAACCTATGCCAATTCCCGCTTAGAT
>Ga0224508_10005498_pt1 | contig 10127 bp, 9 predicted proteins | sample SF_Jan12_sed_USG_4_FD_170157 | JGI IMG/M metagenome (GOLD analysis project Ga0224508, IMG submission 170157) | Sediment microbial communities from San Francisco Bay, California, United States - SF_Jan12_sed_USGS_21 | ecosystem: Environmental > Aquatic > Marine > Sediment | place: USA: California... | reverse complement strand
TCAGAACGGGCTCGATTACCATGTGGTAAATCGAGGGCGGATCGAGAAAGGCGGGAACGATCCATTGCCCGCCCGGTTCGGCGCAGACACCGCCGACAAGGGAGGCAGCCATGGACGAGATGCTGTGCCGACTGAGAAACGATGCATCTGCGGGAGGCAGGTTTAGCCATGTGTCGATCAACGCGCGCATCGGTGCCACCAGAGGCGCTGAAGGACGCGGTTTAAGTGTTTGCCGATGTGGATGCGGTCGCCGTAGCGCTCTGCGCTATGGGTTTGCCGAGAGAGGGCAAGGCTTCGCATTATGCCGCCCCCTCGTCAGAAGTGCTGAGACGCTTGCGAGCGGCGAGCCAGGATTCCATGTCGGCAAGGTCGTAAATGACCACGCGTGGACCCGCTTTGCTGTAGGCCGGTCCATCGCCACGGAGCCGCATCTTTGCGAGCGTGGATGACGACAGTCCGAGATACTCCGCTGTCTCACGCGCTCGGAATTTAGGGCTGTTTCGAGTTGGAGAGTGTTCCAGGCTCATTGTTCCCTCGCTTTCAATTTGCCGGAATGTTCCGGCTATGCGAGGGACTTTTTAACAATCTAATGCTTATTAAGTCCTTGTATTTAAATGGAGAAAAATGGAGCGAAAATCAGCAATTAATTTTAGCCGAACGTTTTTTTGTATCGTTTCTCTAATCGCCTAACTTTGCTTTCGAAGGTTCCACCTCCTTGTGCTCTGTCGGCTACGCGACGCGCCGCAGCGTGGGATGAGATATTCTCTTTTAGAATCAGCACATTCATTTCGGAAAGTAGCGGTCCATCCTGCTTTGCAAGGGAACCTGCGCCTTTTGGGCGTCCCTTCCGAACCGCAGTCTCGGTGGGTTCGGTCCGTTCAGTTTCAATTCCTCTGACGGCCAGTACCGCTGCGATGTAATCCTCGACTTCTTGATCCCGCCGCTGGGCCCTGTATTTCTTCGTTTTTGACGGTTTACGTGCCACTTTTAAGCACCTCCGCATGGTGCATCCGCAGTGAAAGGCGACGCGGCAACCGGGTTGCGGTATCCCGGCTTTCGGCGGCCAAACCTAGCCGCGCCGATTGGAGTTATGCTTTTCGCTTCGGTAGCTCGACAACCTCCGCACTACTGTTACCCACCTTCATGGCCGCCGCAATTGTCTGGGCGGTGCGGTTTACGACAGGCTTGAGTGGGTCAAGGTCCAGGTGAGCGTATTTCTCAGTCGTCTTATTGTGGGAATGCCCGAGAACCTTCCCGATTAGGTAAAGCGAATTGCCGCCAGCGACAGCGAAAGATGCGAACGAATGCCGTAGCGCGTGCAGAGGTACATCGTCTAGGCCTGCCCGCTTCCTGATAATGGCCCACACTTTTGGTAGCCCAACATAGTGCCCTTTGCCTTTTGTGGCCGGGAACACAAACGGCGAGCCTTCTATTCGAGGCAATGATGCCAGCAACTCAAGTGCCGGGGCAGCAAGCGGCACGGTTTTTTTTCCGGTTTTAGAATCCGGAAGGAATAGGCATCCGCGCTCGAAGTCGATTGACCTCCAAGTGAGGCCGAGAATTTCGTTTTTCCTGCATCCGGTGAATATCAACAAGCGGATTGCGGTGATTGCGGTCGAGCTCAAACCTTCGGCCTTGGCTGTGTCCAATGCTTCGCCGAGTTTCCCGAGTTCTGACGCGTCTAGGAATCGTTCCCGCCCCTCAATCTCAAATAGTTCGACACCCCGTACGGGGTTCTCTGTGACATACCCCTCACGCAGCGCGAATGTAAAAACGGTTCCGAGCACCGTCGTTGCCCGTGCTGCAGTTCCTCGCCCGCCGGTCACGCGCGCGCGGCCTCTAGGGCCTGTGCGAATGTCGATTGCGCTTTTCCCCGCTGCAATGTCCTCCTGGAACTTTCTGACGATTTTCGAACGGATCGAACCAATACGCCTTCGCCCGAGAAGCGGTTTTATGTGCCGTTCGATGTTGCTTCGATCTATTGCCAAGGTAGAGGCCTTCTTTGGTCGGCCCTTGCCCTTGAGGATGATGTTGGGGGCGGCTTCTAGATAGAAATCGCAAAGCTCGGCAACTGTGGGCTCTCGGCGGGCCCGTGCCCGTTCCTCCGCAGGGTCATGGCCCGCAGCGGTCTGGCCCAGCAGTTTCTTCGCCTCATTCCGGGCGCTTTCGGGCGTCCAGGGCGATCCGTGCCGCCCAATCGTGACACGCCGGGTTCGTCCCTTTCTCCCGCCAAGGCGGTACTGCACGAGATACGTCTTGCCGCCGGTTGGCGTCACTTTCAAGCCGAAGCCCGCAAGCTCGGCATCCCACAGGTAAGCATCCCGGATGCTGGGTTTGGTGGCATCGACTGCTCGTTTGGTGATTCTGCCGGTCGCCATTGTAGCCTCCATTCGTGCTTACTGGCAGTCTTCCAGTAAGCACATAGTAAGCACAATTAAGGGAAACCAGAGGAATGTCAATGAACGGTATGGCAATCAACTTACTTAATATCGTTTAATTTATATATACTATAGCAAAATACGGAAACACCCGGAAAGGTACTCCTTTACAATGGCATTGTAGAGGTCTGGGGTTCGATTCCCCACGGCTCCACCACTTATTTTCCAAATTTTTTCCGACTCCGAAACGGAACCGCCGCGCCTTAGCGCGCCATAGTGTCACGATCCCAGCACGTAGATCTGACCCACCAGAAAGCCGATGCTCGCGACGCAGCCCAGGATCGGCACCCAAAGCGGGTAACACGGTTCGGCATCGCCGGTTCGGTCTCGAATTTTGATCCGCCAAAGCGCCAGATTGATCAGCACAAAGACCGCCAGCATGACGAGTGACGTGATGCGCGCCAGTGTCACGATCGGCAGCAACAGCGTACATGCCAGAACGGCCAATCCCACGAACACGGTGGCATAGACGGGGGTTCGCCGCGTGCGATGAATGCGGCTGAAGATTGGCGGCAACCAGCCGTTCTTGCCGAGCCCAAAGAAGACTCGCGCCGCCATGATGATCTGGATCAGCGCGCCATTCAGCACGGCGACCATCGCGATTGCGCTCACCACCACCGGGGACATGCCCGTGCTGCGTTGAAACAGGAGCGCCAAGGGCGCGTCCGACTCCGCAAGGGTTTGCGGCGGCACGACCGTGACCGCGATCATCGCCAGAACCACGTAAAGCAGCGTCGTGATGCCCAGGGTGATGAGGATCGCTTTCGGCAGGGTTCGCCGAACGTCTTTCACTTCCTCGGCGACGTTGACCATGTCCTCGAATCCGATGAAAGCATAGAAGGCGAGCAGCGCGCCGGCGAAAATTCCGCTCCAGGCGGCGGTGTCGCCCGGCACGAAAAATCCTGACCAGGCGATCGGCGTTTCCGGCAACCGGGTCATTGCGCCGCCGATCACGAGCAGCAGACCGCCGACCTCGATGACGGTGGCTGTCGCCGCGACTGCAACGGACTCGGTAATTCCCCACGCCGCCACGGCGGTCAAGACCGCCACCACGGCGACGATTTCCCAATGCGGCGGGGCCTCCAGGAATTGCCCCAGATAACCGATGAATCCGTGGATGATGGCGCCGCTGGATACAATGCCCATGAGCGCGACCGCCAGACCGACCAGGACAGAAAGCGGGCGCCAGCGAAAGCCCCTATAGACGTACACCGCTTCGCCGGCGCTCTCCGGGAAACGCGCCGACAGTTCGGCGAAGGAAAAGACCGTCAGCGCCATGATCGCAGCAGCGATGAGAAAGGCGATCGGCGTCAGGGTTCCGGACAATCCTGCGACTTTGCCGATTAGCACATAAATGCCGGCGCCGACTGTCGTGCCCAAGCCGTACAGCACGACCAGCGGCAGCGTCAGGCTCCGTTTTAATGTCGTTTTTTTGGGTCCGCCCGTCTGCGGCAAAGGGGTGTTCACATTGGCAGGCATGCGAAAGGGCCGTGTCGATGGGGGGCGGGGCACGGTTTGGTTACCGACTCTCTGCGTGTTCCTCGGACAATATAGTATTTTGCGGCATGCGGGCCCGGCGGCTTTGATTTGCCTCAATGCGCGGGAGCGCTCGTTTTGGAGAATAACCGGCGAGAATCCGTATGCGCGATGAAGGAGCCGTCCGATGCCCGGTCTACTGGATCTGCTGTATCGCGACCACGAGAACTTGAAAAAGCTGTTTGGCGTCTTCGAGCAGGAACTTTCCACCTTCAATCGCGGCGAGCCGCCCGATTACGATCTGATCATCGATATTCTGGATTATTGCATCGCCTATCCGGATATCTATCACCACCCGCTCGAGGATCTGATCCTGGAACGGCTGAAGAAGCGCAGCCCCGACGCGGCCGGGCCGATCGGCGATCTGCATGAAGAGCACAATCGCCTGATGGCGCAGACGCGGATATTCCTCGCCCTCGTCCACGATATCCGTCAGCAGCGGCAAATCGCGCGCGAGACGTTCAGCGACGCGGCGCAGGCATTCCTCGACGCCTACCGCACGCATATGCGTTACGAAGACGAGACCATGTTCCCGGCCGCCGCCGAAAGCCTGACCGAAGCGGATTGGGCGGAAATCGAGGCCAGTTGGGCGAGCCCTTATGATCCGCTCTTCGCCGACCGCTCGGAGCGCCGTTACCGCCGGCTTCGAAATACGGTGCTGGAGCAATACGGCCTGATGGAAAACACCAAATAGCGGCGGTCGGTTTCAGCCGGGCTCATGCGGTCCGCCGGGGGGCGATTGGGTTTTTTCGGGTGGATCGCTTGTGGCGTTCCGCCTTTCGGGCGCGTCGTCATCGAACAGAATACGGTTTGCCGCACCGTCGAGATCCTCGAACTGCGCCGACTTCAGCGACCAAAGAAAGGCGGCAAGGCCGATCGCGCCAAGCCCGATCGCGACGGGAATGAGGTAGAGTAGGCCGCTCATCGTACGCCGCCCCAACCCAACCGTAGGGCGTTCACGACAACCAGCACCGATGACGCGGACATGGAGGCCGCGGCGATGATCGGTGTCACCAGGCCGGCCATTGCGAGCGGGATGGTGACCGCATTATAGAGCAGTGCGAGTGCGAAATTCTGACGCACGATACGAAGCGCCGACCGGGCGGTGCGCAGCACCGTATCGACCGGGCCGAGCAAATCGCCTTGAAATACCACATCGGCCGCGGTCTGGCTGATATCCGCCGCCGTCGACGGGGAGATCGAGGCGTGCGCCGCGGCCAAGGCCGGCGCGTCGTTCAATCCATCGCCGATCATGCAAACGCGGCGGCCCTTTGCGCGCAATTGTTCCAGTCGCGCGACCTTGCCGGCGGGTACGCACTGCGCTTGCCACTCAGTGATGCCGGCCCGCTCCGCGACGGCGGCAACGGCGGCTGCCCGATCGCCGGAGAGCAAGGCGATGGTGTGTCCGGATGCCTTCAGCGCGGCCACGGTGTCACGCGCATCGTCGCGCATTCGATCGACGAATCCGAACCGGACCGGTGGTCGGCCGGGGCGGTTCAGCCAAAACTCGCAGCCTGCGACCTCGTCCGCATCGCCGCCGCACCACTCGCGGGAGCCCAGCCTAATCGTCTTGCCATCCTGGCGGAGCTGCAGGCCGCGGCCGGGAACTTCCTCGACACCCTTCGCTGCGGGTGCGTCGGATGCGGCCGCCCGGAGCGCGCGGGCGAGCGGATGCGTGCTGGATGCGGCAAGCGATGATGCCAGCGCCAAATCGGACTCGTCCCAATCGTCCGCCGCGGTGAGTTTCAGGTCGCCCGTCGTCAAGGTGCCGGTCTTGTCGAAGACGATGGTGTCGATTTGCGCCAGACGTTCCAGCGCGGTCGGCGATTTAATGAGCACGCCGCTTTTAAACAATTTGTTGCAGGCGACGACCTGAACCACCGGCACGGCCAACGCCAAGGCGCACGGGCAGGTTATGATCAGAACCGCCACGGCGTTGACCAGGGCGTCTTGCCATGCGAGGCCGCCAAACTGCCACCAGCCGATGAATGTCGCCGCCGCAAGCAGATGCACGACGGGGGCGTACACGCGGACGATGCGCATCGCCAGGTCGACATAGCGCGACCGGCGCTGTTCGGAGGCTTCAAGCAATCGCTGAATTTCGGCAAGCAGCGTGCGGTCGCCGGTGGCCGTTGTCCGGACCGTCAACGTCCCCGTCAGGTTCACCATCCCTGCATACAGGCACGCACCCGGTTTCACGGCGGCCGGATTGGCCTCTCCGGTGATCAGGCTGGCATCGATGTCCGACGCACCCTCCGTCACGGTGCCGTCGATCGGAACCCGTTCGCCGGCGCGCACGAGCACATGACTGCCCAACGCGATGCTGTTGACGTCTTCCGCACGAAGACTGCCATCCGCCTCGACGATGATGGCCGTCGTCCCTTGAAGGGCAAACAGCCGTTCCGCCGCGGAACGCACGCGCCCCCGCGCCCGCTCATCGAGATATCGTCCGATCAACAGGAAGAAGAGCAGCATGGTCGCGGATTCGAAGTAAATGTGACCGGAGCCATGCATCGTGCCCACGAAACTCAGCCCCGTGGTTAGCAGCAGGGCGAGGGCGATCGGCACATCCATGTTGATGGCGCCGCCGCGCACCGCGGCAAGTGCGGAGGCGAAAAACGGCCGCCCCGCGTAGGCGACGGCGGGAATTGCGATCAGCGCGGAAACCAGCGCCAGCAGCCGCCGTGTCGCGGGCAACATGTCCTGTGCCTCGCCGGCCCAGAGAGCAACCGAGAGCAGCATGATGTTGGCCGCGGCGAAGCCCGCCACCGCCATGGCGCGCAGCAGAGCGTTCTGCTGGTCCGGCGACGTTCGCGCCTGCCGGTCGAGGTCGAACGGCAGAAGCCGGAATCCCAGCCCTTCGATCATTTCGGCCAGATCTTCGTATGTCACCAGCATTGGATCCCAACGCAGGAACAAGCGCTGGGTGGTCAGGTTTACCCGCCCATCGAGGACGCCGGGGCGTTGGGCCAGGCTGCTTTCGATCGAATGCTGGCAGTTGGCGCAATGCAGGCCCTCGACCATCAAATGCGCCGTATGCGAACCATCGACAGTTTGCCGCACGATATCATTCGCCGCCGCGCCGGGCTTGGCAGGCGGCGCCGGGGCGCTTGGCGTTCGGGCGATCGCGGCAGCCTCGCTCATCGCACGACAATCCGTTGCGTCAGTTTGTGGGTTTCCTCGCCGCGCTCGAGCGTGACATGCACCTGCCATTGCCCGGCCAAGGGCACGGATATGGCCCGGCCATAACGGCCGACGCCGACCGGCTGCAGTTCGACGCGAAAGTCGTGTCCGGCATGGGTGGGCCGGCGAAATGACGCGACCGCGCGGGCACCGGTCAGCGGGCCGCCGTTCCGGTCCCGCAAGGTGACCGCGAAGTCGATGCGGCGTTGGCCGCGGCCGGCGACAGAAATCTCGCCGGTCCAGCCGCGCGCTTCCTGGCGATCGACCGCGGCAAGGGTCTCGTTGTACCGCAGCCCTTTGAGGTAGTAGCCGCTGTATTCCAGACCCGTCCAACTTTGCACGGCGAAATAGACCATTGCCGCATTGGCGGACAGAACCACTGCGAAGAAGGCGAAGAACGCGATCGGGATCATCGACCGTTTCGTGTCCGGTTGTTCGGCGGTCATTTTTCGGGCCCCCTGAAGACGGATTTGTGGCGTTCGGAGTCGCCCGGCTCGTTGCCGGCATTCTCCCGGATGACGAATGCGAAGGGCGTGGATTTACCAGCAAGATTTTGCGCGGGCGCCTTGACGAATATCCGGAAAGCCGTGACCGCGTCCGGATCGGCGCCCAGCCACACGGTCGGATGCGCGCCGCCCTGTCCCACCACGGTCACCTTGGCGTCGGGCAAGCCGTGCACGCCGAGAATGAAATCGCGTTGACGCCGTTGTTTGTTGAGGATTTTGACGGTGAAGCCGTTGCGGATCGATCCGTCCGACAGTTGGACGAATAACGGATTGCGGTCACGGATGACATTGAGCCCGACGCTGGGCCGCGACCACAGGCTATACAGGATGGCGCCGCCGACCAGCACAAGCAACACCGCGTAGATCAAGGTCCGTGGCCGTATCAGGCGATACCTGGGCGTGGCGCCCTGTTCGCGGCCAACTTGCCGCGAGATCGAATCGTAGGCGATGAGATTGGGCGGGCGCCCGAGCGCCGCCATGACCGTGTTGCACGCATCGACGCACAGCGCGCAGCCGATGCATTCGAGCTGACTGCCGTCGCGAATGTCGATACCGGTCGGACAGACGGCGACGCACTGATTGCAGGCAACGCAATCGCCCAAGCCGCTCAGGTCTTGGTCTTTCTTTCGATGGCCGCGCGGCTCGCCCCGCCATTCCTCATAGGTGACGGTCAGCGTGTCTTCGTCCAGCATGGCCGATTGGAAGCGCGGCCAGGGACACATATAGGTGCAGACCTGCTCGCGCGCGAAGCCGGCCAGCAGATAGGTCGTCGCGGTGAACAGTCCGATGAAGAACAGCACGGCGCCGTCGATTTCCAAATGCATCATATCCTGCACGAGGGTGGGTGCGTCGTGGAAGTACAGGATCCAGGCGCCGCCGGTCAGCAGCGCGATCAGCAGCCAGAGGACATGTTTGATCGTGCGCTTGGTAATTTTTCCCGCGGTCCAGGCACCCTGGTCCAGCTTGATGCGGGCATTGCGGTCGCCCTCGACCCACTGCTCGACCCACATGAAGAGATCGGTCCAGACGGTCTGCGGACAGGTGAAGCCACACCACACGCGACCGAACAGCGACGTCATCAGGAACAGCCCGAATGCGCCGATGATTAGCAGGCCGGCGAGGTAATAGACCTCCTGCGGCCAAATTTCGATCCATAGGAAATAAGCCCGGCGGCTCGGCATGTCGATGAGGAAGGCCTGATCGGGCGCGCCCGGTCCGCGGTCCCAGCGAAGCCATGGCGCGAGATAGTAAATCCCCAGCAGGACGACCAACGTGACTGATTTCAATCGACGGAATATGCCCGAAACCTGCTTGGGAAAGACCTTAACGCGGGGCGTGTAGAGCGGCAGCTTTTCGCGTTGTGCGCGAACGGATTCGGCGTCTTCAATCGTAACGGCGTTGGGGTTTGGGATTGCGTCCATTGCGCAGGGACTTATTCACCGCCGCCGAGCGAGTGGACGTACAGGGTCAGCATCTTGATCGTCGCGGCGTCCAACCGGCCGCCCCAGGCGGGCATGACGCCGTGCCGGGGGGCCGCGATCTGACGCGCGACGGCTTCCCGGCTGCCGCCGTACAGCCACACCGCATCGGCGAGCCGGGGCGCACCGAACTCGCGATTGCCCTGACCCGCGGGCCCGTGGCAACTGGCGCATTGTTCCGTATACAGCGCCGCCGTAGTCGTCTCGCCGGCGCTGGCGGTGCCGCCACCCGACAGCGAGAGCACATAGGTCGCAAGCTGTTCGATCTCGGCGGTTGCGAGGATCTTGTCGGCGCCGAAGCGGGGCATTTCGGATAGCCGCGTGTCTTCATCCTTTTCCCAGCGCACGCCGTGACGGATTGTCTGCTCGATCTCGGTCAGTTTGCCGCCCCATAACCAGATATCGTCCGCCAGGCTCGGGAAGCCGGGGCGACCGGCGCCGCCGGCGGCGTGACAGGGAGCGCAATTGTCGGCGAAGGCGGATTTGCCGCCCGCCGCGGCGAATTTGAACAGTTCGGGTCTGGCGCGGATCTCGTCCAGCGGCGCCTTCGCGATTTCGTCGATATAGACCGCCCGGCTCGCGCGCAATTCCGACATGGATTTTTCAAGCGCCTTGCGTTCCGTGTGGCCGAGCAATCCCTCGGTGTACCCGGTGCCCCAGGGAATGGCGGGATATAGAACGAAATAGACGATCGAGATGAGGATGGTCGCATAAAGCACATAGAGCCACCATCGCGGCAGCGGCGTGTTCAACTCCTTGATGCCGTCCCATTCATGGCCGGTGGTGTCCTGGCCCGTGACGGCGTCTTTTTCGATTTTGGTCGGCATCGCTATTTCCTATCCGCCGTTTTCCGGTGAGGCGTCATCGCGCAGGGGAATCGAAGCGTGGTCCTCCATGCTTTTTTTCCGTTTCTCCGATGGCCAAAACGCCCAGACCGCGATTCCGATGAAGATCGCCATGAATAGGGCGACCCAGACTGGATAAAG
>Ga0224508_10005497_pt1 | contig 10128 bp, 15 predicted proteins | sample SF_Jan12_sed_USG_4_FD_170157 | JGI IMG/M metagenome (GOLD analysis project Ga0224508, IMG submission 170157) | Sediment microbial communities from San Francisco Bay, California, United States - SF_Jan12_sed_USGS_21 | ecosystem: Environmental > Aquatic > Marine > Sediment | place: USA... | reverse complement strand
GGGGTTGACTCGCCGCCCGCGTAGGGGTACGCTTATTAAGCCGCTCCTGAGTGGGAGTGGGCAGTAAACTAAATGTACATCGCCGCAGATGTCCAAAGCAGCGGCCCGGAGACCCAGGCCCTCCGGGCCGTTGCTATTGCTGCGCCCTGCTCGGCTACTCGTCTGAGGGTTCATCCTCGGTGTTCGCATTTGGGCTCCGAGGATCCCGTCTACCTGGGTGGTCTAGTGCATCTGCAATTGCACGTAGGTCTGGGTCGTACATCATTTGATCGAACGATGTTCTACCTGGTGCGATGGTGTAATCTAGTTCTTCGGCCTGCCCCCCTTCTTTCCGTTTTCGCGCGCCGCCTCGGCCTTGGCGTCGCTTGTGATGCTGCCCAGCAGGCGGGCGGCATCTTCCCTGGTGGTTTTAGACGTGCGCCGTGCCTGGATGCGCTTCGCTTCGTCCATTATGAGTTTAGTCTTTATGTCTTTTCCGCAATGGGGACATTTCACTGTGATTTGCTCCGTTCTGGTTCGTCAACTTCTCTAGACCGTGGAGTCGGCGGGCAGGATCGTACCGCCGGCCGTAATGCGCGCAATACAGATCTCCCAGGCGTTCGTGGCGCCGTAGGGGTATCCGGCAGGTTTTACATTTCATTTTGGATCCCCGTACTCCAGGCGTAGTTTAGTGACAATGTGTTCGTCAATTTGTTCGGCGGCGTTCGTGCCGTCGCCAACCAACCCGATTCGTTCGGTCGTTATGCCATCTCGGGTACCGTCGGTGATCTCCCACCATGTAATGTGAGCCATTGTATAGCTGGCGTAGGTTATGGTGTAACCATATTCCTTTATGCCTGACAGGGTTTCACATTCGTAGATGTCGTAAGGTTCAGTCATCGTGGTTACTCCGCGGGAAGGGGCGCCCAGCGGCGCCCCTTCCCCCTGGTTTATGCGTCCTCAAGTTTGCTGGCGAAGTAGGTTTCGATTTCGGTGGTTTCGTCGTTCCGCTCCAACCATTCGAGAGCCTCGTCGTCGGTGAGAGGTCTGATGTCCTCGCCCCCGCCGGTGGAGTCGCCGCATGCTTGCGAATAGGAGGTCATCGCACCGCCGGCTCCGGAGGTGAACCAGGCGCCCTTTGGCGTCCGATAGAGGGATTCCTCGCAGTGGCGGAAATCACTGTATCCGAGACCGTTGTCCCATGCGGCAACGCATGTCGCCGTTTCGGTGTTGTAACGTTTGCCATCTATGATTTTAATTGTCATTTTTAGTGTCCCTTTCGTTGTCGGCTTGTTCTAGATGTCGCCGTATGTCTAGTACGGCTTCTCGCTCTCGGTTTATGGCGTCCTCGATGAGCGCAAGCCAACGTCGCACGTCGAGTCTGTAATCACGCGGTTCGTGTCGCATGGTTTTCTCCCGGTTATGCCGCGGTCTGAGGTCCGCGGCGACCTGTGTGTGGTTATGGTTTTTGCCTTTCTCATGCCGCGGTCTGAGGTCCGCGGCAACCTGTTAGTCAAAATCTATCAAGCCTGATTCGCGCAAACTCATATAGGGGCTCTCGGGCGTGGGTCGATAGCCGGTACTGGACGTAACAATGACGTGGTCGAGTAGCGGTATGTCGATGATGCGGCCCGCGGCCAAGATGCCTTTTGTGATGCGGATGTCCTCCGGGCTCGGGGTAGGATCGCCGCTCGGGTGGTTGTGGACGAGGACGATGGAAACCGCGCGTCTAGATATGGCTGCGGCGTACGTTTCCCGCGGATGGACTAGTGCCGCGGTGGCAAGTCCAGTCGATACGACGATGGGCATACCTATGAGTCGACGCAAGCTCAAGGGCCGCGTGCGCTCATGCGGTCATGTGAATAGCCGGTGTACGTCTCGCCACAGAACCGGCCACAGCGGGCGCAATGGTTCGACAGTGGGGGACACTCTCGGGCCGCTGTGTGGAGTGGGAAGGGTTCGGTCACGCCTTCGCCCTCTCCCGCTCGCGTCGCTTCATCCGGATTTTCTCGCGGACCGCCATACACTCGGGGGACCGGAGATAGGCTACCGCCCGGCTCCGTCGGTACCGCAACCGCCCGCCGCCCCACGATTCCCCTACACGCTGAATCTTCAGCTTATGCAAGGCCGTGTAGTGTTTGAACCCCAGGTCTTTCGCCAGCTCCTTCAGGGAAAGCAGGGGTTCTTCCTCCCTCTCGGGTTCCTCGCCTCGTCGGATTGCCTCCACCGCGTCCAGGCGGGGATCATCGGTCGGCATCGCGAGGACCCAGGCCGCAAGTTCGGCTTTGTCTGGGTGTCCACTCATGTCCCCACCTCCCATGTTTCGATTTCCAGGATGTTGTTCATCCTCTCGTGTGCGTGCTACGTTATGTGCTCCCATGCCGCGGTCTAAGGTCCGCGGCTACCTGGTGCCTACTAAAGATGCGAACTACGATGGGCGGTGGATAACCCATACAGATTCGCGCGGCGATATGCTGTAGAGACCGCCGACTGCTCTGGTGTTGCCGTAATTGTGCTGACTTATGCATCGGCATCGGACGCCGTCGTAACGCATATATTCGCACCAAGCTGGTCCTGTGCGAGGGTGCGCGGCGGACGTAATTCGACGGTGGAAGACGTCATTTTTGCCGACGTCCATGTATAATCGTTTATCAGTCTTGATTGCGCGTAGGTGGTATTGTTTCATTGCGTCCTCGCGATTTGCATCCGTCTAAGGCCTGATGCTGCCTACTGTCACTATCCATACAACCTAGCGTTAGGTTTGTCAATGGCGATTGTTATATTTTTTTTTGATCGGATTTAACAGGGGGCGATTAGCGGCGTATCTACCTGTGTTGACGGAGGTTTTAGGCGATTAAATTTATTTGCATAGCGAGCTGGACATTCGGCGATGACCACGGTACATGGTTAGATAGATTCGTCGTGCCTGGGTGGATCGAGCGGTGTTAAACACTGTTAAACACTATGAGGGCTATCGGATGGATGAGCAAGATCGTACAGAGCTGGTAGCGTTTCGGTGCCCGGCGGCGTTGCGAGATAGGCTACTGGCGAAAGCTCGAGCGGAAGATCGGTCGATGTCCTCACTGTGTCGCGTCCTGCTGGAGCGTTGTCTCCATGGCGCCGCGGTCCCTCCTGGCGGCGCGGACGGATGGAGGCCCCGGTAATGGCGCCCGCTCTTTTTTTTGGAGGCACGCGATGAACAAACCCCGTGCGTATACTGTCGAGGAGCATTATAGCCCGATGGACGCGGCGCGGCTGCTGCACGTCGGGCGATCAACGATCTATAAGCTTATCCAGGAGGGCGCGAGGAGCGAGGGCGCCGCGGGTATTTTTCCGGTACGGCGTATCGGTGCGGCTACGAGGATCCCGGCCACGGCGCTTAACAGGTACCTGGCGACGTGTCCCGTCGGCACGGGGTTACCTGTCGGGGAGGTAGCCGGTGGATAGTCAAGTTGATAGGCACGGTGATAGTCTCATCGCTCAGGATGCTGAGCAACTCCGACTAATTGATGACTCCAGCCTGGTACAGCACGTTGTCGATGAGGAGCAGAGTACCGGGACGTACACGGGCGCCCGTTTTTTTTCGCGAGATCCTGAACGGTACAAGCTCGTGGTCGCGTTGTTGGCCAATGGCTACGGCCGACTCCGGATAGCTGAGATGCTGCACGTCAATCACCATACTGTCGCTGCGGTCCTGGCGCGCGAAAGTGAAAGTATAGCCATAGAGAAACAACGGCTGGCGGGACTCGCGAGGTACGGCGCTGGTCTGTGCCTAGAAGGGGTCATCGAGGATTTGGAGGACCCTGAACGGCGCAAGAAGATCGGGACCAGGGACAAGGCGATATCGGGCGGAGTCCTCATCGACAAGATGCAATTGTTGAGCGGGCACGCCACGGCGATCATCGACCACCACCATTCTGCGCCCGGTCATGATGATTTCATCGACTCGCTTCAACGTGTTCATGACCAGGGTGCCGCGGGAACCGGTTTCGGCGCCGAAACCGACGGACAAAAGGCGTTGGGCGATGGCGCCGCGGCCGGCCACTTGATACCCGCGGCCGACGACGCCGTGTCGGCACCTCTGGCGCCGCGGGCCCCAGGCAACACAAAGGATGACCATTCCGATGATTAACGCGACATTCTGCCCATTTTGCGGGGTTTTCAAGCGTTTGCTACGGCATTTGCACCATTTTAGGCGACGTTTGGACCGCAAAAGGGGGCCATCGACGCGTTTCCGGTTCCTGGTTTTAGCTCGAAGCATCCGCAAGTTTTAAGGGGGGAGGGGGGGGTCGGATTTTCGGCCGGGGGGTCTAGTCACCTATATCGGTTCGCACAGACAGAATTTTCTACAAAAGGGGGTTTAATGACTCAAGGTCAGTTCGTCTATGCCGAGAAAGCCGCCTGTGCCGTCCTGGGGCTACCGAAGAAGAGGGTGCGCGCGCTGCGACGTGAATGCCCAGGGCTCCGCGGTGAGGAGCATTTCACGATCGTCAACCGGCTCCTCGTTTATACCGAAAAAGGCGCGCGCCTTTTGATTGAGGCGGCCGGGATGGGAAACGGGTCGGTCGAGGAGCTTCTCCGGAGGATGCTGGTCGAGGGCAACGGCTCCTGCACCGGGGAGACCGGGACGACCGCCATTGTTCACGTCGAGCGGCCGGTCTGCGAGATGCAGGTATGGCGGACCGATTTAAAAAACCCGCGCATCCTCATGGCTCTTCTGGGCGGCGTTCAGCAGCGCGTGAGCGTCCAGAACAGCAAGAACTTCGTGCGCGGCATGCGAATCAAAGCCCGGCGTATCCAGAGCGACCTGTGGCAACTCATAGGTCGATGCCCGCGATACCGGGGGCGCTGGTAGTGGATTATTTTCTCAAACTCCGCGACAACCACAAGACGCGCGAACTCGCGGAGTACCACGACGGCTTCATGCTGCTCTACTTCATCGCGCGCCGCGCCTACAAGGGCGTCGGCGTCGCGAAACCTGGGCGTCGGATCGGGCAGGCCACGATCGGAAGGGAGGATGTGCAAAGGCAAATCGGTTTGACGGAGCAGCGATACCGCCTTGCAAAAAAGCGTCTCGAAGAGTGGGGAATTGTAACGAGCAAAACAACGAACAAAGGGACGATCATTACCCTTTGCGATTCAACATATTATGACGTGAACTGGCGTCGTGACAACGAGCAAAACAACGAGCAGACAACGAGCAGACAACGAGCCAACAACGAGCAGACAACGAGCAGACAACGAGCCAACAACGAGCCAACAACGAGCAGACAACGAGCAGACAACGAGCCAACAACGACTAGTTCTAGAAGTAAGAAGGAAGAAGGTGAGAGTGTAGATGTCGCGGCACGCACCGATTCCATCGAGTTCGGGGATGCAGCTCATCAGGTTCTCGTGGAAGCCCCACAATTTCACCACATGACCTATGAGCAGGACATGGCGGCCCGGTACTTCGTCCGCGGCGCCAAACCCGACTACCTCGCCCTGGCGCACGAGGCGCGTCGGGAAGTCGCCGTGTTTCGGACGCTGGACGCGCCTGGGGCGTGGTGGAAGAAGTTTCTGTTGCGGCAGGTCGATGGGAATGGGGATTCTGAAAAAAAAGACGCCGCCGACGACCCACGTAACCGGCGGTGGAAAGGATACGATTGGGAATGACAGAAGACGCGCCAGTCCCCTTCAGCGCCGAGGCCGAGATGGGTGCGGTCGGCTCGATGATACTCGACCCGCTGCGGGTCATCCCGCTCGCGCAGCGCCTGCGAATAGGTCCGGACACGTTCTATGTGGCGTCCCACTCGGTGATCGTTGAGATCCTCTACGACATGGTCTCGATGGGCGCGTACATTGATATTCTTACGGTTGGCGAAAAACTCGACCAGTGGAAAAAAGGGGAGCGCATCGTTGAGCGTGCCTACCTGGACCAGTGTCTCGATGGCACGCCGACCAGCGCACACGCCGAATACTACCTGGACCTGGTCCGCCAGCACTTTATCAAACGGCAAACCATTCGTGTCGCGCGCCAAGTCGCCGTCGACGCGCAGTGCATCGAGCGCGGGGACGCCCTCCTCCGCGATGTACCGGCGCGTTTCGCCGAGATCATCGACCCCGCCGGGCCGACCGACTCTAACCGGTCGGTTCTGGAGGGTTCGATTGCGGCTTGGCGCGCCGCGAAGGCGGGCGAGAAGCCCGCCGTCGGCCTCCAACTGCCCTGGGACCGGCTGATGACTATGAGTTGCGGCCTGGAGCCGGGTATAACGATCATCGCCGGCCGCCCCTCGCAGGGCAAAACAACCCTGGAGGACAACATTTCCATGTACATGGCAGAGGAGGGTATCCCTGTCGCGAGAGTGTCCCTGGATGCGTCCCGAAAGGAACTCCTTGAACGTGCCGCCTGCCGAAAGAGCGGGGTCTCGCTACCGAAGCTGAAATTCGGTCACGCGAGCGATGCGGAACTCTCGCGGATCGAGGACGCGAAGGAGCTGATCGCCGAATACCCGATGTGGATTGCCGAGCAGGTCGACGGCGTGGGTGACATACGCGGGCTCTCGACGTGGGTCCGCATGCAGAAACTCAAACACGACATCCAGATGGTGACGATCGACTACGTCCAGCAGATCGAGGCCTCGGAGATGGGCTGGCGGGCGGACGAGAACTCGCGCTTGACGATGATCTCTCGGCGGCTGAAGGCCCTGAGTTTGGAATTCCACATACCGGTTCTGCTGCTATCGCAGCTCTCGCGAGAATTCGAAAAAACGAACACCAAGCGCTCTCCACGCTTGAGCGATCTACGCGGATCGGGTTCGCTGGAGCAGGACGCCCACAAGATCATGTTCGTGTACAAGGACGAGGACGTGGCGGCGGAGTTGGGGATGGATTACCAGAAACACAAGCGCCCGACCTGGGTGGATATCCAAAAAAACAAGGACGGCGAAACAGGAGCCATGGAATTCTGGTTTATGACCTCGTACTTTCGCTTCGATCCGGCAGATCCTGATTTCGAGGACGCGCGGGATGGGATCGCCGGGGGGAAACCGATCGAGGCCGACGATATGCTCGCCGAAGAGGTGTTGATATGAAAGTTGCGGATTTGTGGGTCTCTGAATGGTCCCCAAAAGGGGCCTTCGCGGTGACGACGGTCCGGCAGATGTTGGAGCGTAATCGGCACGCCTGTCTCCACCATGATCATGAACATTTCCACGGACTCGTGTTGAATTTCTCTGCGTCGATGGACGCCGCTCGGGCGTTCAACAGGGACATGAAGAAAAAAAGAAAAAAAGGGGGGGGCGAATGAAGTGTTTCTTTCACTCGGCGGATCTCGACGGGCATTGCTCGGGAGCGATCGTTAAGAAACGATTCCCGGAGTGCGAAATGATCGGCTACAATTACGGGGATCCGTTCCCGTGGGGAAAACTTGTACCGGGCGAGACCGTCTACATGGTCGACGTATGTCTGGAGCCGTGGTTGGAAACGATGCCGCGCCTGAACCAGCACAACAATCTCGTGTGGATCGACCATCACAAGTCTTCGATCGCGGATCATGACGCATGGTCGATCGAGGCCGAGGAGAGCATTGCTGGGACCCGGGCGGTCGGCGTGGCCGCGTGTATGCTGACATGGCAGGAGTTGTACGCCTCGAACACGGTGCCGCCGGCGGTGGCGCTTTTGTCGGCCTACGATGTGTGGGACAATTTGGACCAGACGTATTGGTACCAGTGCGTTCTGCCGTTCCAATATCGCATGCGCGTGGAGGAGACAGATCCAGCCAGATCGCAGTCGCTGGACCCGTGGTCGGTGTTTTTGGGCAGGCTCGCTCCTATGGACCAGTTCGTCCGGGAGGGCCATCAGATTTTGAAATACCAGTCTCAGCTAAACGCGAAGATCGCCGCCGCCTGCGCCTTCGAAACTGATCTGGACGGCCTGCGATGCATCGCGATCAATCAGGCCCTTGGCAATTCGCTGTATTTCGACTCGGTCTATGACCCGGCGCGGCACGACGTGATGTTGGCGTTTTCCTGGCGAGCTAATGGGTCGTGGAGCGTCTCGCTCTACTGCGACAAGCCGGGCATAGACATCTCTATCGTTTGCAAGGCGCGTGGTGGCGGCGGGCATGAGGGCGCGGCTGGGTTTGTGTGTGCGGAGCTTCCGTTTCCCTTGCGTGAGAACGTGCGCGAGTCCGAGGAGGCGCGATGACCGACTGGAAACCCATGCCGCATCCGCTGTTGCCCGTGCCGGACGCGGAAAAAATATACCGCGTGGTAGGGGATGCCAAGCGAGCCGAGCAGGTGTGGATGGATAAACACGCGCAGCGGGCGCAAATCATGGCCGAGGAGCGGGCGGATCCGTTGGTGTCGGGTTGGGAACCGCCTATCTGGCGCGTAGTCTATGCGCTGCTGGGGATGCCGTTTGTCGACGCGTCTTGGGCGGCGGCGATGCGCGCCTATCTGAAATTCGAGCACGCGGTCAAATGCGTCTTGATCTCGGGAGGGAACAGGTCCGGGAAGTCCGAATTTGGCGCGAAGACCTCGATGAAAATACTGACCTCGATGGCGGAGTCCAGATGCTGGGCCTTCCATACTAACGCGCCGATGAGCGTGGAGTACACGCAGCCGCTGCATTACAAGTATCTCCCGCCGCATCTCCGCGAACGGGAGATACGGAGCGAGACGACGTATGTCGCCTATAAGCAAAAAACAGGTTTCTCGGATGCGAAATACGTTTTGCCTAATCGCTCGGAAGCGTACTTCCGAAATTACGAGCAGAAGATCGAGACGATAGAGGGCGGCGAGGTCAACATTGTGACTGCCGACGAGCTGCTCCCGCCCGATTGGTTGCAAACCCTCATGTTCCGAACCGCTACCCGTGATGGCTGGATCATGGTTTATTTCACGCCGGTGCAGGGTTATACGCCGACGGTGCGTGTGTTTCAGGACGGCGCGGAGGTGGTGCAGGAATGCGACGCCTTCCTGCTCCCGCGCGACGGTGGCGAGCCCGACGAGGCGCGCGCGCTCGGCCTCACGCAGCAGGAATACGCGGAGCAAGTAGATGCAAAACGCGAAAAACGACCGGCGACCTGTCCGGCGTCGCGTCCCGAGGACTGCGATGCATGGTTGCGGGGCGAGCCGAGTCAGCCGGTCGTCCCGGCGGGCAGAACATTCGAGCGCGTCCCTCGCGTGATGAAGTGCGTTGACCCTGAGAAAGCCGTTGTCTTCTTCTCGCCTGCCGACAACCCTTACGGGAACCCGATGGTAGTGACGACCAAGGTCCGCAGCGATACGGCCGTCCTGGTGCGCGAGCGCTGGTACGGTATAGCCAACAAGACCATATCTGCTCGGTTCCCGAAATTCGGACCCATTCATATCGTCGATCCGGAGGCTATCCCTAAGGCCGGGACGAACTATCTGTTCGTCGATCCGGCCAGCGGCAGAAACTTCTTCATGAGCTGGTTTCGGTTTACGCCGCAGGGGGTTTACCTCTACCGCGAGTGGCCGGGTAATTATTTTATTGATGAGGTCGGCGTACCCGGTCCCTGGGCGACACCCGATGGCAAGCATCTGGACGGCCGCGCCGGACCCGCCCAGGAGAGTTTTGGTTTCGGCCTGTTGCGGTACAAGGAGGAGATTGCCAAGCTTGAGGGGTGGCGCGACGCGCGGGCTCCGAAGCCGCCCGACATGAGCAGGGAGGATTGGGTGGCGGCATGGGACGATGAGGACACCGACGAACCCGTGGAGGAGCGGTACATGGACTCGCGGTTCGCCTCCAGCGCGAAACTGGAGAACGACCGCCCCACTACCCTTCTGGAGGAATTCGATGAGATCGGTATGAACTTCATTGCGACCCCGGGCGACGATATAAACGAGGGCGTCAAGATGTTGGAAACGCTGCTGTACTACCGCCAGGACGCGGAGATCGGATATTTCAACATGCCGAAGTTCTTCGTGGCCAGCGATTGCACGAACACAATCTTCTCGTTGCAGACGTGGACGGGCAAGGACGGTCGAAAGGGTGCCTGCAAGGATCCAGTCGATAATTGTCGGTACGCGGTCTTGAGCGACTGTGATTACATCGAGGTGCTTACACCTGGAAAAAAACCCAAAATAGAACGCGCTGGAAGGGGGGTCTATTGAAATGCAAATGGTGCCGGCGTCGTACCTC
>Ga0224508_10005496_pt1 | contig 10129 bp, 7 predicted proteins | sample SF_Jan12_sed_USG_4_FD_170157 | JGI IMG/M metagenome (GOLD analysis project Ga0224508, IMG submission 170157) | Sediment microbial communities from San Francisco Bay, California, United States - SF_Jan12_sed_USGS_21 | ecosystem: Environmental > Aquatic > Marine > Sediment | place: USA: California... | reverse complement strand
TGGCGAATCCGACAAACACCGCTGCGAGCCCTACAAAGCTGTGTAGCATCGCGACGAGTTGCGGCATAGCGGTCATCTGAACTTTCGACGCTACGACCGTACCGATAGCCCCACCCACCAGCATCATGGCGATGATTAGCCCATATCCACCCACCCGGTCGCTGGCAATGGTAGCGATGATCGCGATCGCCATTCCGACGATCCCGAACAGATTACCGCGGCGTGCGCTTTCCTGGTGACTCAAGCCTCCCAGACTCAAGATAAACAGGATACTGGCAACGATGTACGCTGAGGTGACGATTCCCGGGGCCATGGCTTAATCCCTGCGAAACATCTTGAGCATACGGTGCGTGACCAGAAACCCGCCGGCGATGTTCACGCTCGCAATCAACACGGATACCGCAGCCAAGAGCACGCCCAGCACCGACGGCGCCACAATCTGCAAAAGGGCGCCGATCACGATGATTCCGCTAATCGCGTTGGTGACGCTCATCAAGGGCGTATGCAGAGCAGGGGTCACATTCCAGATCACCTGCCAACCCACGAAGCAGGCGAGCACGAACACGGTGAAATGGGCCATAAACGACGGCGGTGCAACGGATCCAAGCGCGAGCAGCGTCGCGCCGGCGGCAGCCATCACGCCCAGGGTGATGAGTCCGCGGGACGCGGCGGGTCGTTCCGCCTCGGGGACTGCCGACGCCACCGATTTGGGAGCAGCCGGCATCGCAGATAGTTTGGGTGCGGGTGGCGGCCAGGTTATCTCACCGTCTTTGATGACGGTGGTGCCACGAATTACCTCGTCATCCATATTGACTTCAATGTTACCGTCTTTGGCCGGGGTCAGGTCGGTCAGCAGATGCCTCAAGTTGGTCGCGTACAACTGACTCGATTGCGTCGGCAGGCGACTCGGTAAGTCCGTGTAGCCGATGATCGTACTACCGTGAGCCACGATCACCTGGTCCGGGTCGGTCAGCTCGCAGTTACCGCCCTGCTCGGCGGCGAGATCAACTATCACACTACCTTGCGCCATGGACTCAACCATGTCGGCGGTAATCAGTTTAGGCGCTGGTTTCCCAGGAATCAGGGCAGTAGTGATGATGATGTCTACTTCTCGCGCCTGTTCGGCGAACAGCGTCATTTCCGCCTCGATGAATTCTTTGCTCATTACCTTGGCATAACCGCCGGTCCCGGAACCTTCTTCCTCAAAATCCAATTCCAGAAATTCCGCACCCATACTCTCGACCTGTTCTTTGACCTCAGGCCGGGTATCGAAGGCGCGCACAATGGCGCCCAAGCTCACCGCCGCACCGATCGCGGCGAGGCCCGCGACTCCGGCACCGATGACCATAACCTTGGCCGGCGGGACTTTGCCAGCGGCGGTAATCTGTCCGGTAAAAAAACGGCCGAAGTGGTTCGCGGCCTCGATCACCGCACGATAACCGGCAATATTGGCCATCGAACTCAAGGCGTCGAGCTTCTGTGCGCGTGAGATACGGGGTACCGAATCCATCGCCAGCACCGTCGCCTTACGCGCCGACAATTTCTCCATTAACTCCGGGTTCTGGGCCGGCCAGATAAAACTGATTAGGGTCGCGCCGGGATTCAAGAGTTCCGCCTCGTGCACCCCCAAAACCGGGTGCGAGTCCGGAGCCCGCACTTTCAGGATAATCTCAGACCCACCCCACAGTTCGCGCGGATCTGCGACCACTTCGACGCCAGCGTCTCGATAAGCCTGGTCGATAAAGTTGGCATTCTCGCCAGCACCCGCTTCGATTGCGACGCTAAAGCCGAGCTTTATCAGCTGTCCAGCCACCTGAGGGGTGGTTGCGACACGCCTTTCGCCGGATTGCACTTCGCGGGGAACACCGATCTTCATGACGGGTTTTTATTGCTCTGGTCGAAAATTGGAGATGGTGGTTGGTTGGCGGGGATTCTCCTATACCGTCCATTGCGATGCAACACATTGACGCGCTGGCGCGCGGCGTAGGATCGCGTCACTAAGTGGACATTGCGTTGATGATCCGCGCCGCGGCAGGTTCGATTTCGGTGAACAGCATGCCAAAGCCGTCGTTGTTCTCACGCACGACCTCACCGGAGAAACGCAGCCAACGGCGTTCGTCACGTTCCACGACCGGAACCACCATATCGATAGGCGTGCGCGGCAGCAAGCTTCGCTCGGTCTCGATGAACGCGCCATCCGTGCTCAGGTCACGGACTTGGCCGTTCAGCCATCCTACCTGGTCGTGATACAGCCGCACCCGCATCGCCACTGCCTGCCGCGAATGGCGCCGGCGCTTCTTGTCGAAACGCGACGCGGTCGATTCATGCAACACCGTGTCCGAATAACGATCTCTATCGACCGGAAATTGCGTAAAGCGCAATTGAATCCCGCCCAGAGCGATTACATCACCCTCTTTGAGCAAAGTGGAGGCCACCGGCCGGTTGCCTACTCGAATGCCGTTCTTGGAAGCCATATCGTAGATCGAGTACGTTCCGTTGCGGTTACGGACCAGTTGCGCATGAAAACGCGAGACGCTGGGGTCGGACAATACCAATTCGTTGTGGTTGTGTCGGCCGATTCGGCAGTTCAAGTATTTCACGTGGTAACGTAGGCGTTGGTTCTTAGTGGAGCACAAATAGGCGAGCGGTTTGAGACGCGCCCGGCGGCCAGACCAGATGCCGACCGTTAGCAACGCCGCCGCGAGCAGTGCCGCACTAATCCAAACCCAGTTCGAATTCAAAAACGGCGCTTCAACCGCTGCCGCACCCTCCTGCAACGTCACCAGGGACGGCGCGGCCACCCGTTCCACGGAGGCGATGGGCGCTGGCTGTACAGCGATCTGCTCCCGCGGTTCAAGCTCGGGGACCGGCGGCGGCGCGGTGCCTCCGGACTCGGGGAGTACGACCGTCGTTTCCGAATACGCGGCATCGTTGACGTGCAGCACCGCACGTTGTGGCCCTGAGACTCCAGCCGACAATATTGGACTCAGATCGATTTCGATGCGCTCGGCGGCATCCAGGGTCATGGGCACGGACCTGAACCAGTCTGGCAATCGCCCCCGATCGGCGGCCGCGAACACCCCCCCGGTGTCCTCGCTCAAGCGACGCAGAACCTGGAGCGCCAACGTATCACGCGCGGCGCCGGCGAATCCGAGCCCAATAATCGACACCCCGTCACGTCTGGCTCGCGCAACGGTGTCGGCATGTCCATATGCGCGGTCCTCGGCAAGACCGTCGGACACCAGGAATAGCGCTTTTCGTTCGGCGGAGTGAGCCCCAAGGATGCGTGTGGCCGCCTGGGTGGCGCGATACAGCTCGGTATGACGTCCGGTCGCACGCAGGGCTTCCAATTGGGCCCACAGCGGTTGGCGATCCAGACCGGTCGGGTGCAAGACTTCCAGCTCGCTGTCGAAACGCGCCAACCCCACGGCATAATCCGCGGGTAGATCTTCGATCAAGGTCTTGAGCTCGCGCACGATATCCCGCACCACTGGCTGGCGACGCGGGTCACTGGTATCGACAAGAAACAGGATCGCTATACCAGCTGGGGTGTGCAGCGAGCGCGCGGTCACCGGCGCATCAATCCCGGCCACGGTCATGCGCATCGGCAAGCCGCCGTGCAAGGACATCGAGTAGACCAAGCATTGCAGGGCGGGGGAAACGGCGGGAACACACCGCAAGTCGATGGCGAAACGATCCATCTGGACGCCAGCCGCGGCGAGGCCGGACATGGCCATGCCGATAGTAGCCGCCCTCACACTACGAATTGCACCCCCGGATATCAAAACATGACACCTCATTTGTTTTTGTCGCGCCCGCCCGGCCCTGGCCGCAGCGCTATTTCAAACACCCAACCCAATTATAACCGCTTTCAAACCGGTCCCCAAACACGCAAACCCGCACCCAGCGCGGCATTACGCTGGGCTCCAAATTCCGGTATGCTGCGCACCCGCATCTGTCTGGTTCGCCCAGGGGTTTTTTAACAGCATGGAACTGACTTCCGTAACCGACAAACTGAAGCAGCTCGCTGCGCGTGTCGACGCGCTTAGGGGGTATCTTTGACCTGGAGGACAAACGGGAACGTCTGCAAGAGATTCTGATCCGGCTCGAACAGCCCGAGATCTGGGGAGATCCGGAACTCGCCCGGCGCCTATCTCGGGAGCGTGCGCAATTTCAGGAGGTGGTCGAAAACCTCGATGCCCTAGTGGCGCAGGTACGGGATGCCGAGGAACTGATCGCCCTGGTGCGCGAGGAGAACGACTCCGAGTTGTTGCAGTCCGTGAACGAGGACCTGAACAAAGCCGAACAGCGCATCGAAAGGCTTGAGTTTCGGCGAATGTTCTCCGGCGAGATGGATGCGCATAGCGCGTTTATCGACCTGCAGGCCGGATCAGGCGGTACCGAAGCGCAGGACTGGGCGAATATGTTGCTGCGCATGTATCTGCGCTGGTGCGAACGGCGCGGCTTCGATACCACGCTGCTCGAAGTGTCCGCGGGCGAAGTGGCGGGAATCAAGAGCGCCACCGTAAAAGTGGAGGGCGCGTACGCCTACGGATACCTGCGCACGGAAACCGGGGTCCACCGACTGGTACGTAAATCTCCCTTCGATTCGGGTAACCGCCGCCATACCTCGTTCGCATCGGTATTCGCCTACCCGGAAGTCGACGACAGCATCGACATCGATATCAACCCAGCAGAATTGCGTATCGACACCTATCGCGCGAGCGGGGCGGGCGGTCAGCATGTCAACCGCACCGACTCGGCGGTACGCATCACCCATCTTCCAAGCGGAATCGTGGTGCAGTGCCAGAATGACCGGTCGCAACACCGTAATAAGGCCGAGGCCATACACATGCTCAAAGCGCGCCTGTACGAGGCGGAACTGCAGAAACGACGCAGCGAACAACAACAGTTGGAAGACAGCAAAGCGGATATCGGCTGGGGACGGCAGATCCGCTCCTACGTTCTCGACCAATCGCGGATCAAGGACCTGCGCACCGGTGTTGAGGTGGGCAACACTCAGGCGGTGTTGGACGGTGATCTGGACGAGTTTATTGAAGCGAGTCTCAAGGCCCAAGTATGATACTCACAAACTTATTCATAAAAATCCGATAACAGATTGAAAAATAAATCGATAAATTCCGAAAACGAACAGATCGCCCAGCGCCGCGCAAAGCTTGTCGAACTGCGTGACCGGGCGGTCGCTTACCCGAATGACTTCCGCCGGGACGCCCTCGCCGGGGCCCTGCACGCGCATTACGATGAGCTTTCCACCGAGGAGTTAGAAGTCGCCAAGCGACGTGCCTGTGTCGCCGGACGCATTATGAGCCGCCGTATTCAGGGCCGGGTCAGCTTCGTACACCTTCAGGACATGTCCGGGCAACTGCAATTGTTCGTGCAGCGGGACGCGTTACCGGACACCGTCTACAATGAAGAGTTCAAGAAGTGGGACATCGGTGACATCGTCGGCGCCACTGGGGTGCTGTTCAAGACCAGGACCGGTGAGCTGACTCTGAAGGTCGACGAAATTCGCCTGCTGGTAAAATCCTTAAGACCGTTGCCGGAAAAATTTCATGGCGTGACCGATCCCGAGATCCGCTATCGGCAGCGGTACCTCGACCTGATCATGAACGAACCCACCCGGCGTACGTTCCGGATGCGTTCACAGATCGTAAATTTCATGCGTCGCTTCTTGATCGAGCGCGATTTTCTGGAAGTCGAGACACCGATGATGCAGGCGATTCCCGGCGGCGCCGTAGCCCGGCCATTCCAGACCTACCACCACGCGCTCGGCATGGACCTGTTTCTGCGCATCGCACCGGAGCTGTATTTGAAACGCCTAGTAGTTGGCGGGTTCGAACGGGTTTTCGAGATCAATCGTAATTTTCGCAATGAAGGCATCAGTACTCAGCACAACCCGGAATTCACAATGCTTGAGTTTTATCAGGCCTACAGTGAATACTCAGACTTGATGGATCTTACCGAGACTATGTTGCGCGAAATGGCGGTGGAGGTCCTCGGCACTCCGTTGCTCGAGTACCAGGATGAACGGTTCGATCTGTCCAAGCCGTTTGCGCGGTTCAGCGTCGATGAGGCGATCCTGAAATTCAACCCGGATATGAGTGCCGCAGATCTTGCGGACCGGGGATTGCTGGCCGCGCGGGCGGCGGTGTTGGATCTACCGGTTAAAGACACCTATGGGATCGGCAAACTCAAGATCGAAATCTTCGAAAAAACGGTGGAGCAGCGACTCCGCGAGCCGACCTATATCACTGCCTACCCGGTTGAGGTGTCGCCGTTGTCGCGTACCAGCGACCACGACCCGGAGGTCGCCGATCGGTTTGAACTGTTCATAGCCGGACGCGAGATCGCCAACGGGTTCTCGGAATTGAATGACCCCGAAGACCAGGCCGAGCGGTTTCGGCGACAGGTAGCGGAAAAAGAAGCCGGCGACCTGGAAGCGATGCATTTTGACGCCGACTACGTCCGGGCGTTGGAACATGGCTTGCCGCCCACCGCCGGCGAGGGAATCGGCGTGGATCGGCTGGTGATGTTGTTCACCGACAGTGCCTCAATCCGGGACGTATTGCTGTTCCCGCACCTGCGGCCCGAAGCATAGGCTGTCAACGCAGCACGCATCGGTTCGTTACACCCAGCTTGAGCTTATGCACGGTTTTCACTTCACCAACTGCTGCCCGTTTCCTGTGCAAACCTTATGACTCGATCGCTTCCGGTGTTCGTCGGCCTGCGCTATACGCGGGCGCAGCGTGAGAACCATTTCATTTCGTTTATCTCCCTGATCTCAATGCTCGGGATTGCCCTGGGTGTTTGGGCTTTGATTACCGTGTTGTCGGTGATGAATGGCTTCGAACGCGAACTGCGCGATCGGATTCTCGGGGTGGCAGCCCACGTTACGGTGAGCGGCGTAGACGGTTGGCTGCGGGACTGGCCAGCGATTTCCGCTGACGCCGAGCGGCGTCCAGAAGTCGCAGCGAACGCGCCCTACATCCTGGGCCAAGGCATGGTGGTGCGTTCTCCGCACGTGACCGGGGCGCTGATCCGCGGAATTCTGCCTGATCGCGAACAGGGTGTTTCCGAGTTCAGCGCGCACATGGTTGCTGGACGGCTGTCCTACCTGATCCCCGGTGAATTTGGAATCGTGTTGGGGGACGCTTTGATGCGCCGGCTGCGATTGAACGTCGGCGATAAAGTCACCCTGGTAACGCCGCAGGGGCAAGTCACTCCCGCCGGCCTATTGCCGCGTCTCAAACGGTTCACGGTGGTAGGGACGTTTTCGATTGGAATGTATGAGTACGATAGTGGACTCGTCCTGATCCACCTCGAGGATGCGGCGCGGCTGTATCGCAGCGACACGCGGATAAGCGGTGTGCGGCTGAAGCTCACCGACGTGTATGAGGCGCCGACGTTACGTAAAACATTGGCGCGCGAATATGGTCCGGATTACTACGTGAGTGACTGGACCCGCGAGCATGTGAACTTCTTCCGCGCCCTGAATATCGAAAAACGCGTGATGTCGATTATCTTGTTTTTGATCGTATCGGTCGCGGCGTTCAATATCGTTTCCACCCTGGTGATGGTAGTCACCGACAAGCGCGCCGACATTGCCATATTGAGAACGCTGGGGATGAGCCCACGGGGGGTAATGGGCATCTTTATGGCGCAGGGTATCGTCATCGGCATCATTGGAACCATAGTGGGCGCGATCACAGGTGTCCTGACATCGATCAATATCGAGGCTCTGGTGCCGTTTTTCGAGAATCTTATCGGCTTCAAGTTCTTCCCTCCCGACGTGTACGTGATCAGCGATTTTCCCGCCGAAATGCATTGGCGCGATGTGATTATCATTGTCGTGATTTCCTTGCTAATGAGCGCATTAGCGACTTTGTATCCCGCATGGCGGGCGGCACGCATCCAACCGGCCGAGGCACTGCGTTTTGAATAGCTACGATCAAGCGGTGTTGCGCTGTTCTGATCTGGCGAAACGCTTCGCCCAAGGTCCGACGCAAATTGATGTGCTGTGCGGGATTGACTTGAACGTGGCCGCGGGCGAGCAGGTCGCCATTATCGGAGCCTCCGGCTCCGGAAAAAGTACCTTGCTGCACCTACTTGGCGGGCTGGATACACCCACGGCCGGTGACGTCGTCATCGCCGGCGAAACCGTCCATACCCTATCAGAATCTGCGCGCGGCCGATTGCGTAACCGGGCATTAGGGTTCATATACCAGTTCCACCACTTGTTGTCCGAATTCACCGCTCTGGAAAACGTCGCCATGCCGTTGTTCATCCGTGGCGAATCGGTAGCGGCCGCAGAACAGCAAGCCGGTGATGTCCTGGAGCAAGTCGGACTTGGGCAACGCCTGACGCATAAACCGGGCCAGCTATCCGGGGGGGAACGGCAGCGAGCGGCGGTAGCTCGGGCGCTGGTTACGCAGCCGCAATGTGTACTCGCCGATGAACCGACCGGCAATCTGGACCGTCAGACCGCAGACCAGGTCTACCAGCAAATGCTCGAACTCAACCGCAGATTGGGAACGAGCCTGGTGGTTGCGACCCACGATCCGCATTTGGCCGATAAAATGGATCGAATTCTTGCCCTGGAAGACGGGGTATTGAAGCCCACCTGACGGCGTCAGCGGCGACCCATCCCGAATGACTTGCGGCGCCGCCGGGCACGTCGCTCCTGGCGATGTCGCCAGGAATTCATGACCTTCAGCCGCCACAGGGCCTGTATCGCGAAATAGCCGGCGGTACTAACGATGGTCCCGAAGATCAGGCAGCCCACCCACAACGCCAACAAACGCTCCACCAGGCGATTGGAATTCGCTTCTTCGAAGGCAACGGTGGGGTCACCGAGTAACCAGGTTCCCAGAAGATAGGCCGGTGCGTACAACGGGATCCAGGTCAGCGGATTCGAGATCCACACCCAGGCGATCGATAGCGGTACGTTAGCGCGGAATAAAATCGCGCCCAGGGCGGCTGGTAACATTTCAAACGGTATCGGCAGGTAAGCGCAGAACAGCCCGATACTCGTCGCCCTAGAAACCGACCGCCGGTTAAGGTGCCACAGGTTCTTGTCGTGCAGTTGCTCTCGAAACATCTGCAGCAGAGGATTGCCCAGAATCTGTTCGCGCGAAGGCAAGTGGCGTTTGATGGTTTTTAGCCGAGATCTCATTATAATGAGGGAACTTCAGACAGGGATCTGGTCATGGATGAGCGCTCGGCTGGAAGCCGAAATCTAGGTATCCTCGCAACCTGGTTTCTGCTTGGCATTCTACTCGTCTTGCAACTTCCGTCCCCCCCTTCACTATGGTGGACGATCGCGTTTGTTCCAGTTTTGTTTTACGCAGTCCCGCAAAAGGGGCGCTTGTCGCTCCTGATGTTTACGGCTGGGGCAACGTGGGTCACGTATCGGGCGGATTTAATCGTCGACCAGTGGCTCCCCGAATCTCTGGAAAAACGCGACCTAATCGTGGAGGGCCGAGTACGGTCCCTTCCCGAGAGGCGGGCACGTTACCTGAAATTCGATTTCGATGTCGAGCGTTTACTGGTCGCCGGTCGCTGGAAGGAGTCGGCACACCGGCTGCGACTGCGCGCTTACGCTCCGGCTCCCGCGATTTCAGCAGGTGAACGTTGGCGTTTGCAGGTCCGACTCACGCGCCCACATGGGACACTGAATCCGGGCGGGTTCGACTACGAAAAGCATCTTTTCCGCGCCGCGATCACCGCGGTGGGCTATGTACGCGCCGGGGATCAAAACCGTCGTTTAGCGCCGGCCTCCGGCTTATGGTTGCGCATGCGCCGCGATATTGCACAAACGATCGATACCGCATTGGCGGAACGTCCCGGTCGCGCCGTCATCCGCGCTCTGGCCATCGGAGACCGCTCGGCTTTTACACCCGAACATTGGGACGTGCTGCGTCGCACCGGCACCGGGCACTTGGTCGCGATCTCGGGACTCCACATCGGCCTCATCGCCGGTATGGGACTGTGGCTCGGGCAGGGGTTGTGGCGTTTGACCGGCACCGGATCGTTATACCTGGCGGCGTCAAAATTCGGGGCCGGTATCGGCATGATCACCGCACTCGTCTATGCCGGCCTGGCGGGATTT
>Ga0224508_10005495_pt1 | contig 10129 bp, 6 predicted proteins | sample SF_Jan12_sed_USG_4_FD_170157 | JGI IMG/M metagenome (GOLD analysis project Ga0224508, IMG submission 170157) | Sediment microbial communities from San Francisco Bay, California, United States - SF_Jan12_sed_USGS_21 | ecosystem: Environmental > Aquatic > Marine > Sediment | place: USA: California... | reverse complement strand
GCATGGCGAAGCCGTCGCCGCCGGCATGGTGATGGCGATCGACCTGTCGATCCGACAGGGCTGGATCGAAGAGCGCGTGCGCGAGCGCAGCGTGGCCTTACTGCAGCGCGCCGCGCTGCCGATCGCCCCCCCGGCCGAAATGACGCCGCAACAGTTTCTCGACGCCATGGCAATCGACAAGAAAAACGTCGACGGCGCGATCAAACTGGTGCTGTTACGCAAGCTCGGCGAGGCCTGCATCAGCGACGACTACGACCACGACAAGCTACTGCAAACCTTGTCGCCCTGACCTCGGCTGCGGTGGTGTCGATCGAGACTGCCGCTAGCAGCAGATTTAACTATGCATACCCCGAGGGTATAATGTCCGACCTTATGACTGAACGACATGCATAAACTCCGGAATTGCACCGCCGACGCGGATCATCACCAGGCCGGAGCAAGCTGGCAGGAAACCCATCAGGCATGACTCAAGCACCAACTGCCCTTCATCAACCCGGCTTCGGCAATTCCCGCATCGACGGATTGCCGAATCCGCTGGCGTCTCGCCCACGGATTCGGGTCTAGCGTATGTCCGGCATGATCCCGCGCAGTTTTATCGATGACCTGCTGAATCGCGTCGACATCGTCGAGGTGATCGACAGCCGCGTGCCGCTGAAAAAGAAAGGCCGCGAATTCTGGGCCTGCTGCCCGTTCCACGGCGAAAAAACGCCCTCGTTTTCGGTCAGCCCGGGCAAGCAGTTCTACCATTGCTTCGGTTGCCAGAAATCAGGCAACGCGGTCGGATTCCTGATGGATTACGACCACATGGAATTCGTCGAGGCGATCGAATCGCTGGCCGCCTCGCTCGGCATGGAAGTACCCTATGAAAAAGGCAATGCGCCCTCGAAGCCCGCGCAGCAGGCGCTGGAGCCAATGTTGCACGCGATGGAGCAATGCTCTAGCTACTACCAGGAACAGTTGAAAAAATCCCAGCAGGCCATCGACTACCTGAAGAACCGCGGCATCGGTGGCCAGACCGCGAAAACTTTCGGCATCGGCTATGCACCGCCGGGCTGGAGCAACCTCGGCGGCGACGAAAAATTACTGATCGACACCGGCATGCTGGTGAAAAAAGACGACGGCAAGCAATACGATCGCTTCCGCCACCGCCTGATGTTTCCGATTCGCGACCGCCGTGGACGCTGCATCGCGTTCGGCGGGCGCGTGATCGATCCCGAAGACAATCCGAAATACCTGAATTCGCCGGAATCGACGCTGTTTCACAAGAGCGACGAAATCTACGGCCTCTATGAAACGAAAACGGCGGTTACCAACATCGACCGGATTTACATCACCGAGGGCTATATGGACGTCGTCGCGCTCGCCGAGCATGGCGTCAAAACCGCGGTTGCGACGCTCGGCACCGCGATCAACAACCGTCAGATCGAATCGCTGTTTCGCGTCTGCAAGAACCTGGTGTTCTGCTTCGACGGAGACGCCGCCGGCAAGAAGGCCGCCTGGCGCTCGCTCGAGCAATGCCTGCCATCGCTCAAGGAAGGCCGTCTCGCGCGCTTCCTGTTTCTGCCGGAGGGCCAGGATCCGGACAGCTATATCAGTGAATTCGGAAAGCCGGCCTTCGAGCAACAGGCCGAGCAGGCTTCGACGCTGACCCAGTACCTGTTCCAGGCCCTGTTGGCCGAGTGCAACATCAATACCCTGGAAGGCCGCTCGCAGTTCCTCGATCGCCTGCGCCCCTACTTCGGCCAGATCCCGCTGCAGAGCCTGAAAGACCAGATTCTGGCCGAAGTCGAGCAGCGCCTGGGGCAAAAGGTCGACGGCCGCATGCTGCGCCTGCTCGGCGCGGACAAGCCGCAACCGCGTTCGACCGCCCGCCTGCCCGAGCAGCACTGGACCCCCACACGGCTGGCGATCAACCTGCTGCTGAAAAAACCGGCGCTGGCCAATGCCACCGGCGCCCACCACGAGCTCGCCGACAGCGGCATTCCCGGCGTCGACCTTCTGCTCAAGATCCTCGATCGCATCCACGACGAGCCCGAAATCAGCACCCAGAACCTGCTCGATCGCTTCCGCGGAGACGAGCATGAAAGCCATCTCTACAAGCTCGCCATGATGGAACCGCAGGCCGAGGACGACGACAGCCTCGATCGAATGTTCGCCGACTGTTTACAAAGGCTGCAAAAACAGTATATTGACCACCGCCAGAAGGCGTTGATAATAAAATTACAGTCGGGTGAGGGTCTTACCGAGGCGGAAAAACTCGAGCATAAAAAATTGTTCACAAATCAACCATAAGAAAAGAACATATCTTGGAAAAACCGAAAATAGTCTTATATACTGTACTGTTACCCCGCAACACTCACTTTTTCGAGGCACCATGGATCAAGACCAGCAATCCCGGCTAAAAGAACTTATTGCCAAAGGCAAGGAACAGGGCTTTTTGACCTATACCGAGGTCAATGACCACCTGCCCGAAGGCATCGTCGAGCCGGAACAGATCGAAGACATTATCCGCATGATCAATGACATGGGGATCAAGGTCCATGAGTCGGCGCCCACCGAGACGGCCGACATCCTCAGCGATACCGAAACCGAGCCCGATGAAGACGCCGCCGAGGAAGCCGCCGCCGCGCTGGCCTCGCTCGACAGCGAGTTCGGCCGCACCACCGACCCGGTGCGCATGTACATGCGCGAAATGGGTACCGTCGAGCTGCTGACCCGAGAAGGCGAAATCAAGATAGCGCGCCGCATTGAGAACGGTCTCAACCAGGCGATCAGCTCGCTCGCCCGCTACCCCGACACCATGCGCCTGATCATCGAGCGCTACAACGAGGTGCGCGAGGAAGAAGCCAAGCTCAGCGACCTGCTGGTCGGCTTCGTCGATCCCGAGGAAGACCCGAACTCGATTCCACTGCCGGCCGCCGCGCAGGCCAGCGATGATGACGAGGACGGCGAGGTGGACGATACCGGCCCCGATCCGGAAGAAGCCGAAAAGCGCTTCACCACCATCGAGCGCGCATTTAACCGCGCGATGAACTGCATCCCGAAGAAAGACGAAAAAGGTTACGAGCGCAACATGAACCGCGCGGTCAAGGAGCTGATGGAAATCAAGCTGCTGCCCCTGTTCATCGACCGACTGTCGGTCAACCTGAAAGACATCATCAACCGCATTCGCAGCAACGAGCGCACCATTCTGGATCTTTGCGTCAAGCAGGCGCACATGCCGCGCAAGACCTTTATCGAAACCTTCAAGGCCAACGAGACCAACCTGAAGTGGATCGACGGCCACCTGAAGTCGGGCGAAAAGTACGTCAGGGCGCTGGAAGGCTGCAAGGAAGAGATTCTGCGCTACCAGAAGCGGCTGAAGAAGATCGAGCAGGATTCGCACCTGTCGATTCACGACATCAAGGAAATCAACCGCAAGATGTCCATCGGCGAAGCCAAGGCGCGGCGCGCGAAGAAGGAAATGATCGAGGCCAACCTGCGCCTGGTTATCTCCATCGCGAAAAAATACACTAACCGTGGCCTGCAGTTCCTCGACCTGATCCAGGAAGGCAACATCGGCCTGATGAAGGCGGTCGACAAGTTCGAGTACCGCCGCGGTTACAAGTTTTCGACCTACGCCACCTGGTGGATACGCCAGGCGATCACGCGTTCGATCGCCGACCAGGCGCGCACCATCCGTATCCCGGTGCACATGATCGAGACCATCAACAAGCTGAACCGCATCTCGCGCCAGATGCTGCAGGAACTCGGCCGCGACCCGCAGCCGGAAGAGCTCGCGGAACGCATGGACCTGCCCGAAGACAAGGTGCGCAAGGTGCTCAAGATCTCCAAAGAGCCGATTTCGATGGCCACCCCGATAGGCGACGACGAAGATTCGAACCTCGGCGATTTCATCGAGGACACCAACGTGCTGCTGCCGGCCGACACCGCCACCAACGCGGGCCTGTCGGAGTCGACGCGCGAAATCCTGTCGAGCCTGACCCCGCGCGAGGCAAAAGTGCTGCGCATGCGTTTTGGTATCGACATGAACACCGACCACACGCTGGAAGAAGTCGGCAAGCAGTTCGACGTCACCCGCGAGCGCATTCGCCAGATCGAAGCCAAGGCCCTGCGCAAACTGCGCCACCCGAGCCGATCCGAACAGCTGCGCAGCTTCATCGACGCCGACTAAAAACCTGTAATCCCAACATTGTTGTCATCCCCGCGAAAGCGGGGATCTTGCAACTCTGCCGTCATACCCGCGTAAGCGTTGGACCGCTGCTCTACTAAACCCGTAGTGCCGGCAGGGATTCCGTCTGCGGAACAAAGCGCAATGCCAGGCCATTATTGCACCAGCGTTGCCCGGTCGGTTCGGGACCATCGTCAAACACATGCCCCTGGTGACCACCGCAGCGGGCGCAGTGGTACTCGGTGCGTGGGAACAGCAGCTTCCAGTCTTTACGGGTGCCGGTATTGCCGGCGATGGACTGGTAAAAACTGGGCCAACCGGTGCCACTGTCGAACTTGGTTTTTGACTGAAACAAGGGCAGAAAACAGGCGGCGCAAATATACGTACCTTCGCGTTTCTCTTCATTCAGCGCGCTGCTCCAGGGGCGCTCGGTCGCCTCTTCGAACAATACCTGGTACTGGGATTTTTTAAGCAAATCGCGCCATTCCTCATCGCTCTTGGTGATAGCTGGGAACTCCCCCTTGAACGGCGAATCCCCCTGGGCTGCGACAACGCCGCGCCCCGCAGCGATGGCCGCCACCGAGGCAACGGTGCCGGCAATGAATCGTCGTCTGTTCATCATGTAATCTCCTGAAAACTGGTGCCTCCTAAGACATCAAACACCGCGGATAATTCCGCAGGCACCCATTTTCGCGCATATGAGCGCGTGCGGCCCGGCAGGGATCTTGCAATATTAACCAGTCAGTATAAGATTCCCGCTTCCGCGGGAATGACTCAATTGATATTTCGGGACATTAAAACCCGCGGAAGCCTGACGCAGGATTTTTGGCGCCAGGCAAGACGGATTTTTTACATGCGCCGGGAGCGTGGCTTAATGCCACGTGACCAAGCATGTATAAAATCCAACGCAGCATGGCGTCAAAAAGACGCGTCAGGGGGCCTGTAGCTCAGTTGGTTAGAGCAGTGGACTCATAATCCATTGGTCGCTGGTTCGAGTCCAGCCGGGCCCACCACTTTCACCCCTGCAGTTTAAACCCGAAAAATCAGGCGTCATACAGTTAAAAATCCCCCCTGCCCGCTTTTCTCTTCCACGGGACATGTAAATTTTTTGACTGCCGACATCCAACCCATAAAGGTATACTGTCGCAGGATATTTGGAATGGACCGTAGTGGAAGATAAAGACCAGATTGAATGGTTCCAGGATATCGAAACCATTATTTCGGCGCCATTGTGCTTCAAGGCGAAGTTGGCGATTGGCGAGGATGCCTACACCGCCTTGAAAGTGAAGAACACGGTAGTACAGGCCTGGGATGTCGCCGGGGTGGCGACCACCGCCGCGGTAGTCGCCAAGTCCTCGGTGGTGGCGTCGACCTTTTTTGCGCCCACCGGCTTCTGGGCGGCGCTGGGCTTCGGCACGGCGGTTACGCCAATCGGCTGGGTGATCGCCGCCGGCGTGGTGACCGGTGGCGCCTGGTTCGGTATCACTCGGCATTTAAAAAGCGCGTCCGCAAACCGCGTCACCGTGGTTCCCAAATTTATCAATACGCCGCTGGACGTTCTGGCGCTGGGCCTGTTCGACCTGCTGGCGCCGCTGGCGATGAAAGTGGCCGAGGTCGACGGGCGCATCGAAGAATCTAAACGCTCACTCATCCGTCAGTATTTCACCAGGGAATGGGGATATGATCCGAAATTCGTGGATGCGGGCACGAACTATATCGAATCGACTCTGGACCAGCTATCCATCAAACAACTGGCGCAGACCATGGCCGAATTTGCGAGCGAGAATCGCGACTGTAATTTCAAGCTGATGTCGCGCGAAATACTCGGATTTTTACGCAACATTGCCGAAGTCGACGGCGGTCTGAATCAGCAGGATGAAGCGGCCATCGCAAAAATCGAAACCATATTCAACTCGGCCACCAGGTTTTCCGTGCGCAAAAAACTACGCGCGAGTCTTGGCTCCATCCGCAAAACAACCGGCAGGGTTTTATCACGACGCAAATCCGCTCACTGAAAATTAGAAATAATTGCGCTCTGACGTCTATAGCCTTTTACAATAATCATAAGGCCCCCGCTTTCGCGGCGGTCCGACGCCTAGGGATAACTCGCGGGTCTTGCAGCATGTGGAAACAGAGGGCATTTTTGTCGGTGCCCGTTTTCCGTATAGTTACCCAGTACGATGATTCTTGAAGCCACCCACACTCATTTATATCCCGGTCATCGAGGCAAAGTTTCCGGCCTGGCGAGAATAGCCGACCTGCCAACCCGGCAAGATTGCCTGGTAGAGTTTTCCGATGGATCGGCGACCGCCGCCAGAATTTCGAGATCCGACGACGGTTGGCAGCTGTACACGAACGCCTACCTTACCGCAGCCGGAACGGACATCGCGGAAAAGCGCTGGCTTGTCCATCTAAATGAAGATGGCGATCGCGTGGGATTTCACATTCTCGAAAAAGCCAAAAATCAAGATAGTGGAGAACGAGACCATGCCTGAATGGCGCTTACTTAAGCGCGCCATTGCGAGCGAGGCCCGGCCCGTGAGCGTAGCGAACGCATCGGCTGCAGCGAAGCAATCTCCCTAATGACAGCAAGTTAATTGGAGATTGCTTCGGCACTTCGTACCTCGCAATGACGCCAGATTAGTCTTATGTAAGTGCCATTCAGATCAGGCCTTACATATCACGGTTGACAGATGCGAGATCTAAGGACCGACGCTTTGTTCTCGCACTTTTCACCACTTTGCATCATGCGGTCCGCTACCCATGCCATTGACAGGCAGGATTTCTATGGCATGCTGCACGCTATCGGTAACAACATGAAGGGGGTGATCTAGTGTCTACAGAGATATTGGAAAAAGGCATCGCAACACATGGGGAAACCTGGAGCTGAAACAAAGCTGAAAGGCTTTATTACTTTTGATCAGATCCGATTTTCCCGGTAATGAAGCAGACAGCCTTTCTCCCACGTAACTCGAAGGGCCGCCGGATTCCGGCGGCCTTTTTTGTCCAAGAACATGAAGGCCTTCCATGCAATCATTCACTTCCGGGAACGCATCGATCCGCGGACACGGCTTAACAGAGGCGATCCATGAACGGCGCTGAGAGTTTGCTCACTTCCCTCCTGCACAACGACATCGACGTCTGCTTTGCCAATCCCGGCACATCGGAAATGCACTTTGTCGCAGCCCTCGACCGCGTCAGCGGCATGCGTTGCGTGCTTGGCCTGTTCGAAGGCGTAGTCACGGGCGCGGCCGACGGATACGCGCGCATGCTCGATCGTCCGGCGGTAACGCTGCTGCATCTTGGACCAGGCCTCGCCAACGGTTTATCGAACCTGCACAATGCATTGCGGGCGCATTCGCCGATCGTGAATGTCATTGGCGATCACGCGACTTATCATCGGCAGCTTGACGCGCCGCTCACCTCCGACATCGAGGGGGCCGCGCGCCCGTTCAGCCACTGGGTGCGAACCTCTTCGAGTGCCGACGCGCTGGCCTCGGATGCGGCGGCAGCCGTCGCCGCCGCGAGGAGCGCACCCGGCAGAATATCCTCGCTGATCCTGCCGGCCGACGCGGCGTGGAACGAGGTTAGCGTTACGCAGCCCGAAGTGTCCAGCGCCCCGCTGGTAACGCCGCCGGCAAAGCCCGCCGATGCGGCCATCGATGCGGCCGCGAAGATCCTCAAGCTTGACGGGACCACTGCCCTGATCCTCGCCGGCCAGGCCACCCGGCAGGCGCCTCTGGAACTGGCCGGAATGATTTCAGCCGCAACCGGTGCACGTCTTTATTCGCAAACGCTCACGTCAAGGATCTCGCGCGGCGCGGGTCGGGTAGCGGTCGAACGCATCCCCTATCCGGTTGATCAGGCGGTCGACTTGCTGAAAGACGTGGACAACATCATCCTCGTCGGCGCCACCGCGCCGGTGGGGTTTTTCGCCTACCCGGGCAAGCCAGGCAAGCTGTATCAACCGGGAACGCGAGTTCATCAACTGGTTAGCGTCGACGGCGATATTCCCTACGCGCTGGAAGCTTTGACTGACGCCGTCGGGGCAAAGAAGTTCGCGCCTGACAAGGCCGATCTCGACTTGCCGGCGCGTCCAACAGGTTCGATTTCAGCGGAAAAGATCGGCCAATTGCTTGCCGCAACCCTGCCAGCCGACGCCATTGTGGTCGATGAGAGTCTCACCACGGGCCGCACATTTCATTCGGCCACCAGGTCGGCTCGCCCGCATGACTGGATTTTACCGACCGGCGGGTCGATCGGTTTCGCTCTGCCGGTCGCGGCGGGCGCCGCGATTGCTTGCGCCGATCGAAAGGTCGTGTGCCTGGAGAGTGATGGCAGCGGTATGTACATGCCGCAGGCGCTGTGGACGCACGCGCGCGAGGGTCTGAACATTCTCACCATCGTGTTCGCTAATCGGAAGTACCAGATATTGCGTAATGAGATGCAGAACGTCGGTGCGATGGAAATCGGCCCAAAAGCATCGGCATTGCTCGACATTGACAATCCGGAAATCGACTGGGTCTGCCTCGCAAAAACATTCGATATAGACGCTCAGCGCGTCGATACGATGGATAAATTCTCGAACGCGCTCGACGCCGGCCTGGCAACGCAGGGGCCGTACCTGATCGAAGTGGCGTTCTGACATTACGACATTCGGGAAAACTGCCCCCGAATATCCCGCCCTCCTTACTTGTTTAGAGGCGTGAACCGGGGATTCCCGGTTTCATGACTGATCGATGATAGCTGAACAGGCTCATGTTCGGCGGTGTCGCCAGGTCCAGGCGGTAAAAATACCTGGTTCGAAGTAAAAATAAACACTGCCACCAGCAAAGCGGTTGCCAGATATAAACTGTATTCACTCATCTTGCTTGTCCGTGTCAGGTTGAAAATCGGTTGATTGAGTTTGTTTTATACCGGGCGGTGGTGAAAAATTGGTGAAAAATTCCTAATAATCGCGCCGATCCCCGATTCTCTTCATCCTGACTTCGATTTATCGACTAGCTGGGTATACTGCTTCGGGAATTCCCAAACCCAAACAGAATCAGGAGGCGGCATGGCTGCAAAATTTGAAACTTTCATCGATAAGGCTGGAGAACATCGGTTTCGGCTAAAAGCAGGCAATGGCGAAGTAATCCTCGCCAGCCAGGGCTACAATGCCAAAACAGGCTGTGCGAACGGCATCGAGTCGGTTCGAACGCATGCGCCGGAAGACGCGAACTATGAGAGAAAACAAAGCGATTCGGGTAAATTCAGTTTCAACCTGAAGTCGTCCAATCATCAGGTCATCGGCAGCAGTCAGTCCTATAGCACTGCCGCGGGCCGAGATAATGGCATCGAGTCCGTGAAAAAAAATGCAGCCGACGCCGAAGTAGTCGAAGCGGGCTAAGTTTGAGACGAAAATCAGGCGTCAGAGAGCAATGGCACTTACTTAACTGAAAAAGGTCATTCCCGCGCAAGCGGGCCGTCCGACACATCGGTCTTGCAACAAACGCTTTCCAGTTGAATCAAGATACCCGCTTGCGCGGGTATGACTAGCTTAAGTAAGCGCCTCTCGCGTCAGAGAGCAATAGTTTCCAATAGTACGGAAAAAATTAAAAGGGGACGGCGGGATTTAAAATAGATAGAAATAGCGTCGTCAGGCGTCCCGCCCGGAAGCCCCGGGCGTAAGGTCAATCAGACGTCGCCAGAGGGCTCAGCGAACTGCTGCGAATAGAGTTTCATAACCTTACTCACGTAACTCTGCGTTTCGGCAAACGGCGGAATCTGGTTGCCGAATTTTTCGACCGCATTTTCGCCCGCGTTGTAACCGGCAAGCACCAGCTCGAGATTGCTGTCGAAACGCAACAGCAAATCCCTGAGATAACGGGTGCCGCCAGTCAGATTCGCAGTCGGGTCTCGCCGGTTGGCGACCCCGTAGCGTTTGGCGGTTGCCGGCATCAATTGCATGAGTCCAAC
>Ga0224508_10005494_pt1 | contig 10131 bp, 9 predicted proteins | sample SF_Jan12_sed_USG_4_FD_170157 | JGI IMG/M metagenome (GOLD analysis project Ga0224508, IMG submission 170157) | Sediment microbial communities from San Francisco Bay, California, United States - SF_Jan12_sed_USGS_21 | ecosystem: Environmental > Aquatic > Marine > Sediment | place: USA: California... | reverse complement strand
CGTACGAGTTTCGCGGCATGCGCGAGCGCTACGGGCTGGTGCGGTCTCGCGAACCGATCCTGCCGGTCGATCTCGTGGTCCAGGGCTCGTTCGACGACATGAGCCTCGGCGCGTTCCCGCGCATCCGCATGCCCAAGCTCACCCCCGACGCGTTTCTATATCGTTAGTCCCTGTTTCTGAACTCCGAGGCTCGCGGCGAGCAGTTCGATCGGGTGGAGGACCTCGACCGTCAGGGAGCGCGCCTCCGCTCCGGCACGGAGTTGCATCAGACAGCCGGGGTTCCCGGTGACGATCACCTCCGGGGCCGCGGCCACCAGGCTATCCAGCTTGCGGTCGAGGACCGCGCGCGACATCTCCCCGTGCGTCAGGTTGTAGATCCCCGCTGCACCACAGCAACTCGTGGGGTCGTCGTGCGCAGCGAGCTCGAGCTCGGGGATCTTGCCGAGCAGCCTGCGAGGCGCCGTTTCGACTCCCTGCCCGTGGACCAGGTGACACGGGTCGTCGTAGCAGACCCGTTTTCGCACCGGCGCGAGCGGCGCGTCGAAGCCCACTTCGTCGAGGAACTCACACACGTCTCGAACGCGTGCGGCGAGCGCAGCGCCGTCCCCGGGCAACCAGCGGTCGTACTCGCGGAGCGCGGCGCCGCAGCCCGCGGAATCGACGATCACCGCGTCGACATCCGCAAGATCGAATGCGGTCAGGTTGGTGCGCGCCAGACCGCGCGCAAACTCCCCGTCGCCGGAGTGAGCGTGGAGTGCACCGCAGCATCCCTGCGCCGGCGGGACCCACACGTCGTAGCCGGCCGCGGCGAGGACCGAGACCGCAGCGCGGTTCACGTTGCCGAAGAGCTCGGGCATGATGCAGCCCTCGAGGAACGCGACGCGCCCGCGGCGCGCGCCACGCGCCGGTGTGTGCTCCGGGAGTCGGCGGCGTTCGTTTCGCGGCGGCACGGCCGGCGCCAACGCATGGGCTTCGCGCACGGCGCGGGGCAGCCAGCGAACCACCAGGCGGTCGAGCCGCAACGCCTGGACGATCCCGAGCAGGGTCAGCGCCAGCCGCAACCGAACGGGCTTCGCGACCAGCTGCCGGAGCGCGGTGCGCTCGAGCCAGGGGCCCGCGCCGCGCCGCAAGCCCGCGGTTTCGATCGCCTCGCGCGTCTCCTCGAGAAGCGCGCCGTACTGGACACCGGACGGGCAGGCGGTCTCGCACGCCCGGCAACCGAGACAGAGATACGCCTCCTCGACCACCGTCTCCGCGAGCGGGATTCGACCCTCTGCGACTCCGCGCATGAGATAGATGCGGCCACGCGGCGAGGAGGTCTCGCGGCCGGTCTCGCGGTACGTGGGGCACACCGGCAAGCAGAGCCCGCAATGAACACAGTCGAGCGTGCCCGGATACGTCACGTCGAGAGGAGAGTCACTCACAAGGCGCCTGCGAATCGTCCGGGGTTGAGCACACGCTCGGGATCGAACTGCTCTTTGATCGAGCGCAGCAGCGGCAGCGTCGCCGGAGATTCCCCAAAGACGTCGCGACCTCGCTTGACCCACTCGGGTCCAGCCTCGATGCGCAGAAAGCCCAGCCGCGAAAGCGCTGCGGCCCGCGCGCCTGCGAGCAGCCGCTCGACTTCATCCGGTAGCGGCGGTTCCGGAGGCAGCGGCAACTTCGAGTAGAGCAGTCCCTGCGCGGGATACGCGATCACCTCCGCGTCGAGCGCGGCCAGAACGCTCCGCGCGTCCGGCACCGCCGAAGGCAACACGGATGCGCGGAGCTGGAGATCCGTGCTCACCGCACCCTGCGCGCGGCCTTCCGCGGCGAAGTCACGGAGCGCTTCGATGAGGCCGGGCGCGCCCGTCTGCGCTCCGAGTTCCCGAGCGCACCGCACCCGATCCACCTCGACCACAGCGTCTTCTCCTGCGAGTTCGAGAACGAGCGTCGACCCTCGCAACGCGGCCACCCGAACGGCGGCAAGTCGCGCGAACGTCAGCGAGAGATCCGCCTGCGATTCCGGATCCGCGAGCTCTGCGGTCAAGACCTCCACCCGCTCCGGGCGCGGCCGCAGCCGCAGCCACGCCGACTCGATCACACCGAAGCTCCCGAACGATCCGACGTGCAGCTTCGCGAGGTCGTAGCCGGTGACGTTCTTCACGACGCGGCCGCCGGTCTTCGTGCGCTCGCCCGTGGCCAGGACCACACCCAGCCCGAGCACGGCCGCTCGGGGCGCGGGCCAACGCGGGCCCGGAGCCCCGGCCGCCAGCACGCCGCCCACCGTGGCGTCGGTGCCCGGCGCATCGAGCGGCAGTTCCCAGCCGGCCTCGTCCGCCGCCGCCGCCAGCTCCGCCAGCCGCGTGCCCGCACCGACCGCGACGACCCCCTCGGCCGCGTCGAGCTCGGCGATCCCGGCCAATCCGCGCGTCGAGAGCGAAGCCGCCGGGACGTCGGCGGGCGGCGCCCAGTTCTCGATCGCCGACCGGCTGCCCCCTCCCACGACCCGCACCGGAAGGCGCCCGGCGGATCGCTCGCGCAGGAGTTTTGCGAGTTCGTCTCCGGAGCGGGGCTCGAACGCGGCGGTCATTCGAACGGGACGCGGTCGTAGCCGCGCGCCTTGGGGTTCGCCTCCATGCAGAACCGTGTCGACGGAAAGATCTTGCCGGGATTGCACACCCGATCCGGATCGAACGCATGTCGCAGGCGGAGCATCGCCTCGAAATCGTCGTCGTTGAAGACGAGCGGCATGTACTCGCGCTTCTCCGTCCCGATTCCGTGCTCGCCGCTGAGCACGCCACCCGCATCGACGCACGCCTGCAGGATCTCCTTGCCGGCGGCGAGCACGCGCTCCAGCTCGTCCGTGTCGCGCCGATCGAACGAGATGTTCGGATGCAGGTTCCCGTCTCCCGCGTGAAACACGTTCGAGAGCTTCAGGCCGTACCGGTCGGCGATCTCACAGATCCGCTCGAGGATCTCCGGCAGGCGGGTCCGCGGCACGACGGCGTCGTGGACGTAGAGGTCGGGCGCGAGACGGCCCATGGCGCCGAATGCGCCCTTGCGGGCGCGCCAGAAGCGCTGACGCTCGGCGGCGTCTTTCGCCACTTCCACCCGATCGCAGCCCGCCGCGCGGCAGTGCTCGCGAACGCGCGAAACCTGCACGGCAACGCCCTCGGGCGGCCCATCGAGCTCGACGATCAAGATCGCTCCAGCATCCACCGGGAGACCGGCGGCGTACACGCTCGCCTCGACGGCTCGAATCGTTCGTTGATCGACGATCTCGAGGGCCGACGGCACGAGACCACTCTCGATGATCCGGCCGACGGCGCGGCACGACGAAACGATGTCCGGAAAGATCGCGAGGAGCGTCTCCACTCGCTCGGGGAGCGGCGTCAGGCGGACCCACGCCGCGGTCGCGATGCCGAGTGTGCCCTCCGAGCCGACAACCGCCCCGGCCAAGTCCGAGCTGGGCGCGAACCCGGTCGGTGAACCCACGTGGACGAGTTCGCCGTTCGGAAGCACCCACTCGAGCGCGAGCACGTGGTCGGTCGTCGTGCCGTATTTGAGCGTGTGTGGACCGCCCGAATTCTCGGCGACGTTGCCACCGATGGTGCACGCCGCCTGGCTCGAGGGATCGGGCGCGTAGAACAAGCCGTGCTTCGCGACGGCCTTCGACAGATCTGCGTTGATGACGCCCGGCTGCACGACCGCATAGCGATCCTCCGGATGCACGGAGAGCACGCGATCGAGCCGCGAGCACTCGATGATCACGCCCCCTTCCGCAGCGACGGCGCCGCCGGAGAGGCCGGTCCCGGCGCCGCGAGGCACGAAAGAGACGCCGGCGGCACGACAGGCCTCGACCACCCCGACGACCTCCTGGGTGGTGCGCGGCAGCACGACCGCAACGGGGCGCGCCGCGTGGAGGGTCAGCCCGTCCACCTCGTAGACGAACAGCTCCTCGGGACGCGAGAGGCAGCCGTCCGGGCCCGTCACGTCCCGGAGTGCGGCGATCAGGTCCGCCACGGAGCGCTCAGGCGAGGCCGATTCGCTCGAGGTCGTCCTCATCGAGGCCAAGGTAGTGCCCGATCTCGTGCTTGACCGTCACCTGGATCTGCTCGACCAGTTCCGCGCGCGTCCGGCACACCTTCTCGAGGTTCTTGCGAAACAGGATCACGCGATCGACGTCGCGCGCCTGTGCGGTGACCGCAGCCTCGGTGCGCGGAACTCCGATGAACACGCCGAGGATCTGGGGCGAGACGTTTTCCTCGCACACCATTTCGTCTTCGGGGAAGTCGCGCACGAGCAGCGGCACGTTCTCGACGTACTCGCGGATCGAGCGCGGCAGGTTCGCAAGCGCCTCGGAGGCGGCCTTGTCGAACGCTTCGTCGTCGACCTGCACGGGGAGCGGATAGTGGTCGGGATCGAGTGCGTTCGCGCGGCGGAACGCCCGCGCGGACTCGTCGTCCTCCCCGACGCGCTCGAGCACGAGGCCGAGGTGGTAGACCGCGTGCGCCGACTCGGTGTCGAGCAGCACCGATTGCTCGAGCTGGCGGCGCGCGTCCTGGAAACGGCCCAGCTCGAAGAGGATCTGCCCCTCGAAAGCCCGGTAGACCCCGACGTCGCCGGCGGTCTTGCCAGCGCGGCGCACGAGGAAGAGGGCGCCCTCGAGATCGTCGAGATAGAAGAGCGCCTTCGACTTGAGGTAGTGGACCTCGGCCTCGGTGCCGCGATCGGGGCGCGCGAGCTCGGGCCGACCCGACAGCAGCTCGTCGCAGAGCTGGATCGCCTGCTCGAACTCACCCAGCTCTTCGATCAACAGCTCGGCGCGATTCAAGTGGGCGGTCATGAACTTGGGATCGGCCAGCGAGGCGAGCTCGATCTCGTAGAGCGCTTCCTCGACGCGACCGGCATCCCACAGCAACTCGCCGCGACCGTTGTGGGCCTCGGCACCATTGGGATGCGCCTTCAGCGCTTCATCGAGCCAAGCGAGCGCCTCGTCGGTGCGACCGCCGTGCGAGGCTTCCATGGCCTGATCGAGGCAGTCCCAATACCGGTCGTTGTCCTTCATCTGGCCCCGCGTCCACTCTCTGCCCCGGAGCCGAACATAGCAGACCCGAGCGGGTGACCGCGGCCGACCCCACCGTCGGAACGGTGGCGCAACTCATTGAAAAAACTGAAGAAAGTCTGTTTTTCGAGCGGTGCACGAGGGTCTCCCTAGGGGAGCGACCAAAGCCCGCCAAACCGGCTGTGTGGGGCGTTTCAGGACGGTGCGATGAGGTCGACCAACTCGTCGATCAGGCGATCCCGCACCTGGGAGAGCGTCAGCTCGGAGTCCGGGTACGGCATCCGGCCGCTGATCGCGAGCAGCGCGAAGCCGTGGAGCAGCGAGGTCTGGAACGCTCCCGCGACCCCGAACTCGGGGATCCGGAACACGCCCGCGCGGAGTCCCCTCGCGTAGAGTTCCTTCCAGGAGTCGAACAGGATCTGGGCATGGGGCTGTCGATCCGCCTGGTCGCGGGCCGGCGTGAGCTTCTGGAACATCAACTCGTAGAGCGCAGGATTCTCGAGGGCGAAACCCAGGTAGCCCCGGACGACCCTGCGCAGGGCCTCCCGGGGATCCGGCTCATCGAATCCCGGTCGCTGGCGCTCCGCAAGCCGCTCGAACCCATGTTGAGCGATTTCGAGCAGCAGCTCGTCCTTGTTCTTGAAGTACAAGTAGATCGTCGCCGGCGAGTAGCCGAGCTTCTCGCCGAGGGCGCGCATCGTGATGCGATCGACGCCCTCCCGGTAGACGATCCCGGTGGCTTCTTCGAGAATCTTCTGGCGGAGAGATTCGGCAGATAGTCTTCTCATGAACGGTCGCTCCTCGAAGGTGTGCGGGGGATCACAAGGGAACGATGTTCAACAGCGAGAAGAATCGTATGTGGAATCTGACATGCCGTCAATTGAATGAGTGAAAACCCTCGAAACACCCGAGAATTCTGCCTGCGGATCCTCGAAGAGGGCGATCTGGCCGCGAAGCTCGCCCCGCCGAGAACCCCCACGGGGGCTCTCTTGCCGGAGGCTCCGAGTGCTTCTCCGCTCGCCATCGCTGCCCCCGCCCGGGACGCCGACCTCGCGGCCCGCCCCGAAACCGAACCGCTCCCGCGACCCGGCGAACTCCGCGACCCGGCCGCGCGCGCGCGATGCCTCGCCCGCTTCGCCCACCACGAGCTCCAGGCCGTCGAGTTGTTCGCGTGGGCGCTGCTGCGCTGGCCCGAACTTCCGGCCGCGCTCCGGCGCAGCTGGTTGGGCGTACTCGAAGACGAGCAGCGCCACTGCGGCCTCTACCTCGAACGACTGACCGCACTGGGCTCGGCGCCCGGCGAACACGCGGTGAGCGACTACTTCTGGCGCCACGTCCCGGCGATCGAGGCGTCCGGACACGGCCCGAGTGCATTCCTCGCCGCGCTCGGGCTCACACTCGAACAGGCGAACCTCGACTTCTCGGCGCGCTATCGAGACGCGTTTCGCGCCGCTGGAGACGATGCCAGTGCCGACGTCTGCGCCCGCGTGCACGAAGACGAGATCGGCCACGTGCGACTCGCCGGATTCTGGCTGCGCGAGCTCGACCCACAGCGCCGCGGGGATCTCGCGTGCTACGAGGAGGCGGTCCCGTTCCCGCTCTCGGCCGCGCGCGCGAAAGGGCGACCGTTCGACCGCGCGGCGCGGGAGAAAGCCGGGCTCTCCGCGGAGCTGATCGATCACGTCGCGCGCGCGCGCTCGACTCAAGAGACCGGACGCGGAAAGAAGAGCGGATCGCAATGACCGCACCGCGCGTCGCGAACCTCGGAGCGGAAGAGGGCGATGAGTGGCGGCGCGCGGCCGGCGAGCCCGCGGTCCGGGCGCTCGCGAAGCTGTGGAGGCGGGTCGTCGACGCCGTGCCGCAACCCTTCGCCTGGCTTCCGGCGCCGGACCAGGCGGCAGCCTGGCTCAATACCGCAGAAGCCGTCCGTGAGGCGGGGCAGCCGCTCGCCGGCTCGGCGCCGGAGTGTGTCCATGCCGTCCACGACAAGGCGTTCGCGCTTCGGGTGGCCGAGGACGAGCGGCTCGGGCCGCGCGAGCTGCTCGGCCTCATCGACATCCTCGAGCCCGAAGCGTTGGAGCCCGCCCGAGACGCCGCAGACTGGATTGCGAACCGGGTCGCAAACTGGCCTTCGTGGACCGGCGGACGCTTCACGCTCAAGCCCCGCTTCGGATCGAGCGGACGCGGACGATTCGGGGCGAGCGCGGACACCCTCGATCTCGGCTCTCTCGCCGGCGCGCTCCCGCGCCTCCGCGACCGGGGCGGCGCGATCCTCGAGCCGTGGCTCGAGCGCACGGTGGACCTGTCCGCGCAGCTCGCCGTGTCCGAGACGGGTGGGATCATCCTGCTCGGGACGGCGACCCTCCTCTGCGATCCTTCGGGTGTCTATCGCGGCCACCTCGCGACGTTCGACCGAAAGGGCCGAACGACCTCGGGCCAGAGTCACGATGAGCCGCTGCGCGAGGCCGCCGCTCTGGTGGCCGCCGCTGCAGCGGCCCGGGGCCTGCGCGGACCGTGCGGCGTCGACGGCTTCGGGTTCCGACTCCCGGACGACGGAGAGCGACTCCGTCCGGTCTGCGAGTTCAACGCCCGTTACACCGCGGGGACGGTCGCGCTCGGGCTGCTGCGCCAGCACCTCGCCGAGCTGAAGGACGGCCTCTCGCTCGGCATGGAGGAGCGCGGCTGGCTGCACTTCTCGCTGCAGCCGCCCGCAGAGGGCTGGCCGGAGCCTCGCCCGGGGGAACTCGTCCGGATCCTGCTCGACGCCGAAGCCGGAGAGAGCGGGCCGGCGCTCTGCTCGAGCCGGGATCCGGCCGCTTTGGAGATCGGCAGCCGGCTCCCATAGAATGGCCCCCGCATGGGGGAGGCACCGTCGCAGGTTCGGCTGTGGGTGGACACATCCATGGCGGAACCCGAGCCCGTCCCGCTCGCGAGCGGAGAGGCGGTGGTGTTTTCTGCCCGCGGCCCCGACAAGAACGGCCCGAACGAGGACGCGGCGTGCGTCATCGAGGTCAGCGACGACCTGGCGGTCCTCCTGGTCGCAGACGGGCTCGGCGGCCAACCCTCCGGACAGAACGCCTCGGAGGCGGCGCTTCGGGCGCTGATCGACTCGATCCGCGAGGCCGATCCGTCGGAGTTGTCGCTGCGGAGCGCGATTCTCGACGGGTTCGAGCGGGCGAACACCGCGGTGCAGGCGCTCGGCGTCGGAGCCGGCACCACGCTCGTGGCCTGCGAAATCGCCGGCAACACCGTGCGGCCGTACCACGTCGGGGATTCCTCGATCCTCGTCGTCGGCCAGCGCGGCAAGCTCAAGCTTCAGACGGTCTCGCACTCGCCCGTTGGCTACGCGGTCGAAGCCGGGATGCTCGACGAGACCGAGGCCCTCCACCACGACGATCGGCACCTGGTCTCCAACGTCATCGGCGATTCGCACATGCGCATCGAAATCGGCAGCCCGCTGCTACTGTCGGCCCGGGATACGGTCCTCCTGGCCACCGACGGACTCCTCGACAACGTTCGTGCCGAGGAGATCGTCGAGACCACACGCTGCGGACCGCTCGTCCAGGCCGCGCAGTCCCTCGCCCAGCACGGACTCCAGCGAATGCTCGAGCCCGGCACGGGCCAACCGTCGAAGCCCGACGACCTGACCTACCTCCTCTATCGGAGGACCCCCGGAACCCGCTCGCCGCGGCCGCAAGGGTGAACCCCGCCTCTCCTGCGGGCGTCATTCCCAGAAGAGCGCGCGCTGCCCGACGTAGAGCAGGTAGCCCAGCAGAAGCAGGACACCCTCTCCGCGCATGATCTGGTGGCGGTACGTCGTGCACACGCCGAGCAGGATCACCGAGAAGATCGCGACCGCGAACAGGTCGATCATTCCGCCCTCTGGAACCGGGATCGGCCGCAGGACACCCGTCACCCCGAGCACGAGACAGAGATTGAGGATGTTCGAGCCGACGACGTTGCCCACGGCGAGATCGGTGTGGCCGCGCAGCGCCGCCATGACCGAAGCCGTCAGCTCGGGCAGACTCGTGCCCACCGCCACGATCGTCAGGCCGATCAACGTATCGGAGACGCCGAGCGCGCGAGCCAGGCCGGTCGCCCCGTCCACGGTCCACTGGGCCCCGATGACGAGACCGATCGCCCCGACGACGACCATCCCCGCCGATCCGAGCGGGATCCGGGTGCGGCCGATGTTCGTGCTCGTCTCCGCAAGATCTCCGAGATAGCGATCGCTATCTCGCTGCGAGCGCACGTCGGCGAGCACGTAGTAGAGGAAGACACAGAACAGCAGCAGCAGCGCGAGTGCGTCGCCCCGGCTGTAGACGTTCGGAGCGGCCGCCAGCCAGACGTCCCCACCGAGAACGATCGCGACCCCGGTCGCGAGCAACATCATCGGGATCTCGCGGCGCACCACACTCGTTTCGATCGCGACCGGGCGGATCAACGCGATCGCGCCGACGACGAGACCCATGTTGGCCAGGTTCGAACCGATGATGTTTCCGAACGAGATGCTCGTACGATCCGCGAGCGCGGCACTGACGTTGACCGCGAGTTCGGGTGCACTCGTCCCGAGCGCCACGACAGTCAGACCGATCGCGAGCGGAGAAACCCCGAAGCTGCGCGCAAGGCCGCTCGCACCGCGGACGAGGCCCTCGCCACTGAGTACGAGGACGGACATTCCCGCAAGCAGGACGAGGGAATCGGGCACGAGAGTCCCTAGCGGCCGCGCCGGCCGAGCTCGCCAGCTCGGCGCGCGAGATTCCGGCGCAGACCCGCCAGGTTCCCGCGCATCCGTGCGATGCAGGCGCCATCGACCCGATTCACATTCAGCTCCCCGACGAGATTCCAGGGCACACGGGCCCACTCGAACGCCCTTCCGGAGTAGCACTCCGGAGTCGGCGCGTCGCCCGGGAAACCCCGATCAGGACTCCTCTTCGAGCTTCCGGCGCACGCCTTCACCCGCGTAGAGCGGCTCCATGCTGCGGGCCAGGTCCTCGAGACCCTCGGCGTCCCCTTCCGGCAGCTCGACGCTGAGTCGTACGTAGAGATCGCCGTGCCCACCGCCTCGGCGAGACGCCCCCTTG
>Ga0224508_10005493_pt1 | contig 10131 bp, 10 predicted proteins | sample SF_Jan12_sed_USG_4_FD_170157 | JGI IMG/M metagenome (GOLD analysis project Ga0224508, IMG submission 170157) | Sediment microbial communities from San Francisco Bay, California, United States - SF_Jan12_sed_USGS_21 | ecosystem: Environmental > Aquatic > Marine > Sediment | place: USA... | reverse complement strand
GCGCGACCGTTCAGGGCCTGGTCTCGATGCTTTCGCCCGAGGCGATCGCGGCGAAGCGTGGCAAACGGGTCGAGGACATATTGGGTTAAGCGACATGGCGAAGCAAAAGACAATCAAGGTCACGTTGGTCAAGAGCAAGTCCGGCCGTCTCGCGAGCCACAAAGCCTGCGTTGCCGGTTTGGGATTGCGCAGGATCAATCACACAGTGGAAGTGATCGATACACCGGAGAATCGCGGCATGATTAAAAAAGTGTCGTACCTGCTGCAGGTGGAGGATGCCTGAGATGCGACTCAATACACTCAAGCCCGGCAAGGGCAGCAGGCAAGCGCCAAAGCGCCTCGGTCGCGGTCGTTCCAGCGGTCATGGCAAAACCAGTGCGCGTGGCCAAAAAGGCCAGCATTCCCGTTCGGGTGGTTATCACAAGGTCGGTTTCGAAGGCGGGCAGATGCCATTGCAGCGGCGCTTGCCAAAAGTGGGATTCCATTCTCGTATGGCCCGTTTCAGCGGGGAAGTACGGTTGCACGAGGCTGCCATCGTGGCGGCCGCAAACGATGGGGTCGTCGACCTGGCAGGACTCAAACAGGCCAACATCGTCAGCGCAATTTCGAAAAAAGCGAAGATCATCCTGTCCGGGGAAATCGATACTGCCGTTACCGTGCGCGGTGTGGCAGTGACCAAAGGCGCACGCGCGGCGATCGAAGCCGCCGGCGGGAAAATTGAGGGCTAAGACCAGTGGCTAAGGCACCTACAGCAGCATCTGCCGTTCTCGGCAGCGAAGCGCCGAAGTTCGCAGAACTTCGCAAGCGCCTGCTGTTCCTCGTGAGCGCGCTGATTGTTTATCGTATCGGTACCTTCGTGCCGGTACCCGGGATCGATCCGGTAGCACTCGAGCGTTTTTTCGACCAGATGGGCTCCGGCTCCATCCTGAACATGTTCAATATGTTCTCTGGTGGCGCGCTGGAGCGTCTCAGTATTTTCGCCCTGGGCATCATGCCGTACATCTCGGCATCGATCATCATGCAGATGATGTCTGTCGTCGTGCCTTCGCTGGCAGCATTGAAGAAAGAAGGCGAAGCCGGTCGTCGCAAGATCACCCAGTACACGCGTATGGGCACGGTCGGTCTGGCACTGTTTCAGTCCATCGCCGCCGCATCTGCGTTGCAGAATCAGGGCGTGACGCTGTACCAGGGGCCGCAGTTCGTGTTCATTGCTGCGACAACGCTGGTGACCGGTACGATGTTCCTGATGTGGCTGGGCGAGCAGGTCACCGAAAGAGGCATCGGCAACGGCATTTCGATGATTATCCTGGCCAGCATTATATCGGGCCTGCCGGCGGCGATCGGTGGAACGCTGGAGCTGGTTAACAACGGCTCGATGCACCCGTTGCTTGCACTGACCTTGTTTATGCTGGTGCTCGGAGTAACCTACTTCGTGGTCTTCGTCGAGCGCGGTCAACGCAGGATTACCGTCAATTACGCCAAGCGGCAGCAGGGACGCAAGCTGATGCAGGCGCAGTCGAGCCATTTGCCGTTCAAGCTGAACATGTCGGGTGTTATTCCGCCCATTTTTGCGTCCAGCATAATCTTGTTTCCGGCCACTATTGCCAGCTGGTTTGGCACGCAGGAAGGCTGGGGTTGGTTGCAGACCGTTGCCAGCACGCTGTCGCCCGGGCAGCCTATTTACATCATGTTCTACGCGACCATGATTATCTTCTTCTGCTTTTTCTATACCGCACTGGTGTTTAACTCGCGGGAAACGGCAGACAACCTGAAGCGTTCCGGCGCGTTTATCCCGGGCATACGTCCGGGACGGCAGACCGGAGAGTACATCGATCTCGTGCTGACACGATTGACCCTGTGGGGTGCGTTGTATGTCACCGCGGTGTGCCTGCTGCCGGAGTTCATGATTCTCCAGTTCAACGTGCCGTTCTATTTCGGCGGCACTTCATTGCTCATCATCGTCGTTGTGGTGATGGATTTCATGTCGCAAATGCAGGCGCACATGATGTCGCATCAGTACGAGGGCCTGATGAAGAAAGCTAACCTGCGGGGCTATGGCCGCGCCGGGGGCGTCCGCTAGGGCGGAAAAGGTAGACCAGGATGAAAGTAAGAGCATCGGTCAAAAAAATGTGCCGCAATTGCAAGATTGTGCGGCGTAAACGGGTTTTGCGTGTGATCTGCAAGGATCCACGTCATAAGCAGCGACAGGGTTGAGGTAAGACGCTATGGCACGTATTGCCGGCATAAATATTCCAGATCACAAACACGCAGTTGTGTCCTTGACGCACATTTTTGGTGTGGGCCGCACGAGCGCGGAAAAAATCTGTAAGGCTGCGGGTATCGATCCGCATGTCAAAATCAAGGATCTTGCCGAGCCCGAGGTCGACAAGTTACGTGAGGAAGTGGGTCGCCTGTCAGTCGAGGGCGATTTGCGCCGGGAAACGGCAATGAACATCAAACGCCTGATGGATCTGGGTACCTACCGCGGTATCCGGCATCGTCGCGGTCTGCCGGTCAGAGGGCAGCGCACCCGTACCAATGCACGCACCCGTAAGGGCCCGCGACGTTTAATCAAGAGATAAGTCATGGCTAAACCGACTACTACTACTACTACCCGAAAGAAAGTCAAGAAGACCGTCATCGATGCGATTGCGCATGTGCACGCGTCTTTCAATAACACGATCATCACGATTACAGATCGCCAGGGTAACGCCCTGTCGTGGGCGACTGCCGGTGGCTGTGGTTTTCGCGGATCTCGCAAGTCGACGCCATTCGCAGCGCAGGTTGCTGCGGACAAGGCAGGCAATGCAGCGAAGGATTACGGCGTGAAGAACCTGGAAGTTCGCGTGAAAGGCCCCGGCCCGGGGCGAGAATCTGCCGTGCGCGCGCTCAATGCTGCCGGTTTTCGAATTAGTTTTATCGCCGACGTTACGCCTATTCCGCATAACGGCTGCCGCGCGCCGAAGAAGCGTCGGGTCTGAGGATTTAAGAGATGGCTAGATATACCGGACCAAAATGCAAGTTGTCGCGCCGCGAGGGAACAGACCTGTTCCTCAAAAGCGGTGTGCGTCCACTGGAGACCAAGTGCAAGTCGACGGTGCCGCCAGGTGGCGCGCCGCAGCGCCGGCCGCGATTGTCAGACTATGGCCTGCAGTTGCGTGAAAAGCAGAAATTGCGTCGCATGTACGGTGTCCTGGAACGCCAGTTTCGCGGTTATTACAAGACGGCAGCCGGTCAGAAGGGTTCGACTGGTGAAAATCTGTTGAAGCTGCTGGAGTCGCGTCTGGACAATGTTGTGTATCGCATGGGTTTCGCGTCGACGCGCGCCGAGGCCCGGCAACTCGTGCGCCACAAGTCGATCGAACGTAACGAATCGTTGGTGAATATCCCTTCGTGTCAGATCAAGGCCGGGGATGTGATCAGCGTTCGTGAAAAATCGCGTAAGCAGGCACGGATCGAGAATGCCATGAGTATTGCCAGCCAGGTCGGTCGGCCGGACTGGGTTGAAGTAGACGAGAAGAAGATGAGCGGTACCTACAAAGCGGTCCCGGATCGCGATGAGATCCTGCCGGACATCAATGAGAATCTCGTCGTCGAATTGTATTCAAAGTAAGCACTTAGTCTTTTTATTGAGAGGGTTGCCCGATGCAGGCATCAGTTGCAGATTTCCTCAAGCCGCGCGTAGTTAAAGTCCAGTCCGTCACGGACCAGCGCGCCAAAGTGACGATCGAGCCGCTGGAACGCGGTTTTGGCCACACGCTGGGCAATGCCCTGCGGCGCATACTCCTGTCTTCAATGCCGGGGTGCGCCATTGTGGAGGCAGAGATCGATGGTGTGTTGCATGAATACACCAGCATCGAGGGGGTGCAGGAAGATGTCGTCGACGTCCTCCTCAATCTCAAGGGTGTAGCGATACGCATGAATGCACGGGATGAGTCGGTGCTGACGATTTCCAAGCGGGGTCCGGGACCTGTCACCGCAGGCGATATTCAGGCCGATCACGATGTGGAAGTGCTCAATTCCGATCACGTCATTGCCAATCTCACCAGCAGCGGTGAATTGAATATGCGTATCAAGGTCGTTCGTGGCCGTGGATATACGCCGGCTACCCAACGCGCCAATTTCGAAGAAATCGTCGGGCCGATCGGCCGGCTGCAGCTGGATGCGTCTTTCAGTCCGATCCGGCGTGTTTCCTACACCGTGGACGCGGCGCGTGTCGAACAGCGTACCGACCTCGACAAACTGCTGATCGATATCGAGACTAATGGCACCATAGATGCCGAGGAAGCCATTCGCCGCGCCGGGTCGATCCTGAAAGATCAACTCAGTGTCTTCGTCGATCTGCAGGGTCAGGAAGAGCGTGCGCGTGCCTACGCCGAATCGCAAATCGATCCGGTGCTGATGCGTCCGGTGGACGAACTGGAATTAACCGTCCGTTCGGCCAATTGTTTGAAAGCCGAGAGCATCAACTATATCGGTGACCTGGTGCAGCGCACCGAAGTAGAGTTGTTGCGCACGCCAAACCTTGGCAAGAAGTCGCTCACCGAGATCAAAGAAGTGCTGGCCAGCCATGGTCTGGCATTGGGTACCAGATTGGAGAACTGGCCGCCGCCGGTTCTGCGGCAGGACTCCCAAATATAATTTCACTCTCTCCCGAAAGGGGGAGGGCGACAAGAGCAGGAAGTTGTTATGAGACACCGCAAATCAGGCAGGCAACTGAATCGAAACAGCCCCCACCGCAGGGCGATGTTTCGCAATATGTCTGCGTCGCTGTTACAGCACGAAACGATTCGCACCACCGTACCCAAAGCCAAAGAGCTGCGGCGGGTAGTCGAACCACTGATCACAATGGCCAAGGTCGATGGCGTCGACCGGCGTCGTCTTGCATTCGATCGTCTGCGTGATCGCAAGGCCGTTACGAAGCTGTTCAATGAGATCGGGCCGCGTTTCAAGGATCGCCCCGGTGGCTACCTGCGTATTCTGAAGATAGGCAATCGTCCCGGAGACGCCGCGCCGATGGCGCTGGTGCAGCTTGTCGACCGCCCCGAGGCCGAAGAAAATTCCTGACCCCCTGTACCGGGACACATGACAACCAGAAAGCCGGCATTTTGCCGGCTTTTTAGTTGCGTGTTCTAGTACTCTATACAGGATGCAGAAACGGAGCGTCTCATGCCTTTCCTGTCGATCCTCGCTCGCGCTGCCGTGGCGTTACTGGCACTGACTGCCGTGGCACAAGGTGGCGACCGTATTACCGGAGCACCCTTCGTGACCCGGTCAGAAGTCATCGCACCCAGTGCGATGGCGGCAACCAGTCACCCGCTGGCCACCCAGATCGCTTTGGACCTCATGCGCCGCGGTGGCAACGCGATCGACGCTGCCATAGCGGCCAACGCCGCCCTGGGTCTGATGGAACCGACGGGTAATGGCATCGGCGGTGATCTGTTCGCGATTGTCTGGCATGCCGAAACGCAAAAACTGTACGGTCTCAATGCCAGCGGCCGCTCGCCACAATCGCTCACCCTGCAGTATTTCCTGGATCGCGGCTACGAGCATGTGCCCTCGCATGGCCCGTTACCGGTCAGCGTGCCCGGCGCGGTCGACGGCTGGTTCCAGTTATACGAGCGCTTTGGCAAATTATCCATGAAGGAAATACTCGCGCCGGCCATCGATTATGCAAAAAACGGTTTTCCCGTTACCGAACTCATCGCCTATTACTGGAACCGCAGTGTGCCAATCCTGGAAAAATATCCCGGTTTCAGCGACGTTTTCATGCCAAACGGCCGGGCACCACGCAAGGGCGAGATGTTTCGTAACCCGGCGCTTGCCGGAACCTACGAGACCCTGGTCAGAAAGGGCCGCGATGGCTTTTACAACGGAAAAATTGCCCGGGTGATGGCAAAGTACGTGCAGGAGCAGGGCGGGTTTCTTAGCGAACGAGACCTTGCCGAACATCGTTCTGAATGGGTGGAGCCGGAGTCCACCAACTACCGTGGCTATGACGTTTGGGAATTGCCGCCTAACGGGCAGGGTATTGCGGCGTTGCAGATACTCAATATCCTGGAAGCCTATGACCTGGCTGCAATGGGTCACGACAGCCCCGGGTACGTGCACTTGTTTGCCGAGGCGAAGAAGCTGGCTTTCGAAGACCGGGCCCGTTATTACGCCGATATGGCCTTTTACCAGACACCGGTCGATAAACTGATTTCCAAGAAATATGCGGCCGAGCGTCGCGAGTTGATTAGCCTCGACCGTGCAGCGAAAAGCTATCCGGCCGGGAAGCTCGACCACGGTGACACGATTTATCTCACGGTTGCGGACAGGGACGGTAACATGGTCTCGTTGATCCAGAGTAATTATCGCGGCATGGGTTCGGGTATGACGCCACCGGGGCTGGGATTTATCCTGCAGGATCGTGGCGAGTTGTTTAGCCTCAAAGCCGGTCACCCCAACGTCTTTGCGCCCGGCAAACGGCCCTTTCATACGATCATCCCGGCCTTTATTAGCAAGGATGGCAAGCCATGGGTGTCCTTTGGCCTGATGGGCGGTGGTATGCAACCACAGGGGCATGCACAGATTGTCATCAATCTGGTGGATTTCGGCATGAACCTCCAGGAGGCCGGCGATGCCGCGCGGATTCGCCACGATGGTTCGAGTCAACCCACCGACGAAATAATGGACGACGGCGGATCGTTGTTCCTCGAATCCGGTTTTTCCGCCGGTACTGTCCGCAAGCTGGCCAAGATGGGACACCGTATCCGCAGCGGTGCCGGCGGTTTTGGGGGTTACCAGGCGATCATGCGCGATCACGAACAGGGTGTTTACATCGGCGCCTCTGAATCACGTAAAGACGGTCACGCCGCCGGTTACTGATGCACGTACATTCGCATGCCAACGACTACGGCCGCGCCTTTGCCCTCGGTGTGGTACTGAATATTGGCTTTGTGATAGTCGAGGCGATTTATGGTTTTTTGTCCGGCTCCCTGGCGCTGATAGCGGATGCCGGACACAACCTCGGCGATGTCATCGCGCTGATCCTTGCCTGGGGTGCAATGCTGGTTGCCCGGCGCCAGCCCAGCGGCCGGCGCACCTACGGATTGCGGCGTGCAACCATACTCGCCGCTGTCGCCAGCGGTGTACTGCTGCTGCTTGCCATCGTCGGCATCGTCTGGGAGGCAGTCGGGCGGTTATTTTCGGCGCAGCAGGTCGACGGCATGACGGTAATTATCGTTGCCGGCATCGGTGTGCTGATAAATTTCTTTACCGCCATGTTGTTTCATGGCGGTCGCGAGCACGATCTCAATGTCCGCAGTGCCTGGCTGCACATGACCGCCGATGCTGCCGTGTCGCTCGGCGTCGTTGCCGCGGGTGCCTTGATCCTGCTAACCGGAACACTGTGGCTCGATCCGGTCATCAGCCTGGGGATAGCCGCCGTGATCCTGGTCGCCACCTGGCAGCTACTGCGTGAATCGGTCGACATGGCGGTAGACGCAGTACCACGACATATTGATCCCGTGGCGGTACGCGACTTTCTCGGCTCGCTCGATGGCGTGACCGATTTGCACGATCTGCATATCTGGGCCATGAGTACCACAGAGACTGCGCTCACCGCCCACCTGGTTATGCCGGCCGACACTACCGATAACTTTCTGCATCAGGTCTCATCGGAACTGGCGCGGCGCTTTCGCATTCAGCACGCAACGTTGCAGGTTGAGCGCGGTGACCCGGATATCTGCTGCGATCCCTGCGAGCCCGGCCGTCGTGTCTCCGTCTGAAACGTTTCATCCATGTCACTGATTCGTCTGGACCGGCTAAATCTGCGTTTTGGTGAGCAGCATATTCTTCGTGATGCTTCGCTAACTGTCGACGGCGGGGAGCGCGTTTGCCTGATCGGTCGTAATGGTGCCGGCAAAACGACGCTGCTGAAAATTATCACCGGCGAGATCGCCGTCGATAGTGGCGAGATCCATTATCTTTCTGACTTGCGCATCAGCCAGCTTGCCCAAACCCTGCCCGATGAGCTGGAACACACGGTTCGTGTGGCGGTTGCCAGTGGTTTGCACAGGCTCCAGGCGTTGCACCACGAGTATCACGAGTTGTCACAGCAGGAACTGGACAAGGCCGGGCTGAAAGAACTCGAGGCTCTGCATCGCCGTATCGATGCTGCCGGTGGCTGGAATATCGATCAATTGGTCGAAACGATTATCAGCGATCTGCACTTGCCGGGCGATAAAAAACTGAACGAGTTGTCCGGGGGCTGGCAACGCCGTGTCGCCCTGGCCCATGCATTGGTCAGCAAACCGGATCTGTTGCTGCTCGATGAACCCACCAACCACCTGGATCTGGCAACGATTGAATGGCTCGAACACCGGGTTCGCAGTTTCCCGGGTAGTGTCATGTTCATTACCCATGATCGCGCATTCCTGAAGAGACTGGCCACCCGCATCGTAGAGTTGGATCGCACTGTGCTGTTTAGCTGGCCCGGCGATTACCAGAATTATCTCCGGCGCAAGGAAAAGGCCCTGGAGGACGAGCAAGTCGAGCACGCGCGTTTTGACAAGAAGCTGGCCCAGGAAGAAGTGTGGATTCGCAAGGGGATCAAGGCGCGACGCACCCGCAACGAGGGTCGGGCACGTGCGCTGGTGGCGATGCGGGCGGAGCGGGCCGAGCGTCCGGAACGCCAGCAGACCGCCCGGATCAATATCGACGAAGCTGAGCAGAGTGGCCGTAAAGTCATCCGGGCACGCAACGTATCCTATGGCTACAGCGGCGAGAAGCTGATCAATAATTTTTCGCTCAAGATCATGCGTGGCGATCGTATCGGTCTGATCGGCAACAATGGTGTCGGCAAGAGTACATTGCTGCGTTTGTTGCTGGGCGAATTAGAACCGCAATCCGGGACGATCAAGCATGGGACGGGTCTGGAGACCGGGTACTTCGACCAGATGCGGCAGGATCTGGACCTGGAGAAAACCGTCGCTGACAACGTCGGAGATGGCCGGGACTACATCACTTTGAATGGCAAGCAACGGCATGTCATCGGTTATTTGCGGGGCTTTTTGTTCGACGTCAAACGTGCTCAGAGTCCGGTAAAAATATTGTCCGGTGGAGAACGCAACCGCGTGATCCTGGCAAAGTTATTTACACGGCCGACCAACTTGTTGGTTTTGGATGAGCCGACTAACGATCTGGATGTGGAAACGCTGGAGGTACTGGAGGACCGCCTGGTCAAGTATCAGGGCACTATAATCGTGGTCAGCCACGATCGCGAGTTTCTGGACAACGTGGTAACCAGTATTCTGGTGTTCGAAGCGGATGGCCGGATTCGTGAATACGTAGGCGGTTATAGCGATTGGGCCAGACGCGGGCGCGAACTGGCCGAGCTGGACGATCCCGAACGCGAGGCGATAAAGGAAAAGCATGCCGATGATCGCGCGCGCAGAAAGGCCAGCGCGCCGCGCAAGCTCAGTTATGGTGAAAAACGGGAACTGGAGCAGCTGCCGCAACTCATCGAATCGCTGGAAACCGAGCTCGCGGCTTTGCAGGCGCAGATCGCGGCGGCCGATTTCTACAGCCAGCCATTTGCCGAGGTCCAACCGGTGCTGGACCGTCTGAGCGCGGTCAACACCGAGCTCGATACTGCAACTGAGCGCTGGGTGGTGCTCGAAGAGATTCACAATAGCTAACGCCGTAATACTTGGTATCCTGAGCAAAGATGAAAACACTCGCCCTCATTGTCGGCGTCATTGTCGCTGGCACAATACTCGCAACGTACCTTTTCCCGGGTGCGATCTACGAGGTGTCGATGCGAGTCGAACGCAGCGCTGCCGGATTGCACACCCGCAGCCTCGAAGTTGACGGCATCCGCTACAGCTATACCGACAGCGAAAGCGGCGTGCCGCTGGTACTGCTGCACGGCTTCACCGCGGACAAAGATCACTGGACCCGCGTCGCGCGGCATTTGACTGGTGAGTACCGGGTGATCGCCCCCGATCTGCCCGGATTCGGCGCCAGCACGCGGGATCCGGCACTCGATTATTCAATCGATAGCCAGGTCGGGCGGCTGGCCAGCCTGGTCGATGAAATCGGCCTGGATAAATTTCATCTTGGCGGCAGCTCGATGGGTGGCGCCAT
>Ga0224508_10005492_pt1 | contig 10133 bp, 7 predicted proteins | sample SF_Jan12_sed_USG_4_FD_170157 | JGI IMG/M metagenome (GOLD analysis project Ga0224508, IMG submission 170157) | Sediment microbial communities from San Francisco Bay, California, United States - SF_Jan12_sed_USGS_21 | ecosystem: Environmental > Aquatic > Marine > Sediment | place: USA: California... | reverse complement strand
TTACCTAAAACACATGGTGTTTCCTTATCAAGGAGCGCAGGACCGAATCATTATTTCCTTTCACGCCCAGGTCAGCGGCGAAAAGGAACACCGTCCCGGATACGAATTCGACTAGCTCTGCAGTGCAGGCGCGGATTAACTCGCGGACTGTCCGTCCTGCTTACGTTTCCACTCCTGATATTTTTTAAACTCCTGCCATTCTTTCCATTCCAGATACTCCTGATACCCCGGATCGGTCGCAGCTGGGGGTGTATCATATTGGCCCGCATCTTGCGGTTCAGCCCTAGAATCCACTGTGGGTTTTTTCTTTTTATCCAAATCAAACAAGCTAATTCCCTGGTCTTCCGGTATTTTTTTCGGATTGTCACGCTCTCCTTCAGGTGCTTCGTAACCATAGGCGCAACCTGCCAAGATAATTGCTATTGAGGTCAAAATAAAAACATTTTTCATAATGTGTATATGCGGTTTTAAAGTTTAATTCGGAATTGTCATAAAATTCTTCGGTGATTCTACATCGGATTCAGAAATTAATTGCTTACTATAATTTTGAAGTCTAAATGCTGACCACATGCTGAATGATCCAGTTTATCCAAATTCCGGATAGTTCAACTAGTATGTTGTTTTTTTACAACATACTAGATAAATTATGTCGTTTTTATGCAAAAAAGTGTTGCAATCTTGAATGAATGCATTGAGAATACGCTCCGCACTATGTGCTAGTTAACTAAAATCATTTTTTTAAACACCTCTCATGAGAAGGAGAGCAATATCATGAATAAGAAATTAATAGCTACAGCCGTTGCGGCAACGCTCGCGGCGCCAGCAGCGATGGCTCAAGTTGAGACCTATATACGTATTAATAATGCGTTAGATTTTTTCGACCCAGACGGTGGTGACACGACGACCGATCTTCGCAACGTTTCCTCCCGGTTCGGGTTCAGAGCGACCGCTGATCTCGGTAACGGGAACATGGCACATGGTCGTTATGAATTCTCGACATTTACCGATCGCGAAGGCAGTAAACTAACGCTGGTTGACTCAGATGGCGATGGTCAAGCTGATTCCCAATTTGGTTCAAATACACGCGGTGGTATCAACGATACCCGTATCGGTACCGTCGGTCTTTCCAATGACAATTGGGGCAGAATTGACGCCGGTAATCAGTGGAGTGCTTACTACCAGTCTGTCGGTACCCATATGTCACCGACCTATTCGCTGGGTTACTACCTTTATTCCTCTATCGGCGGTGGTCCGTTCCGTGCGTCAAATACCGTAAAATACTCGAACAGTTGGGGTCCAGTTAGTTTGGAACTCGACACGCGATTTTCGCAAGACAGCACTTTGAGCGGTGCTGACGTGGAGAAAATCGGCGCCGACAATGGCGAAGACTTTCTCGACGGCTTCGGTGTTGGTTTAAGCTTTGCGATAACTCCTACCTTCAGCCTTGCTGCTGCTGTCGATTCGGAGTTATTCGATGTCGGTGATGATACTGATCGTCTCGGCTTGGCCTTTAACTTCGCCATTAACCCAATGCACCGTATCGCCGGTGGTTGGCAGAATATCGATACCGGCGCCGGTGGCCGGGATGACGATAGCGCCATTGTTTACTATCACGGCAATAATGGCGGGGCAAATAGTTGGAGCTTGGGTTATGGTGTGGGCGAAGAAGCTGGATTCGATCCGTCTATGGTATTTCTCGCTTTCTATCATAACTGGGGCGGAGGTTTCAAAAGCTACTTTGAAGCCGTTGCCTTAGACGGCGACAGCGGCCCACGAGGCGATGCCAACCAACTTATTTTGGGACTGCGGTTCGATATGTAAAATACGGGGCGTAAATAAGACTAGATTTCTAGAAGTCTAGTAGTTGCACAAAAACGGGGTATCTCAAGATACCCCGTTTTTTTATGTTTCGAGAACATCCCGCACGAGCTTACCCACTTCTATCGCGTATCCTCAGCCCCCCTTCCCTGGCCTTCTCCCAGAGGGGGAAGGAAATAAGCGGTTTGGACTGTTCCACAATTTCAAGGTTTTGTTTCCCCCTCCCGCATGTATAGACCGAACACAAGGGTAACAGCAGTGCTGTTTACTTGTATTCGAACGCTTCCCCCAGTATTTTTTCTTCGACTAATATCTCAATTGCCGGTTGAAGCTGCTTCTCATAGTTGCGCCAGCGCTCTTTAGAGCTGGTGTAAATTCCCTGCCGCACCTGCCAGATACTCGCCGTTCTCACGGCTGTGCCGGATTTCTTCTGATCCAGACAGGCATCGTCCCATTCTAAACCAGTCGCTCCTATCAATCGGCGTGTTTCCGATTCTGAATCCTGCACCAGTGTTTCATATTGCATGGTCGTGATCTGATCACCAAATATCTGATTCCAATGTTCCATCAAACGGAAATAGCGTACGTAGTAGCGCGTCAAGGCTTCTAGGTTATAGGTAAAACTGATATCCGTACCATACAACTGAAAATAGTTTGACGTAATTACGTCCAGCGGGTGGCGCCTGCAGTGAATAATGGGCGCATCGGGAAACATGGCTTTAATCAGCCACACGTGGACAAAATTAAACGGCATTTTGTCGGTGATGTGCTTAACGTCAATGTCATGCAATCTTTCCACCCATAACATGTACTCCTCTACTTCTGTTTCAAACGAATCAACCGGCACATCCCAAAAATCGGCGGGGTATGCGCGTTGAGGCTCGGCCTTTTTCTCTAACCGGGTAATGGATCGCTCTATACAGGGTAACTCCCCACAACCGTATACATCAGGGTGCCGCGCTACGATTTGCTCTACCAGCGTCGTGCCACTACGGGGCATGCCGAGAATAAATATGGGTTTTATACGTGTGTCTTTGTTGACGACCTTGTCAGGTGGGTGGTTAAAAACTTGTGGGAACAGCTCCATGTGTGAGAAGTATTTCCCCAGGTCCATTTTTGTATCTTTAAACTTGAGATCGTTGCCCAACTCATAAGCCGCGAACGCGTCGTTGTACAAACCCAAATCGTCATAGACCTTCCCTAATGCAAACGCCAGCTTGGTCTTGGTAAATTCGTCCAGATCGGGCTTCTGCCAAAGCCGCTGCATTTCCACGATGTCGGCGTCATCCAGCGAACTAAAGCGTTTCATGGCCACTATATTTCTATACGCTTCCGTATACTCCGGGTTGAGTTCGATGGCCCGCCGATAGTGGGATTCCGCGCTGACCTTATCGCCGGTGGATGAGCAGCTTAAACCGAGGTTATTCTCATATTGCGCATGGGAAGGGTCTAGCTTGATTGCCTTTTCATAACAAGACTTTGCCTTGGCAATACCGTCAAGCTGAAAATAGGCGCTGCCCAATGAATTCCATACATTCGCATCGTTCGGGCGCTGGTTTAGTAGTTGTTGCGCAAGCTCAATAACACCAAAGTGATCGCGAATTTCTTCGCGATAAGATATGCCCAGATGCCAAACGTCTGGATCGTCCGGGTGCTGCTTTTGCAACTCCAGAACGATAAAGGACGACTCTTTCAACTCGCCCATGTTCAATAAGATCTGCGCCTGTAAAATCTGATTACGTTTACTACCGGGATCACACTCCAACAACGGCTGCAATGTCGCCATAGCCTGCTCGTCGTCGCCCGTCTCAGAATAAGCGTTAGCCAGGTTATAACGAGCATCATCGAAATCAGGCATCACTGCCAACGCCCGCTCAAAGGCTTCCTTTGCCTCTGCCAACTGGCGCCGTTCCGCATGTAAAGTCCCCATTAAATTCAAGGCACGAGGATGATTCGGGTCTTTGTTCAGGGCTTTTTGCGCTGCTTTCTCCGCCTGCTCTAGATTACCCAATTCCTTATGCGACATACCCAGATTGATCCACCCGTCTATGAAATCAGACTTTAGATCGACGGTTTTACGATAAGCGGTGACCGCCTTTTGGTGTTCGTTTAGATGTTGATGGCTTAATCCAAGGTTGTACCAGGCCGCCGCGCTGGTCGGCAGCTTCTTCACGACTTTTAACAAACCTTTCTTGGCGCCAACCGCGTCGCCTTGTTGCAATCGTTGCGCGGATTGCATGAACAATGACTCTATCTGGGATTGAGCAGACGACTGTGATTTCACGGCCATAAAAACAACTTGTCGGAATTCAAACCGGGACGGGGCTTAAAGAGTACCACAATTCGGCAGGACACCCGGCAAGACATCGCCCGCCGGGCATCGATTGACGCAAAGACTTTTCGTTAGATAAATTGAATAGTTTTAACAGGCAACAACTAAAAACAAGACTTGAATATTTCCAGTATGCTCAATTTCTATTGTCGCACAATTAACACTGAACAATCGGCATGTTCAACTACATTGTCAGCACAGGATCCAAGCAACACACCATGCAGTCCTTTGCGATTGTGGCTTTGTATAACAATTAAATCAGCGCCGATTTTTTCCGCCTCACCGATAATTTCTTCATAAGGGCGACCTTGAGCGACAGATGTTGAAACATTTAAATCCACGGGTACGGTTTCTTTTACGAATGCTTCCAGTTGCTCTAACGCCTGCTGCTCTGCCTTTTCTTCAAAATCAGCCGGAAAATAGGATGCCACAAGAGGCGTCCCAAATCCTGGCAGCACTGTCATTACGTGAAGGTCAGCGCCGTATTGAGATGCAAAATCGACCGCATTTTTAAATGCTGATTTTGCGAATTCAGGCTCTTGTACATCTACCGGAAACAGTATTTTTTTATACATCTTCTTGCCCTCTACATAAATTTTCCGAAATCGATAAAGTGATCCGAACCGTTAAATGGTTTTTAGCAGTTCGGATCACGGTTAACCACCAGATTTTGTTTACGCAACGGCTGGTTATCTCTTAAGCCGCTTCTACTTGGACGTGGGGTGGGTGTTTTCGATGCCGGTTTATCTGCAAGAAAACTATGATGCCCAAAAGCAACAAAGCCGGTATGAAGAATACTTCCTTGGGCATGCGTTCAGTCTTCAGTTGAACTTTGTCAATATAGACCGGATTATCGAAATCTCCCATGGTGAAAAGCTTATCAAGATGCTTGAGCTCGGAATCCCAGGTTATGCCGTCGATCAAAATCTTATCTTCTTCTTCCAAAATCATGAGACCCGCGTTAGTGAATCGGCTTTCACCATCACCTTCAGCGCCAAGGTTCAACAACAAGCTGGTGTTATTGGCTTCATCCGGGTCATCGAAATCAGGCCCGACAAGTCGCACTCGCATGGTGGCGTCGGCAGGCATATCAGCCGCCAGAGTCATGGCTTCAGCCCCCGATCTTTCGTCGTACGGCGGTGAAACCATGTCAAGCCACAAGCCCGGCCTGAACAATGTCAATGCGACCAGCAACAATGCTACGGTTTCCCATATCTTGTTCTTGGTAAAGAACCAGCCCTGTGTTGCCGACGCAAAAAGCATCATTGCTATCGTCGCGATTACAAACACAAGTATTGCTTTAAGCGGCCCGACATCGATTAGCAGCAAGTCGGTATTAAACAAGAACAGGAATGGTAGCAATGCGGTACGAATATCATACATAAAGCCTTGTATACCGGTCTGGATCGGATCGCCCTTGGAGATAGCCGCTGCTGCATAGGCTGCAAGTCCCACGGGGGGCGTGTCATCAGCAAGAATACCAAAATAAAAGACGAATAAATGGACGGCGACTAACGGTACGATGAGACCGGATTTCGCCCCCAGCGCAATGATCACCGGCGCCATCAGACTTGAGACCACCAGATAGTTGGCTGTAGTCGGCAATCCCATGCCAAGGATAAGACTCATGATCGCAACCAGTACCAACATGAGCATCAGGTTACCGCCGGACAGGAACTCAACGAACTCACCCACCATCGAATGAGCACCGGTTAGTGAAATAGCGCCAACAATGATACCGGCCGCAGCCGTCGCGACACCTATGGAAATCATGTTACGGGCGCCAGCTATCATGCCTTCCACCCACTCCATAACACCCTGACCAAATTGACTGCCGAAATTGAGGTCACCACGAAATAAGCCTTTTATGACATGTTGCGTCATGGCGATAAAACTCATGGCCAGACAAGCATAAAATGCTGCAAGTGAAGGTGACAGTCGATCAGGTGTAGGCAGAATGCACCAAAGCAGGATAACGATGGGAAGGATGTAATAGAGACCCGTCCAGGCGGTATCGCCCGCACGGGGTAACTTTTCCATCGGCGCTTCCGGATCATCTTGTTCCAAATCCGGGCGTTTAGCAGCCATGTAGGCCAACACGAGATAAACAATACCGGAGATGATGATAACGACGGTGAGCGATATGCCGGGGTAAGCGGCTTTAATCCAACCCAGCGTGTAGTAAACAATTAAAAATAACACCGCGATTACGATAAAACCGGTGAGGAACCCAATCATCTTCTGGAGAAGTGTTCGCACTACTCTCGGTTCAGGTTTTTGCAAGCCTTTCAGGTCTAACTTACAGGCTTCCAGGTGCACGATGTAGACCAGCGCAATATAGGAAACGATGGCGGGGACCAATGCATGTTTTAACAGCGTTGTATATTCCACACCGGTAAACTCAGCAATTAGAAAGGCCGCGGCACCCATGACCGGAGGGGTTAATTGACCGTTTGTGGATGATGCTACCTCGACCGCGCCTGCCTTTTCCGGCGTGAAACCAGTTCGCTTCATCAGCGGTATGGTAAAAGTACCGGTGGTTACTGTATTGGCTATGGAGGAACCTGAGTAAAGGCCGCTTAAGGCAGATGCAATGACGGCTGCTTTGGCCGGCCCGCCTTTGAAGTGACCCAGCAACGCGAAGGCAATTTTAATAAAATAGCCACCGGCGCCAGCCTTTTCCAGAATGGAACCAAACAGCACGAACAAGAAAATCATTTGCGCCGAAACCGCCAGTGGTTTACCAAAAACACCCTCTTCCTGCATCCAAAAATGCCAGGTGCCTTTGACGAATGATGCGCCGCCCCAGTTGCCTCCGCCGATAAATGCATAGGCCGCGAGAATGCCTGCCACGATTACCAATGGGAGACCCAGTGAACGGTAAATACAGATCGCCAACACGGCGACACCAATCACCGCGACGGTCATGTCGTATTTAATATTGGGATGAATAAAGTCGCCGGCGCGCTCGGCGATATTGGAATCCATAACCACCATATAAAGTATGGTGAATGCCCCAAGCCCGATTAGTAACCAGTCATAAGCGGGAATCCTATCTTTGACGCTGGTTTTCAACAACGGAAAGGCCATGCACGCCAGAATCAAAGCGAACATTAAATGTAATTTTCGTGAAATCGATAAGTTGCCGATAAACTGGAAAAATTCGATGCCCGTTGATACCGTCAACATGGACGGGAGTGGGGAAGAAATATAGAGTTGATACAGGGCCCAGGTAAAACAGATAACCGGGATTAACCCTTTTTGCCACCCGGTTGGATTACGCCCCCCGGATTCAACCTGCGCGACCAGTTCGTCGGCCTTTGACATGGGTTGATTGTCAGCCATTATTTATTGTCCTCCTACGACACATCTAGGGGATTCCAAGACAATAAACAGCACCCCACGGATGTTTTGATTTTTTAAAACCGTAACGTAGCTTCCCTGCTTTGTTACGTTGTTAGTGTGATGACGGGAAGGCGCATGAATCACCTTCCCGTCCGAATGGTCTGACTTACTACTTACTACATCCAGCCCTTTTCTTTGTAGTATTTTATGGCGCCGTCATGTAGTGGTGCGGACAACCCATCTTTGATCATTTCTTCGGCATTCAAATTCGCAAATGCCGGATGAAGCTTCTTGAACTGATCGAGGTTTTCAAAGACGGATTTAACGACTTGATATACCGCATCCTCCGGCACATCAGTGCTGGATACGAATGTCGCGCCTACGCCAAAAGTTTGGATGTCTTTGTCATTGTTGTACATACCAGCGGGAATGGTTGCGGAGCGGTAATACGGCCGATCAGCGATGAGCTTGTCGATTTCCGGCCCGGTAACATTGACAAGGTGAGACGAACATGAGGCCAACGATTCCTGGGTCAATGCTGATGGATGACCGACTAGCCAGAAATAAGCATCGATCTTGCCGTCACACATCGCTGCACCCGTTTCTGCCGACTTCATACCGGCGGCCATGGCGAGGTCTTCACGCTTCCAGCCAAGCGCCGCTTCCATAACTTCCCAAGTACCTAAGGTGCCTGAACCTGGATTACCGATATTCATACGCTTGCCTTTTGCATCGGTGATGTTATTGATGTCTGAATCGTCACGCGCAATGACGGTAACCGGCTCGGGGTGTACAGAAAATACGGCTCTCAACCCTTCAAACGCACCGTTCTCTTCGAATTTGGACGTACCGTTATAAGCATGGTACTGCCAGTCAGACTGGGCTACACCAAATTGTAATTCGCCGGCGCGTATGGTGTTGATATTGTATATCGAACCACCTGTTGATTCTGCCGAGCATCGGATGCCGTGCTCCTTACGACCCTTGTTAACCAACCGGCAAATGGCGCCGCCAGTCGGATAGTACACGCCGGTAACGCCGCCAGTGCCGATGGAAACAAAGGAATCCTCCGCTCCCGCCGTACTAACAGTTCCCGCGGTTAAAACACTTGCCGCGAACGCGGCTACAACTAAACGTCTCATATTCTAGATCCTCTACTTATGTTTAAAATAAATTTCTGAACAAAACAGTTCAAGTTTAGTATGCGGTCACAATAACCACCCTTCTCCCCTTGAACCAAGTAAGTGCATTTTTATTGCACCATCAATGCTACTCATATTAATGCCGGATCACAACTATCCACCCCAGATTTTCAGAAATCAGCGCAATCCCTTCTATTCTCATTCCATTTAACATATAAGTATCAATATGTTATATAAAATCCCACAAAACTTTCGTTTCGCTACTCACACGTAGTAAACACTGCTAAACACATCACCCTCGAAGCTGTACATTTTGACACGCTGTTTAACACATGCAATTGACGGTGACGAACAACATGGCCAAGGACATCCCATCGACCGACTCACCGAATAGCGTCGAGGACATCTCCCGACAACTGGAGCGACTGAAATGGTGTTTGTGGAACCGTAAAATGCTTCGTGCCCAGCAAACAATCGATGATATGGAGATGAATCTTGATACCGATAACAACAAGCCCGAGCAAAAGGAACTCATCAAGGCTGCGCGAGAATTTGGTCACTATATCGCGGTGAACAATCCGTTCGTTCCCAATGTATGGGAATCGGTATCGGATTTTGTGCATCATAATTTTTACACCATATTTATAGCTCCATAGTTTATGGAACGTTAATTACGGGGTATAATTTCAATATGCCAAACCAACGAAAGGCCTCCATCGATCTTTTCCCACTTGGCGTAGCGAGTGGTGCGGCATTTTGTGATCGCGACGCCGAACGAAAGATCCTTAAAGCAAATCTCCTTGATGGCACCCACACGTGGTTGATGGGTGTTCGGCGCTATGGCAAGACCAGCCTGATTAAGCAGGTGACCCAGGATTTGACGAGGAAGCGCCGCCCGAGGGTGCATACCGAGGTTGTCGATCTCTTTGTCGTTCACGGCGTTGAGATGCTGGAAGAATTACTCCGGGAAGCGGTTGGCCGACTGAGCGCTCAGTTTCTTCCCAAAAACCGACGGGTAATGGGTCAGCTTGAAAAGATATTCGCCGCATTCAAGCCAGAATTGACATTGGGCTCGGATGGGCTGTCGCTCAAGCTCTTTCGTGGGCAGTCGCCGGTGCAAAGTATTCAGCGATTGCTCGAGGCGCTGGATGAAGCCGCCTTGAAGTACAAACGTCGGGCGGTCCTGGTTATCGACGAATTTCAACAGATCGCACAAATTGATACCAAGCACACCATTGAAGGCACCATTCGAACGGTCGCGCAGAACACCAAAGCGCTGAGCTTCGTCTTCCTGGGCAGTGAACGCACGTTGCTCGCACAGATGTTTGAAGACAAACAACGCCCGTTGTTTCGGCTTTGCCGGAAAATGGAGTTATCGCGTATTCCCAGTGTCGAATATCGCCGATTCTTTGATGACGCGGCCAAACTACGCTGGAGAAAAACACTCTCCGATGCCTCAAGCGACGCTATTCTGCGGCTCAGTGATCGCCACCCCT
>Ga0224508_10005491_pt1 | contig 10134 bp, 11 predicted proteins | sample SF_Jan12_sed_USG_4_FD_170157 | JGI IMG/M metagenome (GOLD analysis project Ga0224508, IMG submission 170157) | Sediment microbial communities from San Francisco Bay, California, United States - SF_Jan12_sed_USGS_21 | ecosystem: Environmental > Aquatic > Marine > Sediment | place: USA... | reverse complement strand
GCGACAGCTATCCCAGGGGAGCTCTCTTTCGTCGCCAAGGAAGAGCTCGCACGCCAAACGGTGGCCGGTCCGTTCCTGAAGCGCCTTGGTACAATCTTCGTGCGCCGCATGGACGTGAGCGGCGGCCTCGAAGACACTGCCCTTACGCTGAAGGCGGCGCGGGAAGGCCAAAGAATTGTGTCGTTTCCGGAAGGAACCCTGACCCGCATGCCCGGCCTGCTTGAATTTCATCTCGGCGCGTTTCTGGTCGCGGCGGAAACGGGCGTACAGGTGGTTCCCGTCACCATCCGCGGCACTCGGTCGGTATTGCGCGGCGGACAATGGTTTCCCCGGCGCGGGACTATCCGAGTGCACATCGGCAAGCCGATTTTCGCCGATGGTGGCGACTTCGAGGCCGTGATACGCCTTCGCGATGCAGCGCGCGCGGCCGTTCTGGCGCAGTGCGAAGAGCCCGATCTTGCGCACGAAAAAGTTCGCCTCAAGGCTGAACAGGGAACAAGCACCGCAAGCCATTGACGCACGTCAATGCAATCCCGTCAGAAGCAGCATAGCTTATCGGATAAACAGGAGGTGAGTTATGCAAGTAAAAGAAGCCATGCACCCGGGCGTTGAATGGGTAGAGCCGGATGCGCCGGTATCAACCGTCGCACAGAAAATGCGCGACCTTGATGTAGGCGCGATTCCGGTTTGCGAAAAGGACAAGCTAGTCGGAATCGTCACGGATCGTGACATTACATGCCGCGCCGTCGCCAAAGGCGCCGATCTGTCAAAGCTCACAGTGGGTGACGTGATGACAGAAGGCGTCGTCTATTGCCGGGATACCGAGGAGCTGGACGACGCCATCCGCATCATGGAAGACAAGAAGATCCGCCGCATGCCTGCCATCGACGACAAAAAACGGATGGTCGGGATGTTGAGCCTTGGCGACGTCTCCCACGCGGCGTCGCAGCAGATTACCGGTGAAGTTCTGAAAGCGGTGTCTGACCACCACGCCTGATCGTGGGTCGTCAGACAGTAGACGCGTCATGGTCCGCGATCTCTAGGCGGAACACGTGGCAGCGCTTCGTTCCGGCTGCGCTTAATGCCCTGATGGATCGGGCCCAGCAGGCTCCCGTAGAATGAGCGGCAAGGCCACAAGTTCAGGTCAGGCTCTGTAGAATATCACGCGACCAAGTGGATCCGCCAACTGAAAGGGGTCGCATGCACACCAAGGTCCTCATACTTGCTTTCGGCTTTCTTCTGTTCTCCGTCCTGTCGCAGGCAGAACAGAAGGCAACCGGGTATTTGCTTGACCTGAAAGGACCGGTCGGACCGGCGACGAGCGACTATATCCACAGAGGTATCGATAAGGCGTGGGGTCGGCGCGCCAAACTCGTCGTGCTGCGCATCGACACGCCCGGCGGGCTCGACACATCGATGCGGGAAATCGTCAAGGATTTGCTGCAGGCACCCCTTCCGGTCATTAGTTTCGTTGCCCCGAGCGGTGCCCGTGCGGCCAGCGCCGGCACCTATATCCTCTATGCCAGCCATGTCGCGGCGATGGCCCCGGGAACGAACCTCGGGGCTGCCACGCCGGTGCAGATTGGCGGTGGGTTACCCGTGCCCAAGGCTCCAGGCACGAAGGAAAAGGAAGCTGAGAAAAGCCAGGGGGACGAGGCGCAGCGCAAACCCACCATTGCCGACAAGGCGGTAAACGATGCCGTCGCCTATATCCGCAGCCTTGCCCAGATGCGCGGGCGCAATGCCGACTGGGCGGAAAAAGCGGTACGTGAGGCGGCGAGCCTATCTGCCGAGGAGGCATTGAAAGAAGGCGTCATCGACATGATGGCCAATGATGTCGACGCCCTTCTGGCCAAGCTTGATGGACGCGAAGTCGTGGTTCTGGGACAGACCCGCCTCCTGCAGACATCCGGTCTTAAGATAGAGACCATTGAGCCAGACTGGCGCACCCAACTGCTTGGCACCATCACCAACCCGAACATCGCCTACGTGCTGATGCTGATCGGAATCTATGGGTTGATTTTGGAATTCTACAGCCCGGGCGTTCTGGTGCCCGGCGTGATCGGCGGCATCTGCTTGCTTGTCGCACTGTATTCCTTCCAGTTGCTACCCATCAATTATGCCGGCTTCGCTCTAATTCTGCTCGGCCTCGCGCTGATGGTTGCTGAGGCGTTCGCTCCGAGCTTTGGCATACTTGGCATCGGTGGTGTGATCGCGTTCGTCTTCGGCTCGATCATGCTGCTGGAAACGGACGTGCCCGGTTTCGGTATTTCCTGGATGCTGATCGGCTCGATCGCGGCGGTCAGCGCCGGCCTTTTCATCCTTGCTGTGACAATGCTTGTGAGAGCCCGCAGCCGTCCTGTCGTGAGCGGGCCGGAGGAAATGGTCGGCAGCACGGGACAGGTGATCGACTGGGAAGGCCATGCCGGCACGGTGCGCGTGCACGGTGAGGTGTGGAAGGCGCGTGCCGCCAAGGCGCTCGATGCCGGCGGCCCGGTGCGCGTGAAGGAAATCGACGGACTAACACTGGTTGTGCAACCCGAATCGAATCGGAGGTAACGTCATGTCTTGGCTCATCAACGAAGCGTGGATGATCATTGTCCTGATTCCCGTCTTCATCCTGTTCTACTCCCTAAGGATCCTGCGGGAGTATGAAAGGGGCGTGGTGTTCGTGCTCGGGCGATTCTGGCGGGTCAAGGGGCCCGGTCTCGTCATCATCATTCCGATTATCCAGCAAATGGTCAGGGTGGATTTGCGAACCCGCGTACTGGATGTGCCCGAGCAGGACGTAATTTCCCGGGACAATGTCTCGGTCAAGGTCAATGCTGTCGTCTATTTCCGCGTCGTCGATGCGCAGAAAGCGATCATCCAGGTGGAGGACTTCATGGTCGCCACCAGCCAGTTGGCGCAGACGACATTGCGGTCTGTCCTCGGGCAACATGAGCTGGATGAAATGCTGGCCGAGCGGGAACGGCTCAACGCCGATATCCAGCGTACGCTGGACGAACAGACGGATGCCTGGGGTATCAAGGTCTCCAATGTCGAGCTCAAACATGTCGATCTTAATGAGAATATGGTCCGGGCGATCGCCAAGCAGGCGGAAGCGGAACGCAACCGGCGCGCGAAGGTAATCGACGCGGAAGGCGAACTTCAGGCTGCGGACCAGTTCCTCAAGGCCGGACAGATATTGGCAAAAAAACCTCAAGCCATGCAGCTACGCTATCTGACGACCCTGAACACGATCGGGCTTGATAAGAACTCGACCATAGTGTTCCCCTTCCCGATCGAGCTGATGGAAGTATTTTCGCCTTCGAGCAAAGGAAAGGCCTGACGAGAGTCAGGCACGGGGGTGACAGCAGAACGACAGCTTGGCAAAAAAACGGAATATGACAATGCAAGTCCCGCTTGAAGTCGTGTTTGAAGACATCGACCCTTCCGACGCCATCGACGCGCGTCTGCGCGAGGAAGCAGCCAAGCTGGAGCAGTTCACTGACCGGATCACCTCCGCAAGGGTCGTGGTGGCGAAACCGCACCGGCATCACCAGAAGGGCAACACTTATCGCGTCCGAATCCATATCACTATGCCGGGGGGCGGCGACATAATCGTCAACCGCGACCCTGGCGACCGCGGTGCCCACGAGGACGTCTATGTGACGATCCGCGATGCGTTCGGGGCCGCCCGACGCCAGTTGCAGGACCAGGTCCGCAAGCTCCAAGGGCACGTCAAGGAGCACGAGACCCCGCCACATGGCGTGATTGCCTCGCTGGTCTCGGAAGAGGATCACGGGTTCATCTCAACGTCCGACGGGCGCGAGATTTACTTTCACCGTAATGCCGTCGCCGATAACGGATATGATGCTCTCGAAGTCGACCAGGAGGTGCGTTTTTCCGAAGATATCGGCGATAAGGGACCGCAGGCCAGCTTTGTCCAGCCGATCGGGAAACACCATCTCGATTGACGAACCTTTCCAGGGCAGAATGCCATGCATGTACGGGTAAAATGCGACGCTGGCGCTCGCGCCGACCAGACGCCTCAACGGTTCGAGCTGGACGGACGGATCGTCGAGGTCGAGGAAGTCCTCGATCAATGGCAGGGCGAAGACTACCGCTATTTCAAGCTCAGGGGCGAGGACCGGAATCTCTACATCCTGCGCCTCAACGAGGCTGCCGGTGAATGGGACCTGACTCTTTACGAAACGCCCCGGGGGGCGGAGATTTTCGAACAGCCACCGGCACAGCTCCCCGGAAGCAAGCGACCAAGCAAGCCTCACTAGGACGCCCGACTAGCGGCGCACCTCAATCTCGTTGATAACCTTATCGACGCCGAAGATGTACCAGGCGTCGTTCTCGGCCATGTCACGATCGGACTCGGCTGCCACCAGCCCCGTAAGCCGCACGGTCGTGCGGCGAACGCCGAGCGTGGGCGCGATGGGGCGACTACTGGAAATGGCTAAGCTGAAAGGCTAGGCCTCTGTCTTCTAGCGAGCCGCACGCTCGAAGGCGGGGCGTATTGAAAGGCCCAGTGAGCCAGATGGTATGACTGTTGTCCGCTTGCGGCCCGCAAGGCGCTATTGCACGCCAGATGGCCCGACTCTCAACCCCTCGATAAAGGCTACCAGCTTCTGTATGTCGCTCTCGGATAATGTGAATTGGCGCATCGGAAAATGGGGACTGCGCAAGAAGGTCCGCAGGCGCTGAGTCGTATATGTCTTGCGGTCGTTCGCGATGGCCTGAAAATCGGGCGCCGCAACAGCCGGAGTTCGCGCTTCCTCGGCAAAGCCCGGAACGCGATGGCATTCTATGCAGTGTTCGGTGATAATTGCTCTGGCGGTATAAGCATCCGCAGCCTCTGAGACAGCACTACCGGCGAAGGTGATGACAGTCACCAGAAGAGCTGCGTGGATTCTGTGTTGCATGATGCCTCCAGCATAAGCGCAATCAAGGGACCGGACCCAGTATAGATCATCGGGTCAGGAACCGGGCAGGCGTTTCCCGCGAGGTGACGCGGACCTGTCACATACCGAACAGGAACTTTTCGGCATCTTCCAGAATTTCCCCATGATCAAACGCGAGCTCAGTCTCGCGCCAATTCGCGGTCCAGGCTGCGTCAGCCGCATCGTCTCCTGCCCGCAAATCCGCGCTTGGGGACGAGCCGACAAAGACAACCGAGCATATGTGTCCGCGGGGGTCCCGCGTGGGGTCCGAATAGACGCCAAGCAGACTCAGGTCCTGGGCGACGATACCGGTTTCCTCCATCAGTTCGCGGCGACAGGCATCCTCAGCCTTTTCGCCAATATCCACAAAGCCGCCCGGAAGCGCCAAGTGATTTTGGAAGGGAGGATTCTTCCGCGTGATCAGGAGCACACGGTGGTTCTCGTCAAACAGAACGCAATCGACTGCTAGATGGGGTGTCTTTGGAATAGGCATTGGACAGTGTGACCGTGAGGACGATCTCTCCCTTCGCTGCGGCCACCTCGAACGCCTCTTGTGTCGCAAAAAAGATCGTTGCTGAAAAGCCTTTCACGACTGCGCTCATCGATCGAACATCAGCAGTCAGTCCGCGGGCTTCGAGCGCTTTGCGCACGATGTCGACGGCGGGGCTCAAATTCCCTTGCCGCAAGGGATACCCGGTGGCGGGCGGCCCTTGAGCTGCATCAAGGCGACGACCGGCCGAACCTTCGATATTGGTACACTGAAAAATGGATAGTCAGATGTTCAAAAATATACTGGTTCCTATTGATCTGTCTCACATTGAAAAGGGCAGCACATTGGTTGAAATGGCGCAAGAATTTGCCAAAAAGCATGATTGCGAGCTGACTCTGCTATACGTGATTCCGGAAGGTTCTCATCATGTCGTCATTGAAGTACTTAGAGATCTTCACGACAAGATTGTGTCCACTGCAGAGATCAAGCTTCGCGATATTGCCAAAAGGCACAAGCTGGCTGCGTCCACAAAAACCCGGGTTGAATATGGGCACCCGGTGCAGGAAATCCTCAAGGTGGCAACCGACATCCACGCCGATCTCATATTAGTCGCCTCACATCAACCAGGCCTGTCCGATTATCTGCTCGGATCCGTTGCCGGCAAGGTTGTCCGCCATGCACGCTGCTCCGTCTTGGTAATCAGATAGGCCGTCTATGTCGACGACGCCATCGAATAGGCTGACGCTGCGGCTTTGTTGAATTGTGCAGCTGCGGATAGCAGCGTTCCAAGCACTACCTATTTGCTGCGCCGCTCGACATTCTCAAGGAGCGTTTTGCGAAGGGCGAGATCGACAAAAAGGAGTATGACGAACGCACGGATTGAACCCTGGCAAAGGCTCAGGAGCCGGATCAACCGCAAGCGAACCGTTCGCGATGATGAGAAGCTCTATCGGGCGCTAGTGGATCGAAGCGGCCTTCTGCCGTCTGCAGGACTTCCGGTGTATCGCCATCCGCCATGACCAGCGCGCCGCTAACTTTTTCTCAGCGGTAGCCATCGCCGCAATCATCGCCTTTTAGGGCTGACTGAATCCTGACCCTAGCGGCAGTAGCGGTGCCGGTGGCAACTCGTGCGTTGATGACAATGGTATCGGCCGCGGTGGTAGTGGCAACTCCGCCGCCTGTGGCAATGCCGGCGACCATAGCGACAATGGGGGTGCGCAATCCTGCCGGCGACATAGCCAACGACGGCACCCGCCACGAACGCACCGCCGCTGCTGGCCTCGGCCGGCCGCACCGTGCTCAAACCAAGCCCCATGGCAATCACCCCCGCCATAATCAGCATCAGTACCGATTTCATGCCAGACTCCTTCTACGCAATACGCACCCTCTAGCTTGCGACCATCTCCCAGCAATGCGTCGATTCGAAGACCGTCGGACCTCCACCGGGCGTCACCTCCAAGGGCAGCGCGCCACCGAAGAGCCTAGAAATCATATTGGTTCCAATCGTAGGGTTTTCGCTCCGGCGGATGTCACGGTATGATGAAATAACCGAGTTCCAATGGTGCCTCCCACCAAGCGCAGTCCGGTGCGGCAGATTCCGCTGGATGACCGGTCACGCGGTTGCCGTTCGGCGGCTTTGTGCGACCTGTGGCGAGTTGGCCCGCGGCCGACTTCCGATTGGGGCGAGATACACGTGGCAGAGATAGGTTCGCCAATGTCTACTTCGTCCGTCAGTCGTCAAGGAACAGTGAGGTGGAGGCGACTTGCCGGCTCCATTGCCGGTGTGATCGCCGCTTCGGCGCTTGTCGCGGGCCAGGCCTCTGGTCGGAAAGCCCCGGCGGCACCCAAGGTGACCGCGACTTCCGTCTTTGTGCTCAATGCCGATACCGGGCAACCCCTTTATGTCAAAGGCGAGAACAAGCGGTTCAGGATCCTCAGCCTTACCAAGCTGATCACGGCCCATGTCCTCGTGGAACGCCTCGGCGGGCGACTGTCCGACACCGTAACCATCACCAAAGCGCATCTTGCGCGCGGCTCGACGGCCGGTCTGCGTAAGGGCGACGTGTGGACCTTGCGGGATCTGCTTCACGGCATGCTCCTGGTTTCCGGAAACGATGCCGCCCTCGCTATCGCCGATCACGTCGGACGGACCATCCTCGCCCGAGAGAAGAAGCGCGGCGATCCCAGGAAGCGGTTCGTACGGGAGATGGGGTCCGCCGCCGCCGCGCTTGGCGCCAGAAACGCGCGCTTCGCCGATCCGTACGGCATATCCCCGGCCAACGCGGCAACAGGGCGCGACGTCGGGCTGATCGCGGCCAAGATCTTCACCGATCCGAGACTGCTGCCGGCCTGGCAGTGCCCGGAGCGGACGCTAAACATCGGCGGTCCGGACGGACGGTCGGTTACAATCAAGACCACCCTCGAGATACTCGGCGAAGACAATGTCGTCGGGGCAAAGACAGGAACGCATGTCGGCAAGAACATCTACAATCTCGTCACGGCGTGGCGCGCCCCAAATGGGCAGACGATTGTCGCCGTGGTTCTCGGTGCCGCGGACCATTCCTCACGCTACGCAGATGTGCGAACGATTCTGGAGGCGGTGCCACACGACTTTTCGGAGTTGGCTGAGCCGGTCGCCGGCGCGGCGCAACGGAGCGGCAAGGTAAGCTGCCCGTAGCTTTACCGAGAGCGCCGGGGCCGACTCGACGCCATTGCCCCGTCGACTTATGACGTTATCGCGGAGCTTGCGCGCGCCATTCCAGACAGGAAGGTCAAGAAATGGGATACGGCCGCATTTCAGATCGCCGTTGTCGCAATCGCTGATCACGGCAGATCGCCCAGGGTCCGCGTTCCTGCGCCTGGACAAAGCACTCCCGCGCCTTCAAACAACAGTCCCGCGCCAGCACAGAGTGGTACGCCGCCAGGGCAGGTCAAACAGTAGCTTCCTTCGGACAGCCCTCCTCGACGGCTCCCAGCAGTCCTCCCAACCAGAGGGCCGCGGCCTGGCAGACGCATCCTGCGATTCTGGACTTAACGAGCAATGATGTTCCTGATTCGCGGCGAAAGTGAGTCATGAGGCCTGGGTTTTATCCAGGGGGATTGTGGCGGTGCGGAATAGTGATGCAGGATCGCGGTGAACGTTTAGAAACGTCGCGGTCCGCGCTCAGTTTTCAAGTTTCTTTGAACACGTGCGCCTAATTCAAAATCCGATTCGCAAGCGGGGCATTTTTAGCGTGTTTGCTGATAGGCATTCTTGCCTCTTGCTTGCAGGATGGATTTTTCGCGCTGTTGATAGCAGTTAGGGCAGATCCGATGAATTGGCTCTCCGTCGGCCTTCGCCTCTAGCAACTCATAAGCAAATGTGTCACTGCTAAAATCCTTGAGCGCATATCGGTCTTTTTCTATCTCCCAGCGGTCGAATTCTGCCAACTTTTTTTGGAGCCCGTCGTTTTCTTCGACCAATTGGCCCTGCGCAGCTTGTGCTTCGAGGATTTTCTGCTGCAATTCCAACACAGCCGAATTGATTGTGGCTGCGTCGTCGATATCCTTTAATGCCTTTGCAAGATCAAACGCGCCCTTGAGAGCAGCAAGACCGCCAGCGATTTCCCCAACCATCTGTTACCCCTGCAGTTACCCTAAACTCATTTCAGCTTTTCGAATATCGGTTATTTTATTGATTTAATTGGTGACCCCGACAGGATTCGAACCTGTGACCCCCAGATTAGGAATCTGGTGCTCTATCCAGCTGAGCTACGGGGCCGTTGGCGCGGCCTGCGCATCGGCGCTGTTGGACACGCCAAATTTTTATCACGGGCGCGGTCGTTTTGACACCGCCCGTGTCGGGTGTAGGCTTTTCACCCATGCGGATTTTTACGCTAGCAGTATCAGTCTTGCCGGCGGCGCTGGCCATCCTGTCCGCGCCGGGCGCGGCGGCGGGCGAGACGTGCGACCTCACGCCGACACGCACCGGCCACGTCGCCCGGGTGATCGACGGCCGGACGCTCGTCCTCAAGAGCGGCGAGACCGTCCGGCTGACGGGAGTACTGGCGCCCGAAGCGCCAGCCTGGTGGAAGGGACCGGGTGCGTGGGGGCCGGCGGCGCGCGCCGCCCAAGCGCTGGAGCGGCTTGTCGCGGGGCGCCGCGTCGGCCTTGCCATCGAACCCCGGATGCACGACCGCCACAAACGCCTGCTGGCGCATCTGTTCATCGCCGACGGCCCGGAGCGGCTCTGGGTGCAGGGCCGGCTCGTCGCGGGCGGTCACGCGCGCGCCTTTTCGCTCGGTGGTGCCCAGGCCTGCATGCGCGCCCTGCAGGCACGCGAGGCCCGCGCCCGCGGATCCCAAGCGGGGCTCTGGCGCCATTCCTGGTATGCGATTGTCGGGGCGGGCGAAACGGCGCAACTGGCGCGCCGGCGCTATTCGTTCCAGATCGTCGAGGGGCTGATTGTCTCGGTGGGGCGCACCAGGTCCTGGACGTTTCTCAATTTCGGCGCCGACTACAAAACCGACTTCACGGTCGCGATCAAGGCTCGTGACCGGCGATCGTTCGGGGGTAGCGATGTGGACCTGGAGAATCTGGCGGGACGGCGCGTGCGGGTGCGCGGCTGGGTTGAGCGCTGGAACGGCCCCGTGATCAAGGCGACGCGCCCGGAACAGATCGAGCTGCTGGCCGAGCCGGGCCAGAGGCAAAAGAAAAACCCGGCGTCGCTTG
>Ga0224508_10005490_pt1 | contig 10134 bp, 8 predicted proteins | sample SF_Jan12_sed_USG_4_FD_170157 | JGI IMG/M metagenome (GOLD analysis project Ga0224508, IMG submission 170157) | Sediment microbial communities from San Francisco Bay, California, United States - SF_Jan12_sed_USGS_21 | ecosystem: Environmental > Aquatic > Marine > Sediment | place: USA: California... | reverse complement strand
CAAAGCATCCAAAGGCAAACGGGATACTTCTACGGTAGTACGAGCAGGACGATGATCACCGAACATTTGTTCATAAACCTTGTTCATGCGGTCGAAATCTGCCATACTCTTTAAATAAACAGTGGTTTTCACCACGCTGGACAAGTCGATATTAGCACTCTTTAATATAATTTGCAGGTTGGTTAGAGCCCGCCGTGTTTGAGGCACGATATCATTTCCCACCAATCCCATGGTTTGCGGATCGATGGGTGTTTGTCCAGAGCAAAATAGCAAGTCGTCGCAAATCATTGCTTGGCTATACGGACCTATAGCGCGAGGCGCATTTTGAGTAGTTAATCCTTGAATCATAATTGTGCAATTATCGGTTTATGCCTTAACTTTAAATATAAATAAAGAGAAAACTAAGCCTTATGAAGAAAACAGTATTTTTTACGCTACTGGTGGTATTAATAGCAGGCAGTGGATTTGAAGTGAATGAACCGCTGGCCACAAGTTTGAAAATTACCATTAGGAACGATTTAGGCAATACGGAATCGGGCGTGCTGGTTACCCTGTACAAATCCAAAAACGATTTTCAGAAAGAAGAGAACTTCGTTCAAAAGGGTTATACCAATGAAAAGGGTGTAGTAAGTTTCAAAGGCCTGGATGCTGTAGCCTACTTTGTTTCAGCGGTAAAGGGCGATATGGATAATTATGGAGCGGGAGTGCAAACTAACCCGTTGGATGCCAACAGGATAAATAAAGTCACCATAATTATAGAATAAAAAAAACCCTGCAGTTCGTTCACCGCAGGGTTCGTAACATTAAACACTAAACTTAAAAACCACTAATTATTAATCAACCAAACTATTTCTACTAATTAACTAACTACTTACTATACAAATGTAAATGCTGGTCACCGGAACAAAAACCCAAGTTCCAATCAAATCCTATACATGTAATTTTTTTGTGAAAAATGGCATTTTACATATTTCATTTATATTTGCCTGCTGCTAGAAACCCCCTAAATGGCTGAAATTGGGCAAGATATCATTCAAGCTAAAAACTTACTGGACCAAGGCGAGTTAGTGGCCATTCCCACGGAAACGGTGTACGGTTTAGCCGGAAATGCCAGGAACGAAAGCGCAGTTGCCCGCATTTTTGAGGTCAAAAAAAGACCGTTTTTCGATCCGCTTATCGTACATATCGGGGCCATATCCCAACTTAGTGAGATAGCTGATGACCTGCCCTCCTGGGCGGAAGCACTTGCTCACAAATTCTGGCCCGGGCCCCTTACCCTGGTTTTGCCTAAATCCCCTGCTATCCCGGATCTGGTCAGTGCTGGCTTACCAACTGTGGCCGTAAGGATGCCCAATCATAACCTGACTCTCAACCTTTTGAGTACGCTATCATATCCTTTGGCAGCACCCAGTGCCAATCCTTTTGGTTATATAAGCCCTACCACAGCGGAACATGTACAAGCCCAATTAGGAGACGATATCGCTTACATTCTGGACGGAGGGCCTTGCATGGTGGGTATAGAGTCCACTATTGTAGGGTATGATGATAGTAACGCCATTATTTATCGTAAAGGAGGTATTCCGCTGGAGGAGATCGCCGAGATCACCGGATCTCTGACCAGGGTAGAGGACCATAGCGATCCCCTAGCCCCTGGCATGTTGAAATCGCACTACGCACCGTCAAAAAAAGTGGTAATGGGTGAAATCAGCGACTTGCTTAAAACCCATGCCTCTCAGCAGATAGGGATCCTAAGTTTCCGGAAACAGTTTTCGGAAGTAGCTGCCAGCAGGCAGATTCAGCTTACATCTGATGGCGATTTAAAAGAGGCTGCCAAAAACCTATTTGCTGCTCTAAGAAAATTGGATGCCATGCCAATAACTCATATTTTAGTCGAGCCTGTTCCCGACCAAGGGCTTGGACAAGCAATTAACGACCGGCTCCGCAGAGCCTCCAGCTAATTTTTCACTGAATTATAATCAACAAGTATGAACCCTATTGACAGTTTTGACTTTGCTCAAAAAAAAGCCCTGATCCGGGTGGATTTTAACGTGCCCTTAAACGAGAATTTTGAGATTACGGACCATACACGGCTTAAAGCGGCATTACCCACCATCAGAAAAATACTTCAGGATCAGGGATCGGTGATCCTGATGTCCCACCTGGGAAGACCAAAACAAGGCCCTGAGAAACGTTTTAGTCTTATACACCTGGTACCTTATCTTTCACAGGCCCTGCAGACGTCAGTAAAATTTGCAGACGACTGTATAGGAACATCCGCTATGGAACAGGCCTCAAAGTTGCATCCAGGTGAAGTACTGCTGCTGGAAAACCTGCGTTTCTATCCCCAGGAAACCAAAGGTGATGCTGAATTTGCCGCTAAGTTAGCCCGGCTAGGTAATGTATACGTAAATGATGCCTTTGGCACTGCACATCGGGCCCATGCCTCCACCGCAGTGATCGCTCAATATTTTCAGGATAAAGTGGCCGGATATGTGATCCAAGCGGAGCTGGACAATGCCAAGAAGGTCCTGGAAAATGCAGAGAGGCCCTTTACCGCCATTATGGGAGGTGCCAAAATATCCGATAAGATAATGGTTATTGAAAACCTCATGCAACGGGTTGATAATCTCATTATTGGTGGAGGAATGAGCTATACCTTCTTCAAAGCTTTAGGAGGGCAAATAGGAAATTCCCTGGTAGAAGAAGACAAGCTGGATCTGGCGCGCGATCTGATAAAAAAATCTAAAGAACTGGGTGTAGATCTGTTGCTTCCCAAAGACTCAAAGATCGCCGATGCTTTCGATAACCAGGCTTCCAGCCAAATTGTCGATAACTATGCTATTCCCGAAGGTTGGATGGGGTTGGACATCGGGCCTGAAGCTATTCAGGTTTTCAGTGAGACTATCGCGGCCAGTAAAACTGTTTTATGGAACGGCCCCATGGGAGTGTTTGAAATGTCGAACTTTGCCGAAGGAACCATAAAAATAGCGGAAGCTGTAGTACAAGCCACAGCTAATGGAGGGTATTCCCTAATAGGAGGCGGGGATTCAGCAGCAGCCGTTAATTCCCTAGGTTTCGGTGATCAGGTGAGTTATGTCTCGACCGGCGGAGGCGCTTTGTTGGAGTTTATGGAAGGAAAATCCCTGCCGGGTATTGAAGCACTGGGATAATCAGGCTAGCCCACTGGGAACGGTCAGCCTCCCTAATTGATCGAAAACCAGATCCCCGTTTTCTAGCATTTCCTGAATGGTTCGTCCCAGGCTTTGTTCCGGATATTGGGTAAGTCTTGATACCAGTCCTTTTGCTGTCAAAGGACCTAACATCAGTTCTTGCTGAATGTCGCGATATCTCTTTTTATAATCAGAAAGTGGTTCCTCGGGGTTGCCCAGACAGACGTCGCACAGTCCACAGGGGACATTGGAAACTTCCCCGAAATACTCCAGTAACTGCAATGAACGACATCGACCATGGTTTTGAACATATTGCTGTACTGATCTCAATTTATCCAGTTCTAATTGACGACGCTGTTGATAACTTTGTCGGTCTATGGCCATACGTTTGGGATCTTGCCGGATCCCTAAAAAGCACACCTGGGGCTGGTCCTTACGGGGCTGAAAAATGCCCATTTGACGATCTTGTAAACTATTTAGGAGGCGACGTACTTCATCAATGCCAATACCCAAAACCCCCGCTAGTTTGGGTTCGCTAATATTTACCTCCCGGGTAAACAATTCACCTCCATACAACCTCAACAGCGCTTTAATTATGGGATCGTAGTAGGCTTGAGCGATTTGAAATTCATAGACTTGCTGATGGTTGGCCGTAAACTGGAAATGAGAGGGCTGAAAGAAACTTTCGGTTAACTCAACAAACCCTAACAGCTGCAACTTTTTCAGAGCATGGAACACCGACAAGGGCTTTTGTTGGATCTTAGCAGCAAACTCATCCAACTCAAAATCCCGGTCTTCGGGGGCCGCACTGCCCACCGCAATTTGGTAATGATTGGCCAAATGCTGATAAATTTCCCTTAGGAACGATTCTTTGGGATACTCCAGTTCTTTCCTCTCTTTTAGTTTATCAATGTCGCCTGATTGGTATAACAAATAGGCAAAGGCCGGTTCACCATCTCGGCCTGCCCTCCCAGCCTCCTGATAATAAGATTCCAAATGGTCAGGGGGATCGAAATGTACTACCAATCGCACGTCGGCTTTGTTAATCCCCATACCAAAGGCATTGGTAGCTACCATGATTTGGCTTCTATCTTCCAGCCAGTGATCCTGGATGGTAGTACGGTCTTTGGAATCCAGGCCTCCATGGTAGAAACTGGTGGAAAAGGCTTCCCTTTGCAGATCCAAAGCGATGGTCCTGGCCTTTTTTCTGGTATTTACATAAATCAGGGTACTTCCATTATGCTGTTGAAGCAGCCTTTTCAAAGTATTAAACTTGTCTTCAGTTGTTTCAACATTATAGCTCAGATTCTTGCGAGCAAAGCTAATTTGAAAGATCTGGGCTGGCTCTAATTGCAATTTATCGACAATATCGGTTTTTACCTCCGGAGTAGCTGTTGCGGTCAATGCCAATACCGGGACTTGCGGTATTAAAGCCCTGATAGCGGCAATGTTCAGGTAGGCAGGTCTAAAGTCATATCCCCATTCTGAAATACAGTGCGCTTCATCCACAACCAGAAGGTTTACCCGCATATTTTGTAATCGAACCTTGAAAAGGTCCGTCTGCAGCCGTTCCGGTGAAACGTACAAGAATTTAATATTGCCGTAAACACAGTTATCCAATTTGATATCAATATCGCGAGCGCTCATACCGGTATGAACCGCTATGGCTTTAATACCTTTGGCCGAAAGCTGCCGTACTTGATCTTGCATAAGGGCAATCAAGGGCGTCACCACCAGGCAGATACCTTCCTGCATGAGACTGGGAATCTGAAAACAAAGAGATTTGCCACCACCGGTAGGCATTAAGGCCAGGGTGTCCCGACCTTGTAATACACTTTCTATGACCAGCTCCTGCGGCTCCCTAAAACTTTGATAGCCCCAGTATTGCTGCAATATGGAAAACGCTTCATTCATAAAGGACCGTCAAGGCGATAGTAGGCACATTGTGTTTGATAAAAGGTATCAATTTTCTGAAATTCAAATCCACATTTTTCCAATACACGGCAAGATGCTTTGTTTTCCGGAACTGCTACTGCCACCATATGAGTCGCAGCTAAACCCTCAAAAGCATAGTCAATACAAGCTTTTGAACCCTCAGTAGCCAGATTCTGGCCCCAAAATTCAGGAAGTAAGCGATAGCCAAGTTCGCATTCCTCAGTTTCAGGCAGTTTTTTTACCACGAACCAGCCCATAAATTGTTGACTCGATCGAAAAAATGCCGGCCAATACCCATAACCAGGATACTGGTCATAATAATTCAAGTAACGCTCCAGATCTGCGGTTGACTCCTCAAGATCCCGGACCTCTTGGATATGGTGCATGACCCTGGGGTCGCTGTTTAGTTGATGAACCAGGGGAACGTCTGACATTTTAAATTTTCTAAAAGTAATACGTTCTGTATGCGGGATCATATTAACTAACTATTAACGTATGCCACAAATAAAAGGTGGCATAGCCCTGCCAGGGATGCCATTTCCTTCCCAATTTTTCCAACTGTTTGGTGCTGGGTTTTTCTGATGCTCCCGTTCGGAGCTTAATAGCATGGTGCAAACCAACATCTTGCTGAGGAAACGCCTCCGGTCGTCTTAAGCATTTCATAGCCACATAATGCGCACTCCAGGGCCCAATTCCTTTGATCTCCAAAAGACGGGAGATAGCTGCTTCGGTAGGCATCCGTTGAAGAGATTCCAGATTTAAGGAACCGGTAACCATTTGCTGTGCAACATTCTGAAGATAGTTAGTTTTACTGGCAGAATACTGCCAATTTCTGAATTCATTCTCCGATATACCGGATACGGTTTGGGGATCCGGAAAGGTGTAATAGTGCTTGCCTTTCCAAAACAACTTACTTCCATAGGTTGTTACCAGTCGCTGCTTTAATCGGTAGGCAAAGCTCAAGTTTATTTGCTGACCAATCACCGACCAGCATAGAGCCTCAAATAAATCCGGAAAGCCTATCATGCGTAAACCCCTAAATTGCCTGGTCAAGTCCCCCATTAAAGGTTCCTCTGACATTTGAAGATAAAACGATTTCAGATCCCGGTCCAAATCGAACAGCATGGTAACATATTGGGTAGCGGCTTTTTCTGCAGCGGTTGTCCAGGCCCTATTCAAGCATCGCAATCCCATCATTTTTTCCCAACAAGCGATCTCAGTCAGATACAGTTGGCCTTCCAACTTCAATAACTTAATTACTTTGTTGGGATGGACCTCATGCAGGGATTCATAGGAATTCCGGTTCAAAAAATCCAGACAGTGTTCAAAGGAGAATGGGTCTGGCAAGGGTAACCAGATTTTCTTTTCAGTGTTTTTGTGAGATTCAGAAGTCATCCCTGTATTTTACTAACGCCCCATCCAGAACAGTACTATGGAAATGTATTCCCCTAGCCCGGGCCTGGCTCTTTAGGCGCTGCATCACTGTATAGCTGTATGAACCGTCAACAACCAAATTGTGGATGATCAAAGGGCGCGGCAAATCATTCAGATCAACCAGGGCATCATCTCTAAGAATCACCAGGTCGACAATCATGTCAGGCCCTCGTTCCATCCGAATTGGGGCATGAATCAAAAGTACAAGCTTTCCATCAAACATCCATGCCCGACACCCAGGCCCCTTGAACTCCGGAAGCAGAGCAGTCGAAGGCTTCAAGGAATTCATGGCCCGGTTGGGCGCAACGTTATGCACAATTTGTAAAGCAGAATCAGGTAAGCTGCTGACGGATTGATAATGGCCGTTTTGTATGAAGTCAATAGCGGTATGACCCTTAATCTGGTAGACTACCAATTGTCGTTCGCTACGCGATAGCTTCCAATGAATAAAGTCTAAGACTAACCATATACACCAGGTGAGTAAAAACAAGTTTAAATAAGCCCTTCTAAAGTTTCTGCATAAAAGAATGGTTACTACCAGCAGGAGATAAATTAGAATTAACTGATGGGGTTTGATCCATAGATCATCGATGGTAGAGCCCTGAAAAGATGCCAACCAACGATTGTATTGATGTGCAGTTTCTATCAAAAAGGATATGACCTTGCCTAACAAATGGGATATAACAGGTGAAAACGAAAAGCTCATGAATATAAATCCTGTGGAAACGATAAGAAACGTTAGCGGTATCAATACCACATTACCCAAAAGAAAATAAGTTGGGATCTGATGAAAATAGTAGACACTAAGAGGAAGTACCGCTATTTGAGCAGATAAACTGACGGTAATTAGATCCCTGAAATAACGCAATGGCCGATGACTTACCTTTATGTGTGTTGCCATTAAAGGCTGTAAATAAAGAATGCCGGCTAATGCCAGGTAAGACAATTGAAAGCCTACAGCGTACAGCTCATAGGGATCGACTATTAAAATAATGACTGCTGACAACGCCAATGCGTTAAAACTGTTTCCCTGGCGTTTCCATTGCTTACTTATGAGCAGCACCGAAAACATGATGGCGGCCCTCCTGGTGGCAGGGGCCATGCCGGTAATCAAGGCTATGGTCCAAAGGGAGATTAAGACAGAGAATAGCAACACCCATCTCAAGATCTTATGGTATCGCCAGGGGCCTAATAAATAAACCAACACGCCATAGATAATGCCCAGGTGTAAACCTGAAACCGCCAGTACGTGAATAGTCCCGCTCTTTGCAAAGGAATCTCTGACTTCCTGAGAGACCTTATAGCGGTTTCCAAGCAACATGGCTGAGGCGATTTCTTGGGCTGGTCCTGTATGCAGGTACTTTTTTATATGGCCTTGCAGATGTCTTCGCAAGTTGCTTATCTGCAAATAAAAATTATTAGGCTTTGCTGGTATTACCTGGATCATATCCTCTGATGAGATCCAGTGCTGCCATTGGATGCCTTGGCGCAAAAGGAACTGTCGGTAGTTGAATTGATGAGGATTGGCGGGTGGTTTGATCAGTTTCGGAGAGCCTTTGATCAATACCCGATCACCATATTGCAAAGGATCTTTAGCCTTGGGTCCCTGAAACCAAATGGCCCTATTAAGACGCCGGGAAGCTGAGCCGCCTGCGTGGATCTCAATAACCACCTCATATTGCAGGTATTTGGGGGTCTCTTTTATCAATTCCACTACCCTACCCCAGTAAAGATCGGTATTTTCAAGGGTGGTTTGAGGACGGTAATCGACCAAATTAACTCGTACCACCGCCCCCATAAAAATACTAATCAGCGCCAGAGCTCCCAAAAAAGAGCTCCACTTGGGGAAATCAATTCTCTTTATAATCAGAATTGACACCCAAAATGCACCAGAAAAAAACCACCATAACGGCCAAATGGGACCTTCCAGATCCACGATGGTGGACAGCCATACGCCAAATATCCACGGCAGGCTGAAACGCACGAATGGGAAAGGCAACCATGAAACCATTTACGATACCCACAGAGATAGGGGTTAACAGTCTCAAGAAAAAGTTCGCAGGAGTTTTTTTACGATTTATTAGCCTTATTGTAAGCCTGAATAATCCTTTTCACAATACGATGGCGAATGACATCCTTGGCATCAAGTTCTATAAACCCTATGCCTGGGGTATCTTTTAACACCTCGGCGGCATCGATCAAACCGGACCGCTGATTTTTTGGAAGATCGATCTGTGAACGATCGCCATTTACGATCATTTTGCTGTTGGGGCCCATGCGGGTGAGAAACATTTTCAACTGCATAGGAGTAGTATTTTGGGCCTCATCCAATAATATGAAGGCATTATTTAAGGTGCGGCCTCTCATATAGGCTAATGGAGCAATTTCAATGACCCGGTTGTCCAGATAGTACTGAAGCTTTTCCGCAGGGATCATGTCATCCAAAGCATCGTAAATGGGCCGCAGGTAAGGATCGATCTTTTCTTGAAGGTCACCGGGTAAAAACCCCAGGTTCTCTCCAGCTTCCACCGCCGGACGGGTAATAATGATCTTTTTAACTACCTTGGCCTTTAGCGCTTGAACCGCCAGGGCCACGGATATATAGGTCTTCCCGGTGCCCGCGGGACCGATGGCAAAAACCACCGGGTTCTTCTCCACGGTTTGTACCAGGCTAATTTGATTGGTCGTTTTAGGAACGATGCGCGTACCCTTAGTACCATACAATAAGACCTTATCTTCACCAAGATGTTTAGGTGGCTTCTCCTCTTCTTTTAGATAGTCCTGTACATTGTCTTGGGTTACTTTCCCGTATTTGTGGTAGTGATCCAGCAACATATTAAGAATATCGTTAATCTTGAGGATTTCAGGGGGTGTTCCCTTGATACGTATTTGATTTCCCCGAGAGATGATCTTGCTTTCGGGAAACGCGGTGGCCACCTCTTTGATGTTCGCGTTTTCCACTCCCAGAAAATCAATCAAGGACACATTGTCCAGAGTGATTATTTTTTCTACCAAATGCCAGTCGTTTATTTGTTTTCAAAGTTATCTAAAAGAAATAAAAAAATACCTAATTTTGCCAATCAAATGATACTCCTCCTTGCGGATGGCCTTAATTACCCTCACCTCAGATTTCGGAGAAAGTGACCACTACGTAGGAGCTGTCAAAGCGAGCATTTTAGGGGTGAATCATAACCTTTCCATCGTAGATTTAAGCCATAACATCCAGAATTTTGACTTGGCACACGGGGCTTTTGTACTGCGAGCCTCCTTCAGATCCTTTCCCAAAGGCACCGTTCATGTGGTAGCCGTTGACTCAATTGGCAACCGGGGAGATAAACAATTGGCGGTGCAACTAGAGGATCATTTTTTCTTAGTAACGGATAATGGACTGCTAGGGCTTATCAGTGATGCTGAACCTCAGGCTATAGTGGAATTGGCCTATGAAGGTGAAAAAACCAGCCCTTTTCCAGTGAGAGATATTCTAGGGCCTGCCGCAGCCCGTTTAGCGGATGGGATTGACATTCAAGAGCTGGGGAAACCAATTGAAGGCTATAAACGCATGCTGGGGCGGAAGCTACGGGCTACCAAAGAACAG
>Ga0224508_10005489_pt1 | contig 10136 bp, 8 predicted proteins | sample SF_Jan12_sed_USG_4_FD_170157 | JGI IMG/M metagenome (GOLD analysis project Ga0224508, IMG submission 170157) | Sediment microbial communities from San Francisco Bay, California, United States - SF_Jan12_sed_USGS_21 | ecosystem: Environmental > Aquatic > Marine > Sediment | place: USA: California... | reverse complement strand
CAGCCAACATCCAAGCGACCACCGACCGCCAGCCTCGGCGCCGCCACAGAAACCAGAGAACCGGGATACCAAGCGCCGCGAACATCGGTTTGTTGTAGACGGCGAGCGACAGTGCCGCCGCCGACCCACAGAGCCTCGCGCCGGGACCAAACGGCACTTTCACAAGCGCTTCCCACCTGGAGGGCCGTTGTTCGGTGGGCCGATCGGGTCCTGAGGCCCGCTCCAAGCCGACGTCTTCACGCGGCTCAGTGTCGGTGTTGGTATCACTCCGAGTGAGACCCAGATAGAGGCATGCGGCAACACCGAACATGTTGAGAATCTCGGGCTGCAGCCAGAAGACATAGACAAAGACCGGACTGAGAAAGAAGAAGACCGCTGAGAACACCGCCGCCGCCGGCTCGTCGTTGTGCCGTTTCAGATACGAGAACCCCATCCACACCATGACCAGCAGAAGCAGCATGTTGAAAGCGACCATCCCGCGGGCGCCGAACGCCAGGACCGCGGGCGCGGCCAGCAGCGAATACAGATAGGGCTTCCCGAAGTGGACGGTCTGCCAGCCGTCCTCCGACTTGAGAATGAGATTGTCGACCGGCAGGTGTGGGTAGTCGTCGAAGAGTCGCCGGAGATCCCCAGAGTCGCAGACGAGATCGCCGTCTCTGGCGAGGCTCTGAGCCATCAGGTAGTAAGCGGGTTCGTCCGCCTTGAGAGTGGGCGGCATCCCCGGTCGAGGGACCGCAAGGGGGAAGAGCAGGAAGAAGCAGGCGAGACTGAGAAAAACCAGGCGGACCGAACGGCTCACGGTTGTCGGAGTCTATGCGAATAGGAGGCGCGGCCGGGTACAACACGGATAGGATCGCTCCGATGGTCATCTCGCCCCCAATCAGCATTATCATCCCCAATCTAGACTGCCCGCTGGTCGGGCACGCCATAGAGGCGGTGCAGGCGCAGACAAATGGGTTGAACGCGGAAATCGTAGTCGTAGGGCGCGATCGCCCCGGAAGTGTGCCGCGCGACGGTACGGTTCGTTTTGTCGAGAGCGAGACGGCGCTCAGCCCGGCAGCGGCTCGAAACCTCGGAGTCGAGAAAGCCGGTGGCAAGATTCTTCTGTTTACGGACGCGGACTGCACGCCGCTTCCCGGATGGCTCGAGTGCTTGATCGCGGCTGTCGAAAGGGCTCCGGTCGCCGGCGGTGCGGTTTCCTTTGATCTCGAAGCCAACCGTTGGGCGGTGGCCGACAACATCGCGTCGTTTCACGACCTCCTTGCCGACCGAGTCGCCGAAAACGACACGGCGGTACCCGTTGGGACGCTCAATCTCGGCTTGACGAGGCGGGCTTGGGAAGAGGTTGGGCGCTTTGACGAATCGCTGGTCACCAGCGAGGATTTCGATTGGTTTCTGCGCGCCCGCGCATCCGGTCTGCGAGTCGCGTTCGAACCCCGTGCCTTGGTCGAGCACGCCGCAGTTCGTTCCACGCGGGGGGAGTTGGAGGGGCACGCGGCCTGGTACGGGAAGCACTTTCCTGCTTTTCGCCGCCGCCACCCGGGTGTTTTTGATAACGGTCCCACTTGGCGCCGGCGCTGGCTCTTTCGGGCCGCCGCTCCGTTCAAGGCCCGGCTCTCGGCTGAAGCAATTTTCAAACGGCATCCACAGCTGGAGGATGCTCGCTTTGCATTCCCCGGGGTCGTTCTCTTCAAGCGCGCGTGGTACCGAGCAGTCGCCGCGGCCTGGGAGGAGGTGTGAGCCTGCGCATCGCGTTCTTGATGCCCGGAATCGGTGTCGTCGAGAGAGGCGCGGAAGTGTTTGTTCTCGAGCTGAGTCGAGCCCTCGCTGGCCACGGCCACGAAGTCACGATCTTTTCTCGCGGCCCCGCTTCGGACGGTCGCGAGAGAATCCGGGCGCTGGCCAGGGATACTGGGTGGATCAACCGCATCTACGGAGCCACCCGGATGGGGCGCAAGGTGCTCGACACGGCGTTTCTCGACCCGCTCAACCTCGAATGGAGCACCGCCGCGCTGTCGGCGCTGCCGCGGCTGTGGAGCGGACGCTTTGACTTGGCGGTGATCGAGGGCGGGGTTGTCGGTGGTTGGGCCGGGAAATTTCTACGGCGATTTCGCGGGTTGCCCTTTGTAGATATCGCCCATGGCAACTCGGTCAAGTGGGAGACTGCTTTTGCTCGCGCCCGGCCTGACCGAGTTGTGACATTCACCCATGCCCAGGCCGAAACGATCGGAGCTCGAGTCCCCCGGGCGGCGGTCACGGTGATCCCACACGGTGTGGATCTCGGGGCTTTCGAGACGGCGTCCGAGCCGCGGAAGCTCGACCTCGAAAGACCGGTGATCCTCTGCGCCGGTTCCGTCGACCGCCAGAAGCGCCTCGATCTCGCGGTCGAAGCGGTCGCAGGGCTTGAACAAGGCAGCCTGGCCGTGCTCGGCGACGGACCCGAGGCGGTCGCCGTCGATCGGCTGGCGGCGGAGCGACTGGGGCCGGGTCGGTATCTGCGTCGGCGCGTTTCGCGTTCTCAAATGCCGGAGTGGTACTCGGCTGCCGACCTCTTTACTCTGCCGTCCGAGAGTGAAGCGTTTGGGCTCGTCTATCTAGAGGCGGCGGCCTGTGGTCTGGCGTCGGTGTGCCCAGGGGACGCGGTGAGGCGAGAGGTTCTGGGGGACGCGGCGGTGTTTGCCGATGTCGAGAACCAGCCCGACTACACCCGCGCTCTCGAACAAGCCCTCGAGCAGGATTGGGGAGCAGGGCCTCGCCGACGGGCAGAGCGGTTTCCTTTCTCAGCGACCGTCGAGGGATACGCTCGGCTTTTCGACGAGCTGTGCAAACGATCCGGGCCCGATCCGTCCTGACAAGCCTCCGCCATCGCCGATGCCGAACGGCAAGACAGAGGCGACAAGCGCCTCAATCGCCGTTTTCTAATCGTCTTCCCGGGCGCGTCAAACGGGCGGTCAACGACCGGCGAGGAGGGCTTCGGCTGCCTGTTTGCCGCTCCTCATCGAGTGATCCATGTTGAAGTACTGCCATTCGCCGAAACGGCCCGCCGTGAGAATGCCGTTGTCACGCAACCAGTCGCGGATGATAGCGACGTTCTTCGCGTGGTCGAGGTCGTAGATGATGTAAGCGGGGTGGATCTCTTCCGTGTGCACCAGATCGATCTGGTCGTCATCGGTAATCAACTTGGCCGCCTTGAGACCCGCGATGGTCTTGTCGACGGCGCTGTTCAGGTCGAGCGGCCGAACGTCGGAGAAGGCAACTTCGGTGGCGATCGAGCTCTTGCCGGCCGGTACCGTGTCGGGGCTGAAGTTGGCGGGTAACGACAGACGGTGGAAAGGAAACTGGTCTTCGTAGAAGTAGATCCAGTGTTTGTCCGAGATGGCTTCGCGGTCGATCCCCAGATTGACGCAGTGGATTCCTTGGTAGCGCAGACCCTGGCAGGCGCGCTCGACCTCCGGTGGAACATGGGTGGCGATCTTCACGATGAACGGCAACGGCAAGGTGTAGACGAGATTCTCGAAGGCAACGATGTCACCATCGGCGAAGACCACGTTCTTCTCCGGCAGCTCGATACGAATCGCGGTCTTCTCGAGATGAATGTTCTCGATTCGGGCAGCGAGCGCGGTCGGCAGCGGCTCGATGCCGCCATGTTTCGTGTACCAGAAGTGCGATGTGGCGCCCACCTGGCCGACCTCGTCTGTGAGCGCGCCACGGACGATACGCTCGACGTCCGGGGTCGGCACGCGGCGGCCGATCCACGAGAAATCCATTGTCGAGGGCTCGACGGTCCAGATCTTTTTTGCGTAGGGAATCATCAAGTGATCGGCAATCCCGTCGCCAAAAAAGCCGCGCATCCATTCTTCGTAGTTGCCCGGCTCGAATTCTCCGCGCGCCTGTGCTTCGACGGCCTTGACCAGGCCGACGAGACAGTCGCGGACGATCGGGATCGGCAGGCCATAGAGGTGACCCTGAAAAGGGAACTGGGTGTAGAGATCGTGGGCCTCGTGGTAGATGTAGGCGCGACGCTCCTGAGCGTGAAAATTGTCGCCCAGCAGGTCGCGAATCAGTTCCTCCATCTCCTTGTCGATGGTGAAAAGGATGTGAGGGCCGTAGTCGAAACGGTAACCGTCGACTTCCACCGTCCTTGCCAGACCGCCCGGCAACTGTTCACGCTCGTAAACCTGCCAGTCGCTCTGGCCGGCTAGCTGCAGGTGATAGGCGGCGGACAATCCGGCCAGACCTCCACCGAGGATCACATCTTGACGTGCGGGCATACCGGGTAGCGGTCCGGGAAGAAGCGAAAGCTCGGAAAGGTCAGCGGACGGGATCAGTATTCCGTAGGGTCGGGGGCAAGTCAAACCAAGGACATCCGAGAGTCCGTGGCGTCGTGCCGAAGCCGCCGCTCCGCGAGCGAAGAGAGGCTCGCTAGGCGGCGCTTGCGGCACTCCTCGAGGCCGGCCGGCCGGTCCGCGGAAGAAGGGGTCCGTGCTCCCTAGGCCATCGAGGCCCGGATCCCAGCGAGGAGGGGCGTACCTCTGCCCCCCGGAGGGGTGGGAGAGGGATCGAGGGAGAGGGGGAGATCAGGAGTCCGGGTATTGCTCGCGAACCCAGTCGTCGTAGCTCACACCCATCACGCCACGCCACCAGGGTTCGTTTTCGAGGTACCAATGGACGGTCTTGCGCAGACCGGCCGAGAGGTCCGTCGTGGGCTCGTAGCCGAGCTCTTTCGCCGCGCGGCGGGCGTCGACTGCGTAGCGCCGGTCGTGCCCCGGCCGGTCGCTGACAAACGAGATCGCGTGGGCCGATGGCCGGCCGCCTGCCGCAAGGGCCGCGGGGTACCGAACGGCAAGATCCGGGTCACCGGCAAAGACCTCGTCGAGCGTTTTGCAGAGGGTCCCGATCAGCGTCAGGTTGTCGCGCTCGCAGTTGCCGCCGAGATTGTAGGTGCGCCCTGGTTGTCCTCTCTCCAGGGTTCGCTCGATCCCGGCGCAATGGTCCTCGACATACATCCAGTCCCGAACGTTCTTGCCGTCGCCATAGACCGGGATGTCCTTTCCCTGCAGCAGGTTCACGACACAGAGCGGGATGAGTTTTTCTGGGTACTGGTACGGCCCGTAGTTGTTCGAACAGTTGCTGATCGCCGTCTCCAGCCCATAGGTTCGATGGTAGGCGCGTACCAGGTGGTCGGCGGCGGCCTTGCTGGCGGCATAGGGTGAGTTGGGCCGGAAGGGAGTGGTCTCGGAAAACGGCGCGTCGTCGGGTCCCAGATCACCGTATACCTCGTCGGTGGAGACATGATGAAAGCGGTGTTTGGCCGGCGACCCCTTGGGATCGAGCCACACAGTTCGCGCCGCCTGCAGAAGCCGATGAGTGCCGACGATGTTGACATCGAGAAAAACATCGGGTCTGGCGATCGATCGATCGACATGCGATTCAGCGGCGAAATGCACGATGGTGTCGAGCCGCTCCTCGGTCAGCAACGAGATCACCAGATCGAGATCACGGATGTCGCCGTGAACGAAGCGAAAGCCTCGTTGCAGCGTCGCCGCCTCAAAGCTTTCGCGGTTGCCGGCATAGGTGAGCGCGTCGAGGGCTACCAGGCGATCGTCGGGGTGGCGCCCGAGCCAGTAGTGGACGAAGTTCGAGCCGATAAACCCCGCGGCGCCGGTCACCAGCAGCCTACGCATGGCTTTCATGCCCCTCGAACTGCCGGGTCAACATCTTTCGCAGAGCTTGTCGCCAATGGAGGGGTGTGATCTTCAGGGCCTTCCAGGTGGCGGTCTTGTCGAGGACGCTGAAAGAGGGGCGCCGGGCGGGGGTGGGGAAGGCCTCGGAGCGAACCGGGCGGATCGGCACCGGGTCGGCGAGCCCTCCCAAAGCCACGGCCTCCTCCTGAATCGCCACCGCGAAGTCGTACCATGAGGCGACTCCCGCATCCGTCCAATGATGGATCCCTGTGACGCTCTGATCGCTCGCCGCCGCCCAGAGAGCGCGAGCAAGCCCGCGAGCCCAGGTGGGAGTGCCGATCTGATCCACGACGACGTCGACCGGTTGACGCTGTCGCATCTTCTCGAGCATCGTGGTGACAAAGTTCCGGCCGTGTCGTGAATAGAGCCATGCCGTCCGCATCACGACCGCCCGGCCTGAGGTGGCAGCCGCGACTCGCTTCTCGCCCTCGAGTTTGGTCGAGCCGTAGACACCCAATGGCGATGGCGGGTCGTCCGGTGCCCAGGGGCGCCCCGAGGCGTCGCCAAAGACAAAATCGGTCGAGACATGGATCACCCGCACACCGGCCTCCGTGGCGGTGGCTGCCAGCACACCGGCGGCCTTTGCGTTGATCGCGAACACACGTTCGCGAGCCGATTCGGCTGTATCGACGCCGGTGTGTGCTGCGGTGTTGATGACGACATCGGGGCGATGTTCGCGTAGGGCTCGCTCCACCGCGCCGGGTTGGAGGAGATCGAGTTCGCCCCGCGGGAAGGCGAGCACCTGGCAGCCGGTAGGAACGGTGTCTTGCAGCTCCCGACCGAGTTGGCCGCCGGCACCCGTGACGAGGGCTTTTAGACGAAGACTCAGAAAAAGACTCCTACGCCAAGACTCATGCGAAGACTTCGGCGTCGTCGAACGCTACTCCGGCGTTGTCGCGGGCCGATACGAGGGGCGCGGTCCCGGCGGCAAACGGCCAGTCGATTGCCAGCGTCGGATCGTCCCAGCGAATCGTGCGCTCCTCCTCGAGAACGTAGTAGTCGGTGCATTTGTAGACAAAATCCGCGGTCTCGCTGGCGACATAGAAGCCGTGAGCAAAACCCGGCGGGACCCAGACCATGCTTGGGGCTTCGGCGTCCAGCCACACGCCGACCCAGCGGCCAAAACTTTCCGAGTTCCGTCGCAGATCCACGACAACGTCCCAGACGCGCCCGGCCGTAACGCGAACCAGCTTGCCCTGTGGTCGATTGATCTGGTAGTGAAGGCCGCGGATCGTGTTGCGGCGCGAGTGCGAGTGGTTGTCCTGGACAAAGCTGACATCCAGCCCGCGGTCCGCAAACGTACGAGCGTTCCAGCTCTCGAAGAAGCTGCCGCGCTCATCTCCGAAGACTTGCGGCTCGATCACGAGAACGTCCGGGATCTCGGTCGGCTCCGTGTTCAAAGCGGCTCCACGTCTTTTCGGGAAACGAGGCCGTGTAGATATCTGCCGTAGCTCGAGTCGCCGCAGCCTTGCGCGAGGCGAACGAGCTGCTGTTGGTCGATAAAGCCCATCCGAAATGCGATCTCCTCCGGGCAAGCGATCTTGAGACCCTGGCGTTGCTCGATGACTTGGACGAAATTGGCGGCATCCAGAAGTGAGTCATGAGTTCCGGTATCGAGCCAGGCGGTGCCCCGGCTCAGCAGCTCCACCTCGAGATCGCCGCGCTCCAGATAGGCTCGGTTGACGTCGGTGATCTCGAGCTCGCCGCGGGCGGAAGGGCGAAGCGAAGCGGCGATGTCGACAACGGCCGAGTCGTAGAAGTACAGCCCCGTGACCGCATAGTTCGAGCTCGGAAGCGCGGGCTTTTCTTCGATGTCGATCACTCTGCCGCCTTCGTCGAAGGTGACCACGCCGTAGCGCTCGGGGTCGTGGACGTAGTAACCAAAGACGGTTGCCCCGCTTTTTCGCTCGGTCACTCGCTGGAGCTTCCGCGACAGGCCCTCGGCGTAGAAGATGTTGTCGCCAAGGATCAGGGCTACAGCGTCGTCGCCGATAAAGTCGTCGCCGATCAGAAACGCCTGGGCGATGCCCTCGGGTTTTTCCTGGACGGCGTACTCGAGTTGGAGTCCCCACTGCGAGCCATCGCCCAGAAACATCCTGTAGGTTTCGCGGTCGTCGGGGGTCGTGATGAGGAGGATCTCGCGGATGCCGGAGAGCATCAGGGTCGACAACGGGTAGTAGATCATCGGCTTGTCGTAGACGGGGAGGAGTTGTTTGCTCAGCCCTGCCGTCAGCGGTTGCAGCCGAGTGCCCAGACCGCCGGCGAGAATGATCCCTCGATACTTCATGTCAGGAAGTGGCGAAGACATCGCCCAGAGATGGATCATATCGTGTGGTCCGTTTCTCCCTGTTAGGCTGGCTGGCGCTCTACCACGGGCTGCTGAACGATGGTTTTCAGCTCGCATCTCTTTGTCTATTACTTCCTGCCGCTGGCGCTGGCGGTGTACTACTTGCTGCCGCACCGCGGCCGGCACGCGGCGCTGACGACTCTTAGCTACGTCTTTTACGGCTGGGCCAACCCCGCGTTCATGGGCCTGATGTTGGCTTCGACCGTGGTGGACTATCTGTGCGGGCGAGGTATTGCGACAGGTGGCGGGCGTGGAGGCGAGCCGATACCGAGGTTGGCGCCGGGGGGGCCGCGCAGCAGGCGCCAGCGGTTGTTCGTCGCGGTTTCCGTCGTCACCAACCTGTCGCTTCTCGGCTTCTTCAAGTACTTCAACTTTGTCGTCGACAACTACAACGCGCTGCTGTCTGCACTCGGTTTGGGGACGCTCGAGGCCGACTCGGTCTTGCGTATCGTGCTGCCGCTCGGGATCAGCTTCTACACGTTCCAGTCGATGAGCTACACGATCGATGTCTATCGGGGCAACGCCGGGGCGCTCTCCAACTTCGTGGATTTCGCCTGTTATGTATCGCTCTTTCCCCAACTGGTCGCCGGTCCGATCATCCGTTTTTCAGAGATCGAAGAACAGCTGCGTGGGCGATCTCACACGATCCAGAAGTTCGCCCGAGGCGTCGCCTTCCTGAGCGTCGGCCTGGCGAAAAAAGTACTCCTAGCCAACCCTTGTGGGAAGGTGGCGGACACGGTCTTCGATGCGGCATCGGTGATCCCCATGGACGCCTGGTTTGGAACGCTAGCCTACGCATTTCAGATCTACTTCGACTTCAGCGGCTACTCGGATATGGCCATCGGTCTGGGGCTGATGTTGGGCTTTGTGTTCCCCAAGAACTTCGACTCGCCCTACCGGGCGGAGTCGATCACCGATTTCTGGCGTCGCTGGCACATCTCTCTGTCCAGGTGGTTGCGCGACTATCTCTATAGACCGCTGGGAGGCAACCGGAGGGGTCGCCGGCGAACGTATGTGAATCTCGGTCTGGTGATGCTTTTGGGGGGCTTGTGGCACGGTGCCGCCTGGAACTTCATTGCCTGGGGAGGGTTCCACGGTCTGTTGCTCGCGCTCGAAAGATTGCGGGGGAGGCGAAGCCTCTTCGATCCGCTACCCGTTGCTTTGCAACGCGGCGGCACCTTTTTTCTGGTCCTTTTGTCCTGGGTCTTTTTTCGAGCCGACAGTTTGGGGCGGGCGTTTCAGCGGTTCGCTGAGATGGCGGGTCTCGCCCGTTCGGCCCCGGCTGCGCCGCTGGTCGGCGGCGTCGTCTACGAGCCCTACTATCTGCTGACAGTGATGGCGGCAGCCGGGATCGCCTGGCTTGCACCGCAAACCTGGAACTGGACGCGAAGGCTTTCGGCCTGGAAGGCGGCGACCTGCGCGGCGCTGTTCGCGGTCTCCCTCGTGATCCTCGATACGCAAGAGTTCAACCCTTTCATCTACTTCATTTTCTGATGAGCAACTCGAGCAAGATAGATCGCAAAGAGCAGGCTCGACTCGAGGTGGGCCGGACGAAGGTGGCGGCCCCCGTGGCACTTACCCTGGTGGCACTCTTCCTGCTGATGGTCGCGGGACCGCCGCTCGTCGAGCTAGGCTCCGACTTGCTGGGAGGTCGGCCGTCACAGTCCGAGCCGCACGCCCTTGCGGCCATCGCCGAGTTGCGTCGTGGCGCCCGAGCCGCGTTGGGCGAGCTTGCGCTGCGACATCCTCGCGCTGCGAACAAGCAATTGCGGGATGCGATCGGGAAAGCGGAGCACGGGCTCGAAGAGGACTCCCTGATTCGCCGCAAGCTCCGAGCGCCGGTGCAGCGCCTGCTGACATCCTTGCTGGGTCTTGGGAACGAGCAGTCCTATCTGGGTCGAGAAGGTTGGCTCTTCTTCCGACCCGATGTCGACTATTCGGTCGGGCGGGGCTTTCTGGATGCCGGCGAGTTGGAGCGCCGCCGCCGTGACGTCGATTCTCCTTCCTCCATCCGGCCGGATCCCGTACCGGCGCTCCTGCGGTTC
>Ga0224508_10005488_pt1 | contig 10137 bp, 8 predicted proteins | sample SF_Jan12_sed_USG_4_FD_170157 | JGI IMG/M metagenome (GOLD analysis project Ga0224508, IMG submission 170157) | Sediment microbial communities from San Francisco Bay, California, United States - SF_Jan12_sed_USGS_21 | ecosystem: Environmental > Aquatic > Marine > Sediment | place: USA: California... | reverse complement strand
TGCTGATGTCAATCTGGTTGGACTGGATTGTTAGCTGATCACCGCGTGGATCTTGGTACGCAGCGCGCGCCTGGTTGGTGATTATCGTGCCCGGCGCGGTTTGTCCGAAAGCGTTTGTACTGGTCAAAAACACGAGTGTGCACAGCAGCAAAATCCGGAGTCTCTGTGAGATTCCAGGATCGCCAGACGCAGGAAGACCGCGGCGGGCTGTGTTACCCGCCGCGGCCGAATCGCGCTCTAACGTAGTGGCCGGCTTGCTTTCATGCTGCCGACACGGCCACCACGTTGCCGTGGCCGTGCTATCCGATTTCATTCAGATCACATAGATCTTGTCAGTTAGCACGCTCTAGTTAATGGACACGCGGAAACGCACGGTAACCACGTTGTCCGGTGCATTATCCAGCGTGTCTGCTGTCATGCCAGCAGCGCCTACTGTCAGGACAGCACCGCTCAGCACGCAGCCGTCGCCGTTGGTGTCCGTGCCACCTGATTCTGCTATGCAGTAGCTGGTAGTTCCAAGGGAGTCGATCTGTACGTCCGAGTTGGTGACTCCTACATCATAGCCGCCTGTTGCAAACGTCAGTTCGCCCTGTAGCGTATCGCTGACAGTAACGTCCGTTGCGGGAACACTACCCGAGTTTGTGATCGCTATGGTGTACTCGACGATAGCGCCGGGTATGGCCAGAGCATTTGGCGAAACGCCACCGAGCGGATCGCTTACAACCTGCGACGTCTTGTTGGCCGCCAGTACTGCGACCGCACCAACCAGGTAGGCATCGTCAGCGGAGGCAGTACCGTTCGATATCGCGACTTCCAGACCGTCGGTGTTAGGGCCACTGGATGCAACCTGGACGTTGCCCTGGGCGCCGGAAGCGCCACCTTCGAGGGCTTCAGCCACCAGCTGGATGTTGGCGCCCTGACCCGGGGTCGGGCCGAGCGGAATATCCGCCAGTACGAACACCGAAATTACGTTGTCCGTCGCCTCATCACCGGTGACATCGGGCCCCAGTTCATCAATGAACGTAGCGGTATCGACCCCGACGTCGTAGACGTTGTTGTTGTTGACGTCCACGACGATCGTGAAGGCAGTTGGATCGAAATCGTCCGGTACTCCGAACGGGTTGCTAGCGACGTTGTTTACCGACAAGCTGAAGTCCTGCGCCGCGTTACCGGTGTTGGTAACGGTGAAGCGCGCGACCGCGTCCTGCTGGTTCGGCACTACGGCAGTCTCGGCACCGTCGGCTTCCGCCACGGTTAGATCGACCACCTGGTCGACCTTGAAGCTGGTCGAGTTACTGGTGACCGGCGCCTGGCTGGCACCACTGACCTGGTAATCGACGGTTGCGGAGTTATCGATGTCGGTGTTGGCAGCCGTGCCGATCGCGAGTGCGGACGTCGAATACACAACACCGAAAAATGCCACTAATCCCGTGGCAAGGAGCCTTTTCAGGCTTGATTTAAAAGCACACATAGAGCGAGATTCCTTTTTCTAAAAAAACTCAAGATTCCTCTGGCCCGAAGACCAGTGAGCGTTTTTCCCACCTGAATGTGCTGCGCCCTTGCGAATCCGGGCGCGGCTTATTAGTTAGGTGTCTATTTGACTGTGGCCGTGAACTGCACCGTACCGTTGGCGCCCGGGGCGATGTCGCTGCCGACGATCCAGCGCACGTGCGTATAGTCGCTGGCTCCGGCCGGCCTCTGTGTGCCGTCAGTGTTACTGACGCGCAGGTCCGGTGCGGCAGCGAAGCTTTCGCCGCCATCGACGGAAAACAGGATAGAGGTATTGTCACCGGTCGCCGAATCGTCGACATAAGCCATGTGGTCGGGAACCGGGTTGGTAACGGTAACCCTCTCGGCCGGCTGATCGCCCGTGTTCGTGTAGGTGACTGTGAACAGCACTCTCTCTCCCGGCACGACGTTAGTCGCCTTCACGAGCCGCATTTGTTCGGCGCCGTTTTCATCGGTGACGCTTTGCCATTGCTCGGCCTTGTGCTCAAGCCGTATGGTCCCTTGCTGCGCCAACGCATTGCCGCTCAGTAGCAGAAGGCCGGCGAGTAACACGCCTTTAGCGGTGGTTATTGCCAAGCTGTTCATCAGTTTTTCCCTTGTCATCATGTCGTTCATTTTCATTCGCTCGTTAGTCAATCGTGACGGTAAATTCAATTGTCTGGGCGCCGCTCGCTTCGGTCAGGTCGCCGAGGTCCACGGCAATTTCCGGCGCCGGGGTCGTTGTGTATGCACCGGCATCGGCATCAGTGTCGTCGTCAGTCAGAGCGCCGCCGTTCAGGCTGATGCTCTCGGACGAGTAGGTCGTATTCGCAGGAATCGGATCGGTAATCACGGTATTGACGGCCGTTTCCGAACCGGTCGGCGTTATCACGATGCGGTAGGTAATCGTGGCGCCGGGCATCGGGCTGCTGCCGCCGAACGGGTCGAGCACCGTAGCGCTCTTGACCACGGCGAGTTCGATATCGCTGATTAGGTATTGCCCGGCGATCGCGTCGTTCGCACCGCTGGTGCCGACCACCGCATCGATGCCGCCGTCGCCATCACCCGGAAAGAGGTCGCCGGGATCGCCACTCCCCGTCGACGCGATCGCGCTTAGCTCGCTTAATCCAATTGCACCTTCGGCCAGGTCGGCCGGAATGTCGTTGACCAGCAGAATATCAACTGAGGCGTCGGGTGCCAGCACGGGGTCGTTATCGCCGGGAACGTATGCAGTATCTCCGGCGGAAAAATCGCCGCTGCCGTCAGTATCGAAATAAATGGCTGCCGGGGTGGACGCGTCGGGGTCAAAGTCATCGCCACTCACGGCGTTGTTGATCGCAAGTGTAAATCCCTCGGTACCGTTGCCGGTATTGGTGACGACAAACAGCAACCCGTGCGGGCCTGTGCCCGAGGGCACAGAGAGCGGGTCGCTCAACAGCGTGACATCGACATCCAATACCTCTGCGACGGTCAACGTGAGCGTGTTCGATGTCGTCGTCTGGGGCGTGCCGGCAACCTCGTAGCTGACGGCTGCCGTGTTATCGATATCAGTGCCGGCGATGGTCCCCTCCGCCACGCACAGCGGGGTGACCCCGAGACCGATCAGGGCGATAGACAGCGTTATCAGTTTGCGTTTCATGTCCGATGCCGGAGCTGTGAACAGGTCCGTGATCTTACAAAACATCGCCACGCGCATTAGTTGACCAAGTTAACAGTTTCAGAAGGTGAATCGGGCTGGAGCCCTTGCTGGCCATATATATGGGCACTTTGACCCATAAACGGAATCCGGCCAAAAACAGGCTTTTCGGCAATGTAAGTGTCCGATTGGACAGGAAAAAGAACGTCATGAATATGCCGCGCAGAAAAAAGCACCCGGGGCTTTCGCCCCGGGTGCCTTGATATTGCTATCCCGCCCGTTACGGCGCGGTTTGTACCGCTGTTACGGTGTGACTACGCATTCGGCCACTGCGTCATAGTCGATCAGTATCAGGCCCGGAGCCGTCTCCGCGCCGAAAGCATCACGAGCGATAACGTCCAGGACCTGACCAGGATTCGTATCGAACCCGGTGACGGAAATAGCAGGGTTCGGGTCGCCCGCCAGGGTGACGTAGATGTCGTAGTTAGCGGCCGGGTCTACCGAAAGGACAGGTGTGCTGGCAGCGAACGGTACATCCAGGAACTCGATGGCATCCGCGTCACCGATAGAACCACCTTCAGGCAGGATGTAAATGTCGACGTTCGGCGTAGAAGGCGAGCCATGCGTCAGCCGCACCTTGGCTTCGGTGAACACGCTGCGACCATCAATTCCCAGGGGGATTGCCTGCAGCGTACTTGTCGATAGCAGTCCGCTGACAATAACGGTCGTCGCTTCATTGACGACGGCACCGTACGCAATATCCAAAACGCTGCTGGTATCGCCCGTTGCAACCACACTTAGCGTGTAGTCTTCGGGCGCACCAATCGGATCAATCAGGCAAGACTCCGTGTACGCCAGATTCTCAACAAGCTTGAGCTGTTCGACTTCGGCGGTCGAACCTACGTCAGCGAGCACATCTACGTTCGGTGTAGTCGGCGGCGATGCGTGTACAGCAACTGCCGCGGCGGGCGTGGTCGCGTCGTACAGCGGCGTAGCGGTCGTTCCGTCGAGCACCATTAGCTGCACCGCCGAGTCACCGAGGAATGCGTTTTCGGTTGCGACGATCATCAGGTCGGCGCCGGCGGCCAGAGAAATCTCACCGGAATCGTAGACGACCGGTGCACCGGCTAAGGTCGGTGCAACCACGCGAATCTGGTAATCGCCCGCGGGCACTTCCAGCTGTCCCGTGCTGGCACCAAATGCCAGCGGTGTTGCGCCGTTTACGGGGTCTTGAAGAGCCCCGTTCAGAAGGGTTACGTAAACATCAACGTCCGGTGCGTTCGGTGCTGCGTGTACAACCTCTGCGCGGAAGCTGCCGGCGGCAATTGGCTCGCCGATCGGATTGGTTACGAGGATCGGTCCGAAATCATTGCCTTCGATCGTTCCGGAAGCAATGACCGTGGTCTCGGTACCGAATTCCAGCGGCAGATCGGCGTCGAGCACGACAGCATTGCCGCTCGGGATGATGCCTTCGACCTGAACGTTAACGTCTGCACCGGTCGCAGTAACGTTTGCCGCCTGACCGACATTGACGAACCCAGAACCTTGGTTGAAGTCGACACCGGGAAGCGCCAGAGTGCCGTCAATCGAGATGTTGACCTTTGGGGCGTCAGGGGATGCGTGCAGCGCACGCAGCGTTGGCGTTACGGCACACTCCACAAACTCTGTCGACTGAACCTCAGCAGGGTCGAGAACACCGTTGCGGTTGGTGTCGAGCCCGGTTTCAAAAACCTGGCCGCCGCCGAGACAGTCGGCATCGCCTACCGGCAGATTGCGGAACGCGACGAGCGAATTGAAGCCATCAGCACCGTCGGCACCGTCGGCACCATCAGCACCGAGCAGGCCATCGTCGCCTTCGCAGCCGGCAAGAAAAATGACGGCGCCAAGCGCAGTGAATGCGGAAGTACGTATTTTCATAAGGTTTCTCCAGTTGGGGTCTGCTTTTTTATCGGGAAGAAAGTTTGCGCTGTATCTGAGACAAGTGGGTTGCATGTCTGTAACGGAGTGTTTCCAAATGTAACGCTGCGAATTTCGAGTAGCGGTTGAGGAGACTCGCCGGTTTTTTCTTTGGTTATCACGGCAAGCAAAGTCATAATGGCTGACTTATCCGCATGCAGTGAATGACTCATGGCTCTGACAAAAAATGAACTGGCGACGCTCAAAGACGCCTATGCCACGCTGGAAAATCCGTCGCTGGCAATACGGATCAGTTCTGCTGTCGGCATGCCCGTGGAGGCGGTTACCCGGGAGTTGGGCAAGCGGGCGCCCGATGCGGTTGTCGACGCGGTGAGCAAATCGACTCACAGGGCCATCGAATTTGTACTGCAGAGTTCAATGCGCAGCATCAAAGCGGAACAGCAGGCACCCGCGAGTCCTCGATTGCACACTGCCGCCGCGATGACCACGGGTGCCGTCGCCGGCTTCTTTGGCCTCGAGACGCTGATTGTCGAACTTCCGCTAACGACTGGCATCATGTTCCGATCGATCGCCGACATTGCGCGCGCGGAAGGGGAATCACCGCAGAATCCGGAAACCATCATGAACTGCATGCAGGTCTTTGCGATGGGTAGCCGCACGTCGGAGCAAGATGACGCGGCTGAGACGTCCTACTATGGCGTACGTGTTGCCATGAGTAAGGCGGTGACCGACGCGCTGCAGTACGTTGTGTCCCATGGCATTGGCAGCAAAAGCGCACCGGCACTGGTGCGCCTTATTTCAGCGCTGGCCAGCCGCTTTGGTGTCGTCGTCACCCAAAAAGCGATGGCGCAAACAATTCCTGTCATCGGCGCAATCGGTGGCGGACTTGTGAATACGATATTCATTAGCCACTTTCAGGACATGGCTCGCGGACATTTTGCGATTCGACGGCTCGAACGCAAGTATGGTGCGGAGATGGTTGAGACTGCGTATCTGCAGCAGAAGTCAGTCGTTGCTTCGCCGACCTGATGAAGTATTCGATCGATTGTCTTCTTCGCGAAGCTGGCTGGCCATGTCATAGCCCAAATCGGATGCGCGTCTGGAGTCTGTGCGCCGGTCATCAAAGCGCTCGTAGGTGCAGCGACAATTCTTGGCGCCGCAATCGTTCAGCGGTAGCTTCGGTATTTGATCAATAAGGCATCGCTTGTCCGCAATGGCCAGCGCGGCCTGGCAACAATCAGTTTTATTGACGATAACCTGGACACCGCGGTACTTGATCTTCGTGGTTCTGGTAGCCGTCCTGGAATTTCCGTTAAGTTTGGCCAGTAAGCCCATCGCTCCGTTCCTCCGTTATGAACTGCAACACTAGCAGTAGCACGTATGAAAAACGTTGAGCTGCGTCTTGGTGCCAAGCGGAACAGCGTCTCATCGATGGATCCGCGATTGGCGATGAGGGGCTGATTTACGATGATTGCCGGCGATAACCTGACAGACGGTAGCTGTGGTCCGACGAGGAGCATTCACAGCGGCAGCGTCCGGGCATACGATGACATTGTAGTATGAGGTGTGGGAAATATTATTATGTCAACCGAACACAAAGAGACGCACCACGCGCACGCGCGACTGGCGAAGACCAGGGCGGAGCTTGAAAAACTGCGCGATCGCAAACAGCCGGCTATCGAGACAATCGATGTGACGTCGTTGCAGGTCGATGAGTCCTATGGTGAAGACTGCGATCCGTATAACAGCACGGGGCAGTTTCTGGCGGATGCTCTGAAAAAGAAGTACGACGACTAGCCGGGAACGGAGTCGGCGGCGAGTTCTTCAGCGGGGCGAGTACCCCGCAGGTCCTCGATGATTACGGCCACGGCAGGCGTGACGAAGAGAACCATAAAGCCCGACACAACGATGCCGAAGCCCAGGCTGACGCCCATCGGTATCAGGAATTGTGCTTGCGGGCTTTTCTCGAACAGCAGCGGTGTCAGGCCCATGGCCGTCGTCAATGTTGTGAGCACGATCGGGCGGAATCGTCGCGCCGCCGCCGAGGCTGCGGCCTCGATGGGATCCAGACCTTCTCTGCGGCGCCGATTGTACAAGTCGACGAGCACGACCGAGGCGTTCACGGCGACGCCGGCAAGTGCCACGATGCCGAAGATCGAGATAAACGAAAGCGGAAAGCCGAGTACGAGGTGGCCCAGGATTGCGCCCGCCACGCCGAGGGGAATCGACACGAGAATGGCCAGCGGCTGCAGGTAAGAGCGGAGCTGCGTGGCGATCATTGCGTAAATAATCAACAAGACGATCATAAATGCGCTGCCGATATCGGCGAGATCCTCATTCTGCTCGCGAGTCGACCCGGCCTGCACCCAACGCAAACCCGGAAAATTTCGCTCGAGCTCGGGCATGAGCGAAGCCACAATTGTTGCGTTCGCGATGTTGGGTGTCGAGATCGCTTCATCGACATTAGCGCTCACCGAGACGATGCGTCGCCCATCGATGCGCTCGATTGATGAGTAAGCTCGGCTTTCCTCCACGCTGGCGACGGTTAGCAGCGGTGCACGATCACCGTTGGGCAGGCGTACGCGGAAATCGTTGAGCGACTCGAGGTCCGCACGCGTTGATTCGGGATAACGCACGTAGACCCGAATTTCTTCGCGGCCACGCTGGATGCGCTGTACCTCCTCGCCGAAGAATCCCTGGCGTACCTGTACCGCAACGTCGGCCGGACGCAGACCCGCTGCGATACCAGACGGCGTAAGTTCGAAAACGAGCTGCCGCTTGCCAAGATCGAAACTGTCCTCGATTTCATTCACGCCGTCGATTTGCTGCAGGCGCTGCTTCATGCTTTCCGCGGCGCTGATGAGCTGGCCCTCGTCCTGGTGGGCGAGCTCGTAATCGACATCGTCGCCAAAGCGCGTGACGGTCGAGGAGACGGTCACGCGTTCGGCGCCCTCGATGTCACCGACCGCCGCGCGCCAGCGACGTTCGATTTCGACCGCGGGCATGCGCCGTTTGCCAAACGCCGTAAGTTCGATGCGAACCTGGCCGATATTCTCGGCGGTTCTGAATCCGGATTGAGCGCCGGGACCTGCACCTTGTATCGCGCCGCCGCCGCTGGTCGATGTTACCGAAACGAACAGTTCCTCCCCCCTTTCCTCGCGTACCGCATCAGAAACTTCATAGGCCGCCGCGGTAATGTGTCGGACAGCCGCATCGGTGCGCTCGAACGGGGTGCCTTCGGGCATCGTCAGGGACGCCGAGATATTGTTGCCCTCGATCTGCGGGAAAAAAATGAAGCGTACCTGCCCGTTTTGCACAAGACTTATACAGAGAATAAAAAACGCCACGGCAACAGCTACGGTCGCGTAGCGCCAGCGTGCCGCGAACGTTACTCCGGGCTCGATCAGATTGTCGCGGATGTGGGCAACAGTGACGGCGACGCGCTGCTGAATTGTCGCGATCAGGCCGCGCGACCAGGGCCCGCCGTGGCTAAGGTGCGATGGCAGGATGCAAAACGCCTCGACTATCGACATGAGCAGTACGCTGATAACGACGAGTGGAATCGCGCGTGTAATGTCGCCGAACGTGCCGCCTGTCACGAGCAACGGGGCAAATGCAGCCACCGACGTCAATACGCCGACGACGACCGGGGCCATCACGCCATGTGCGCCGCGGTTGGCGGCTATCTCGCCGCTCCAGCCGTGCTGCCGTTCCGAGTCAATGTTCTCGCCGATCACGATTGCGTCATCAACTACGAGACCGAGCACGATGATCAGACCAAAGAGGGAAACCATCGTGATGGTTACGCCGAGCGCGCCAAACAGCAGGAACCCACCCATGAATGCCGTTGCAATTCCTGTGCTGACCCAGACAGCGAGCTTCAAGTCGAGCATCAGCACGAGAAACGTAAACACCAGCGCGAAACCGAACAAACCGTTTCTCAGCAGCAGGTTGACACGCTCGCGAAGCAGCGTGGTTTCGTCACGGAACTCGACGACTTCGATGCCAGGCGGCGACGTGTAATCGGCAAGGAAGACATCGACGGCCGCCTTGACTTTGAGTACGTCTTCGGCCTCGGCGCGCTTGACGTCGACAAATACAGCCGGCCGACCGTTATACAAGTTAACAAGCTCCTCGCGCACGAAGCCGTCGCGCACCTCAGCGACATCCGCCAGTGTGATCACCGAACCATCCGGCAAATTGCGTACGACGATGGTTTCAAACGCGGCACCCGTCTGCCGCTTCTTGTTGGTACGCAGCAGAACCTCACCTGAATCGGATGCGATCGATCCGCCGGCAAGATCGAGCGAGGACTGCCGCACAGCGCTGGCAACGTCAGCAAACGTCATGTCGTAGCGCCGGAGCGTATCCTCGCTCACCTCGATCGAAATTTCGTAGTCACGATCACCGCTTAATGACACGAGCGAGACGCCGGGCTGCGTGAGTAGGTCTCGTTCAATCTGCTCGGCGGCGCGACGTAGTGCGAGCGGTCCCACATCGCCGACCACTGCCAGCGTCACGACGCCGCCGGTTGGTTTGGGCGCAACAACGACCGGTTTCTCCGCGTTCTCGGGCGGGAAATCGCTGAGGCGATCGACCGCCGATTCGACGTCGTCCTTCACAATCTGACGATCCGCGAAATCGTTGGTCTCGATGACGACGGTGCCGACGTTCTCGGACGCGGTTGAGTTGACGCGTTTCACGCCATCGATACCGAGCACGGCTTCCTCGACACGACGCGTGATACTTTCCTCGACCTCGGCCGGCGTGGCGCCCGGAAACGGTACGGTCACCGTAACTGTGCCGGGGGAAATCGTGGGGAACACCTGCGACTGCAGGCGAGAGGCAGAGATCGCGCCGCCAACGAGCAGGACCACCATCAACAGGTTTGCCGCCACAGGGTTCTGGATAAACCTGAGGATGAGGCCACGGCTCATTTCACGATGTGGTCCGGTCATCGTGGCTTCAGTTTGCGCCGTTGTCGACGGTCGCGAGCTCGCCAGGTCCACGAGGGCTGACGGACAGTCCGTCGCGGGCGTTTGCAGGAGGCACGGCGACGACACCGTCGGCGTCATCGAATACCCCGACGACCGCCA
>Ga0224508_10005487_pt1 | contig 10138 bp, 8 predicted proteins | sample SF_Jan12_sed_USG_4_FD_170157 | JGI IMG/M metagenome (GOLD analysis project Ga0224508, IMG submission 170157) | Sediment microbial communities from San Francisco Bay, California, United States - SF_Jan12_sed_USGS_21 | ecosystem: Environmental > Aquatic > Marine > Sediment | place: USA: California... | reverse complement strand
CAGCCTCACGGCCTGAAAGCTCGAGGTAGCGAATTGTCTCGCCATCGATCGGGAAGATCGCACAGGTCGAACCGAATTCCGGCGACATGTTGCCGAGCGTTGCACGATCGGCCAGCGGCAGTTGTCCGAGTCCGTCGCCAAAAAACTCGACGAATTTTCCGACGACGCCTTTGTTGCGGAGCATTTCGGTAACCGTCAAGACCAGGTCCGTAGCGGTCGTGCCTTCCTTGAGTTTGCCGTTCAATTTAAAGCCGATGACATTCGGAATCAGCATCGTAATTGGCTGACCCAGCATTGCGGCTTCGGCTTCAATGCCACCAACTCCCCAGCCAAGCACGCCGAGGCCGTTTATCATCGTTGTGTGCGAATCGGTACCGACGACCGTGTCCGGGTAAGCGGACCGCGTACCGTTCTTGTCGGCGTCGAAGACGACCCGGCTCAGGTACTCCAGGTTGACCTGGTGAACGATGCCCGTATTGGGCGGGACAACGCGGAAATTGTCGAACGCCGACTGTCCCCAACGCAGGAACGAATACCGCTCCCTGTTGCGTTGGAACTCAATCTTGTTGTTCAGATCGAGTGCATTGGCTGCACCGTAGTTGTCGACCTGCACCGAATGGTCAATGACGAGTTCGGCCGGCGACAGCGGGTTGATGCTCTTGGCCGAACCACCAAGTTTGACGACGGCGTCGCGCATCGCGGCCAGGTCGACAACTGCGGGTACGCCCGTGAAGTCCTGCAGGATGACCCGCGCCGGCGTAAACGAAATCTCTGTGCTGGGCGCCGCTTTGGCGTCCCAGTTCGCCAGCGCGTCGATGTCCTTTTTCGTGACGTCGCGACCATCTTCGTGGCGCAACAGGTTCTCGAGCAGGATCTTCAGGGAGTAGGGCAGCCGTTCGACGTGGCCGTCTTTAACGGCGTCGAGCCGAAAAATCTCGTACTTGTTATTACCGACCTTAAGCGTTGAACGCGCGCCAAAGCTGTCCGTCATTGTCGTCTTCTCCGGAATTGCCAGGTTTTCTCAGTGGCCAGGCGGCCACGGGGTTGCGCATTATAACGAAACAAACAGGCCCGCGCTTAGCCACTTTGGTCGATGACGGCACCGCCGAGGCACTGCTCGCCGTCGTAAAATACGACAAACTGGCCGGGCGCCACGGCTTTCTGGGCCGTATCAAAACGGACCTTTAGCGTCGAGCGGTCGAGCTCCGTGACGACACAGTCCTGGTCGGCCTGTCGATAGCGAATCTTGGCTTTGCACTCCAGCTCGTTGCCGAGCCCGGCCGGCCGCGCCCCGATCCAACTGGCATCCGTCGCTATCAACCAGTCGCTGAACAGCAGATCATGCTCGCCCTGGGCGACGATTAACGCGTTGTCCTCGATGTGCTTGGCTACGACATACCACGGTTCCTCGCCACGATCGTTGCGGCCTCCGATCCCAAGCCCCTGGCGCTGCCCCAGCGTGTAGTACATAAGCCCCTGGTGGGTGCCGATTTCTTCGCCGCCGGGCGTTCTCATGGGGCCGGGGTTTGCCGGCAGGTAGGTACTCAGGAATTCACGGAACGGCCGTTCGCCTATGAAGCAAATGCCCGTGCTGTCTTTCTTGGCATGAACCGGCAATCCCGAGTCTCGAGCAATTCGACGTACATCCGCTTTTTGCAAATCACCCAGCGGAAAAACAGTTTCGGCGAGGGCTTCTGCGCTGACGGCGTGCAGAAAGTAACTTTGATCCTTGTTCTTGTCCGCGCCCTTGAACAGTGCGCCATGGCCATCGACGATTCCTGATCGCGCGTAATGGCCGGTAGCCAGAAAATCGCCGCCAAGGCGTTTCGCGAAGTCGCGAAATACGCCGAATTTAATCTCGCGATTGCAGAGCACATCGGGATTCGGTGTACGGCCTTTACGGTACTCATCGAGAAAATATTCGAACACCTGGTCGCGGTATTGCCTTGCGAAGTTCGCGTGGTGCAATGGAATTTTGAGCTGCTCGCAGACAGCGCGGGCATCCTGCAGATCGTCAGCCGCCGTGCAGTAGCCGTCGTCGTCCTCCCAGTTGGTCATGTGCAGCGCGTGTACTTCGGCGCCTGCTTGTTTCAGGAGAATTGCGGCGACCGCAGAATCGACACCGCCCGACAGTCCGAGAACGACTCGCTTGTTGGCTACCTGATTATCGAGGGACGATGCCATAGGCGGCGCATTCTACTGCAGTACGGGGTGTGGCGGCGACCGATGGCTTATGTCCGGTCAGTAGCCCTTTATACCTGTCGAATTGTCGGGCGACGATGGGTAGAATCTGATCCTTGCTGCGCCTTGGAAGAGGATGTTTATGCGCTACGTTTTGCTGCTGAGTGTACTGCTCATTTGCCTGACGGGCTGCGGTGGTGGAAGCGGCGGTGCGGGGACAACGCAGGTCTCTGGCACAAATGTACCCGCCGGAACCCAGTCGCCGGGCGGAATCTGGTTTGGCACGGACAGCGCGAACCAGCCAGTCGTCCTGTACATCGCCGAAACGGGCATGCTGCGCGGGACACTGCATCCGCAAGGCTCGATAATCCCGTCGTTCGGCGGCGGGGCGGTCAGCGTGACGTCGAACAACGCTGTCACCGGGTCGTTCGAAGTGGAAGGTAGCCGGTTGCCGTTTACGGGGCAGCCCAACGAAGATCTCGGGTGCGCGATTTCGGGAGACGTATCGCAACGGCAATTTCTTACAGTCGATGTCACCTGCTCGGATTCTGCAGGCGTTGTTTATGAAGAGGCATTGCGATTGATGTACGACCCCAACGTCTATGAACGCGATTCGTCGCTCGACGAACTGGCCGGGGAATACACGATCGAACTCCAGCCCGATACCAATTCTTTGAGCATCGCGGTCGACGGCACACTGTTCGGCATGTTCAACAACCGCGCGCGATGTTCGGTCGAGGGAAACGCCACTATCATCGACACGGAATACACGTTCATCGAGGTCACGTGGACGATGTCGGGATGCACGAATCCGATCGGAAACTACGAGGGCACGCAGATGTCGGGTTTCGCACTGCCGAGCCCCTCTCCTACGGGCAGGCCAGGCAGCTATTATTTCCTGCTGACCGGGCAATCACCGGACGGCCTCTATGCAATCAGCGTATTGTACGAGCCCGTATGACCGAGCAGCACTCCCAAGGGTCTGTCTGAATTAGGAGACGCTGCCCAGCGCCACACGGATCGCCTCTCCATTGATTCCGCTGGATTCCTCGGATGCGAGAAATGCGATCGCCTCGGCGACTTCCTGAGGCGTCACAACGCGGCCGGCGGGATACAGTGCCGCTCGTTCGGCCCATACCTGGTCGGTGGTGATACCACGGTCCTTTGACTCTTGGAGAGCCGATCGTTCCGCCATTTCTGTGCGCACCCAACCCGGTAAAACGGCATTGGACGTAACACCAAACGGGCCACCGTCCCGCGCGACCGAACGCATCAGCCCGAGCAGTCCGTGTTTTGAACTCGTGTAGGCACTTCCGGCATGTTCGGCGACCAGGCCGGCCGTGGAACTCGTATAAACCACGCGCCCGTAGCCGCGCTCGGTCATACCTTTGAGCACGAGCCTCGAGAGGTAGAACGGCCCATCGAGATTGACATGCATGGTCTCACGCCATGCATCCGGGTCCTGTTCCCAGATCACACGTTCATGCGCCGAACCGATACCGTGGTTGCACACGAGAATCTCGACAGGCCCCAGGTGTCGCTCGGTTTCTTCGACCGCATGCGCGCAGCCTTCCGCAGTTCCCAGGTCCGCGACCGAGTGCGCGAGTCCGACTTCATCGAGTTCCTGTCGACTTCGCGCGACGCACATCACTCGGGCGCCACGGCCGGCCAGGAGCTCTGCCGTCGAACGCCCTATACCCCGGCTCCCACCTGTAACGAGCGCGACGCGCCCCTCGACTCCGGCCATACTGCAGGTCCTCCTGGCCCATGCTTTGCGACAGTATAGCGTCGGCTTCCGATCGAAAGCACTCTCGTTACGCGGCGAGCAACTTGTGTCATATTCGGGACAGGCCGACTCAAAAAGCGGCACTGGTAGACTGACGACTGGCGCGGAGCCACCGATAATTGGTTCACGATATCGAATCTGGAGCTGGCACTATGAAAGCAATTGCAATGTCGATCGGTATGCTGAGCTTGACCGCTTTTCTTTCAGCTTGCGGTGGAGGCGGTAATACGGCGGCAGGGCCATCCGGTCCTGGCACAACGCCGCCATCGGGATTCAGTACTGGTCCCGAGATGTGTGTCGGTGGCAGTGCTGCTGACTTTTCGTGCCTGGGCATCTCGCTGCGTAGTCGCGTACCACTTGAGGCAATGGGCGGCACAACGGGCAATGATATCTGGGGCTGGTTTGATGCCCAATCCGGTAAAGAATATGCGTTGATGGGCATGACCAACGGCACAGCGTTTGTCGATATCTCGGATCCGGAAGAACCAGTCTATCTCGGCATCTTGCCAACCCGAACAGTGGCCTCAACCTGGCGCGACATAAAAGTATATGAAGATCACGCTTTCATCGTCGCCGACGGTGCCGGTGCGCACGGCATGCAGGTGTTTGATTTGACGCGCCTGCGGGGGCTCATGGCGCCGCAGACTTTTTCCCCCGATTTTGTTTACGGCGATTTTGGGAATGCGCACAACCTCGCCATCAACGAAGGCACCGGATTTGCCTACGCTGTAGGAACGAATACCTGCGCCGAAGGCCTGCACATGATTGACATCAGCGCACCGATCAACCCGCTATTTGCTGGCTGTCATTCAGCGTTCGATACACATGACACTCAATGCGTCGATTATCAGGGACCGGATGCCGATTATTCGAATAGTGAGATCTGTTTCAGCTCCGCCGCGGACCGGGTCGAGATCGCCGATGTTACATTCAAGGCGTCTCCCGTTACCGTCTCGACCAGCATATATCCTGAATTGGGTTTCGTTCATCAGGGTTGGTTGACCGAGGATCACCGGTTCTTGCTCGTAGGCGACGAATTCGACGAGAATGTATTTGATGTGCCCACGCGAACACACGTACTCGACGTATCTAACCTCGATTCCCCAGTTTATGTCTTTGCCTATGAGGCTGCGACGGCGTCGATTGACCACAATCTCTATGTTCTCGGCAACCGGGTATTTGAGGCGAACTATACGTCCGGTTTGAGAGTTCTCGAATTTGGCGACCTGGCGAATCGTGAATTATCGGAAATCGCCTTTTTCGACACGTATCCGCAAAGCAACGCTACGGAGTTTTCCGGAGCATGGAGCGTTTACCCATTCCTGCCCTCCGGGACAATAATCGTCAGCGACGTGACGAATGGCTTGTTTGTTCTGTCACTTCAATAGTGATTCTGAGCTTGTGCAGTTCATGACATCATGTGGCAGCTAGCCGAGATGCTTCGCGGTACGTAACAACTCTCTGTTGATCCTCATCCCACAGGCAACACCGGAAGCAGTCGCGAATATCCCTTGGACTCAGCGTTGTTGTAATGGGCGATTGCAGTTCCGGAATCGCGGCCATCACCTCAGGCAGGCGATAGAACGGTATGCGCACGTTAAGGTGATGGATGTGATGAAAACCAATGTTGCCAGTAAACCATTGCATAACTTTATTGAGCTTCATGTAACTGGACGATTCCATCGCCGCACGATAATACGTCCAGGCTTCTTCGGACAATATGTGCATGCGTTTGAAACTGTGCTGCGCAAAAAAGAGATAACTTCCGAGTGCCGAAGCGATGGTCATCGGCAGCAAAATGACGAAAAACGCGGTGTCAAAGCCCCCCAGTATCCATAGCGCTGCGATTAAGACCCCATGGCCGACAAGTGCTAACAAAGAGTCCCAGTGACGCGCCGGGTCCTTTAAGAACGGCAACAAAGTGACGCTGAGGAAGAAAATTGTGACATAGCCCGTGAGCACCGTGAGCGGATGTCGGATGATCCGGTAGCTGGATCGCGTCGTTCGCGGCGCTTCTTGCCACATCCGGGTCGTCATGATCGGAAAGGCGCCGATACTCGAAGAGGAGATCTGGCCAACGTGGCCGTGATGGTAGTTATGGCTTTTCTTCCAGGAGCGCGGCGGCGTCAGGGCGAGCGCCGCATAGGCGCGAAACAGGATCCAGGCCAAGCGGGAGCGAACCAGAATCGCCCGGTGCATGTAGTCGTGGTAGGTGATAAAGGCGCGGACCATCAACATGGCCGCAAGAACCGAAAACAGTAATCGCAGGGGCCACCAGGGAATGACGCCGGCGCCGACGAGCGTGATTAGCAGCATGGCAAACGTCGAGCCCACGTGCCGCCAGCTTACGCGTGTAGATCGCTCCGTAAACGGCACAGTTGCCTTGATCAGATCCCGCCCGATTCTCAGCCCTTCACTCGCTTCGGCAGAATCTGTGTCGAGTTGTAGTGCTTCCTCGTACATCCTTCATGTCGGCAGGAAATACCGATGATGTGAATTATATACCCTTGAAGACGACTGGAGTATGGGCTTTCGGGTAAGTACTTATACGAGGTCGGCGGAGGCGATAACCCGATCGACATTGTGGTGTAGCGGCAACATGCCCGTCAGCAACGCATCTGATTGACGCTTGCCGGCGACGTAGTCATTGACGCAACGCAGCACAGCCGGAGAGCGCAGTCTGGCCTCGCGATTGGCGATCTCCTCGAGCGTCAGCCAGTGGCGGCTGACGACGCCGTCATCCAGTTCTCCGTGTTCGTCGCAATTCAAATACCGGGCGGCAAATACAATGCGCAAGAACTGTTGCCGGGTTTGCGGGTGCATCCACAGATAAACGCCGACCAGCTCCTCGCATGCAATTTCGCAGGCAGCTTCTTCTATGGTTTCGCGAACGACGGCCTGTTCCGGCGATTCCCCGGCTTCAATGTGTCCGCCCGGCTGACTCAATACGCGTCGGCCTGAGGCATGCTCTTCGACGAGCAGGAATCGTCCTTCATGCTCGACGACAGCCGCAACTGTCAGGTCAGCGGGTTGCATACTTACTTAGATGCCGAGTTGACGAAATTCCATTTCGACTTCACTGGCCAACCAGATCTCGTCGAACATCTTGCCATAGAGCTGCGCTACGGCCGGTTCATGCAAATCGGCAATTCCTTCCCAGCGACTTGCCTGCAGTCGATAGACAAGGGCCGTCTCATCGGCAATGCAGAAAGCCTCCGCATGCGTCCGCAAGTCCTCGCGCACATGACGGAATTCAATGTAGGTGTTCAGGCGTCGGCCGAGATGCACAAAATTATTGCCGTTCTTCACGGCGCGGGACGGATCAGCAATCAATACGCGTATTCGCGCGTAGGTTTGTGACAGGACAAGCTTTTTGATGATCTCGAGAAATTCGGAATTGTCGTAAATGCCCGGCTCGAGGTCATGGGTGAATATCGAAACTTTGCGAGAGGCTTCACTCACGACTTCGAGTGCGGCCTGGCGCATTTCTTCGCGAGTCGAGATTACCCAGCGCTTGCCGTGTTCTGTTGCCTGTTCCATAGGCGATCCATATTACCGGCGAGCAGGAATTCAACTTGCCAACTGCGTCACGTTTTGGCGCATGTTCCCCAGTTGAAAATCATTCGCATCCCGCGTCACTGGGGCATTTCAGACCGCTTGCGCCAATAATCCCAGTCCGTTTCTTCTTTACATATGGTCATTCTTTCTCAGGAATCTCGAACGCGCCATGCGCCAGGAGCCAGCGCAGGCTTCGTTTTCCGAGGGCGGCCGCCAACGGGCCGTCAAGGCGGCGACGGGCACAAAGGGCCGCAATTGACGCGCGAGCGCGGTCATCGAGTGGCCGGCCGATGCCATTCAGATAGAGCATATGGTCATCAAACGCGAGCAGCGCCATGCTGTGCAGGCGCATTTTGCGCAGGACCGACGGTCTGTCCAGCAGCGCTTCAATCTCATCATCGTCCGGCACGAGCGGCTGCAACCATTCTTTGAGTTCAGTAACAGAGCGGCCGAGTTGGGAGGCCTGCTTTCCCGCACGCAAGAGCGCGGCGGGCGAAAGGTAGCCTGGGCGGACTTCCGCTAGCTGCAGGTCGGGATCGGCATAATAGGATGGTGCACGCATGCCGATGGAATAGGTCATGCAAGCCCTTTTTGCCGTGCCCCAGTGCGCAACGCCGGGTGGCAGGTAAAGCACATCACCTTGCCGCGCGACATGAACTGCATCCCCTTTGAATTCCTGCAACAGCGCGAGGTCATCACTCGCAGCATGATTCTCGGCAACAGGTGCCGTTGATGTCCGCCACTCACGAACGCCGATGCCCTGGCACAGGAATACGTCGTAATTGTCGCGGTGGGGACCGACGCCACCGCCGGGAGCCGCAAAACTGATCATCAGGTCATCAATACGCCAGTCGGGAATGAACGGAACCAGCTTGAATAATCGACGCAGTGCCGGCACGTGTTTTTCGACGTCGTGAACGAGCAGGGACCAGTCGCGCTTGGGCAGCGCCTGCAGGAATTCAACATCAAACGGCCCGGTCTCGACCCGATATCGGGTCTGGTCGTCTGCGCGATCGGTAAAGACAAGGCGCGATTCGACGTCGTCCAGCGTGGCGAGCCAAGCCAGTTCATTGCGAGTGACTGCGGGCCGCACCGCGTCGACGGCCTGCGGCATGAACAGGGGTTTCTTCTGCCAATAACCGGCAAGAAAATCCTTGTCCGCCAGGCCCCCGGGAAGCTTCAGCACCGCGCGTTACTCAGATATCGCGAGCCTGTTTGGCAGCGAGTCCAATGTAGGTCTCGGGTGTCAGCTCCAGGAGCCGTTGCTTTTCGCCGGCGGGAATGTCGAGCGTTTTGACGAACTCGAGCAGGACTTCCCTGGTGACCGCCTGTCCGCGGGTCAGTGCCTTGAGCTTCTCGTAAGGCTCGGGCACACCGTAGCGGCGCATTACGGTCTGCACGGCTTCCGCCAGGATTTCCCAGGCCCCGGCAATATCGGCATGAATAGCATCGCGATTAACCTGCAGTTTTCCGACGCCTTTTTTGAGGGACTGTAACGCGATGACAACGTATCCCGTTGCAACGCCGAAATTGCGTTGTACGGTCGAGTCCGTCAGGTCACGCTGCCAGCGTGAGATGGGAAGTTTTTCGGCAAAATGGCTGAGCATTGCGTTCGCCATGCCGAGGTTGCCTTCGGCGTTCTCGAAGTCAATCGGGTTGACTTTGTGCGGCATGGTTGACGATCCAACCTCGTCCTTTGCGACTTTTTGCTTGAAATAGCCCAGCGAAATGTAGCCCCAGACGTCGCGCGCGAAATCGATCAGTATAGTGTTGTAGCGTAGCAGCGCGTGTGAATACTCGGCCGTCCAGTCGTGCGGCTCGATCTGCGTCGTATAGGCATTTGGATGAACGCCGAGTGATTCGATAAAACGATGGCTTATTGCCTGCCAGTCTGCGTCGGGGTAAGCGATGACATGTGCATTGTAATTGCCGACAGCGCCGTTGAACTTGCCGAGAATCTCCACCGCGGCGAACTGCTGCTGCGCGCGCTCGAGACGTGCCACGACGTTGGCGAGTTCCTTGCCGAGCGTGGTCGGGCTGGCGGTCTGACCGTGAGTGCGTGAGAGCATTGCCAGTTCGGCGTGCTCGCGGGCCATGGCTGTTAGTCGGTTACGGAACTCGCGCATTCTTGGCAACAACACGTTGGATCGCGCGGACCTTAACATCAGGGCATAAGCCAGGTTATTGATGTCTTCGGACGTGCAGCTGAAGTGGAGAAAGTCCTTGAGCGGCTGCGTCTCCGGCCCGTCGCCGAGTTTTTCGCGAATGAAGTACTCAACCGCCTTGACGTCGTGATTGGTGGTTGCCTCGATGGCTTTCACACGTTCAGCGTCGTCGATGGAGAAATCGTCAACGATGCCGTTCAGGACATCCTTCATGACCGACGAGATCGGTCCGACTTCTTTGATATCAGGCTCGTCGGCCAGGCTCTGCAGCCAGCGAACTTCGACCAGGACGCGAAAACGGATCAGGCCGTATTCGCTGAATATGTCGCGGAGCTCGTTGACCTTTTCCGAGTACCGACCGTCGGTTGGAGAGAGAGCTCTCAATGTGGGGACTTTCATGAGTGGCAAACCAGTGTAGACATGCGCGCGGAAAGCGAGAATCATACAC
>Ga0224508_10005486_pt1 | contig 10141 bp, 7 predicted proteins | sample SF_Jan12_sed_USG_4_FD_170157 | JGI IMG/M metagenome (GOLD analysis project Ga0224508, IMG submission 170157) | Sediment microbial communities from San Francisco Bay, California, United States - SF_Jan12_sed_USGS_21 | ecosystem: Environmental > Aquatic > Marine > Sediment | place: USA: California... | reverse complement strand
TAGCTCTGACTCCGAGCGGTAGAAAAGTTGAAATATCTTCTTCAGCTGATCTTTCGGAATCCCGGGACCGTGGTCCCGAACCGAGAACAGGATCCGATTGTCGCTGGACCGCTTACTACTGATCTCAATGACCTTGTTCTCGGCGTTCCTGGAAAACTTGATGGCGTTGTCCACGAGGTTGATGATAATTTGGGCGAAGCAATCCTCGTCTATCCTGATCGTTGCCCTGTCCGCGTCATCGGCTATCCTGAAGCTGAGTTCGAAGCCTGCACGTTCAATCTGGCTCGAAATTTTGGATGCGGTCGTGTTCATCAATTCGCCGACATTCGTCCGTTTGAGATCGAACTGGGGTTCATTTCTCGTGATCCTGGCGAGTTGCAGGACGTTTGAGATAAGTCTGGACAGGCGCTCCGATTCGTCGTGGATGAATTCGTAGTAGCTCTGCCGTTTTGCCTCGTCTGCCCAGCCTTCCTTCAACATCTCCCCGTACATGCGAATCGACGTAAGTGGTGATTTCAGTTCATGGCTGACCGCGGAAACGAAGTCCTGCTGTTGTCGGGCAAGGTCGATCTGGCTCGAACCCAGCCGGTATAAGCTGACAAAAGCGCCGATAAAGACAACGGCCAGCACCAGCGTGACCCAGCCGAGGACGCTGGCGCCAGGTCCCGGCGGCAAGCGCTGGATACTGAAGATCAACTCCAGCCGATCGAGTGGCGCGGTCAAACGATTGCGGTACAGCAATGCCCCGTCCAGTTCCTCCGCGACATCGGGATAAACGGAATTGTCACGGCCACTGAACGTGTGGATCACATCGTCCTGAAAGGCAATGATCAGGTTCGACATATTGGCAAGTGCGGTATCCATGAAAGCCGCGGCAATGACGTCCTCAATGAAGATCTCCTGATCCACGAGCAAGCCCTGGATGTATCGCTCACCATCGCGCCATACGTTGCGAAAGAGAACGAAGTGGCCGCTGTCGAGAAGGCTGAATTCAAAAGGATCGATTTCGCTTTCGAAGGTGCTGATGCGCAGATCCGTCGGACCTGTCACATTTGCCAGCTGCTCACTTCCGACGAGTCGGGCCGCTTCGGGCAATGCAATCTGTTCCCTGCGTTTGCTTCGACTCGAAACGAAAGCGCCACCGGCAGCACTGGCTTGTTCGAGGGTGTCTTGACGCTCCAGTTGCTCACTTTTCTTTTGTAGATTCGCATCGAGCTTCAGGTCGCTGACCTTGCCGATGCGATTGAGCCGTTGTTCCGCAGGCGCGGCCTCGCCGTCTGCGTCGTCCAGGCCGGCGATGCCCGCACTGCCCGGGTAGGACCTGCCCTCCTGTGTCGCGGCATTCAACTGATCGAAAATCTGCTGGCTGTAAGCTTCGTACTCGTCCGCCTCTTTTTCCTCCTCGGTCGCAGGCTTGGGCTCCGCCAGGGACGAGACAAGCCCACGACGAGCGCCAAATTCCTGCGGCGACTGCACGAGGCGGTTATCGGCAAGAATCCCCTGGATTTCCTGTGCGAGTTGCACGCGTTTGGCGTATTCGTTCTCGCCAATGCCGAGGTTTGCTGCTTGCGTGCCTTCGGAGGGCAGCAGCGGTGTGCTGAAAACACCCTCGGTGTCGACCTGGAAGTAACCCAATACACCCGGCAGGTCTTGTACGGCCGGATATGTGGACAATGGCGAATGCTGCACGAAGTTGGCACTCGGATCACCGGAGACAACCAGAAAAGTGTAGTCCGCGAACGAGCGGGCATCCGCCGTATCGATCATGTCATTGAGGCGGGCATCGATACGACGAGTCAGTTCTTCGGCTACGCCGCGGTGCTGGTGAAAGGCCTCCCATTTCAACTGGCTATAGGCCTGCCAGACGAGGACCGCTGTCGGCACGGCGAGCGCCAGGAAGAAGAGCGCCAGCAGCTTTCGCAGCCGGCCCTTGTCGAAGCTCCTGATCAGGGTGTCGGGCAACACGGTCTAGCCTTCCATTACGAGGCGGTAGCCGGCACCACGCACCGTTATGAGTCTCTCAGGTGCCTTGGCGTCGGCCTCGATCTTGCGTCGCAACTTCGCGATATGGATGTCAACGGTTCTCGTCTCGATATCGAGGCCTCGGGCATACCCCCAGACTTTTGACAGTAACTCCTCTCTCGAGACGGGTCGCTCGGAGTTTCGCGCGAGGTAACTCAGGACCTCGACTTCACGCTTGGTAAAGGCGATTTCGTCACTGCCGTTCAGACCGGACAGATTCTCGGTGTCGATCTCGACGTTGCCGATGCTCAGCGTCCTGGCTTGCTCCTGGCCGACCCGGGATCGTCGCAAAACTGCCTCGATCCTCAATACCAGCTGCTGAATCGAAAACGGCTTCGGTACATAGTCGTCGGCGCCGAGTTTCAGGCCCTGAATTATTTCTTCATCCGAGGTCTTGGCCGTCAGCATGATGATCGGCTGATTGCGATCCACAGCCCGAATCCGATCGCAAATTTCGTAGCCGTCCATGCCGGGCAACATGATGTCGAGCAAGACCAGTTCGAACTTGCCCGTCAGCGCCTTGTCGAGACCCTCCGGACCCGTGGCGGCACTGTCGACTTCATAGCCATGAAATACGAGCACGTCGATGAGGCCCGTGCGGATGGCCTCCTCGTCTTCCACAACCAGTACGCGTATCTGTCTGTTCATCAGGTACTCAGGCTAGCACTCCAGGGCCGCCTGAAACGTGATTCCATGTAACGTTTTTGTAAATTCCGGCCTGCCGATTTTACCGATTCATGTCTTATTAAACGCCCCATTGCTGCCTAGTATTTCTGCATCGTTTGTTTGAACCGAAAAAACAAGGAGATGAAACCATGGCACTAATCAATCGCATTTCGCGACTCTTCAGGGCGGACTTTCACGCCGTCCTCGATCAGATCGAGGAGCCCGAAGCCTTGCTGAAGCAGGCCATTCGCGACATGGAAGATGACCTGGCCGCGACAGAGCAGCGCATCGCATTGTGCGCGCACGATCAGGCTGCCTTATCCGTGCGCACGAGCGAGCTGGATGAGGCGGTAGCAGAGATCGACGCGCAACTCGATCTCTGCTTCGAGTCGGACAAAGACGATCTTGCGAAGAGCCTCATCAAGAAGAAGCTCGAGGCCGAGCGTCTTCTCAAGCGTCTCAACGCAAAACACGCGGCGAACGAACAGTATCTCGACGGGCAGCGAACAATGCTCGATCAGAACAGCGCGACGCTCGAAAGTCTGCGGCAAAAAGCCGAGCTTTTCGCGCATCGCACGACCGTGCATGCCGATGGAGGCTCCGAGTTCGATGACATCGCCTGGATGGCCAGGGAAATGACGGTCGGCGATGAGGAAGTCGAGATCGCCTGGCTCCGCGAGAAAAGCCTGAGGAGTACGTCATGAAACGGCCTTCCTTTTTTCAGGGCGTGATCGTCGCCGCAGTACTCGGTTTCTTCGCCAGCGCAGTTGTTGCGACGCTAGCGCCATTCGTCGGTCTGGGCACAGTCCTTCGCCTGGTCATCCCGGCGTTGGGGCTCACCTATCTTCTGTATCTCTTCAGCCGCAGCAAGGAACGCGTGGGACGCGTGACGACGCTTTCCCTTTGGAGTGCGCTGGCCGCTGTTACCTGGTGGCTGACACCACCGTTGCCGCTGTATTTGCTGGTTCACGTCGCTGCGATCTGGCTGGTTCGCTCGATGTACTTTTACTCGGGCGTAATGCCGGCGTTGATGGATCTGGGGCTCAGCACTTTGAGTATCTCTGCCACAGTCTGGGCCATCAGCCGATCGGGCAGCGTGTTTCTTGCCACCTGGTGCTTCTTCCTGGTGCAGGCGCTGTTCGTCGTTATTCCGCCGGCGGTCAAGCGCAGACATAACGCACAGCAAAACGCGGCCGCCGATTCTGAACGCTTCGAGCACGCAAGGCGACAGGCCGATCAGGCCTTACGCCGGTTATTCACGCAATAGTTTCTTCCCTGAACGTAAAACGAGGAATTGAATCATGAAAAGCAAACTACTGGGCATCGCCCTTTTCGGACTCACGCTGGCCACCGTGGTCTATTACCCGCAGCTCATGGCCAGGAACGTGCAGGTTGATCCGGCGATCAATCATCACATCACGACTAACCAGAGCCCCAAGGTTGACGTCGTGTTCGTGCTGGACACGACTGGCAGCATGGGCGGTCTCATCCAGACGGCGAAAGACAAAATCTGGTCGATCGCAACGACGATGGCATCGGCGCAACAGACGCCGGAGATCCGCATCGGTCTGGTCGCCTACCGTGACCGCGGCGATTCATATGTGACCAAAGTGGTTGATCTGTCGGCCGATCTCGATTCGGTCTATGCGACTTTGATGGACTTTGAAGCGCATGGCGGCGGTGACACGCCGGAGAGTGTCAACAAGGCGCTTTATGACGCGGTCCACAAGATGTCCTGGGGCCAGGGAGAACAGGCGTACCAGGCGATCTTTCTTGTGGGTGATGCGCCGCCACACATGGACTACAACGAAGTACGTTACCCGGAAATCGTCGCGTCAGCCCGGGAAAAGGGCATCGTCATCAATACGATTCAGTGCGGTGAAATTCCGTCGGCTGTCGGGCCCTGGACGCAGATTGCAAGTCTAAGCAACGGCGAATTCTTCCAGGTCGAACAGGCAGGCGGCGCCGTGGCATTCACTACACCTTACGATGAAAAGATAGCCGAGCTGTCGGCCAGACTCGATAGCACGCGACTCTACTATGGTACCGAGGAGCAGAAGGAACGGATGCAGGGAAAAGTTGCTGCGACCGAGAAGCTGCATGAGGGCGCGTCGATTGAATCGCGCGCCCGGCGTGGTGCCTTTAACGCATCGGTCGGTGGCAGGACGAATCTCCTTGGTGAAAACGAACTGGTCGCAGCGGTCGTGAACGGCAGCGTCGATTTGAACGAACTGGATGAAGATGCCTTGCCTGAGACGCTCAAGCCGATGGGCCCCGCCGAACAAAAGGCTTTTGTCGCCGAACTCGCCGACAAGCGCGACGATCTGCAACGCCAGATTCAGGATTTGGCGCAGGACCGCGATGGCTACCTTGCCAAGAAGGTCGAGGAAGCCGGCGGTCTGAAGAGCTCACTGGATCAACGGCTCTACGACGCGGTCAAGGAACAGGCTGGTGCAGAAGGGCTCGATTACGAAGACGGTCCTACCTACTGATGGCGAGGGTCGGCCTCTGGTAAATGGGGTCGAACCGCAATAATGATCTAATTGCGGTTCGACCCCATTTTTCTTTCTCTCGGTCAGCGATTGAGTTGTATATGGTGCTTTTGTCGCATATACAACTCGTCGTGACTTCGGATTGAGGCCGTGGGCCAAGTCGACCATTTATGCACTCGACGAATGCCGCAAATCGGCGTACCATAGCGGCAGTTCGCGTATCTCCGCTTGGGCGTGGAAGGGACTCGAATACCGCACAGGTGGGTTGTCGCGCCATTCAATCGACACTGAAAGGGGGGCACCCGGCCAGTACGATGAACAGCAACCCAAACCGAGACAATCTTCACAAGATTGTCGTTCTGAATCCGAAAGGCGGCTCCGGCAAGACAACTCTCGCAACCAACCTTGCCAGTTACTTTGCGCGGCGTGGACCTCCTCCGACCTTGGTCGACTGCGACCCGCACGGCTACAGTATGCGCTGGCTGAGCAATCGTTCGCCGGAGCGACCGAAAGTCTACGGCGTCGAGGCCTTCGAACACTGCACTCAGGCCGGAAAAAGCGCTCAGCTGCATGCCTGGCCGGGGTCGAATCATTTAATCGTTGACCTGCCGGCAGGGCTGCCTGAAGAGCAGCTCTACTATCAGACCTACGATGCGAACAGCATTTTGATTCCAATCATGCCGTCGGAAATCGATATCTATTCGGCGGCGCGCTTTATCGCTGATCTGATGCTCGTCGCTCAATACGACAGGCGTAATCGCAACCTCGCGATCGTCGCCAACCGCACCCGACAGAACACGAAGAGTTTTCGCATGCTCATGCGATTCCTGACGAGCCTCGAAATTCCGATCATTGCGCAACTGCGCGACAGTCAGAATTTCGTGTTCGCTGCGGCTTATGGTATCGGCATCTGCGATATGCCCGCGTACAAGGCCAAACAGGATATCGAACAGATGGACCGCATCATTGCCTGGCTCGATAATTGGCGTATGCGTAAGCTCGATGCGGCCGCTTCCCCCGGTTTCGAACACGCGCCGAGTGCCGAGGTGCTTACTCCGGCTTTAGTCAGGCACCACCGCTAGCTGGCTGACGCGCTTGTGCTGGTCTCTCCGGAGTCAGTCCACACCTTGTCGTCGTTGCAATGGTAGGCGCGATGGACTTTGTCTTCTCGCACGGACTCCAGATGCACATCAAAGCGCCACAGGCGATGCAGGTGCTTTAGCACTTCCTTGGCATCATCTTCGTCAAGAGGAACGCGGTCCCGTTGCAGATGTTTCAACGTGATTGAGCGATCGCCTCGCAGCGCCACTTCCCAGACCTGAATATCCGGCTCCTGGTTGCTGAGGTTGTACTGGTCGGCCAGCTCCTCCCGCACGCGCCGGTAACCGTCGTCGTCATGAATCGCCGTGACCTGAATCGCCCTGTCGGCATCGTCATCAAGAATGCTGAACAGCTTCAGATCACGAATAACTTTCGGTGTCAGATACTGCAGGATGAAACTTTCATCCTTGTAGTTTGCCATTGCATGATGCACGGTCTCGAGCCAGTCGGCACCCGCGTATTCCGCAGCAAAACGCCGGTCCTCATCGGTCGGGTTTTCGCAAACGCGGCGTATATCAGTAAACATCGCAAATCCCAGGGTGTAGGGATTGATGCCGGAATAGTACGGTGAATCGAATTCCGGTTGATAAACGACGTTTGTGTGAGACTGCAGAAACTCCAGAATATTGCCTTCGGTTATCAGTCCTTCGTCGTACAGATCATTCATCAGGTTGTAGTGCCAGAATGTCGCCCAGCCTTCGTTCATGATCTTGGTCTGGCGCTGCGGATAATAGTACACGGCGATCTTGCGAACGATGCGCACGATCTCGCGCTCCCAGGGCTCGAGTAGCGGCGCGTTCTTCTCGATAAAGTACAACAGGTTCTCTTGCGGATCCTCGGGGAATCGTGGCCACTTCTTCTTGTTCTTCTTTTTCTTCTTCGGAATCGTGCGCCACAGGTCGTTGACCTGCTGCTGCAGGTAGTCTTCCCGCTCTTTCTGGCGTCGCTTTTCCTCTTCCCCCGAAATCGGGCGAGGACGACGGAAGCGATCGACGCCGAGGTTCATGAGTGCGTGGCATGAATCGAGCAGTGTCTCCACGGCTTCCACACCATGACGTTCCTCGCATTCACTGATGTAGTCTCTGGCGAACAATACGTAATTGACGATCGCGCTCGCATCTGTCCATTCGCGGAACAGATAGTTGCCTTTGAAAAAGGAGTTATGACCGTAGCAGGCATGTGCAATCACGAGCGCCTGCAACGTCATGCTGTTTTCCTCCATCAGATAGGCGATACACGGATCGGAATTGATCACGAGCTCGTAGGCGAGACCGATATGGCCCTTGCGATAACGTTGCTCGGTGCTGAGGAATTGTTTGCCGAACGACCAGTGATGATAGCCAACGGGCATGCCGACCGACGAGTAGGCGTCCATCATTTGATCGGCAGAGATGATCTCGATCTGATTGTGGTAGGTGTCGAGACGGTACTTATCGGCTGCGATACGTCCGATCTCCCGATCGAAGGTCTCCAGCGCCTCGAACGTCCACTCCGAGCCTTCTGCAATCGGCTCTCGCTTGCTCACGTCGATTTCCGTTCGAACAAATCCCGGAACACCGGAAAGATGTCGGCGGGCTCCTTCACATTGCGCATGGCAAAGCGGTCCGGAAACAGTTCGGGGATCTCGCTGTACGTTTCCCAGAGCTCCTGTTCCTTGCCCGACGAGATCTCGACGTACGCAAAATATTGCACCAGCGGCAGCAGGCTCTTGACGAGCCAGTCACGGCATTTCGGTGAGTCGTCCTGCCAGTTTTCTCCGTCGGAGGCCTGAGCAGCATAGATATTCCAGCTATCGGTCGGATAGCGTTCGCGAACGATTGTATTCATGAGTTCGAGCGCGCTTGAAACGACAGTCCCACCAGTTTCGCGCGAGTAAAAGAACTCCTCTTCGTCCACTTCGTCCGCCTTGGTGTGGTGGCGAATGAAGACCACTTCGGTTTTTTCGTAGTGCCGCTTGAGGAACAAATGCAGCAGAACGAAGAACCGTTTGGCGAGATCCTTGATGTCCTGCGTCATGGACCCGGAGACGTCCATCAGGCAAAACATGACCGCACTCGTGGTCGGTATCGGTTGCTGGATCATATTGTTGTAGCGCAGATCAAAATCATCGAGGAACGGGATCTGGTTGGCGCGCCGCCGCGCGCGCTCGAGTTTTTCTGTGATCTCACGAACCTTCTCGGACTCCTCATCGCCGCCGAGTGCTTCGAGTTCTTGCTCCAGTGCCTTGATTTCGCGACGTATTGCGCCACCCAGAGCGATACGCCGTGCCTTGGCGCCGCGCAGCGATTGCACGACATTCAATCGGGCCGGGATGCCGTCGCGCAGGTAGCCCCCTTTGACGAGTTTGTAGGAGTCGGAGTCCTTGAGCTGCTTGCGGACAAGATTGGGCAGCTCGAGATCCTCGAACATGAAATCGAGAAACTCCTGTTGGTTGAGTTCGAAAACGAACTCATCCATGCCCTCCCCCTGATTACTCGCATTGCCACCACCGCCACCACTGCCGCCCTTGGGTCGGTCGATGCGATCGCCGCGAATGAATTCCTTGTTACCAGGCAGAACGCGACGCTGTTTACCGCCCTGACCCTGGCGAAATATGGGTTCTGAGATATCCCCTTTCGGAATCGAGATCTCTTCACCGCGCTCCATGTCCGTGATGCTGCGTTTGTTCACAGCGTCGGTCACAGCTTCCTTGATGTGTTTGCGAAACCGTTTCAGAAATCGCTGGCGGTTAACGGCGCTTTTTTGTTTGCCCTGCTGCCGTCGATCGATGATGAGGAATGCCATAACTCATTACTGCGATTTACGCACCCTCAAGTACCACTCCGATAGCAACCTTACCTGCTTGTGCGTGTAGCCATATTCCATCAGGCGTGCCACAAAGTCCTCGTGTTTTTGCAGGTCCTCATCCGAAGCCCGCGGGTTGAACGAAATGACGGGCAGCAGGTCCTCTGTACTCGAGAACATCGTCTTCTCGATGACCAGGCGAAGCTTCTCGTAGCTGGTCCAGCTCGGATTATTGCCGGAGTTCGATGCTCTCGCTCGCAGTACGAAGTTAACCACTTCGTGCCGAAAATCCTTCGGGTTACCGATGCCGGCCGCCTTCTCGATTTTCTCGAGCTCTTCATTCAGCGCGCCATGGTCCAGGATCTCACCTGTCTCCGGATTGCGGTAATCCTGATCCTGTATCCAGAGATCGGCATAGGTGATATAGCGATCGAAGATATTCTGGCCGTACTGTGAGTACGATTCGAGGTAGGCCGTTTGAATTTCCTTGCCGAGGAAGTCGACGTATTTCGGCGTCAGGTACTCCTTGATGAAATTCACATAGCGGTCACGTATATCCTCGGGAAACTGCTCCTGATCAATCTGTTTTTCGAGCACGTACATGAGGTGCACGGGATTCGCCGCCGTCTCTTCCGAGTCGAAATTGAAAACCTTGGACAGGATCTTGAATGCGAATCGCGTGGACAGCCCGTCCATGCCTTCGTCGACGCCGGCGCTATCACGATATTCCTGTATCGACTTCGCCTTGGGATCGATGTCCTTGAGGTTTTCACCGTCATAGACGCGAAGTTTCGAGTAGATGCTGGAATTCTCGTGATCTTTGAGTCGCGTCAGAATCGAGAACTGTGCCAGCATGCGCAACGTGTCCGGCGCACAGGGCGCCTCGTTGAGCGAGCTGTTGCGCAACAACTTCTCGTAAATCTGTATTTCCTCGGTAGCCTGCAGGCAGTACGGCACTTTGACGATGTAAACACGGTCGATAAACGCTTCATTGTTCTTGTTGTTCTTGAACGTTTGCCATTCGGCCTCGTTCGAGTGCGCGAGAATGACACCCTCGAACGGGATCGAGCCTATTG
>Ga0224508_10005485_pt1 | contig 10141 bp, 8 predicted proteins | sample SF_Jan12_sed_USG_4_FD_170157 | JGI IMG/M metagenome (GOLD analysis project Ga0224508, IMG submission 170157) | Sediment microbial communities from San Francisco Bay, California, United States - SF_Jan12_sed_USGS_21 | ecosystem: Environmental > Aquatic > Marine > Sediment | place: USA: California... | reverse complement strand
TCATTTACATTATTGCGGTCGTTGTCGTTACCATCCAAAAAGACCATCATGGCATTATCCATGCAGATCTTAGTAGTTAAATCCCTGAAATTACCCAGGGAATAGTATCGAAATAATTCGTTTTGATGGCATAAAGCTTGTCCGCTGCCTACAACCTCTTCCTTAGTTGTAAAATGTGTATGATAGAAGAAGGCCATTTTTTCAGTTATGGATCGTCCGGATCTTACCATTTGGTCCAACCACCAGCTTTTGAAGGTGTCGTAATCCACTGGTGGTGCGGGCACCGGCGTAGCTTGAAATAATTCAGCTATCGCTTGATCTGCGGTACGACCGGCAAAGGCGTTAATGTCTTGGCGGTTGGGCCCGAAGGTGGCTCGCCTAAGTAAATGGGCTGCCCTTCTTGGACCTAATGTTCCGGTAATGGGATTTAATGAAGCCATAGAATACAGTTTCTGGTTGCACTAAACATTCACAAACTACTCCAGGATATCAACAGATGAGTAGCTTTAAAAAATATGAATAATCTAATTTCAAATAGGATTGACATTAGAATTCAAAAAATCATTCATAGAATATCAGGAAGTATGCCAGAAATGCTTTTTAAATCTTAATCGACTGATAATCAGCAACTAAAACATTTTCGATTAAAAAAGTACTTCCGGGGAATCCCAGAATGATAAAATCAGGTACCAATATGATAATAATTTGAGCCTTAACATATTGTTCTTTTTCCAAGAACTTACATATGCAAGGACCGGCTGGAGTTGAAGTTTTGGGATGGAATCGACATTTTCATCCCTAAAGTATCTTTCTAGAGATTGCCCTCGAGCACCTTGGCCAGGAGTTTCAGGGTTATTAAGTAAGTGGGTTTTACTCCCACAGCCCCCAGGCTTCCTGAAGCCAGGGTAGAGCCTGTTACCAGTGGATTGTCAGAGGCATAGTACGCATAGCGCAGGGTGATATCTTCACCAATGCTTTTTCGTACTCTGGAGGCGGCTTGTATGGCTTTTTGATAGTGAGCTCCTTCCATTTCCAAACCAATACATTTCCAGCTACTATTGCGGAAGTACTGAAGTATATCACGATTTTGCAGAGAGGTGCCCAGAACGGTGATCATAGGACCGTTAAAGACCCGTACATCATCATTTTCAAAGTCCTCTGGTTTTAAGGCATTTTCAATGGGGTAGTTATCGGCAGTACCCTCATAAATGTGGGCATCCGGGATCATAATATCTCCCTTACCCCCGCTGAGGATTCCGGCTTTTCCCATTATGGAAATGGAGCTGATGGGCATAGGGATATTCCCGGAAGCTGCTTCCACGGGTCTCAGCAGTTCGTCCATGATCTCGTATGCTTGCTCTCCAAAGGCGTAATCCAAAACCAGGATAACAGGCTTGTGGGATTTCAGATAGTCTTCGTCGAAATGTAATTCCGGTGATAGTTTGCCCAAGTCCCATTTGGCAGTATTGATAATTTGAACGGAAATATTGGTGCCTGAAGGATCGTCCAAAAATTTAACGCCGTGCTCCAGGGCATAGCTGCGGACCTTTTCATTCCAGGAGGAATGTTTGGAATTACTGAGTAGCAAAGCGGTCTCTTCAATACTCTTCCAACCCCCAGGTATGCGTTTTAATGCTGCATAGGCATACACGCTATTCAAGATGCCGTGCAAGTTGGCGCTGATCACATGAATGGGTTGCTCCAGCAACTCATTACTTGACAAATACTCCTTGATCTGACGGGCCCACCTTTCACCGTAAATATGATGTCCAATGCGTTCTCGCAAAGTCGCGGTAAAACTAATGCTGCGATCCTTCTCCTCCAGGGATTCTTCCAGGGCTACTTTCCCCAACCAGTACACCACGTGAAACAAACCGTGATGCACTTCACTATCTTCAAAACGATGGTAGGTCTTCTCCGTTTCTTCAAAGGTACGACCCAGTATGGTACTCAAATAGCTGAAGGCCAATTCCCGGTTATCGTCGTTGATGGTCACTCCCCCTTCTACGATACGCTCCATCTTTACCCACTCTCGGGTCTTATCCCCTTTTTCGTCCAAGGCCCGATTCTTGATCTTCTCCGCCTCAATATACAGGAAGGTCAAATGAGTCAGTATATCGTAGATCTCCGAGCGCCCGCGAGTGATCTCTATGAACATTTGCTCCTCATCTATGCGATAGCAATTCCGTCTCCTTTTCGCAGGAATGATCACATCAAAGTTAGAAGCTCCATAACCTTCTTCTGAGGTTAGCTTTACAAACCTGCATTCCTCAATACCTCGAGGCAAGCGCTCGATCACGTACAGCAAACCTTCCAACTCCACTTTATCGGGGTCGGTAATGCTCCCGTATATTTCCGGACTTAGGGTAAGCAATGCCTGTCTTATTGCAGTTCCGGAAACTCCAAAAGGTTTGTAATATCCACGGTTGAACAAGTGCCTCATTACAATGTAGAGTCGCTCTATGGCAGCGCGTGACTCCTGGGCTCTAGTCCTTTTTACCTGGATAATGGACATATATTTTTTTATTGTTACAGGGATGAAGTAATTTGGGCAGTAAATATAGCCGTTTAATAATAGAGATTATGAACATAAAGGGAAAAATACTGGAGTTGCAGGACACGGTACAGGTTAAGGAAACTTTCCGTAAACGGGAGTTTGTTTTGGAGTATTCCGAAAACCCACAATACCCTGAATTCATCAAATTTGAACTGATACAGGACAAGTGCGACCTGTTGGATGATCTGCAAGCTGGCCAGGAGGTAGAAGTTTATTTTAACTTGAAGGGAAGGAAATGGACCGATCCGCAAGGGCAGGTTAAGTACTTCAATTCCTTGCAAGCCTGGCGTATCGACCCAGCGGACGAAATGGCATCCAGCGATCCGGGTCAATCGGAGGAGCCCGCCTGGACGAGTGGTGAGGAAGGTGCAGATGACGACTTGCCATTCTAATTTTACAGTCCGTTACAATTTTTGACATTTGCTGTTAAAACCCTTTAAAATGCCCATTTATAGGGGTTTTTATGCTTTGATGTACTTAGTAGCATAACCACTCCGCTTCTGATGTGAACTTTTTAGCACCAATTTTGTCCAGGTGTACATAAAAAGTCTCACATCATGAAAACAAGAACTTTACTGATAGCAATTATTGCCTTTGCTGCAGCTTCTTGTTCCAGCGGCAAGAAGCAGTTTGAGAGAGGCAATTATCGGGAAGCTTTACATCAGGCCATAAACCGGTTGCAAAGCAGCCCCAACAATAAAAAAGCCACGGAAACTTTGGCCAGGGCTTACCCCATGGCGTTGAAGTATTACCTTAGGCAGATCGATAACAAACTGGAATCCCATGATCCTCACCAGTGGGAATGGGTGGTGGTCCATTATCAAGACCTCAACAGGGTTTATGAGGCAATCCAAAGGTCCCCTGCAGCTCTTCGGTGGGTACCTAATCCGCAACCGTTTTACAGGGAGCTAAAAGAGGCCCAATCCAAGGCTGCTGAAGTGCGCTATCAATGGGGAGTGGAGGCCTTGAACCGCCAGAACAAGGCCGATGCCCGCTTGGCTTTTGAGCATTTTGAAGTGGCGCAGAATATGATACCGGGTTACCGGGATGTACACCAGAAAATGGACGAAGCCTGGGAACAGGGGACCGTTAAAGTACTGGTGGACATGGTACCGGTATCGTCCCGACACTATCGGGTTGATGCTGATTTCTTTCAACAAGCCATCAGTCGATACTTGAACGATTTTGAGTCCACTCGGTTTGTTGATTTTATTACTGAAGAGGATCCTCTGGCTTCCCGTCATTGGGATCAGATCCTAAAGGTGCAATTCGAAGATTTCGTGGTGGGTCACACCCATTCCAAACATCGTCAAAAACGCCTGAGCCGGGACAGCGTATCGGTGGGCAGCGTAACATTGGAAGATGGGTCTGTGAAGGAGGTGTACCAGACGGTTTATGCCACTTTGAATCTCTTTAGCAAAGAAGTGATATCCGATGGTTTGGTCAGCATGCAGGTTATTGATGCTGCCAATGGAGGGGTTTTGCACCATCAGGAATTTCCGGGTTCTTTTACCTGGGTTTCAGAGTGGGGCCATTTCAACGGTGACGAACGGGCGTTATCGAAAAAGCAGGTACGTCTGTGTCAGCGACGTGAGGAACTGCCACCGCCGCCTCAGGCTTTGTTCCATGAGATCACAAAACCCATACACCACCAGTTAACCAGGCAGATAAGCCATTTATACGGGGTGTACTAATAAGAAGGCCGGTATTTTGCCGGCCTTTTTAGTTGGCGAAGTTCAGCTCGGCGGTGCTCTTATCGAACATGGTTTGTACCTTGTGCAAAAGGACTATCTCGGCAATGATGGCCGGAAATATCAATACCAGACCCACAAAAGCGGTGATGATCACTACGAAGCTGACCCCCACGGCGATTTCCAAGATCGCAGCGACCTTGGCAGTGTTACCCACGGTCGATTCAGTCCTGGCCAGGCCAATGCCGAAGAATATTCCGGCAAATCCCAAACTCATCAAATGCATGATGCCCATGGCCTCGGTAGACCAGGAGTGGAAATTTAAGGTAACCAGGTCATATCCATAAAGAACGATTATGAGCAACATGATCAAATATGAGGATATGGTCAGTATACTTTGATTGAGTTTTCGTCCCAGTGAGGAAAAGGCCCGGAAAAACAGGATCGAGGATAGTATTATCCCCACCGAAACCAAGACATAGATGATGCTCGCGGCACTGTCCAGGCTGTCGGTATACCGCCAGACGCCCATTATGACGTCGGGGATGGTTAGTAGAAAGTAGATTATTCCGCCAATCCAACCCCATCTGGCATGTTGTGCCATAGTCCGGTCGCTGGGAGCGCTAACAAAATTGAGATCCCACCAGGATTTTTTCTGTTCGGCCTGTGTAGCGGCCACTTCCGTCCAGAAGTCGTAATTCAATTGTTCGGAAATTAACTTCAAGGTATACGCCCGGGGATTTACCTCCCCGTTTTCAATACGTTGCAGGCTGCGGATATTTATATTACAGGCTTGACACAATTCCTCCTGGGTCAGACCCTTTATTTTTCTAAGAGAAGCGATTTTTTGCCCGAGTTCAGGTTGTTTCATAAAGTAAATTTGGATTCCCTATACTAATATAGCGAAGCATAAGGAATTTTTGTTTACGGCATTAACCCGGCATTTGAGGTATTTACCCTCAGGACCTTTTTTTAGGGCCTTTTTTGGATCTGTGAAAATTATCTTTTTGAGGACGTTGAGGGTTGGATTTGGACCGGGGTCCGGGACCCAATTGTTCGGGAAGTTGTCCTTTAGAAATGCTTCGTCCGATCAGCTTCTCTATTTTTCGAAATTTATATTGGTCGTCTGGGTTGATCAGTGTTATTGCAGTGCCGGTTGATTCCGCGCGGGCGGTACGGCCAATACGATGAACATAATCTTCAGCGTCTCTGGGTACATCGTAATTTATGATCAACCCGATATCTTCAATGTCTATCCCTCGCGAAACAATATCCGTAGCTACCAACACATTGATCTGACGATTGCGAAACCCCAGTAAAACTTTTTCACGTTCGGACTGGTCCAAATCAGAATGTATGCTACTCACGGAAAATTTCAGATCTTCCAAGGCTTGTTGTATCTGCTTTACACTTCTCTTGGTAGAACAAAAAATTAAGACACTGGAAACCTGCTTGGCAGTTAAAAGATGTTCAATAAGCGGCACTTTTTGATTGTCAAAGGTATTGAATGCGGCCTGAAAAACCCCTTCAGCTGGTTTGGATATAGCAATGTTGATCTGAGCCGGATCAATCAGGATCTTCTTGGCCATAGTCCGGATCTTTGGAGGCATGGTGGCGGAAAACAGCAAGGTTTGCCTCTGCTTGGGCAACTTGCTGGCTATTCGCATAATGTCCTCAAAGAAGCCCATATCCAACATACGGTCGGCCTCATCGAGAATGAAGTGCTTAAGGTGGCTTAGATCAACATAACCCAAGTTCAGGTGCTGGATAAATTTACCTGGCGTGGCAATGATAATGTCAGCTCCTTTTAGCAGGGCCTTCTTTTCCCGTTCAAACGATGCCCCATCCCGACCGCCATAAATGGCGATTGAACTAACTGGCGTAAAGTAGGCAAATCCCTCTAATTGCTGATCGATCTGTAAGGCCAGTTCCCGGGTGGGGGCAATGATCAAGGTATTGATATGTTGAGGGCTTTCCTGAGCGATATGCTGAATTACCGGAAGCAAATATGCGGCAGTTTTACCGGTGCCGGTCTGGGCACATCCAATAATGTCCCGGTGATCCAGTAATATGGGAATAGCCTGCTCCTGGATAGGAGTGGGTTTTTCAAAGCCCATGGCTTCCAGACTTTGAATAATACTGGTATCTAGAGCAAAATCCTCAAATTTCATTTTTTTCTAAAATGGTTATTTTTTCTATTCGATCTCCGACTTGGAGTTTGTGGACCACCTCCATGCCCTTGACTACCTGGGCAAAAATGGTATAGCGACCATCTAAATGGGGAGTAGGGGAGTGGGTGATGAACCACTGACAACTTTCAGTATCCTTACCTGCCGAAGCCATCCCCACGGATCCGGTCTGGTATTTTGACGGTCCCAATTCCGATCTTAAAGTTTGTTCTGTACTGCCCCAGCCATCGCCCCGAGGGCACCCGCCCTGAGCTACGAAATTGGGGACTACCCGGTGAAAGGATTTACCTTCATAAAAGCCGTCGGCCATAAGCTCTAAGATAAAGGCAACCGTGCCTGGGCTTTGCTCCACCAACATCTCCATGATAATTTCACCCCTATCAGTGTTTATGCTAACTAATTGGTCCTTGGGAATGTTTTGAACCCGGTCCCAGTCAATGGGATTGGCATGTGACAATTCCACGGGTATCACGGCGGTGGAGTCTTTAAGATAATTAACGGTTTTTTGAAGCTCCAGGTAGGTTTCAATATCCCGTGGAAGTACCAGTTTTTGCATGGCTTGTTCCAGGAATTCCAAGTTTTCAAATTGATCTTTGTAGGCCATATCGGGATTCCGCAGAGCTTGAGCGGCGATTCCCACCATAGCGACGTCCCCAGACTCTATGGCTCTCTGATAAATGCCGGCAAAATCATCTTTCAAAGCCTCATCAAATTGTGGATGCCCATTGATCTTCAAAAGACCGTTGATAGCAGTGGTGGTAATGATTGCAGGGTGATCTCCAAATAATATCCCCGCCAAAAATGCGTGATTGTAGGGGTTCTCGGCCAAGGCTTGCAGGTAATGGGCTTTGTAGTACGCGTTGACCGTGTTGTCCAAACGGTCTTGGATTTTCGCTGTCAGGCCGGATTTAACACTGGCATGCTTTAGGGCGGCTCCTAGCAGTGCAGCGGATACTCTTTTATCCGTAACGAAATCGGCCAGGATCTCTAAAGTATCGGTCATCTCGGCTCCGCCAAAATCCTGAAAGAGGTTGACCGCAGTCAAGGCCACCATAGCGTGGGAGTCTTTTACAGCTGCCAATAGTTCTTCGTTTTCTGTGACATTAGGTAGCGCGCTGAGTCCCCTAATGGCATTTATGCGCACTCGGTAATCAGGATCTTGCGAAATCAGTGCGGTCAACTTAGATTCGGATACTGGACCTGTTTTGCCAAGTGCAAGTGCTAACGCCATACGTACTTCTGGCAGGGGGTCATTACTGGCAGCCTGGATCTCTTTCGCATAATCGGAAAGTTGTAAGTTCCTGGTCCTGGCTAAATAATGGGCCGCACCCAGACGTGCTTGATCGTGCTCACTGCTCAACAATGATACCACCTTTCGCAAAGCGTCAGGGGATTGTAGTCCCTTTAATCCGCAACGATAGATACCCCATGCCAATCCTGTTTCTACTCGAGTATCGCGGGGTGTCCATTGTGAAAGAAACCATAGACCCTGTTCATTGCTGCATTTCCCTAGTGCTTCTAAAAGCTGGTTTTTGACAGAAATTGTGTGCTCCTGGGAGATCCTGCCAATTAATGCATCCTGAACGTTAATATCATAAAGTTGCCCCAGGGCATAGGCAGCAGCTCCTCTAACCGTCTCCGAAGGGTCCTCTAATAAAGACACCAGGTCTTGACCTGCAGCCATGTCTTGTACAGAGGCATAAGCCTCCGCCGCCGCCGCTCTCAAAATACTGTCTTCATGAGTGAGGAAGGTCTGGAGTTGGGCGCTCCGTTGATCCTGATATTGGAAGATTTCCCGTATTTGGGGATACTGGAACTTATTATTGACCTCCGGAGGTGCTGTTGGAGCAGCACATTGGATCAATAAAAGAGCAACAACGAAATGAAAGGACCTTCTCATAGAAGGGGGCAAGTTAACTAATCAAAAGAATATTCACCGTAAATAGGGAAATGATCGGTGTATTTCACTTTCCTCAAAGTTTGGAACTTTTTTATTTCAAGGTCCTCACTATAAAACTGATTATCGATCCGTAGAAAAAAAAGTTTACCGTTAAAGGTGAAACCAAATCCCTTGCCGGCATTTTCAAAAGAGCTGTGTAAATACTTCTTAAGCTTTTGATAGGAGTAGCTATAGGGTACGTCATTAAGATCGCCTGTAAGTATAACCGGGTAGGGTGATCCTTGAATATGATCGCAAAGTTTATCAATCTGGGCTGCCCGTTGACTGAATCCGTAGCGCAATTGAGAGAATAGCTCTCCCAAGTTTTGCGAAAAATTCTCGCTGTTCGAATTGGTCAATTGGTTTTCATCTATGCTCATAGACTCCAAATGAACATTATAAATCCGGACTGTATCCGACCCCAAGTTTAAATCTGTAAAAAGGATGTCGTTCATAGAATGTCGGGTAATGTCCAGACTTCCTTGATCAATGATGGGATGTTTGCTAAAAATGGCCATGCCAAATTGTGCTCCAATCTGATTAGTAGCCTTTGGTTGGAAATGGAAGTGGGGATAATCCTTGCTCAGTATTTCCAGCGTATTGAATATTTCAGAATTTGGTTCGTAGTAGAACTCTTGCAGGCACAATACATCGTCGTCCCGATTTATGGTCCATTGAATAGTGCTCTTGGATATTTCAAAATTCTTATTAAGGTGACTATATACGTTGAACACCCGCACATTATAGGATAACACGGACAAAGAACCTTCACCTTCAATCGGACCGTGTAAAGAAATGGTACGACTCAGGAAAAGCAGCCCCACTGCCAGAACCGTTATCGAATACCAGATTTTATTTGAAGGCTTTATTACAAAGTACACCAAAAAGGCCAGGTGCATTATAATAACCAGTGGAATAAGCAGCGATAGTACCCCTGTTAACCAAAAAAATTGCGGAGTGATGAAAATGCTGGCAAAAATAATCAGGCTTATCACCCAGAAAATTCGAAATATAAACTTGCTCAAATTAGCCTGTCAGTTTAAAGCCCCTAATATACCATAAAGCTCAGGGAAGTTCTTTAAATTTGCCCCAAACAATTTGTATCCAATGAAAAACAATCCACTTCTTTTACTTTTTTGTTCGTTGGTAATAGGCAGTTGCACAAATGCCGAGCAAGAACAATTGGAGCATTTGCAAAACGAAGTATTAGCCGTTCACGATGATGTAATGCCTCAAATGGGGAGGTTAAATGAACTGAAAACCTCCCTGATGGAAAAAAATGAAATGCTGAAGGCATCAGCTGATTCCACAGTAATAGACCAGGTGATCCTCAATGACCTGCTTATCACTAAATTGGATCAATCTCATGAGGGCATGATGGCTTGGATGAGGCAATTTGAACGGATTGACGAGCAAAGAGAAGTACCCGAAAACAGGCAATATCTTGAGGACCAGATGCAGATGATCCAACAGGTGAAGACCGATATGGATCAGGCTATTCAGTCGGCAGAGCAGGCTTTGACAGAATAGTTCTGCAAGACTTGTTGACTTTCTCAACCTGCTGTGGGGTGATAATATCGGTTTCGTCTCCCCAAGCGGTGGTAATATAAGTCATGATTTCCGCAATTTGCAGGGAGGTCAACTGTCTGTTGGGCGGCATGGGTAAGTTATAGGATTTACCATTAACCACGATTTCCTCAGAAAGCCCTTTATAGGTGATGCAAATAGCCCTGGGTATATCCTCCAATAAATAATCTGCAAAAGC
>Ga0224508_10005484_pt1 | contig 10142 bp, 8 predicted proteins | sample SF_Jan12_sed_USG_4_FD_170157 | JGI IMG/M metagenome (GOLD analysis project Ga0224508, IMG submission 170157) | Sediment microbial communities from San Francisco Bay, California, United States - SF_Jan12_sed_USGS_21 | ecosystem: Environmental > Aquatic > Marine > Sediment | place: USA: California... | reverse complement strand
GGGACGCGGCGCTCGACGCGGCGTCGAGCTGACGGTCCCGAGCCCTCATCGCCGAGCATCCCCTCGTCCCGACCGCCCGGGGGTCTACCGTTTCCAGTCATGATCGCGGAGATACCAATCGTGGCGCTGACGGCCGACCATGCGTTCGAGGGCACCGTGCGGGTCGACCGGCGCCTCCAGGACATCCTGAGCGACCCCATCACGGGGTTCCTGCCGATGTTCGACGTGAGCGTCGTGCGCCTCAGTGACCCCGACACCACGGTGGTCGAACTGGCCGAGTCCACGGTCGTCAAGTCCACCCTGGCGGCGGTCATCATCAACAGCGACGGCCACGAGGTCCCGGCGCAGCGTCACGTCAACCTGACGATCAAGGCCGGCCTCCCGGTATTTCTGGCCACCGCCGGCTACGAGATGAGGGGCTGGATCCACGTCGGGCAGGCGAAGGACAGCCAGATCGAGGTCCTCACCCTCGAGCTGAAGCCGTTCTTCCCGGTCACCAATGCCCAGATCCAGGTGCCCGGTGACCCGAGTGAGCCCATGGAGGTGCCGGTCGTGCTGGTGAATCGCGACCTGCTGTCGGTGTTCAGCTTCGACGCGCCCGCCTGACCCGATGCCCGGTCGAGCGAGCTCGGCGGCCCCTCTCACCAGATGTGGGTGAAGCACCGGTCGGCCATGCGGCCGGGTGACCACCGGCCCCACGCACCGAGCGCCGCCCAACGGGTCCGATCGGTCCATGCCAGACAGTCGGCGCGATCGACCCGTCGCAGGACCTGGCGCACCCCGCCCTCGTACACCGCATAGCCGCACCAGACGCCCGGGTAGTCGCGGGGCGAACCGACCTCTATCGCGGGGATCCCGTTGCGATCGATGCGCCGATTCCGGTGGGTGTGACCCGACGTCACGATCGTCGACGGGTTGGCCGTGGCGATCGTGTCGAGCAGGCGCTGCGACTGTCGATGGGGGACACCGAGGGGAAGAAACGTCGGAACCGGGGCGTGACGGAGATTGTGGTGCAGCATGACGATCGCCGGGCCATCGGCGGTGGACACGGCGTCCACGACCTCGTCGTGTATGCCGGTGACGCGTCCGGCATGTCGTCCGGGCGTGGCCGTATCGGCGACGACGAGCCGCACTCCTGGCATGTCGCGCACGCGAACGGGACGGGAGAAGTCCTCGGTGAGGCCGGCCGTGGCCTCGACGGGGTCGACGCGCCTCGACGAGCGGACCTCATGGTTGCCGAGCATCATGTCGGTCGAGCCGGCCACGTTGTCGAGGAGCTGAGCCGCCATCTCCCATTGCTCGGTCGTCCCGTGGTGGACGACATCGCCCTTGAACACGACGTGATCGGCGCCCCAGTCGTTCATCGCTTCGACGGCCGCGGTTGCACAACGGAGCCCGGCACCGATCTCGGGGGCGGGCCGTTCGCGGATGGTCGCGAAGTAGCCGAAGTAGTCGGCGCCGAGGTGGAGATCGCTGATCGTGCCGATCGACGTCAAGAGCTCGCCCGGTGGCGGCGCGAGCGTCCGGAACCGGTGGATGTAGTCGGCGACGGCCAGGCCTGGTCCGCGGACGACGAGCTCGTACGGCGTGTCCGGCATCAGGTCATCGACCAGTAGCGAACCGGGGCCACCGTCCGTCTCGACCACGATGACCCGTTCGGCGACGCGGACCTCGATCGGACCCGGGCCGGCGCGACGCCAGACGAGCTGCGCGGTTCGATCCTCGACGGCGAAGACCTCGACCGCCGGCGGTCGCCGGAGGAGCCAATGTGTCATACGTGTGGACTCAGCCGATCGCAGCGGGTACCTGCGCTCGAACCCTCGCACGGACGCCGACATTGACGGCCAGCCGCTCGAGGTGCTGGGCCAAGGTCTTCTCACCCTGCTCGACCGTGTGGTCGGCGAAGAACGCCATGACGGCCGCTGCGGCGTCGGGATCGGCGAGGGCTCGGATCCCGTCGAGCATCCGAACGATGCTGTTCGTGGGGAACAGACGGTTCACCTCGTCCCACTCCCGCTCGACGAAGCCCCAGGCGGCAGCTCCGTGCTCGCGATGGCCGAGAGCGCGTCCGATCAGGTAGGGAGCGTCCTGGGTGCGGATCGTGCCGTCAATGGTCATCGCCAGCAGGTTGTCGAACTCGGCGGCCCCGGGCACGAGCGCCAGGGCGAACGAATATCGGCGTTCGTCCTGCGGTGTCGCGGCCGACCGGAATCGTTGCACGAGATCGTCGAACGTGTCGCGGTCGGCCACCCCCGCCACCACCCCGATGGCAGCGGCGCGCATGCTGGGATCGGCGGCATCGTCGTCGAGGAGCTCGCGCGACCGGGCCACCACGCCCGGGTCGTCACTGATCCGGCCCAGCGCGCCGAACACCGCTGCCCGCAGCTCGCGCGTCCGGTCGTCGTCGCCGGCCGCGGATACGGTTCCCAGCCGATCGAGCACCGGCTGGAGCAGGTCGGCGACCCAGCCTCCATATGCGGCGAGCTGGTCGTCGCCAAGATGGTGCTTCACCGCCGACAACGTCGAGATGATGCGCGACCACACCGAGACGTCGTTGGATCCGACGAACTCGGAGATGAATCGCAGGTAGTCACCAGCGTCCATCTTGTTGGCGACGACGGCCGCCCATGCGTCGTCGACCAACCCGTACCGCTCGATCGGCGCGATCGATCCCGCGGGCAGCGAGAGCAGCCGTTCGCCCGACTTCTGGTCGTACCGCACTCGGTAGAACCCGCTGGCGTCGGCATTGACGAGGACTGCGTCGTTCGGGCCGATCTCGACGGTCATCTCGGTGGCCTCGAGCAGGACGGGGACGGTGGTACTCGCGCCCTCGGCGAACACCCGGAGCACGATGGGAACTCCCCACCTCGTGTCGTCGGTCGCGTCGTCGTAACGGAACCGCTGCTGGCTGAGTCGGATGCTCGAGCTGTCGACGGTGTCGACGGTGATGATGGGGTGACCGCCCTGGAAGATCCAGCTGTCCATCACCCTGCGGATCGGCTGACCCGACGTTTCTTCGAGCGCGTCCCAGAGATCGGTCGTATCGGTTGTGCCGTAGGAGTGGCGGCGGAGGTAGTGGCGCACGCCATCGCGAAAGGAGTCCTCGCCGAGGTACTGCTCGAGCATTCTGACCACGGCCGCACCCTTCTCGTAGGTCAGGAGGTCGTACATGCCCTCGGCATCGGCCGGAGAGGTCACAGGGAACTCGATCGCCCTCGTCTCGGCCAGCGCGTCGACGTCGAACGCAGCCGAGCGCGAGAGACCGAAGTCGACCCAGCGCTCCCAGTCGGGGCGCCAAGCATCGGTGGCGTGCATCTCCATGAAGGTGGCGAACGCCTCCTTCAACCAGACGCCTTCCCACCACTTCATCGTCACCAGGTCGCCGAACCACATGTGGGCCAGTTCGTGCGCGATGACATCGGCGCACCGCTGCCGCTCGGGTTGGGTGGCCGTCGCCGGGTCGAGCAGCAGGAGGATCTCGCGGAAGGTGACCGCTCCGACGTTCTCCATCGCACCGAACGCGAAGTCGGGTATCGCGAGCAGGTCGAGCTTGTCGCCGGGGTAGGGGATCGCGAAGTAGTCCTCGAAGTGGCGGAGGGCGAACTCGCCGACCTCGAGCGCGAAGTCGACGAGGTGGCCCTTTCCGATCGGATGGATCACGCGAAGCGGGGTGCCGTTCACGTCGACAGGCTCGGTGGCCTGCAGCGGCCCGACGACGAAGGCGAGCAGGTAGGTCGACATGACCATTGTGGGAGCGAAACGCACCTCGCGGCGTCCGTCGGGGAGCACCGAGGATGCGACCTCGGCACCGCAGGAGACCGCCAGCAGATCAGCAGGGGTGACGAGGGTGATCTCGAACGTGGCCTTCAGGTCGGGTTCGTCCCAGCATGGAAAGGCCCGGCGGGCGTTGGTGGACTCGAGCTGACTGGTGGCGAGGGTGTGCTCGGTTCCGTCGGCGTCGACGAACGAGCTGCGATAGAAGCCGCGCAGCTTGTCGTTCAGGATCCCGGTGAACTCGGTGGCCAACAGGTGTCGACCCGGGCTCAACGGTTGCGAGGGCGTCAGGATCAGCCGCTCGTGGACCTCGTCGTAGCCCACGCCGCACGACACCACGCCACCTGTCGGCGTCTCGATGGTCGCCGTCTCGATGTCGAGCTCGATCGCGTTGCACACGATCTCGTGGATCGGTTCGTTCACGGTGATGGCTGCGCGGCACGTTCCGGCGAAGGTCGCGGCCTCGAGATCGGGCTCGAGTCGGAGCTCGTAGCTCGACGGTGTGACGGTGCGGGGCAGTCGGAATGGATCGTCTGGCACGAGCGGAGCGTATCGCCGCCGAGGAGCGGCGATAGCCTCAACGATCGTCCTGACCGTTCCGGGAGATCACGTGGGCCATCATCAATTCGACGTCGTCGGCATCGGCAATGCGATCGTCGACATCACCAGTCGAGAAGACCACTCCTTCCTCGAGGAGAACGATCTCGTGAAGGGATCCATGACCCTGGTCGACGCCGAACGGTCTGCGGCCCTGTACGAGGTGATGGCGCCAGGGACCGAGAGCTCGGGGGGTTCGGCGGCCAACACGATGGCCGGCCTGGCCTCGTTCGGCTCGCGTGCCGGCTTCATCGGCAAGGTTCGCGAGGACCAGCTCGGTGAGGTGTTCCGACACGACATCAGGGCGGCCGGCGTGAGCTTCGAGGTACTCAGTGTCTCCGACAGCCTGCCGACGGCCCGCTGCCTCGTGGTCGTGACACCTGATGCCGCGCGAACGATGAGCACATTCCTCGGGGTGTCGAGCCAGCTGCACCCCGACGACATCGACACCGATCTGGTCTCGTCGGCCAAGGTTCTCTACTGCGAGGGCTACATCTGGGACGTCGACATCACCAAACAGGCCATTCGCAAGGCCATCAACGCCACGAAAGCCGCCGGGAACCAGGTGTCGTTCACCCTTTCGGACAGCTTCTGCGTCGAACGTCACCACGCCGAGTGGCACGATCTCGTCGACAACACCATCGACATCCTGTTCGGCAACGAGGCCGAGATCTGCTCGCTCTACGAGACCGACGACTTCGATGTGGCGCTCGAAGCGGTACGGGGCCGGTGCCCCGTGGCCTGCCTGACGCGCAGCGAGAAGGGTTCGCTCATCGTCACCGCCGACGACACCATCGAGGTCGCAGCCGTACCCGTGGACGAGGTCGTCGACACGTCCGGCGCCGGCGACATGTACGCGGCAGGGTTCCTGCACGGCTACACGTCCGAGATGGATCTGAGAACCTCTGCCGAGCTCGGCTCGGCCGCCGCGGCGGAGGTCATCGGCCACCTCGGTGCCCGGCCCGAGATCGATCTCGCCGAGCTCGCGGCCCGTCTCGTCGACTGAGCCGTTGGTCCCAGGGCCATGCAGCCGCGCTTGCGTCCGAGATAACAACGGTTATTATCGAGCGGATGAGTGATGCCGTTCACGGCACTCCGGTGTCGAACGATCTCCGGGCGCGGCTGATACAAGCGGCCGGCGACGTATTCGCCGAACGCGGCTACGAAGGCGCAGGTGTGCACGAGATCGCCCGTCGGGCCGGCCTCACCACCGGCGCGATCTACAGCCGGTTCCGGGGCAAGGACGAGCTGTTGCTCGAGGCCATCGAGGCCTGCATGTCCGACGAGATCGACAACTTGCTGTCGGGTCGCGTCGACGACGACGCGGCGAGCATCATCGCTCAGCTCGGCAGCCACCTCGTCGACGACGAGGAGGACGAGCGTTCACTGTTGCTCGAAGCCATTGTCGCCGCTCGCCGCGAACCGGCGCTCGCCGATCACTTGACCGCCCGCCTCGACGACGAGGGCATGCGTCTCGAGAAGCTCGTCGAGGAGGCCAAGTCGGCTGGGCTGATCGATCCGGCCTACTCGACCGATGCCCTCACCACGTTCTGCCACGCCGTGTCCTTCGGGATGCTCGTCACCCGATCGCTCGGCCGATCGCTGCCCGATCACGACCACTGGGACCACCTCATCGGCGGCCTCGTCGCCGCCATCGCACCATCGGAGAGACCATGACTGTCGCCGAGCCGTTCAACGACGTGAACGATGTCGACCGGATCATGGAGATCTCGGCCTACAACACCGACGTGACCTCGCTCATCCACGCCGTCGCGGACAACAGCGACGCGATCTTCACCTGGAACTACGACAAGGGTGAGCGGGCCAAGCTCGACAAGCTGTACGAGAAGGCGAAGAAGTCGCAGTGGAACGCCCAGACCGATCTCGACTGGTCGATCGAGGTCGATCCCTACACGGCGCTCGGTGTGCTCGCCGAGGGCGGAACCGAGTACTTCCAGGCTCCCGAGGCGCCGACGGCCAAGTTCGGAGACGCCGAATGGCGCGAGTTCGCCTACCAGTCGTTCGCTTGGCGCATGAGCCAGTTCATCCACGGCGAGCAGGGCGCCCTGTTGTGTACTGCGAAGATCGTCGAGACCGTCCCGTGGATCGATGCGAAGTACTACGCGGCCACCCAGGTGGTCGACGAGGCTCGCCACGTCGAGGTGTTCACGAAGTACCAGAGTGAGAAGATCGGCACCGACTACCCGGTCAACCCGCATCTGCGCCTGCTGCTCGACGACATCATCAACGACAGCCGCTGGGACATGACCTATCTCGGCATGCAGATCATGGTCGAGGGTCTCGCGCTGGCCGCCTTCGGGTTCATGCAGCAATTCGCCGACGATCCCCTGCTGAAGAAGATGCTCCGGTACGTCATGAGCGACGAGGCCCGCCACGTCGCGTTCGGGGTACTGAGCCTCCAGGAGATCTACCAGGACATGACGGCCGCCGAGATCCGTGAACGGCAGGAGTTCACGTTCGAGGCCGCGCTGCGCATGCGCGATCGCTTTCTGCAACAAGAGGTGTGGGACCGCATGGGTGTTCCGGTTCGCCCGACGGTCGAGTACATCCTCAACGGGCCGCCCGAGACGAAGCAGTTCCAGGCGATGCTGTTCTCGAAGATCGTGCCGAACTGCAAGAAGCTCGGCCTGCTCGATGCCGGCGACGGCTGGCTGCGGAAGCGTTTCGAGGAGATCGAGGTGATCCAGTTCGAGGACTGGGTCGACACCGGCGAGGAGTACGAGAGCCTCGACGCGGTCGCAGCCGACAGGGAAGCAGCCGCAGCCGGCTGAGCCGGTTCCCGCTCACGGCTCGATGGGTTCACTCGGGGGACGGTACGAGAGCTGGATGTCGCCGAGCTTGACGAGGGTCGCAGTGATCCACCCGCCCATCGAGGCGAAGTCCTCGTCGAGGGTCGAACCGTCGGCGAGCGTCTTCTCGTCGAGCTCGTAACTTCCCTCGTAGGAGATCTCGATGGCGTACTCCGGTTCGTCGAGCGTGACGGGATAGACCGTCTCGGTGGTCGGCCCCGACCGTGCGAGCGACTCGTTGCCGATCGGAGCCGTGGCGGCGGGAAGGGCCGACAGGATCGTGGCCGGGTCGGGAGGTGCGGCGAGTCGCTGCACCCGGAGGGTTATGCCGATCTCGATCCTCGGCAGATCGGTGGAGTCCTCGTCGAGGAACCAGTCGCGGTACGCCGTCTGTGACCACGTCGACCACAACAACGTGATGTCGGCACGGACCCGTGCCGGCGCACCCTCTCCCGGCAGGCTGTACGACGTCTCCCAGCTCAGATCGCCGAGCAACATGTCGCTCTGGAACCGCTCCTCGGAGGCGACCCGTTCCAACAGCGCATCCTCGATCGCATCGCGGAGTGCCCCGATGGCGTCGGTGAATACGTGGTCCAGCATGGTGGGCGGAGTGTAGATGGCGTCGAACGAGCGTGTTGGGTCTGATTGACTGGGGGAGTGAGGCCCAAACCATGACTGCGGTGATGCCGCCCGATCTCCGCGCGTCCGTCGATCGGTGGCGCCGTGCCGATCCCGACCCCGTGACCGCCGCCGAGCTCGACGCGCTCGTCGCCGCTCGCGATGTCGCCGAGCTCGCCGACCGGTTCTCGGGTCGGTTGCGGTTCGGAACCGCGGGGCTCCGCGGTGCTGTCGGCGCCGGCCCGAACCGGATGAATCGTCTCCTGGTGAGGTACGCCGCCGCCGGGTTGATGCGCTGGTTGGGCGAGGGCGCAAAGGTGGTCATCGGGTTCGACGCCAGGCCGACGTCGGAGTCGTTCGCAGCCGAGACCGCAACGGTCGTCGCGGCGCTGGGAGGCCACGCCATCGTGGGTGCGGGGCCGTTGCCGACGCCCGCCCTGGCTCACGCGGTGCTCGACCGTGCTGCCGATGCGGGCGTGATGGTCACGGCCAGCCACAACCCACCAGGTGACAACGGGTACAAGGTCTACCTCGCCGACGGTGCCCAGCTCATCCCGCCCGCAGACAGCGAGATCGAGGCCGAGATCGCTCGCGCTGCCGCCGAGGGATTCGTCCCGCCGGAGGTCGACGCCTCTCGCACGGAAACCGGTGCCGATTTCGTCGGCGCGTACCTCGACGCGATGGTCGCGACGCTTCCGTCGGCACCGCCGAACGCCGCCGATCTTCGGCTCGTCTACACGCCGCTTCACGGGGTCGGCTGGAAACCTCTCGTCGAGCTGTTCGATCGGCTCGGTTTCCCGCCCCTCCACGTGGTGCCGGCCCAGGCCGAGCCCGACGGGACCTTTCCGACCACGAGCTTCCCGAATCCCGAGGAGCCTGGCGCTCTCGATCTGGCATTCGAGCTGGCCACCGACCTCGGTGCCGATCTGATCATCGCCAACGACCCCGATGCCGACAGGCTGGGCGTCGCCATCGCCAGACGCGACGGCTGGCAACGGCTCACCGGCGACGAGCTCGGTCTGCTGCTGGCCGACCGGGTTCTCTCCAGCACGAGCGGTGTCGACCGCGTCGTCGCCTCGTCGATCGTCTCCTCCAGATCACTCGCCGCGCTCGCCGAAGCCCGAGGTGTCGCGTACGAACCGACGCTCACGGGGTTCAAGTGGATCGTGCGGCCCGGTCTGGCCGGTGACGGCCGCAATTTCGTGTTCGGGTACGAGGAAGCGCTCGGGTACGCGGTCTCACCGCTGGTCCGCGACAAGGACGGGCTCAGCGCTGCGGTGCAGCTGGTGGCACTCGCTGCCGACCTCGCCGCCAGGGGGCGCACCCTCGACGACCGTCTCGACGAGCTCGCGGCCGAAATCGGACTGTTCGTCACCGCTCAGCGTGTCGAGCGGGTCGAGGGTGCCGGTGCCTCCGCCGCACTCGCTGCCGCCATGGCCGCGCTGCGGGCCGATCCCCCTGGCGATGTCGGCGGGGTCGGTGTCGCCAGGGTCGACGATCTCGCGGAGGGCGCCACACTGCCGCCCACCGACGCGCTGATCCTGTCGCTCGACGACGGGTCCCGCATCGTCTTGCGCCCCAGCGGGACCGAACCGAAGCTCAAGGCCTATCTCGAGGTACAGGGTGACGTCGCCGAGCGCGACGAGCTCGACGCCCGCATCCAGCGGTTGGCCGACGACACCGCCGACCTCGTGCGCTCCCGCCTCTGAGGCTCTCGTCTGCGTCGGTGCTGATCGTCGGTGCTGATCGATACCGAACTGGCTGGTTTTCCCTGTCGCGTCCAGTCGGGCTCGGTCGGTGCTGATCGATACCGAACTGGCTGGTTTCCCCTGTCGCGTCCAGTCGGGCTCGGTCGGTGCTAATCGATACCGAACTGGCGGTCTCCCGCATCGCCGAGGCCGGGATAGATGTAGGCCGTCTCGGTGAGGTAGTCGTCGACGGCAGCGGTCACCACGTGGATGTTCTCGACCGCTCCGGCGACGGCTTCGAGGCCCTCGGGCGCGGCCAGCACGCACACCGCGGTGAGTTGTCCGACGTCGCGTTCGAGGAGCAGCTCGCATGCATGGATCATCGAACCGCCGGTGGCCAGCATCGGGTCGAGAAGCACGGCGGGTCCGCCATCGAGCATCGGAACGGTCTGGAGATAGACATCGGGCTGGAAGGTCTCCTCGTTGCGCTTCGCGCCGACGAATCCGACGGGAGCGTTCGGCAGCAGCGTCCGACCTGCTTCGAGCATGCCGAGCCCGGCCCTGAGGATGGGGACCAGCACCGGAGGCTGGGCGATGATCTCGCCCGTGGTCGGACCGAGTGGCGTGGTGAGGTCGACCGTGGCGGTGGGGGTGT
>Ga0224508_10005483_pt1 | contig 10143 bp, 6 predicted proteins | sample SF_Jan12_sed_USG_4_FD_170157 | JGI IMG/M metagenome (GOLD analysis project Ga0224508, IMG submission 170157) | Sediment microbial communities from San Francisco Bay, California, United States - SF_Jan12_sed_USGS_21 | ecosystem: Environmental > Aquatic > Marine > Sediment | place: USA: California... | reverse complement strand
TCCACCCCCGGCGGTGATCGTCCCATTCGACAGCACGCAGACGGCAGCGAGCAGCTTCCCCGTGTATCTCACCGCCTATGGGCAGACGCCGAATGATCCGGTTTGCGGCGTCATCGAGGGTTACACGGGCGCCCAGGCGCTCAAGTTCTGGTTCCAGTATCTGGATCCGGTGGGTGGCAGCCGCGTGGTTGAGATCGATGGCCTCCCCGTCCCGGCCGCGGAAGCTGCTGCTTCAGCCCAGAACGTCGTCTTCACGAACGGCCAGGCGGCCGTCACGGGCTTCTACAAGGATGTCGGGCTCATGCAACTGCTCGTTAAGGACGACACCACGCTCAATCCCGAGCTTCCCCTGGGGATCCGCGGTGCGACGGCGGACTTCGTGGTCCGGCCCCAGCGCTTCGAGATCACCGACGTGCGCGATGCGGGCGGGGGGACGCCCAACCCCCAGGCGGGCGATGCCACGGGACCCGTCTTCATCGCGGCGGGCGCGCCGTTTCGAGCCACCGTCACGGCGTTGGACGCGATGGGTGATCCCACGCCGAATTACGGCCAGGAGATCATCCCTGAAACCGTCCGCCTCGATGTGAGCCTGGTAGCGCCCTTACCCGGGGCCAGCCCGCCGGTGTCGGCGGGGACGGGCTTCGGCCCGTTCGCCGGCGGGTCGGCGACAGGATTTGATTTTGTCTGGCGTGAGGTCGGCATCATAAATGTCGTTCCGGGAATCGGGGATGCGGATTATCTCGGTGCCGGGGACATCGCGGGTGATACGAGCGAAGATATCGGCCGGTTCATCCCGGACCACTTCACCACGGCGCTGAATGTGCCCATGTTCCAGACCGCCTGTACCGCGGGAGGATTTACCTACCGGGGTCAGGATTTCAACTACCTCGTCGCCCCGGTCATGACAGCGACGGCGCGGGCGGTCGGCGGATCTGCGACGCTGAATTACACGGTGGATTATTTCAAGCTTTCGACCGCCACCCTGCAGAACAGGCTGTACCAGAGCACCGAGGCACTCGATCTCAACGGTGTTCCGCCGCCGGCCGCCGATCCGGTGGTGACAGAAACGGGACCCGGCGTCGCGACGCTCGTGTTCAGCGGGGGGGCGGGCATCAGCTACAGTCGAGGCCTGCCCGCGGAGCCGTTCCTGGCGGACATCCAGCTCTCCATCGACGTCATCGACGCGGACGGTGTGCAGGCGCTGGGGAATCCGGTGACGTTCGGCGGGGGACCGGGGATCCTGTTCAGCGCCGGGGAGGAGATCCGTTACGGTCGAGTGAGGCTCGGTAATGCGCTCGGCTCCGAGCGCGTCGATCTGCCGGTTCCCATGATCACGGAGTACTACCTGGCGGCAGGGAGCGGGTTCGTCTCAAACGGTGCCGATAGCTGTTCCACAAACGTAACGCTCGGGTTTTCGGCTTTCACCGAAGGGCTGAACCCGGGGGAGACCTGCGCCCTCGACAGCGGCGCGCCCGGCTCCAGTGGCGTCGGTTGCGCGGCGGCGGCGCCCCCGGGCCTTCGCTTCGAGGAGCCGCCGCTCTTGGGAGACTTCAACCTTCGCCTGGCGGCGCCGGGCGACGGCAACCAGGGCAGCCTGATCATCACCGGATCTGTCCCTGACTGGCTGAAGTTCGACTGGAATTCCTCCATCCCGGGGGACGAAGACCCGGCAGGCCAGGCAACGTTCGGTATCTTCAGTGGATCGAGCCGCCAGATCTATTTCCGCGAAGTCTACTGAAAACAGCTCGGGCGGCCCGCTACATCGTCGAGACGCGTCCCGCACTCCGCTGCCTTTTCCAGCACCTGCCTCGGGCCTACTCCTCGGCGGAGGGTCTGAACGCCTTCTCCAGCTCCTTCTGCACCGGCTGGGGCGCGGTCTCGTAATGATCGAATTCCATCGTGAAGATGCCTTCGCCGCCGGTCAGTGACTTCAAGGTCGTTTGATAATCGCCCAGCTCGGCGAGCGGCACCTGAGCGGATATCTTCACGCGGTTGCCGCTGACTGAATCGCTCCCGGCAATTCGTCCACGGATTCCGGACAGATGCCCCGTGATGTCTCCCACGGAGGTGCTCGGTGTCGTGACCTCTATCTTGGCAACCGGCTCTAGAACGATCGGCTTCGCTTTCGAGATGGCATCTGCGAACGCGCGTTTGCCGGCCGCCACGAACGCGACCTCCTTGGAGTCCACCGGATGGTGTTTGCCGTCATAGACGATGACACGCACGTCTTGAAGCGGATACCCGGCGATGGCGCCTTCATTGAGCACCTGCTTGACCCCTTTCTCCACCGCGGGTATGAACTGTCCGGGAATCGATCCGCCGACCACCTTGTTCGAGAACTCGTAGCCGGATCCGCGTGGCAACGGCTCGATCTTCAGATAAACTTCGCCAAACTGCCCGGCCCCGCCAGTTTGTTTCTTGTGCCGGTGATGACCTTCGGCCGGGCGCGTAACCGTTTCGCGGTAAGCGATCTTCGGCGGGTGAGTGGCCACGTCGATGCCGAACTCCTCTTTCATGCGTTCCAGCACCAAACGCAGATGCAGCTCACCCATGCCGCGCAGCACGGTTTCGTTCGCCTGAGCATTGAACTCGAGCAAGAGGCTGGGGTCCTCCGTCGAGAGCTTGTGCAATGCATCGGAAAGTTTCTTCTCCTGCCCCCTCTGCAGCAATTCCAGCGCCACGCCGTACATGGGCGCAGGTATGGCAACGGAACGCATGTGCACCTCATCCTCATCGTGACTGGAATGCAGCACGTCATCGAAGCCGATGTCTTCGATCTTCGATACGGCACAGATATCGCCCGGCACGGCTACGGGCAGCTCTTCTAAGTCTTTGCCCTGGACGCGGTAGAGATGGGAGAGCTTTACGCCTTTGCGCTGGCCGCCGATGTACACCTGTGCCCCGGTCTTCAGGCTGCCCTGGTGGACGCGAAAGCTTGCCAGGCGGCCAACGTACGGATCCACGTTGACCTTGAAGACGTGCCCGACAAAATGTCCGTTGGCGTCGGAGGCGTCCACTTTGAACGGCTGCTCCTCCCCGTTCGTGGAGTAGAACTCAGGCGGATTACCCTCCAATGGATTGGGCATGAGCTGGGAGAACACGCGCAGCAACTGCCGCAGTCCGGCGCCCGTCCGTGCCGAGACAAAGCAAATCGGGATGAGATGCCCCCTGCGGAGCGCTCGTTCGAACGGGTCATGGAGCTGCTCGAGGGAGATATCCTCGCCCTGTTCGAGATACAGCTCCATGAGATCGTCGTCCAGCTCGACAACCTGGTCGATCAGCTCGGTATGTGCCGATTCGACCGAAGAGAAATCCGGTGTTGCATCCGCCGGCTCGAAGAAACAATCTGCCACGGTCTGGCCGTCGTTCGCCGGGAGATTCAGCGGCAAGCATTGTCTGCCGAAGGTATCCCTGATCTCCTGCAGCACGGACTGCAGATCGGTGTCCTCCATGTCGATCTCGTTGACGATGATCAGCCGGCAGAGTTTTCGTGCCGCCGTGAAATCCATCATGCGCTGTGTGACCAGCTCGACCCCCGATTGCGCGCTCACCACGACCGCGGCGGTTTCTACGGCGGGCAGTATGCCCAGCGCACGGCCCATGAAATCGGGATAACCAGGCGTGTCTATGAGGTTGATGTGGCGGCCGTCGTGCTCCAGGTGACAAACGGCTGCGTCGAGCGTGTGGTGGAGTCGCTTTTCCTGATCAGTGAAATCGCAGACGGTTGTGCCCCTGTCTATAGAGCCCGCGGAACGAATCGCGCCGGCCTTGTGCAGTAAGGCCTCTATGAGAGTCGTCTTTCCGGATCCCGCATGCCCGACGACGGCAATGTTACGAATTTGTTCAGTCTTGTACGTTGCAGTCACGAGGTCCCCTTGATGTGTTTGGTGCTTTTTTCTAAAGAGGGCGCCCCTATATCCTAGCCTCAAACCCCGCCTGTTGCGCAAGTGGGGGCGTCCACCCGGATGATGGATTCGGATCGCCGTCCGGCGCCCGGTGGGAAGGCTTTATAAAACAGAATGTTATGTCATATCTCTGGGATGCCCTCAACTTCGCCGGGCGGGGGCTGCAGGGCGGGGGCGCCAGGGGATGGCCGCAACGGTCTCCGACATCGCTATACTGAGGCGTCTACCGGAACCGCGCGGGGCCAAAAGGGAGAAGAATAATGACGGACTGGGTAGCACGCGCATTAAATTTCAGACGCGGTGAGCTTTCATTGGCGATGCTCTCGGGCCTTTTCTATTTCTGCGTGCTCTGCGGTTATTTTTTCCTGCGACCGGTACGCGAGGCCATGGGCGTCTCCGGGGGAATGGGCCAGCTCCGCTGGCTGTTCCTCGTGACGTCGGTCGTGTCCCTCGTTCTCGTCCTGGTTTTCGGTGGCGTCGTCAGCCGCCTGGACCGGCGGCGGTTCATACCCGTCGGGTACCTGTTCGTGATCGTCTGTCTGATGGGTTTTTCGAGCCTGCTGATCGTCGATGCGGGCGCCGGAGGCGGCCTGATCGGGACCGACGCAGAGTCGGGTCTCGCGCGGGGCGTGGGCTACACGTTCTACGCGTGGCTCAGCGCCATCAATCTTTTCGTGAACAGCCTTTTCTGGGCGTTCATGGTAGACATTTTCAACGTCGACCAGGGCAAACGTATGTTTGCCTTCATTGGCATCGGCGGCACCCTCGGCGCCCTGGTGGGTGGCTGGGCCACCAACGTCATCAGCGGATTGACGGAGTCGATCTATCTGCCTCCAGGCTTGATGCTGACGGGCGCCGGATTCTTCGGAGCGGCGATTGCCGTGATGTTGACGCTGGACCGGGTGGCGGTTGATTCGGAGCATTCCCGTCTCACGAAGGACAGTACGTTACCCGCTGCGCAACCGGGAGAGCGAATCGGCGGCAGTTTCTGGGATGGCGCGACGGCGGTGGCCAGCTCCCCTTATTTACTGGGCATCGCGACCTTCATCGTCTTCATGGCGATCTCCAACACACTGATCTATTTCACCCAGGCCAATATCATCCTGGATAACACCGATACGTTCAGTCAGCGAGTGGGTGGCTTCGCTCAGTTCGACGCGCTTGCCCAGGGCGCGACGCTGATTACTCAGATATTCATTACGACGCGCGTCATCAAGCGATTGGGCGTCGGCTGGACCCTCGCCATTCTGCCTCTGGTCACCGTCGCCGGGTTCGCGGTGCTGGCCATCTGGCCGCTCTACGGCGTCATGGCGCTGTTCCAGGCGTTGCACAGGGCAACGCGTTACGCGATCTCGCGACCGGCGCGGGAGACTCTCTTCAGCGTCGTGCCCCCTGCGGAGAAGTACAAGGCGAAGCCTCTGATCGACGTCTTTCTCTATCGAGGAGGGGACGTGGCCGGTGCTGGAATTCAAGGTGCATTGAGCGCCCTGGGAACCATGACCTTGATGGCAGCGGCGACCGTGCCTTTCGCGGCCGTGTGGTGCGTCCTCTCCCTCGGTTTGGGGCGGGCGCAGCAACGCAAGGATCCGGCCGAGCAGGGCGAGCAGGACGTCGGAGACAGCGAGGCGCCGGGTGCCGTTCCCGAGACGAGCTAGAAGGATGCGCCGCGCCGCGCTCCGGTTGACGGGGGTGGGGATCGCACTCGCGGTTCTGCATGGCTGTGGGGGCCCGGCTGAGGAGCCTGACGAGGAGAGCGTGTTCGATTCCGTGTTGCAGCCCATGGATCGAGCAGAAGACGTCCAGCGGATCGTGGACCAGCAAGCGGAAGAGCTCCGGCGTCGACTCGAGGAGGCGGAAGGCCGCTGAGGAATCTCCAGGCGCGTGCCTGCGAATGACCCGTAGCTAGTCCTGAACCGATAGCGCTACTTGTAGCCGAGTATCTTTCTCAGTCCGCGAAATGCCGGCAACGGGTCCGTGATCACGTAGGTGGGAATCGCCTCCATGTAGCCTCGATAGCGTCCTTTCGCTTCGAAACGTTCTCTGAAACCAGACTTGATAAAGGCTTTCAGCAGCTGCGGGATGATTCCACCCGCAATGAAAACGCCGCCGGTCGCGCCCACCGTGAGGGCGAGGTTGCCTGCGGTGCTTCCCAGGGCTGCGAAAAACATGTTCTGCGCATCCCGCGCGAAAGGATGACCGCTGGCGGCGAGCTCGGTGATTTCTGTGGCGGTTGCGTCGGCTACTTTGCGATTGTTGATCTTCGCCAATGCGTTATAGATAGCCACGAGCCCGGGACCGGAGAGCAGGCTCTCAGCGGAACAATGCCCCTGCTCCCGGCGGATGACCTCGGCGACGGCCGCCTCTTCCGGAGTGCCGGCTGCGAGAGTCGCGTTGCCGCCCTCACCTCCCGCGACGGCCCAGCTGTCCGCGCATGGAACGAGCGTGGCCATCCCAAGGCCGGAACCCGGACCGAGCACGGCCATGGGCGTATGAGGCACCGCCGTGCCACCGCCAACCTTTTCGAGGTCGCGAGCCGTGAGGTCTGTTAGTCCCCAGGCCACCGCCGCGAAATCGTTCACCACGCTCAGCCGGGTCAGCTCGAGCTGATCCTTGAGCGCTGATTGGGAGAAACGCCAGTCGATATTGACCATCCGCACATCGTCCGAGAGGATGGGCGCTGCGATGGCCAGAGCCGCCCTTTTCGGGCGATCGCTCTCCCTGCGATGATCCAGATAGATCTTCAGCAACCCGTCGACGCCGGTGAAGTCCCCGTTCCGGAAGATCTCTGGCGCGAGAACGCGACCCCGATCGTCCAGTAGGGCGCAGCGTGCCCGGGTGGCCCCGATATCGGCAATCAAATCCATCGTGCAATGGTAGCCAGCAGGGCGCGGAGGGCAAGGGCCTGCCGCAAGAATGGCTTCATGGGTGGCGCTGAACACAGGGGTATACTCCTGGTCAATGGCCACCGCGTGTCTAGCGTGAAACGTAGCTCCTGGAGCGAAGGGTGGCGCGGCCTCGGCCGCCGGCTCGGGCTTGTGTTCATACGCTACCACGTCAAGAGCCTGATCGACCCAGCCGCCCTCGGGAGCGTCTGTTACGTTCTGGAGCGCGATCAGTTGCTCGACCGCCTCGTGCTCGAGGATCTGTGCCTGGCTCGCGGCTGGCCTTCGCCGCTGGGCGTGCCGTCCCCGCAGACCGGCACTCAGACGTTGTGGAGCGTCCGAGTCGTTGAGGGTCTCCTTCTGCGCAGACTGGTGCCCAACGATGACGAGCCCTTGCGGCAGTTGATACGTCACGTCCAGGCACATCCCGGAAACGACGTCCAGCTGATCCCCGTGGCGATCTTTCTGGGACGCGCGCCCGCCAGAGAGCGTTCCTGGATCAAGCTCTTGCTGGCGGAAGACTGGTCGATCGCCGGGCGCACTCGGAGGTTTCTCTCGATGCTCTTTCATGGTCGCGATACCCTGGTCAAGATCAGCGAGCCGGTATCGCTGAAGGAGTTGATCGGGGAGCAATCCGAACCAGAGCTCGTCGGGCGAAAAGCCGCACGTCTGCTGCGAGTTCATTTCCAAAGGCAAAGAATCGCGAGCATCGGGCCGGATTTCTCCCATCGGCGCCTGCTGCTGGACGAGGTGCTCAAGGGCCCCGATGTTCGCGCTGCCATTCGCCGGGAGGTTCTCACGAATCATCGCCGCGAGACCCGTGTTCGTCGCCGGGCGCGGCGCTACGCGAGAGAAGTTGCCGCTCATTATTCTTACCCGGTCGTCCGGATGCTCGATGGGGTGTTCAGCTGGCTCTGGAATCGCCTCTACGACGGTGTGCAGGTGACCCACATCGAAAGCCTAGACGGCATCGCGTCTGATGCGGAGCTGGTGTACGTGCCTTGCCACCGCAGCCACATCGATTACATGCTGCTGTCCTACGTGATCTACCGGCGCGGCTTGTCACCGCCTCATATCGCTGCGGGCGTAAATCTCAACCTTCCGGTCATCGGGCCGATCCTGCGGGCGGGCGGTGCTTTCTTCATCCGGCGGACCTTCAAGGGGGATGCGCTCTATGCCGCCGTGGTGCGTGCCTATTTTCGTGCCATTCTGTCGAAGGGATTTCCGATCGAGTACTTCGTGGAAGGGACTCGGAGTAGGACCGGGCGCCTCTTGAATCCGAAGCTGGGGCTGCTGTTGATGACGACGCAGAGTTTTCTCCTGGACAGGCGTCGACCGGTGGTCTTCGTGCCCGTCTACTTCGGTTACGAGAAGCTCGTGGAGGGCGAAACCTTTATCGGTGAGCTCAGAGGCAAACCGAAACAGCAGGAATCCCTGGGCGGCCTGTTTCGATCATTGAGGACGCTCCGGGAGCGATTCGGCACGGTGCAGGTCAGTTTTGGCGAGCCCATATGGCTCGAAGCCGCCTTGGACAGCATTCATGCATCCTGGAGAGAAGAGGCTCTCGAGGAGACTTTCCGTCCGGAATGGATCGGCCATGCGGTCGAGGGAGTCGCCGTTGAGATCATGACCGCGATCAACGAAGCGGCCGTGATAAACGCGGTGAATCTGACGTCGCTCGTGGTATTGAGCATGCCCAAGCAGGCAATCGTAGAGATTGAGCTCGAGGCGCAGCTCGAGCTGTATCTCGAGCTTTCCCGACGCGTCCCCTATGCCCCAAGAACAGTAGTCACGGAGCTGGCGCCGGCCGAAATCATTCGTCACTGCGAGGAGATGAAGTGGCTCACTCGTCAGCCGAACCCGCTCGGCGACATCTTACGAATGACCGAGCGACGAGCGGTGCTCGCGAGCTACTATCGCAACAACATCCTGCATCTGTTCACGCTGCCATCGCTGATCGCAGCGGCTCTCACGAATAATCCGGAAACGACCCCCTCTGTGCTCGGGGAGCAGATCGGACGTTTCTACCCGTGGCTGAAGACCGAGCTGTTTCTGCATTGGGAGGAGTCGGAACTGAAGCATGCGATTCGTGCGGTCGTGGGCGCCATGATCGAGCTCGAGCTATTGCAGGTGCGCCCCGGATTGATCGCGCGTCCCGACGAGGGGACCAGGCGTGCGGCCCAGTTTCGGCTCTGCGCTGAGATCGTGCAGCCGTCTCTCGAGCGTTACTACTTGAGCGTCGCACTGCTCCTGGAGCAGTCGCCCGGGTCGGTAACCAGGGCCGAGCTTCAGGGCCGCTGCGCGCAGGCGGCGGAACAGTTATCGGTCATCTACTGGCTCAACTCTCCGGACCTGTTCGATCCCGTGCTCTTTGAGAATCTCGTAGACGCGCTGCTGCGGCAGGGGACACTCTGGGAAGACAATGATGGTCGGCTGGGATACGGTGAAGCGTTGCAGCGTCTCGCGGGGGCGCTTGCGCTCGTGCTCCGTCCTAGAGTGAGACAGACGCTTCGTCACTTCGCTAGAGCGGCTACAATACACCCCTGACGCTGCCGTCCCTCGGCAACGTGATTGCTGAGCCTGACTCTCGAGTCTCGCGTTACGCGTTCAAATCCGGGATTCGGTCGCTCTCGAGCTGGGTGATCATGTCCTTAATCATGAGCTTGCGCTTCTTTAAGCGCCTCAACATGATCTGATCCACATGTGGATCGTCGCCCAGCCTGGAGATAACCTGGTCCAGGTCTTGATGTTCTACGCGCAACTCTTTGAGCCGCTCCACGTTTTTGAAGACTTCAGTTTCGATCTTCTCTGCCACTAATCGCTACGAACCGCCTGCAGCCAGTCTCGCCCATGGTCCCCGAATGCCAGGAAATGAGGGTTTAACAAGTCGTCCTTCGTGTTATACCTCAACGGCTGGCCGGCCATGTCCATCATACCTCCACCGGCGCTCTCGAGGATAGCCTGTGCGGCCGCCGTATCCCATTCACAAGTCGGTCCGAGGCGGGGATAGACGTCCGCCTGACCGTCCGCGACCAGGCAGATCTTCAACGAGCTGCCCATGGGCTTGAGCTCGTGGGGTCCCATGGCCTCGAGGAAGCCTGCGAGCGCGGCACTCGGATGGCTCCTGCTGCCTACCACCCTGGGGGGCTGGGCGTGGGGTGTGGAGACGCTGATCGGTACGCTCAGTCCGTCGGTGCCACATCGCCAGGCTCCAGAGCCCAGAGCTCCCCGGTACTCGACGCCAAGTGCCGGCGCCAGAACGATACCGATCGTGGCCCGATTGTTTTCGATGAGTGCGATGTTGACGGTGAATTCACCGTTTCGCTTCACGAATTCCTTCGTGCCGTCCAGTGGAT
>Ga0224508_10005482_pt1 | contig 10143 bp, 20 predicted proteins | sample SF_Jan12_sed_USG_4_FD_170157 | JGI IMG/M metagenome (GOLD analysis project Ga0224508, IMG submission 170157) | Sediment microbial communities from San Francisco Bay, California, United States - SF_Jan12_sed_USGS_21 | ecosystem: Environmental > Aquatic > Marine > Sediment | place: USA... | reverse complement strand
GCGGGCCGCTCGTAGTACAGGGGTACCCGGTGGCGCTTGGCCACCGACCTCAGGTATTGATACGCGCGCGGCGTAACGGGTTCCGCATCGGCGCCCCACTCCCACCACCACACGCCGTTGCGTTCGACGAATCGGATCACTCGGTCGGCGGGTTGAAGTTTGGCGCTCATCGGATCACGTGCGTCTTCCCGCCGGATGCGTTGGCCTGCGCGGATGCGTTGGCTGCGGCTGACTGGCACCCGAGGCACTGGGTTCCCCTCGGGATCAATAGGGCGATCAGGTAGACGATCAGCCACAGTCCGGCCGTTAGGACAGCGAGCACGATGTGAACAGCGTGTGCGGGTGCGCCCCGGTCGTGTGTTTTGACAGCGCTGCAGTGGGGGCAAAACTTTTGTAGTTGGGCCATTAGTCCACCGCCTTGCGCAACGTCAATGTAACTGACTGGCCGGGCGGTAATCTCTCGAGCGCGCCCAGTACATACCCGAGGCTACCGAGTCGCTCGTCGGCGAGACATGCGACGTCGTAGGGGATGCCCAACGCCTCGGCACGAGCCTCGAGGCCCATATCAGACGGCAGGCCTGGTTTACTGAGCCACGCCTCCAGTCGGTAGAACGCGTCCGACACAACGCGCGCCAAAACTTCAAGGTCGCCGGGGCCCAGTCGGGCGGGCGGCGGCGGCTGTTTTTTGGCCGAAGGTTCTTGGGGCGCTGGCGGCGGGTTCAGATCCGGGGCGGTGGGTCGTTTGCCGTTGCGGGGCCGGACTATCCGGGACGTCTCGCCGCTCGCCAGGAATCTGGATAGCGTTGACGCGCCAACCCCGATTGACTCTGCGATCTGGCGATGGGTCTCGCCGTTGCCGTGTCGTTTCAGGATTGAGCGCCGGGAGAGTTTGATCTTGCGTGCGCGGCTCATTAGGACACCGCCCTAACGCTGGCGTCGAGCCAGCCGTCGCGAATGTCCACGACGATCTCGCGCGCTAGGCGCTCGGCATCCCTGCGCGTCGACGCATAGTGCATCGTCATGCCATCGAAGATGACGCGGTATTCGCAGAGCGCTCCGGGGGTTCGGTGAATTCCAACGCGGTTTTTGTGTGTCGCCATGAACCAACCATAACCCCGGCCACGCGACACGGCAACACAAAAACGACGCGATTGCGCAACAAAAATACAACTGTGCGCAATCATGACGAGTCGGTGGGGACAAAAGACGGACGGGTGGGGACGATAGGCATCGCCGCGCGCACTAAGCGATACGCGGTGGCGACTTTTGTCGGTATGGGGTTAACCCCTTGAATGTTGGTGGGGTCGCGAAAGTGGAAAACAGAACGATAATGCTAGGTTGCAGAGGTTTTGCGCTGCAACACTTGGGTATCGTTGGGTTTTGTATCTGGAGTAAGCTCTCGCGAGCGGTGGGGTGGCGCTGAGATTTGGCTGGCTGGGGTCATTCGGTACCGGCTGAGTTGAGGTGCTCTAGGATCCGGTCGAGCACCGCACCGGGAAATCGCGGGTCGCAACGGTGGGGGAGCGCGTTGATGGCGTTGGCCATGTGTTGGCGCGCGACGTCAATGTCGTCAATGTCGCAGAGCTCGATCTCGAGGTGCACGTCGAGCAATGTTTGACGTAGGGCCGACGACCGATACACGTCGCCACACAGCCAGCCGCCCGGCACGTGCACGTCAACGCCAGGCATGCGGACGCTCCCCGCGTTTGTATTCGTCGGCGATCCGGTAGGCTTGCTTCTCGAACGGGATGCGACGATAGGCGTGATGCCAACCTCGTTTGAGATCCAAACAAACAGCCACACGAACGACAGCACGTATGCGCATTGGAAAATGACTCCGCCGTACAGTGCCTGCACCACACTCTCGTGTACTCGCAACGTTTCCCAGCTGACAGGGATGACGTGGTCAAGACTGTCGGCCAATATCCCACAGTAGGTGCAGATCAAGAGGGCGTCCTTTCTGGCCCGACGCCCGGAGCTGGCGCCCGGACAGCCCCGCGCCAGAAAATAACCTCAACTCCGGTTTGACGCTCATTCAAGCGGCAAAATCGGCCCTCGCCGAGCAGCGAATGAGTCACTCGGCCCCACCCACGTCGCTGACGTCTAGCTCGGATCCGGCCGCCAGCTCGATGACGCTCGGGAATCCCCCCGACCGGCCGAGCGTTGTAAAATGTTGTTGACAGAGCCAGCCGGTTGTGATTGCGAATCCGGCCCGCCATCGCGCTTTGCACGTCGCCGATCGCTTGCATCGTTCGCCGCGTCTGGTTGGATGCTCGCATCGGTGTTCCGCCATTTCGTATTCCCAAAACCAATCCGTCCCAACCTCTTCCACCGTAAGCCGTGGGAGCGATGCTAGTTCTCGTTCGCGTTTGTTCTCGGCGGCGCGGCGCTTGATGTCTTGCCACTCGTTGGAAAAATAAATCCAACCGAACCAAAACGGCCACGTTGCGATCTCGATCACGCGACACCCCCACCGCAACGCGATCACAAACCCTCGGCGTTGCGCGGTGCCGCGCTGAAACTTTTCTCGTTCGTGCTTTGTCGGGAATCGCCACAAAACGTCACGCTCGTTCATCCAGTGTCGCCATCGCCTATCGTCCATCAGAGCCGCCTCACGTTGACGCGAACACCGCCAACGCCACCGGCCTCCGCGTAGCGTTTTGCCATAGCGCCGTAAGACACAACCAGACCGTCGTCGCGATAAACGATTCCGGTAAGCGCATCTTCGACGGCGCGGATCAGTTTGCTCAGATCGGGGCGCGTTGGGAACGGTGGTGACGACGCTTTGAGTCGGCCGCTCTTTGTCCAATGCGACGGCGGTCGCTTGACGACGAACTCGCACGACAGTTCGACCGGACACTCCCAAGGCTTGCCGGTGCCAAACTCCGAGCGCGCCGCAGCGCCAACGTTTTCACGCCAGCGTTGCAGCGCACCCGATTTGCGTTTTTGTCGGCCGATATCCGCTGACTCGACCATGACCGCACGAGGTGCAACGACGGCGGTCAACCCGCCCACGACGATGCGACGGCCGACGATGCGCGCCACCTTGGAACCCTGTGGCATGCACTCGCCCGATAGCTCAAACCGGATCACTACGGCGCACTCCCCCACGCTAGCGGGCTCGAACACGTCTCGCGATGCGGTCGGTACAAATCCGTCGGGAACAACTGGGGCACTTCGCCGACGAACTCACCGCGCAAGTTTTTTTGAGCGTCGGTAAACACGCGCACCGTTCCGCTCGGGCACGCCTCGGCGTCAACGGGCACCGGTTTGTTCCCCGGGTGCGTCGTCACCCAACGAACGTGCGCGCCGCACTCACGACAGGTTTGAGCCATCAGCCGATGTCCCCTGGTACTTCGTCGTCGCGCTTGACCTTGAGACTCTCCGCCGCTGCGAGAACAACGACGAACGACTCGTCGCCATCGCGGTAGTGGTAAACCGGATCGCCGTCGATGTTCTGTTCGAGCTTCGGTTCGAAGTCGTGCATCTGGCCAACGAGCGCGGCCTTTTTTTCAACCTCGATTTTCAGGAGTCGCATTCGCTCGTTTCGTGCGGCGAGGTACTCCGCTGTTGCGTTGTCGAGTTCTTTGATTGCGTCGGGCGTCGTGCCCGGTAGCGTCGGTTGTTTTTTCGCCATGATGTTTTCTCCCTGAGCACGTAAAGCGCTCGCTCTCCGCCCTCGCCACCGGAGCGCTGAATGCGCCCCATCCGCAAGAGCGGTTTAATTCCGATGAGCACGTTCCGCTCGGTGATCTCTGTAACCCGGGCGATCGTTTGCACGTCGGTAGGCCCATGAAAATTTCGTAGTGCGTCGATGATCCTGGTTTGCGCAGGTCTCGCGCCGTCAAGCCATCGGCAATCGTCACAGCACTCAGTGCGTGCACGTTTGCGTTTGCCGCACTCACATCGCATTAGCGCTCACGACCCCAAATGATTTTGCCGTCGGCCGCAAACGCGTTGGCGAACACGTCGCCGCGCTTGCCCCAGTACGCGAGCACCGAATCAAACGGCGCCGAGTATTCCGCGCCGACGAAACGAAACCGGCCGCGCCAAAAACAAACAGCGTTCGCGGTCCACACGTAGCGGAACCAACGAGCACCGGTGCGCGACGGTAGCAACGCGATGATCTCCGCGTCGTCGTTGGCCTCGTGATGGATCTTTTTGACCCACGACTCGATCCCGCGACCGTACGGCGGGTTCACGTACGTAACGCCAGGGGCAACCCAAGAGCGATCGAGTCCGTCATCGGATTCGGTGAAGTTCTCCGCCGCGAAGTGCTGACCCGACGAAGATGCGCACGGGTCGATCCAAATCGCGTCAAAGTGTTTTTTGATTCGCTCGATGAGCGTCGGTGGCGTTTGCCAATCCCCTTTGTTGCTCGTGAGCAGCGCCGCGTTAAGACCCATTGAGCACCCCGCAAAGCTGAACGCACAAGAGAACCGCGAGCAGAAAACAAAGCGAGATCAAAACCGCCCAGGTGGTATCACGCACGATGCACCCGCCTTTGGCACGCGAGCAAAACGAGCTGATGCGCGTCGTAGAGTTTCTCCATCGACTCGAGCATGAGCTCTGGGTTGTTCACCGTGACTCCCTCGACGCCAGCGTCTTGTGCTCGGTACATGAGTTTTTTGAACGCCTTTGCGATCTCGATTCGCTCGGCGCGATTGAGCCATGCGTAGTGTCCGTATCGCCCCATCGCTAGTACCCGCCTTTCGGCTTGTCCGGTCGCTTGGCCTTTGCGTCGAACGCCGAGCGCCACTGCTCGAACGCCGGGTCACCGCGGAACGTGGGCGGCACATCGCCGTAGTTCCCTGTGGCCATGTACGCCTCGCGCGCTCGCTGTCGTTCGGCGCCGCGAGCTCTCGACAGCCTTGCTTGCTCTTCGCGATGAACCGCGTAGCACTCGTCGCAAATTGCGATGTCGTTTTTGCCGAGCAGCTTTTCGCCGCGTTTGCGCAGATCGCGGTTGAACGTTCGTGCAAGGTCGAGGGTCATCTGCGTGATCTCAACTTCGGTTTGACGGCACCGCCCGCAGGGCCACTTGCACGCCACGGGCGAGCTCAGCGGATTTTGCGTCGGGGGGTTCGTCGGATTGTCGGTCGCCATTTTCGTCTTCCCTCCAGGGCATCGGTTTTTGCTTCCAGGTCGAGCGCCATTCGTCTTCGGCGATCTCGAGCCACTGCGGCAGCGTTGTTTTTCCCTCGCGACTCTTGAGTCGCAAAATTGTGCTCGGTTTGAAATTGGCCATCACGTCGGGCGAGTCGGCGCACCGTTGCCACGCTCCCCAAGCGGCCCCGGCCATTTGGTGCTTGGTGTATCCGGCGCGATGCGCCTTGGCGACGTCGTCGAGCCAGGTGGCGACTCGGGCCCGGCGACCGAAGTACCGGTTAAACTTGCCGATGAAAAACTCGGCGGCGTCGGTGATCTCGGATTTGGATTTGGCCGGCGGTTTCTTTCGAGCCTTTTCGGCTGGCCCATATACGCGCGCGGGCGCGGGCGCGGGCGCGTCGGTCACGTTAGTGGCCGAACTGGTAAGCACAGCACTGCTAAGCACAGCACAGTTAAGAGTGACAGGATCGTGACAATCGTGACTTCCGTGACGCGTTGTGACATCTCGTGACATTTCGTCACGTTTTGTGACGGGTTCTAATGAATTCGGGCCGATGGCCTCGCGGCTTCTTCGCTCCCTCGACTCCTTTTGGCGCTGCCGATCGCTCTTAGGGGCCTCTTGTGCCTCAATGAAATTGCGAATAACTAGACGAGTTGTAGTGTCTATTACGCATCCGCGGGCGCAAAGTTTTTGTAATCCAACATCAATAATCTCTCGCGGCATGAGCAACATGTCGGGCAGAATTCCCCTGTCGCCATCGTATTGCAGCACGCCCGCGCGGTCGGCCTTTCGCAGGAGTTGAGACCAAACCGCACGCCCCTCCCACCCGATGGCCAGCATGTCGGCCGAGTCGCGAATGTACAAACGAACGTAGTGCTCGTTCGACCAATCCATCAGCTTACAACCCCGATGGCAGTGCTCGTTGCCACAAGGTCGTCGCACCGCAGTCGCACGACCTCATCGTCGTAGATGTTGCCGAGCGCGTCTTCGTAAACGTCTAGTTCTCCAAGCCCCGCGCCCGCCAAGGCGTCAACCATCGCGTCGGCCCCCTCGCCGAGTATCAGCTCAACATCGTTTCGGTGGAACACCGTCTCGCCCGACGAGACGAGGGCCCAAAGGGCACCAACGACCGCCGGGATTGATAGTCCCGTGGCGCTAGCTAGCCGCTTGATGCGCATGTCTATCCACGCAGCCGACGCGATTCTCACAGTCATCAGTCCACCTCTTCCAGTGGCACGAGCTCGCGCCAAACGAATAGTTCAAACGGGTGAATCCCGAGCGCTTTCGCGACCAGGTCCACGACGTCAAGCGTGAGCGATAGCCCGCGCTCCCAGCGGTGCACGGTCGCGATGCTCACGCCTGTTCGCTCACCCAGATCGGCCAACGTCCATCCCCTCGCGGCACGGTGGAAGCGTATCGCGTTTGCGACCAACGCTTTTGCGTCCGCCATGACAGTCTCACTCGCAATTTTTCGCCGCCGAGTCAACGCGCTGTTTACGGCCATGGCTAACGCTTTAGCACGGGGCGATGACAAAGCTGTTAGATCCAAAAAATTGAAAAAAGCCTAAATCAAGACAGTTCCAACCCAAACCCTGTGGACAGCCTGTGAGTGAGTCGCGCTCAGCGCGCGGGGTGTCATGACGGTGTGGTAGAGACGTTTTCACGAATGGCCCTATCGCTTGCAGATCGAAAGAAACGCCTAACCGGGATCGGCGGTTCCGACATTGGTGCTATCGCCGGCGTGAACCCCTACCGCAAGCCGATTGACGTGTGGCAGGAGAAAACGACAACGCTTGACGTTGAGCGCGATCCGGCCAGCGCGTTTCGGATGCGCGTTGGACACGAGCTTGAACCGCTAGCGGCCAGCGAATATCAGATGCGGCACGGCGGGCGCGGCGTATGTCATCTCGATGGGCCGTTCTCAACAGAGAGCGTTTCCGCGCGCCCATGGCACCTGTTCACCGTCGATCGCGTCGTGCTCAAGCTCGAGTGCAAAGACGACGAGCAAGAGTTTTCCAAAGTCCCCGACCCCGAGCTGATCGTTAAGCTGCTGGAGATCAAAACGGCGGGCCGATGGGGTGCTCGCGCGTTTGGCGAAGCTGGCACCGACGATTTGCCGTTTCACGTCATCGCGCAATGCGCTTGGTACATGAGCGCGCTCAACGTGAACGAATGCGACGTCGTTGCGATCTTGAACGGCAATGAATATCGCGAATATCAAATCCAGCGCGATCGCAAACTCGAGGCGCATTTGCTCGAGAAAGGCGAAGAGTTTTGGAAGATGGTGCAAACCAAAACACCGCCGGACCCCGACGGCTCCGCATCGTTTAGTCGCTTTCTGAAGAGCCGCTTTGCCAAAACGACCGAGCTCATCACTACCGAGCGATCCGACGTGAACAAGTGGGCTGAGCAATTGCGTACGCGTCGATTTGAGCGCCGCATGCTCGAGCGCGACATCGATTTGCTTGAGCAGCGCATACAGTTCGCGATTGGCGAAGACGATGGGATCGATACGGCCGAGGGGTGCATCAAGTACAAGCTCGATCGGCGCGGGCGCGTGCGCATGGGAAAGGTAGCGTCAGAGCTAGCTAGGCGCTTGCAACTCTCTCAGCAGCAGTTCAACGAGATTCAAAACGAGCACCGTGGCGATCCCCCGCGGCGGTTCTATGTGCCAGCGGATTGGAGCAAAGATGAGTAAAGCGCTAACGAAGACCAACGAGCTCAACACGTATCTGAAGAAGCGGACGAACTCGCTGCGCGAATGGGCGCAAAACCGCGTCGATCCGGTAGCGCTGATTCGCTTTGCCAACCTCGAGTTTTCGCAGTCGTTGCAACTTCAGAAATGCACGCCAGATTCGATCTACTTGGCGCTGATTGCATGCGCGCAACTTGGCCTTGAACCCGGTGGCGTCAAGCAAGAGGCGTTCATCATCCCCTACAAAGACACGGCGACGTTTCAGCTCGGGTATCGCGGCATCATCAAGCTCGCGTTGCAATCGCGACAGGTTCTCAAACTCGGCGCCAACGTCGTGTACGAAGGGGACGTGGTCGAAATGGATATCGGATCGAACGCGTACGTCAAACACGAGCCCGGGCGCGACCGGGGCGAGATCATCGGCGCGTACGCCTACGCCAAGCTGCGAAACGACGAAGTTGACGTCGAATGGATGTCGCTCGACGATCTCGAGAAGATCGAGAAGCAGGCCTCACGCGGCGGACGTCAAACACCCGCTTGGCGTGATTGGGCCGATCAGATGTACCGCAAAGCGCCGATCCGGCGATTAGGCAAGCGATTGCCCATGAGCGCCGACTACGCGCTAGCAACGCGCTTAGACGAACTGGCCGAAGGCCGCGACGTTGCCGGATACAAGGGGACGATCGCCGCGACCGGCGTGAACGTGGAAGCGGAGCTGAGTGAAGCGGTGGGCGTTGAGGCGATGAAAACGGAAATGGGAGTCGAGTGATCCTGATGGGCTTCAAGCCACGACAGCGCCGCGTCACTGTCTACTGGCTAGACAGCGCCAGCCACTCGGGATGGACGGACGACGAAGTCACGCGCGACGCCGCCCGGTGCACCACGACCGGGTTCTTGCTGCGGCGCAGCGCAACGCATTTGGAGATTGCACAAAGCGTCTCCGAGCACGGGATGGTCGGCGAGGTGATCTGCATACCGTCAAGCTGTGTTCAGCGTTTTGAGGTGATCAAGTGAGCGACGAACAGTGAAAAATACAATTAACCGATCAAGCGGACAGATCCACTTTGCCATGAGCAAGTCGGAACTAACGCCGTGCTGGCACCCGGGCGGCCAAACGACGTGCCCATGGTGCATGGGAACCGGGTACCTGACGCAGGCCGTTGCCGAGCTGATCGAGTACTACATTTGCGATCAGTGCGGATCGATCAACAGACAGTGGTGCGGCTGCTTCGAAGGGTCGCCCGTTAGCGAATCGGAGGCGGTAGGGTAGACACATGCCTAGAACAAAATCACACATCCCAGCGCAAGCCGATCTCAGCAACCCGGACGCAGAAGACTTGCTCGTGATCGAGCTGCGGCCGGGAAATGGGGCCACCTGGACATACTCAGCGCAGTTTGCTGTGCGAGATGTCAATGGCGCAGATACGACGCTCCCCCCTTACGTCGTGACAGGCACGCTTGGGTCTTTTGCTGTGCCAGCGGCAATCGTCGCTCAGGCACTGGCCTACCTGCAGAGCGAGCGCGGCATGGCCGACGGATGCACCGAGTCGCGGACGAAAACGACTGAAGGCCAAAGGTGCGAAGGAGTAACGATGAAGTTTGAAGAAGAGCCGATGCGAGCGATCTTTGAAGAGCACCACCCCAAGCACGCCCAGCAGTACGGGTTTGTGTTCGCGGCTGAACCCGACGCGTTCATGCGCACGATGCTGTACTGCGGCAAGAACGATTGCGTTTGGGGCCACCGAGTGGGCCAGTTGGAACACAACAACGCCAAGCGCGAGGCCAAGGACGCGAGGACGCTTGCCAAGTTTGCTGGTGCGGCTCGACGCGGCCAGGCCGTCGTGGAGATGTTCAACCCCCCGGAGTACAAAATTGGACCTAAGGTTTCAGGCGTCAATCCGACTTGGATCGACTGTGACTTGCATGGGCTTAAGGATCAGAAAGCCACAATCGTTGGACTCCGCCATCGCGTAGCTACGCTTGAGGCGGAGATCGAGAGTCTAAAGCGCGAGCGCGGCGAGTCAGCGGCAGCGAACGCTAAACCCCGCATCACGTCGCTACCGTGCGATGGGGACTACTTGCTGTGATTAACCAGCCTATGGCCGCGGCGGCGTGGACAGTGACACGCAGCGTGGGAGCGATGGCGCGCTCGGTGCACCGCGCTAGGCCAAACCTAAGCATCGAGCTAGCCGGTGCAATTCCGGCCCGCGGCCCCAAGGAGTGAACGAATGATTGACATAGCCAAACTAGAGCGACTGGCGAAGGCTGCTGAGAGACGTTCAGGGGGGTGGGGGTAAGTCCTTGATAATGTTTTGGGGGTGGGGACTCGACAGCACAG
>Ga0224508_10005481_pt1 | contig 10145 bp, 4 predicted proteins | sample SF_Jan12_sed_USG_4_FD_170157 | JGI IMG/M metagenome (GOLD analysis project Ga0224508, IMG submission 170157) | Sediment microbial communities from San Francisco Bay, California, United States - SF_Jan12_sed_USGS_21 | ecosystem: Environmental > Aquatic > Marine > Sediment | place: USA: California... | reverse complement strand
CGGTCTATGGAACTTGGTCCCGATCAAAGCCAGCGCCACCGGAACCATGCGCACGATGGTGAGGCTGGCGACGGCGTAGAGCAAGATCCGCCAGTCCAACTCGCCAAGCGCTGGTCCGGCGAACGCCGCTCCGAAGAAGAGGAAGGTCAGGAGAGCCAACAGCTGGCCCTCGTCCTCGGCGAAGTCGTAGGCGCCACTGCAGTGGTCTCGGGCCACCACGCCGAAGGCGAGGCCGGCCGCGAAGGCGGCGACGAACCCATTGCCGTCGACCGCTTCGGCACCGGCGAACGCCCCAACGCCGATGGCCAGGGTCGCCAGCTGGCGGAAAGCGCCATCGATCCATCCCTGCGAAGCGAATCGGTCAAGGAGCCAACCGCCGCCGGCGCCGACGAGTATCCCAACGCCCAAGCCGAAGCCAACCTGCTTGGCGACGAAGGTCGCCCAGTAAGAGGGTGTTTCCAGATCTACCCCGGAAGCGGCGAGCGCGAGGAAGAGCGTGATCACAGGAAGCATCAACCCGTCGTTGAGGCCGCTCTCGACATTAAGCCCCTGGCGGATGCGCACCGGCACCCTCGGGTTGGCGACAACAGCTTGTCCCAGGGCCGCATCGGTTGGGGCCAAGATCGCCGCGACGAGCGCCGCTTCCCAAAACCCGAAGCCGTCCAGAATGAGCAGCGCGACCCCCGTGCCTGCCAGCACCGTCAGCGGAAGGCCTATGCCGAGCAGCCGGCCCGGCAGGTCGATCTGGCTCCTCAACCGCATGACATCGATGCGGATGGCATCGGTGAACAGCAACAGCACCAGGGTCGCCTCAGCGAGGATTCGCACCGCGTTCTCGTCGAGGCCGAGCTTCAGGACATCGACACCGGACGAACCGAGGAGGATGCCAACCGTGACGAAAACCATCGGCGCCGTCACCAGGGTCGACTCGAGTCGGCGAGATACCAATGAATAGGCCAGCACAACGCCGGCAACGAAGACAAGGTCGGTCACGGAATGAATCTAGGCGGTGCCAGCAGCTAGCTTCGACCTCCCCGTCGAAGGAGAGCCATGACCCTCACCACGCGCCAGCAGGAACAGTGCGAAAAGAGCCCGTTTGACTTCTCTGATCTCAAGGCACTTTTCATCAACTGCACCCTCAAGCGGTCCCCGGAACAGTCCCACACTCAGGGCCTCATGGACATATCGATAGCGATCATGGAGGCCAACGGGGTGACCACGGAGCTGATTCGCGCTCTCGACCACGACATCGCGACTGGCGTCTGGCCGGATATGACAGAACATGGCTGGGATGTTGATGACTGGCCCGGCATCTATGCCAAGGTGGAGGAGGCCGACATTCTCGTGCTCGGCTCCCCTATCTGGCTTGGTGAGAAGTCATCGGTCGTCACCAGGGTCATCGAGCGCCTCTACGGCAACTCGTCGCAACTCAACGAACACGGCCAGTACGCCTATTACGGCAAAGTCGGGGGCTGCCTCATTACCGGAAACGAAGACGGAGCCAAGCACTCAGCCATGAACATGCTCTACTCCCTCCAGCATCTCGGCTACACCGTTCCCCCTCAGGCCGATGCCGGATGGATCGGCGAGGCGGGACCGGGGCCTTCCTATCTCGATCCCGGCTCTGGGGGTCCCGAGAACGACTTCACCAATCGCAACACCACGTTCATGACCTGGAACTTGCTGCACATGGCAAGGCTGCTCAAAGATGCCGGCGGCATTCCGCCATACGGCAACCAGCGCTCCGAGTGGGACGCTGGCTGCCGCTTCGATTTCCCGAACCCCGAATATCGCTAGGTGTTGAAGGGCACCCAGTCGAGCTGGCTCAGGTCGTCGGTGTCCGAGGCCCTGATGCCGGCATCGGAGATGGTGTAGAGAGCGTCTCCGATGACCAGCGAACGACGGATCTGGCTGCCGTACTCCCAATAGTCCTGGCTCGATTGGTGCGTGATGCGGTCGAGAAGGTGGACTTCACTGTCGTGGACGTGCACGCCGATGGCGCCGTTGAAGTACGACTCGCTGCGGCCGTCCCAGCTCCACGTCTGGATGGGTAGTACCGCCAGCTCCGCTGGCGCCCAGTACAGGAATGCCCGGTGGTCGTACTCGACCTCGGAGTTCCCACCGTCGCCGCCCAGGGTGACCTTGTCCATCAAGGCCGGACTGGCGAGGTCGGAGATGTCGAACAAGGACACCTGGGTGCCGAGGATGCGGCCTTGCGAGGTGGCATCTTGGCCGATGCCGAGGAGCCGATCCTCGCCCACCGGGTGCAGGTAGGCCGAGTAGCCGTTGATCTTCAGCTCGCCGAGCAGCTCGGGACGCTCTGGGTTAGAGAGGTCGAGGGCGTACAGCGGGTCAACCTGGCGGAACGTGACCACGAAACCGTTGTCGCCGATGAACCGAACCGAGTAGATCTGCTCACCCTTGCCGAGATCGCCGACCTGGCCGACGGTCTCCATGGTCTCGATGTCCATCACGGAGACAAGACTCTCTTGCTCAGCAGAGAAGCCCCACCGCGCCGCGGCGTCTGTGGACGCCACACGAAGGTGACCCTCGTGCTCGGACATCGCGAACTGGTTCAGCAGGTAGCCGGTCACCGCGCCGGATCCCTCGTATGTGATGTGGCTGGTGTCGGACGTATCGAACCGATGGATCGTGGTGGCGAACTCGGAGGCAGCGCTCTGCCAGTCGCCCTCGAACAGTGCCGGTTCTACCCACGGGTTGGTGGCGATGTAGAGGTTGTCTGCGCTGGCATAGACGGTCTCACCCTGGGCGAAGATGGCAGCAGAGCCATTGCCCAGCTGAACGCCTTCAGCGGTGTTGAGGGTCAACACGGCTGTCAGGCCGAGCCCGGCCGACTCCTCGGGAACGTAGACCTCGCTGCAGTCGAGGAGGGTGCCCTCGGTGATGCCCTGCGATGAGTCTTCGAGAACGAAGTAAGGAAGCCAGTTGTCGATGGTGCTGTCGGAGATGACGGCCCGGTTGGCCTCCTCGGCGACGCGCTCGGCCCTGAGGCCGCTGCCCTTGGGGAAGACGAATTCGAGGCCCGTCGGCTGGGTCCTGACGACGATGCGAACGGTTCCATCACTGAGGCGACTGGTCACGTATGTTCCGTCGAAGTAAAGGTCACGAACCACTTCCATCTCGTCCGGGTTGGAAACGTCGATCTCCGAGACCAGCGTTACCCCGACCTGGGGGATGTAGTAATCGCCTTCCCACACGTTGGGGGCGGCGGTGATGGTTGTGCTGGGACGGGAACCGTTTGAAATGACGAAGACGCGATCACCGGCCAGGAACATCTCGTGCCCCCAACCCCTGCTGAGATCGAAGCGGCCGGCCAGTCGCAGGCCATCGTCCGTCACATCGACGGCGACGAGAACCGCGCCAGATCCGTATCCGTCGTAGTAGCCCTGCTCGTAGTAGATCTGTTCGTTGTTGACGATGGCGAAGATCCGTTCGCCGTCTGTCTTGACGATGTCGGCCTCATCGACGCCTCGCACTTGGTTGTTGGTCCCCGAGTAGTCGATCCCTTCGACCTGCAGGGAGGTCCGGAACTCACCACCCGCCTGAGGCGCCTCGGTCGCGGGTGCCGCGGTGGTCGCAGTGGCGAAGTCCTCGAGGAAGAAGCCATCTCGCCCGACGGGGTAGTAGCCGCCGTACCCGTCGAGACCCCACGGGCCGACGCGCAGCAGCGCTTCGGCCTGGAAGTGGTCGAGGAGCTCGTCGCACGAGTCGACGGTCGACAGGGCGGCCAGGGCAGCGAACGATGGCGTGTCGATGTGAGGTATCGAGCCGCGGGTGGTAGTCGTAGCGCCGACACTGCCCGAGAGGGTGCTGGTGGTTCCGCCAGTGGTGCAAGCTGCTGCGACCAGAGCTAAGGCGATGATGAGTGCTGACTTGCGCATATGTCTCCTTGTTCACGGCTCAGACGCCCCCAGATGCCACCGAGGTTCCCCAGAAACCGCAAGGCGTGGCCGGGCCCAACCGCCGAAACACATCAAATGACGCTCCAAGAGAGGCGTCACTGGTGCTTAATCGGGGGGTCGCAAACCCTTACAACCATTGGTGTTTCTCGACCTCGCTACCAGCTCGGTAACTAGTCCTTTAGCGATTTCTTGCAACCATCCCCAAGTTCTCACTCTCCGTGGTCGATATCTGACACAACGACGAAAGAGGAATCGGGCATGATGAAGAACTCCCTCCCCAGTGGCGGCCGATGGCACGTTGGCGCGTCTGGACTCAGCTGGCACGGGCCGGTTACTCGGCGCGCCGTCACTGCTTTCGTCGCCATGCTGGCGATGATCGTCGCCTTGCTGCCGGCAACTGCTCAGGCGGCGGACACCCCGACGCAAGACGTCATCGTTCGCATGGCCGATAACAGCGTCAACGGCGCCAACCTGATCGAAGCTGCCGGCGGGACGGTAACTGCAGAGCTGTCGATCATCGATGGCTACAGAGCTGAGGTACCGACGGATGCCATCGCGACGCTCACCGCGCTTGGCGAGGTTCACTCGATCACTCCCAATGGCACGGTCCACCTGCTGGGTTGGGAAGACGCCAGCAATATCAGCAGGTACAACCCGAAGAAGTACCGGGGTTCGATGTACTCGGTCGCCGTCAATCAGACGTACACCGCGGCCTACTGGAACGCCGGCTACACCGGCGACGGGGTCGACATCGCGTTGATCGACTCCGGTGTAGTTCCCGTGGACGGCCTCACGGTCGCCGGCAAGGTCATCAACGGACCGGACCTGTCCTTCGAGTCGCAATCCGATGATCTCCGCTACCTCGACACTTTCGGTCATGGCACTCACCTGGCCGGGATCATCGCCGGTCGCGCCTCCGCCGTATCGGGGAACCCGACGCTTGCCGCCAAAGACCACTTCGTCGGCATGGCCCCCGATGCTCGCATCATCAGCATCAAAGTCGCCGACCATGAGGGAGCCACCGACGTATCCCAGGTGATCGCCGCCATCGATTGGGTGGTCCAGCACCGCCAAGACAACGGGATGAACATCCGGGTACTCAACCTGTCGTTCGGAACCGACGCAACGCAGCACTACACCATGGACCCCCTCGCCTACGCAGTCGAGCAAGCCTGGGAAGCCGGAATCGTGGTAGTGGTGGCAGCAGGCAACGACGGCAACGCCAGTCCCCTCCGTAACCCTGCAACCGATCCGTTCGTCATAACGGTCGGCGCAGCCGACAGTCACGGTGGCCAGAACTCCCGGATGACACAGAGCGACTTCTCATCCTGCGGCGACTGGTCGCGACCCGTCGATCTCCTTGCTCCCGGCAAATCGATCGTGTCGCTCCGCAACCCCGGATCCTCCGCGGACGACAGCTATCCGGATGCCAGGGTCTCGGACCAGTGGTTCCTCGGCAGCGGCACCTCGCAGGCAGCAGCTGTGGTCTCCGGTGCGGCCGCTGTGATCATCGAGCAGCGCCCCGACATCACTCCGGATCAGCTCAAGGAATTGATCACCGGCACGGCAACCTCTCTCAACAGGGCAGACGCCCTCTGCCGGGGCGCCGGCCTCCTCAATCTGTACAACGCCTACATCACCCCGACACCGTCTGCTGCGGCTGCCGTACAGCACTTCAAGCCGTCAACCGCCGGCGGCACCCTGGAAGGCGCCCGCGGCACCGACCACCTCGAGCACGAAGGTGTCGCCCTTGAAGGCGAGCAAGACATCTTCGGCAACGCCTGGGACGGAGCGTCGTGGTCCACGGCCGCAGCCGCAGGCGCCTCATGGTCGGGCGGCGAGTGGAACGGCGCCTCGTGGTCCGGTGCCTCGTGGTCCGGCGCTTCGTGGTCCGGCGCCTCGTGGTCCGGCGCCTCGTGGTCCGGCGCCTCGTGGTCCGGCGCCTCGTGGTCCGGCGCCTCGTGGTCCTCGAAGACCTGGTCAGGTGCCAGCTGGTCGGGTGCCTCGTGGTCCGGTGCCAGCTGGTCGGGTGCCTCGTGGTCAAGCAACGCCTGGCTCGGCCTCTCCTGGAACGGCCCGGCAGGAATGGTCTAGGACTAGTCACGATGCAAGATTCTCAACCCTTCCCAAGTTCTCACAAAGCAGTTCCGATATCTGAAACAACGAAAGCAAAGGGCAAGATGAAGTACACACCGTCTCGATGGCGTGCCAACGCCTCGACCTCAGGACTCAGCTGGCACTCGCCGGTGACCGCGCGAGCGACTCTCGCCGTTGTCGCGCTGCTGGCCATGATCGCCGTCACGCTCCCCTCGCCCGCACAGGCGACGCAGGGGCCTGCTCAGGCCGTGGTTGTTCGAATGACCGACGCGACCGTCGACGGAGCAGCCCTCATCGAGGCTGCCGGAGGCACGGTCACTGCCGAGCTGGCCATCATCAACGGCTACGCCGCCGAACTCTCATCTGATGGAAATGCCGAACTCCTCTCCAATCCCGCAGTGCTGTCGGTGACGCCCGACGGCGCAGTCCAGCTCACGGGATGGGAGAACACCGCCAACGGCGACATGATCTCGATGAGCAGCGTGGCCGACAAGCTGGTCGACGCCGATGTCTTCTGGAACGACGGGTTCACGGGCGCCGGGATCGATGTCGCCCTCATCGACTCCGGAGTCAGCTCGGCAGCCGCCCTGACCACGAAAGGCAAGGTGCTCAACGGTCCCGACCTGTCGTTCGAATCTCAGGACGCCGACCGAATCCACGAAGATTCCTTTGGGCACGGCACGCACCTCGCCGGCATAATCGCCGGTCGCGACGCCAACGCCCCCAGCCGGATCACCACGAAAGAGGCTCGCAAGAACTTCCTCGGAATAGCGCCAGACGCCCGGGTCATAAGCGTCAAGGTTGCCGACCGCAACGGAATGGCCGACGTCTCGCAGGTGATCGCAGCAATCGACTGGGTCGTGCAGCACCGCACCGACAACGGCATGAACATCAAGGTGCTCAACCTGTCGTTTGGCACCGACGGCACTCAGAGCTACCTCCTCGATCCCCTGGCCTTCGCCGTTGAACAGGCCTGGCACAACGGCATCGTTGTCGTGGTTGCGGCCGGCAACGACGGCGCCAACGTCGCCCTGCGCAATCCGGCACTCGACCCATTCGTGATCGCGGTCGGCGCGTCCGACCACCGAGGCACCTTCAACACCAAGGACGATCGGGTCGCCGGCTTCTCGAGCTGCGGCACCGCGGCCCGCAGCAACGACCTCGTTGCTCCCGGGAAGTCGATCGTGAGCTCGATGTCGTCGTCTTCCAAGGCCGCCGCCGATCATCCCGAGGCCATCGTGGACGGCACGTACATCGTCGGCTCCGGGACCTCTCAGGCCGCGGCCGTGGTTTCGGGCGCCGCCGCCCTCGTGATCGATCAGCGACCGGGGATCTCACCCGATCAGGTCAAGTCACTCCTGATGTCAACCGCTCAGTCGACGGGTGGAAGCAAGATCTGCCAGGGTGCCGGCGTCCTCAATCTGGGCGCCGCCAAGAAGGCCGCGACTCCGGACGCGACCCAGACCTTCGCCACGGCCACCGGCACGGGCACGCTCGAGGGCGCTCGCGGCTCCTACAACCTGACCCAAGATGGCGTCGTCCTCGAGGGCGAACAGGACATCTTTGGCAACGCTTGGGACGGCGCTAGCTGGTCGAGCCTGTCTGCCGCCGGGGCCAGCTGGTCCGGTGGCGACTGGAACGGCGCCTCGTGGTCCGGAGCCTCGTGGTCCGGGATGAGCTGGTCCGGTGCCAGTTGGTCGGGCATGAGCTGGTCGGGTGCCTCGTGGTCGGGTGCCTCGTGGTCGGGTGCCTCGTGGTCCGGCATGAGCTGGTCGGGGGCATCGTGGTCGGCCAACGCCTGGCTCGGCCTGTCCTGGAACGGCCCGGCAGGCATGGTCTAGACCGAACCCATATCGAGACGTCCGGGGCCGCCGCCAAGGCGGCCCTTGACCTTTGCGAGCATTTACCCCATTTCCCACAAGGTGAACGGTCTCGCGGCCGATACCAATCGATAGGGATTCTGGCCGTTTTCAGGAGAGTCGATGGCTGAACAGCGCTTTCGTCAGATGAGGAGGTCCCTCAGCGCGCCCAACCGCGTCTGGATACTGACGGCAACGATTTCCGCTGTAGCCATCGCGATCGTCATATTCGTGATCCCGATGGAGAAGCTCGATTCCCCTGTGACTATCCGGTGGTGGATGCTCGCACCCTTCGTCTACCTCAGCGAGTTGACCGTTGTTCACTTGCGCTTCCAGCGCCACGCTCACTCCTTCTCGATGAGCGACCTTCCGTTGGTGGTTGGCTTGTTCTTCGTATCGCCAGTCGAGCTTCTGATCGCTCAGGTCGTTGGGAACGCCGCGGCTCTGGCGCTAAATCGCAAGCAGCCTCCCGTCAAGTTCGCCTTCAACATCAGCCAGTTCAGCCTGCAGGCTGGGGTTGCCATCCTCATCTTCCGCAGCGTCATCACCTTCGGCGATCCGGCGACATGGATCGGATGGGGGGCGGCCTTTCTCGCAACCACGATGGCGCTCGCAGTGGCAACTGCCCTCATCAGCCTCGTCATCCGTCTCTCGGGCGGTCGCGTCAACGCCACCGAGATGATCGAGGTGCTCGGCCTCAGCGCCGTTGCAACCGCAATGAACACGACGCTGGCCCTCATCGGAGTGAACCTCATGTGGTCGACTCCGGCAACGGCGTGGCTAGCGATCGTGCCGCCGGTCGTCCTCTTCTTCGCCTATCGCGCATACATGTCCCAGCGAGAGGAGCGGGCTCGCCTGGAGTCGCTGTACCGGGCCATGCGCTCGCTCCACGAGGCTGGACACATCGAGGATGCATTGGTTGGAGCCACGACCGAGGCGACGGAGATGTTCGAAGCTGAGTTCTCTGAGATACTGCTGCTTCCCAAGAACCCATCGCAGCCCGCCTACAGAACGGCAGTTTCCGGCGTCCGTACGCAGGCGGCCATGGCGGCCGTATCGCGACACGAGGTTTCTTCGCTGCTGGCGCGGGTGGGTCCGGGCAGCGCCATGCTGCTCAATGGCTCGGACGACGAGCCAATCCGCACCAATCGCGACTTTCCGGCGATCTACGACTGCATGATCGCTCACGTCAGAGGTGGCGACGATGTCGAAGGGGTGTTCATTGTCGCCAACCGCCTCGGTGACATCAGCCAGTTCGATATCACCGATGTCAAGCTCCTGGAGACCTTCGCCAGCCAGGTGAGCACAACCCTCGTCAACGGCCAGCTCGCCGACTCGCTGGCACAGCTCACGGAGCTCAAAGACGAACTCAAGCACCAAGCACTGCACGACTCACTCACCAAGCTGGCCAACCGCAGCCTCTTCACCGAGCGTCTGGAGCAAGCTCTGGCCCGGTGCCGACAAAGCGGTCGCGCCATGGCCGTGCTCTTCCTCGATCTGGACGACTTCAAGACGGTCAATGACAGCCTCGGGCACGAGGCCGGTGACCATCTCCTGCAAGCGGTGGCCCAGCGCATCAAAGCCGCGACCCGCCCCGAGGACACGGTGGCTCGCTTCGGCGGCGACGAATTCGCGATCCTGGTCGAGGACCTGGCGAGCGACCAACACGCCGTGGATGCTGCAGAACGCATCGTCAACACACTGGCGGTTCCCTTCCGTCTCGGCGACCGCGACCTGTCATCGCAGGCCAGTATCGGCGTGACCATCACCCACGGGGACTCAGAACCCGAGCAGATCCTGCGCGACGCCGACGTTGCGATGTACGCGGCCAAGAGAAATCGCAAGGGGACCTTCCGGGTCTTCGAGGCGCACATGCGCGACGAGATGACGCAACGCCTCGAGCTGAGGGCCGATCTCGCCGCCGCCGTCGAGAACGGCGACCTCGCCGTCCACTACCAACCGATCGTCGATCTGGTCAGCTCTCACATCGCCGGCGTCGAGGCCTTGGTCCGATGGCGCCACCCCGAGCGAGGTCTGGTGCAACCGACCGACTTCATCCCCTTCGCAGAAGAGCCGGGCCTGATCATCCCTCTAGGCAAGTGGGTGCTGGACGAAGCCTGCCGCCAGACGAGGCTGTGGCAATCGACCACTGGCCGTCGCCTCGGCATAGCCGTCAACCTCTCGCCGAGTCAGTTGCACGAGCCGGGGCTTGTCGATGTCATCGCAGGATCCCTGGAGCGGTACCAGCTGGAGCCGGAGAGGCTCA